>OGYI01002452.1_pt1 | contig 13970 bp, 10 predicted proteins | sample 1576521 | NCBI WGS metagenome assembly OGYI01 (sample SAMEA3541484, study PRJEB24748) | human gut metagenome | biome: human gut; feature: human-associated habitat; material: faeces | place: China | collected 2012
GCTTTGGATCAAAGTCAACCGGAATACCCCAGCTGAAGGTGGTCCTGGACACGCACAGGTCCTGAAGCCCCGGCAGCAGGAAGTTATTCATCATCTCGTTCTTCCTGGAAACAGGCTGGATGAACTCAGGATGCTGGTTGATATGTTCAATCAGCTTCGGGGCATATTTGCTCATACGGAAGAAATAAGCCTCCTCCTTGGCCGGCTTCACCTCGCGCCCGCAGTCAGGGCACTTGCCGTCCACCAGCTGGGACTCCGTAAAGAAGGACTCGCAGGGAGTGCAGTAAAGCCCTTCGTAGTAGCCCTTATAGATATCCCCCTGGTCATAAAGCTTCTTGAAGATTTTCTGCACCTGGGCCTCGTGTCCGGCATCCGTGGTACGGATGAATTTATCATAGGAAGTGTCCATCAGGTCCCAGATCCTCCTGATTTCAGCGGCAGCCCTGTCCACGAATTCCTTCGGGGTCACTCCTGCAGCCTGGGCCTTCTCCTCAATCTTCTGACCGTGCTCATCTGTTCCGGTCTGGAAGAATACATCATATCCCTGTTCCCTTTTATACCTGGCAATGCTGTCAGCCAGAACAATCTCATAGGTATTGCCAATGTGGGGTTTTCCGGAGGCATAGGCAATGGCTGTGGTAATATAATATGGTTTTTTACAATCCTGACACATAATCATTTCCCTCTTTTTCTGTAATAGTTTTAAGTATAAGCTTTTCCCACTTATCCGTCAAGACATGAGCCCGGTTTTTCCCTTTCATACAGGGTTTCTTTGACACATAAGTTGATATTTCCCTACATATACTATATAATGGTCCGAGTGCCACAGGCCAACGAAACGCATACAACCTGACGGAGGAATGATTGTAGAATGAAACAGTTTAAGAACATATATTTCCAATTTATCTTATCCCTGATCCTGACCGCCACGCTGGTAACCGGATGTGTGGCCCCGGGTCCCAGGCCAGGCAAAGACAGCCCTGACCAGGCAGGAACACCGGCAGAAAGTCCGGCATCCTACGAAAAGTATGAGAAAGCCACGCTGGAGACCCAGGAACATTTTGACCAGATGATGAACGACCTGTTCCTGGACGAAGTGGACAATTCCCTGATTACCCTGCACTACACCCTGGCCGATCCGGCCGCCTTCGGCATCACTGATTATGATAAAACCCTGGGGACCGTTACCCTGGAGGAAAGCAAACAGGCTCTCGCCGATGCCAAATCCCTGAAAGTACAACTAAATGATATTGACAGCCGTCATCTGCGTGAGGACCAGCTCCTTACATATACCATCCTGTCCTCGTACCTGAATACCATGCTGGACAGCGAAGGCATGGAGCTGTACGACCAGCCCCTTTCCTCCTCCCTCGGCATCCAGTCCCAGCTTCCCATCCTGCTGTCTGAATATGTTTTCTATACCAGACAGGATGTGGAGGATTACCTTTCCCTGCTGTCCTCCATTGATACCTACTATGAGAGTATTGTGGAATATGAAAAGCAGAAATCAGAAGCAGGACTTGGACTGTGCGACACTGCCATTGACCGGATCATCCAGTCCTGCAACGCATATCTCCTGGACGCGGACCACAGCTTCATGGCAGAGACATTTTCCCAGAGGCTTAACCAGGTGGAGGGGCTGACCGACCAGGAAAAAGCGGACTATAATGCCAGGAACCACGCTGCCATCAATGAGCATTTTGTTCCTGCCTACCAGAAGCTCATAGAAGGGCTGACCCCGCTAAAAGGCACCGGGACCAATGACAAGGGGCTGTTTTATTTCCCCGAGGGCCAAAAGTATTACCAGTACCTGGTAAATGCATATACAGGCACGTCCTACCAGGATATCCCGTCGCTGAAAAAGGCCATGAGCGACCAGATGATGGATGACCTGACAGCCATGGATGAGTTGCTTACCGAAAACCCCCTTCTGGCAAAAAAGCTGTACTCCTATTCATTTACCCTGACAGACCCCAATGAAATCCTGGAAAACCTGCGCACACAGTGCGCCAAGGACTTTCCTGCCATTGAGGACTATGTCTGCAACATCAAGGATGTGCCGGCTGCCCTGGAATCCACGCTGAGCCCTGCCTTTTACCTGACCGTGCCCATTGACCGTCCTCAGGATAATTCCATCTACATCAACCCGGGCAGCACCAGCAGCAGCCGGAACCTTTACACCACCATGGCCCATGAGGGATGGCCGGGACATATGTACCAGACCCAGTATTTCAATCAGACGGGGGCCTGCAATTTAAGAAAGCTTTTAAGTTTCTCCAGCTACACCGAAGGGTGGGCCACCTATGTGGAATACTACGCCTACCGCCTGGACAACGGCCTGGCCCCGGGACTGGGGGAACTGCTGGCCCACAACAGCTCCTTTACCCTGGCTCTCTACGCCCTTCTGGATATCAATATCCATTATGAAGGCTGGGATTTGGAGCAGATGGGCTCCTTCCTGAACCAGTTTTTTTCCATCAGCGATGAGGAGGTGATTTCCACCATCTACTACGATATCGCGGAAAATCCGGCCAATTATCTGGAATACTACACCGGCTACCTGGAAATCTCCAACATGGAAAAAGAGGCAAGAGAATCCCTGAAGGATTCCTACTCGCCTCTGAGCTTTCATACCTTTCTTCTGGATATGGGGCCGGCACCCTTTGATGTAATTTGGGAGGAGTTTGAGGGGTGGGTGGCCAGTGAAATAGCCCTCGGAATGTGATTGGCTTCTGAAACCGGCTCAAAAGACATTTCCGTTTTCCCGGTATCCCCTCCACACATTTTCAAAGAAATCATCGTCCTGCGGGATTGGGCGGGGCTGTCTCCAGAAGGCGACGGCCTTTTCCCCTTCCAGAACGATTTCCTGTATGGGCGTTTCCCCCATTTCTTCCCTTTCACAGGTAAATTCCCGGAACATGTCAAAGGTAATCTCTGACTCCGGCTTTTCCGTATACAAGGCGCTTCCCCTGCTTTTTCCGCCCTGGTCCATATAGTCCAGCATCGCCTGAAGATAAACCTTCTGGCTGATGAGCACATCCCTGAGCCGGAACAAAATCCACAGTTCGCCTGGATTCTTTACAAAAACTGTCGTCTCTAAACGCACCCGGTCCTTTTCATTCTCCTCCAAGGCTTCTTTTAAAAGGGCTCTGCTCCGAATGGGACCTCCGCAGCGGCTCATCCGTTTCGATGCCTCCTTCCACAAGTCCCTGGCGTGGATTGGTCTGCCTTCAACGCAGTTTTTTCCCCGATTCTTCTCACAGTCTTCACCCCAGTTTTTGAAACCTCTCTCCACGGCCTTTTTTACCAGCTCTCCGGCCTCCTCTATCGCTTCTTTTGCCAACACCTCAAATATCTCGTGGGAGCAGATTGTCTCCTTTCCCCGGGCCGCAATGTACTGAGCCGCCCGCAGGGAACCCACCTGTCCTGCATTTAAGGCGCTGCCTCCCGGGCGGTAAACTCCATGGGTCCCGCTGACCTCCCCTGCGGCGAAAAATCCCTTCAGGTTGGTCTGCCACCAGGCATCCGTAGACAATCCTCCGTTGTTGTGCTGAGCACATAGCGCTATCTCCAGGGGCTCCTTCTCCAGGTCTACGCCTCTACTCTTGTAGAATTCCACCGCCATGGGATTCATATGACGCAGGCGGTCAATCGGCGTTCCAAAGCAGGCTCCTGCCTGGCTTAAATAGGAGAAGGCCTCCGGAATCAGACGGTCAAAAGCAATATCTTTTTTCAGAGGATTTTTGCGATAATCCAGGAAAATTCTGCGCCCGCGGTTCTGTTCCAGATAGACGCAGACGTCAATGAGAGAGCTTCCCCCTTTCAGCTTTCTAACGTCAAATGGCCACTGGTAGCCCTTTAAGAATACCAGGCTTAGCATCTCATAAGGGTCTTTCAGGTAATCCGCCAAAAACTCCTTCTCGTCCTTCCCCTCTTCATCCGTGGAAATGAACCTGGGCAGAACCTGCATATAAGTACCGGATACGTTCCATCTGGGTTTTAAGGAAGATAGGCCAAACTGCCACTCCGTCAGGTTTTTTCCCTTCACTCCCGCCTCAAAAGCCAGACCGCTGGCTCCATAGTGTCCATGAGGATACACACTGTCGTGGTACATTCCCGCCGGACCGCCCACCGCATAGATTACATGGCTGCACTCAAACAGGACAAAGGGCGTTTCCTCCTCTCCCCCCTCAAAAGACAAATCCAAACATAGCAGACCATATACCTGTTTCTGGTCAGAGAGAATGCGGATTACCTGCATCTTGTCAAAAATGGGGATTCCTTTTTCCTCCACTGACCGCTCCAGGCATTCCGTCATCAGCTTGGAGGTGTAAGGGCCTGTGCTGGTCGCCCGTCTGCGGGGGTCGTGGTCCGTTTTGTATCCTACGTACTCTCCCCAGCGGTTTCTGGGAAATGGCACCCCCAGGTTCACCAGCTTTAAGAAACAGGGAGCGGACAGGGCCGCTTCGCACAACGCCTGATCCCCATCCACGCACTGCCCTTCATACAGCGTTTTCGCCATCTCCATCACGCTGTCCGGCTCTCCTCCCGCCAGGGTCAGCTTGTAGTAGGTCTGTTTGTCGGAACCGGTATTGCGGGAGGTTCCGGCATTTTTGTGGTCTGTGACAATGGCAATATCCCTCTGCCCCAGGGACCATAGCTCATCCGCGGCATTGTAGCCGGCGGCGCCGGTGCCGATGATGAGGGTGGTGAAGCGGCGGCAGGAAAATTCTTTTTTTAATTTCTGATCATCCATTCTAAATTCTCCATTTTACACAAACTTTAAATAAGTTAAATGCCGTATGGCTTTTTAATGATAGAAACCACACGGCATACTGTAATTTTTCCTTATTTCCAAAACATACAAGCCCCTCTGTGAGCCGATGTACAGGTTTTCCTATAAAGATCTAACCATCCCGAAGCAGGTTTTTGGACTAAACTCCATTTCTTTCTTCTTTCCTGAAATTCTTCTTCCGTCACTTCCGCATAAAGAGTTCGGTTCTCGATATCGATTCGAATCATATCCCCATCCTGAATCAACGCAATCGGCCCGCCTTCATAAGCTTCCGGACTTACATGTCCAATCGCTAAGCCGCCGGTCGCTCCGGAGAAACGCCCATCTGAAACCAGAGCAACTTTTGTTCCCATCCCCTTTCCAAGTACAGCCGCCATAAAGGTTTCCATATGCGGCATTCCCGGACTGCCTTTTGGACCCTCATAACGGATTACAACCACATCGCCTGGCTGAATTTCATCTCGAATCATTGCCTGCCAGGCCTCATCCTGAGAGTCATAGCAGCGTGCCGGACCAGCGAATGTCCAAGCTTCCGGTTCCACTGCACTGAATTTCACAATAGCACTGTCCGTTCCAATATTTCCATGCAGAACCGCCAAGCCCCCATGTTCGTGAATCGGAACTGCTACACTGTGAATCACATCTGTGTTTCTGTTTTCTCCCTTTTCTGCCTTCTCTTTTATGGAGCCGAACATTCCTTCAACCTCTCCGTGTATCTTCTCCGCCTTCAGAAGTTCTTTCACAACAGCACAGATTCCTCCCGCCTGCTCGAATTCTTCCATTGTGTAGGAAGGGTGATTGGGATAAATCGCACTAATTACCGGAACTTCTCGGCTGATTTGATCAAATTTCTCCGGCAAAATATCAATTCCGATCTGATTAGCAATGGCCGGAATATGAAGAAGACTGTTGGTCGATCCTCCTGTCGCCATCATGTAGCTCACTACATTTTCAAAACTCTTTTCTGTAATAAATTTACTCGGGCGTTTTTCCTCTTTCACTGCCTGTGCAATCGCAGCTCCTGCTTGACGGGCCATACCGTGCCATTCTTTGCTCTGGCTTCTAACACTGGCGTTTCCGTGCGGCGACAGTCCCAAAAGCTCTGCCATGGCACACATAGTATTGGCAGTCCCCATAAAAGGACAGGCTCCGGGAGTGGGACATGCATTTTTAACTACCTCTTTATATTCCTCCCTGCTCATCTCCCCGGAAGCATATGCGGCATAGGCCTGCTTGGTATGGGTCAGCGTAAGCATCCGACCGTCCAATTTTCCCGCAGCCATATATCCACCAGTAAGCATAACAGCCGGAATATCCACCCTCAAAGCCCCCATCACCATACCGGGAACCACTTTATCGCAGGTAGCAAGAAGTACCATCCCTTCCAACATATTCAGCTCTGCAACCGTTTCTACCTCTGCCGACACCAAATCCCTGGCCGGAAGTGTATACCGGTCTCCAGGCGTGTTAGAGCAAATCCCATCGCAGATTCCTGATACCGGAAGCTCCAGCCCCAGACATCCTGCCCGATAAATTTCCTCCTTAATTTCCTCAATCACATCTTTAAACGGATAATGTCCTGGATTCATCTCATTCCAGGCATTAATAATTCCAATAATCGGACGCTGCGCATCCTCAGGAGAAACCCCCATTGCATACAGAAGCGCATTTCTATGATCCAACGCTTCTTCATTCCAAGCCCTAATCATGTCATTTATCCTTTCTTACTGCACTCCCATAACCAAATTCGGAAGCGTCAGACTAATTGCCGGCACATATGTAACCAACAGCAGAACCACAATCATGGCAGCATAGAACGGCAGTAAGCATTTTGTCACTTTCTCGATCGACATATGCCCTACGGCGCAGCCTGCAAACAAAGTAGAACCTACAGGCGGAGTTAAGGAACCAATCGCCATATTAACCATTATAATAATTCCAAACTGCACAGGATCCATCCCTATTTGTTTCACAACCGGCATCAAAATCGGGGTTACAATCAGGATCAAAGGAGCAATATCCATCAGCATTCCAAGTACCAAAAGCATCAGATTAATCAGCATCAGCACCATAATCGGATTATCCGAAATCGATACAAGGATATTAGTAACCATCATCGGAATCCGCAGATAACTCATAATCCAGCAAAATCCATTAGCCGCCGCAATGATGCTGAGAACCATTGCCAACGTTCTGCAGCTTCTCCCTAAGATCCCCCATATTTCTTTAAGTTTTACCTCTCGATATACAATAAAGGTCAGAATAAAGGCATAAAGACTGGCAATAGCAGCACTCTCTGTTACTGTAAAAATACCCGTAGTGACTCCCAGAATGATAATGACAATCGTCATCAGACCTGCAAAACCGTCAATTATTGTTCTTACAATCTCTTTCAAACCATATCTGGGTCCTCTGGGGTAATTGTGCTTTTTCGTCAAATAGGCAACCAGCACCATCATGGATCCCCCCAAAAGAAGTCCAGGTACAATCCCCGCCAAAAATAATCTTCCGGTTGATACACCTCCAGCTGCCATTCCATAAATTACCATATTATGGCTGGGCGGAATAATCAGTGCCTGAGTAGCAGTAGCAACTGTAATTGCTACCGTAAAGTCCTTTCGATATCCCTGCTTTTCCATCATAGGAATCGTAATAGAACCAAGAGATGATACGTCCGCCGTAGGCGAACCGGATATTCCTCCAAAAAAAGTGGAATCAATTATGTTCGCATAAGCCAGTCCACCTCGAAACCGCCCTACCAATACATCTGCCACTTTCACCAGCCGGTCGGAGATTCCTCCAGCAGCCATAATTTCTCCTGCCAAAATAAAAAACGGAATAGCCAAAAACGTAAACGATTCTACGCCATCTCCCACCCTCATGAAAATTGCCATTACGGGAATCCCCAGATACAGCCCTGTCACTACCGCTGATGTAATCAGACAAAACGTAATCGGTACACGCAGAATCATTAAACCAAAGAATGAAATAAATAATATTGCAATTCCAACTTCCATATTTCCCATATTATTTATCCTCCTCCTCTATTTCTTTGGCCCCTTCCAAAAATGCTTTTGTATCTTCCGTCTGATACATACCAAACAGTTTTGCTACTAATACAATACTGCTTAATACTCCGCTGACAATCGTCATCAAATATACGCAGGATTGGGGAAGCCCCGTAATCGGAAGAGTAGCCTTAGAGGCATGGGCAGCCAGCTGTACACCGTAATAAGCCATGCAGGCGCTCATAAACAGAAGAACAAGATCCGCCAGATAAACCAGCATTACCCTGACGGTTTTTGGAAAATGTTTCGCGAAAATGTCGATCCGAATATGAAGATCTTCCTTGATTCCTATGGACATAGTGAGAAACATCAAATAGACCAGCAGAAGCAATGTCACTTCCTCACACCATTTGATATTGCTGCCCAGGGCTCTTACAAAAACCTGGGCAGCAACTACCACCGCCATAAACAACAGGATGATCCGGCATATCCACTCAACAATACTGTAAGCAAAATCAATTGCTCTCTGAACTGCCGCTTTCATGCCACATCCAACCTTTCTTATTCGTTTCCTAACTCTGTGTTAATCCGGTCAATCCAATCCTGTAATTCAGTTCCGTACTTCTCATAAACAGGAGCCATCGCATCCTGGAATTCCTGAAGAGTCGCTTCATCCGGTTCAAATACAGTAGCTCCTCCTTCTTTTACTTTCTCCAGAGACTGATCTACCGCTTCATTCCAGAGCTGACGCTGATATGCAGTCGCATTAGCCATTGCCTCATTAAAGATTGCCTGATCCTCAGCGCTTAGAGAATTCCATACATCCAGGTTTACGCAGATTACATCCGGAGAAATAATATGATTATCTAAAATATAGTAGGGCGCTACCTCATAAAGGCTGTCAGATAAATAAATATTGGCATTATTTTCTCCGCCCTGTACTACTCCGGTCTGTACTGCGCTGTATACTTCGTTTGCTGCCACATTTACGCTATTGCATCCAAGGGCATCTGTCATAGCCAGCATCAAGTCATTAGACTGAACGCGGATTTTCATTCCCTTTAAATCCTCAAGCTTTTGAACTGGCTCTGTCGTATAAAAGCATCTGCTTCCGCAGTCTGTATATCCGATTCCCTGAATATTATACTCATTCAGTTCCTTCAGCATATCTGTTCCGATATCGCTCTCCAGCACCTGCCACATCTCATCGGAATTTTTAAAAATATATGGCAGACCGAAAACCTGCAGATCCTTACAAAGACTTGAAATGGTTCCGATGCTAAGCTTTGCAATATCCACAGCCCCAAAAGTCAGCTGTTCCATATAAGCAGTTTCATCTCCCAGCTGAGAAGAGGGATAAACAACAATATTGATTCTTCCATTTGTCTTCTCTCGTACTTCATCCGCAAACGAAATCAACGCCATGGTAGTCGGATAATCTTCTGCCGCATCCGTAGCCAGCTTCAGCTCCATAGACTCGCCCTCAGATGCCGCCTGCGTCTCTTGTGAGCTTTCTGACGCCTGCTCCGTTCCAGCCGAGCTGGCCTGGGTTTCCGTACTCGCGGATCCTCCAGAACATCCCATTAAAGATACACCCATCATCGCCGCCAACATTACTGATAAAATTTTTTTCATAGCCCCTCCGTTCCGCATTTCAGCTTTTTGGTGTTTTAATAATATAAACTACATGTTGTATTACTTGTTGTGTGTTAATTTTAGCATATGTTTTTGTATGTGTCAATATATTATGTGTAATATATTTTATTTTTAAGGCATATCTTTTGTTTTTTTGTGCATTTTTATATCTAAATATATTTCAAAAATACAACAACTTGCTTTTTATCAAAAAACAGGCCCTGCAGAACAATCGCTCCTGCAGAGCCCCTCACACAACAATATTTCTTATATAAGTTTTTTAACACTATCGCAGACCACCAATTCTACAGGTGTCTGAATCCTAACCGGAAGACGTTCCCCTCCTTCTATTTGCTGAAAAAGACTGACCACAGCCGTTTTAGCCAAAAGAGGAACATGACTCTCAATAGTAGTAATTCTGGGAACTGAATATTTTGCCTGGTCCAAATTGTCATATCCAACTACACTAATATCGTCTGGTACTCGCATCCCCTCTTGCTGAATCGCTTGAACCGCTCCCACCGCAAGCCGGTCATTAAATCCAAAAATCGCCGTTGGGCGCTGGCTGCAGCTTTCCAGAAGTTTTCTTGTTGCCTCTACTCCCGATTCCATTTCCCAGGAAGGAGTGCTGATAATATATTCTTCCCGAATGGGTACTCCCGCTTCCATCATGGCATAAGAAAAACCTCGATATCGTTCCTGATTTGCATAATAGCTGGTAATTCCAGTAATAACTGCAATCCGACGATGCCCCATTTCCAATAAATAACGTGTAACCTGATAAGCACCATTAAAATTATCCGACACAATGGAAGGCATCTTTTCATTCATTCCATTTGCCAAAACACTGGGAAGAGAAATCTGAATAGCCCGGTCCAAATGTCTTTCCGCCACATTGCTGACAAAAATAGCTCCGCTCAGCTTGTGAGAAGATACGATTTCATCTAAATTGTCCTCGTCATCCAAAGTGGAATACACCAGTGTACATCCGTGTTTCTGACATTCTTTTTCCGCCTCATAAAATAAAAGTGCATAAAAAGCCTTGGTGATGCTGTTTCCCCTGGGCAGTAAAAAACCGATTGCCATTCCTTTCCCTGAAGGTTTGCACTCCATTTCATACCCCTGTCCTGTTACCACAGATCCTTTTCCCGGACGTTTTTCCACCAGTTTTTCCTCTACCAAAAGCTGTAACGCCTTGCGAACTGTTGTACGATCCACCGTATATTCATCTGCAATCTGATTTTCCGATGGAAGTAAATCTCCGCTTTTATATTTGCCTTCCAATATATCTTTCTTCAATCCGTCATATACAACTTTGTAAAGGAATTTTCTTTTCTCCGACTGCATATTTCTCTTTATTCCCCCACCTGTTTTTTTACATCATAGCACAAGAAGTCGTTTTCCTCAATCTCTTTCTAGGGGGGGCATTTTTTCGCAACACCCGTCAGAAAAGGACTTCTTACTGTTCCATAGCACCCCAAAATGCTTCTTCCATCAACTTTTCATTCAGAGGTCTGGGATTGCAGGTAATATGTCCGGTCGTTCTCTTTATCACATCAATAATCTCCGCCATATTCGGTTCTTCCTTAATATAAGGTTTCAGAGAAACCGGAGCACCAATCTCAACTCTCAGCTGCTTCACCCGTTCAATCGCAGCAAGCGCATTGTCCCGATCCGTAGCTCCATGCCGATATACCCCTAAAGCTTTAGCGATATCCGCATATTTTTTCTCTGCATAATCCAAATTTAGTTTCATAGCTACCGGCAGGAAAATAGAGCAGGCATCTCCATGAGGAATCTTATATTTTGCTCCCAAAGGCTGGGCCATAATATGAGCAATTCCAATACCTGCCGTAATCGCGCATCCGCCCAGATAGCTGGCAATCATCATATTTCCTCTAGCTTCCAGATTTTCGGGCTCTCTGCATGCAATAGAAAGATTTTTTATCACAAGTTCCATAGATTTTAAACCATAAATCTCTGTAAGCGGACTTGCATTCAATGAAACATAAGATTCTATCGCATGGCTCAGGGCATCCATCCCAGTAGCAGAAGTAATTGCCTTAGGCAATCCTGTCGTAAGCTCTGGATCCAAAATCACAACATCCGCAATCATCGTAGTATGATAAAGACTCTTTTTCAAACCATTATAATTGTTGTAAACCACACTGGTCTTAGTAGCTTCAGCTCCAGTTCCTGAAGTAGTCGGAACAGCTATAAACAGCGGAGGCACCGTCTTCACTTGGCGCCCTTCCATCTGGTACTCCTCTACATTTCCTCCATTTACCGCCAGCATGCCTATGGTTTTTGCCGCATCAATTACAGTTCCTCCACCTAAAGCCAGCGTACAATCACAGCATTCTTTCAGGAATAAGTCCCGGCCATGATTGATTACATGAAGATCTGGTTCTCCTTGAAATGCATCGTAGCAGACATGTTCAATTCCCGACTTTTCAAAAAGATCGGCAATCCTCTTATAGCCATCACTTTCTTTGCTGTATACCGCAAAAAATACCTTCTTTTTTCCATACCACTGAAGGATGCCTGGAATCTCTTCGATTTTTCTTTCTCCAAAAATTACTCTTCTGTTATTAACCATCTCAAACATATGTTTCCTCCTTTTTACATTTTTCATTTTTAATACAACATGTTGTTTATTATCTAAAATTATATATTGATATTCGTATAATGTCAACATATTAATATTGAATTTTTAAAGTATTTATGGTAATATTTATTATATATTTTTTAATTTATATTTTAATCATAGCTACATGTTGTATTTTATATTGAAAGGAGAATTTTATGAATAACTGCTTTTATTGTGAGAATGGCGAAAAATTGAACAGCCTTATGATTGAAATCTGTAAGCTTCCTTGCTCTACTGTATATCTAAACAGGGATCAAAAACATCCCGGACGCTGCGTTGTCACCTTCAAGGATCATAAAACAGAATATTTTCAGATGACTCCCGAAGAAAACCGGGAATATTTTTCTGAGGTAGCGCTAGTCGCAGAAAGCATTTTTAATCTGTACCATCCAGATAAAATCAATTATGCTACCTTTGGTGATCTTGTTCCTCATGTGCACATCCATATTGTTCCAAAATACAAGGATGGTCTCCAATGGGGTGTTCCTTTTTGCGATGATGTTCCTAAACAACTTTTAAAAGAGGATGAGTATGCCGGCCATGTTGCCGCTTTAAGAAAAGAAATCGAAAGACTGCGCGCAAAAAAATAGAATCAATAAAAGGGCCCAGAGTAGACTTTACTATTCCGGACCCTTCATTTAAATTTTTCTCTTTTTACCCTTCCATCTGTCTCCCCAAAAATCCAGCCGCCGTGGCCGCCAGCTTCATCTCCAGATCTCCAAACCTTGCTCTCGGCTCCCGGCTCATAACCACAACTGCTCCAATGGCATCACCCTCGCAGATAATAGGCGCTACTACCTGAGCCGTTACTCCGTCTATATCCTCCTCTACCAGAGGAATATAACCTTTATCATCTTTTCCTGCCATGCTGGTATTTCTACCGTTGATCGCATTCTCCAGCTGACGGCTGATATTCTTCTGAAGCAGTTCTTTTCTGGCTCCGCCGGATACCGCAATTACCTGATCCCGGTCTGTAATGCACACCAGAAGTCCTGTAGACTGAGCCATAGCTTCCGCATATTGTCCTGCGAACGCCGTCAGCTCCATCATGGGAGAATATTTCTTAAGGATAATTTCACCCTCACGGTCCGTGAAGATTTCCAGAGGAGTTCCCTCCCGAAGCCGCAGGGTGCGCCGGATTTCCTTGGGAATCACCACGCGGCCAAGATCATCTGATTGTGTCAAGTAAGTGCAAAAAAATTTTTCGGCATCCCCGAAACCCCTGATAAAATGGGCATTTGCGGTCTTTCGAGGAAGTCGAAAAAACTCATTTTTTGCGGTACCCATTGTGTGATTATAGGGCTAAAAGCCGTAATTTTCCGCAAAATCCATGAAATCAGTTCCTATGCTGTGCGAAAAAGGTCATCGAATTTCCAGACGATTTCGATGTTCTGACCGTCCACAAAATTCACTCTCTCGACCGCATCATACATGATTTCCCGAAGCGATTCTTCATCCAGGGAACCTGTTTTCCTGGCAATCGCTCTTTCTTTTTTTGCCTGTTCTTCAGCGTCCAGGTATTCCTGGTACTCTGCTTCGGTTCGGGCAATTTCTTCTTGCAGCTCCCTGGCACGCTGTTCACGCTGTGCCCGGAGTGCAATAAAATCTTCTCTGGTAATGCGACCTTCCCGGTAATCCAAATAGCTCTGAACTTTCTGGCTGTCGCCGGACTTCAGCTCGCCTGTCAGTATTTTCAGCTTCTGTCTGAGCATTGTCCCCTTTGACTGAACCGCTTTGGATTTTCCACGAGACTGAACGGTCATCATGGCGATCTGTGCTTTCAGTGCTTCCAGAACCACTTCTTCAATCCTTGTTTTATCCCAGCGTACTTTGCTTATGTGTGATAAAGAAGTAATAGAAGTGTAAAAAATTTTGCCGTTCC
>OGYI01002457.1_pt1 | contig 13931 bp, 16 predicted proteins | sample 1576521 | NCBI WGS metagenome assembly OGYI01 (sample SAMEA3541484, study PRJEB24748) | human gut metagenome | biome: human gut; feature: human-associated habitat; material: faeces | place: China | collected 2012
CCTCCATTTTTTATTTTTCCTTATTAATATATAACAACAAATATTTTTTTATTTATTCTTATATATTAATAAAGGATAAAGCTTTTGCTTTATCCTTAAATTTATTAAGATAATTATCTTAATAATTGCATTACACCTTCTGGTTGTGATTTAGCTTGAGACATCATTGCTTGTGCAGCTTGGTTTATTAAGTTTAACTTAGATAAGTTCATCATTTCTTCTGCAACATCAACATCTCTAATTCTTGATTCTGCTGCTGTTAAGTTTTCATTTGAAGTTGTTAAGTTAGAAGCTGTTGTTTCTAATCTATTTTGCATAGCACCAAGGTTTGCTCTTGAAGTGTTAACTCTTTCTAAAGCTTTATCTAAGCTATCTATCATTTTATTTGCAGCTTCTGTTCCCTTAGTTCCTTCTTTACCCATTTTAGTTATTATATCACCATCTAATCCTAATGATTTTGTGCTAACATTTTCTATTTTAACTTTTAATGTTTGAGAATCAGAAGTATTTGCTCCTACTTGTAAACTAATTTCTTTACCTGATATAGCTTTGTCTTCCTTTTTTGAAGTAGCTATTTTAACTTCCCCATTAGTAAGGTCTATTTCATCCTTAACAGTAAATTTAATACTCTTTCCATTTGAGTCAGTTATTGTTATTGTGGAATTAGCCTTTACTTTTTGATTTTCAAAACCATCTGTAGCAATTCCATAATTAGTATTTTTACCATCTTCAAAACTTATTCCATTATTACCAGCATTTTTCTTAATTTTTAAATCTCCAATTTCGAAGTCATCAAAATCAAATCCGTTCTGAACCGTTACCTTTTCTATATTTGTTTCCTTTGCAACACTATATTCCTTTTCAGTTCTTACTGTATTTGCTCCATTTAATAAATCTTTTCCATTAAATTGAGTTGATTCTGCAATTCTATCAATTTCCTCATGTAATTGAGTTAATTCTTCACTTATCTTAGCTCTATCAGAACCAGTGTTTGTTTCATTAGCACCTTGAACTGCTAATTCTCTCATTCTTTGAACAATATTTCCAACTTCTTCAATTGCACCTTCTGCAGTTTGAACTACTGAAATACCATCTTGAGTGTTTTGAGATGCTTGGTCTAAACCTCTAATTTGGCTTCTCATTTTTTCAGATATAGCTAATCCTGTAGCATTATCTGCTGCCTTGTTGATTTTTAATCCTGAAGATAATTTCTCCATTGAGCTTCCAGCTAAAGCTGTGTTTTTAGTTGCACTGTTTAATGCTGTCATAGCATTTAAGTTAGTATTAATTCTCATTTGTTTACTCTCCTTAGTTTTCTTATTTGACATCCTTGTCTTTTTGGCTTTTTTGCCTTACATATTTATATATCGGTTAATAAATTTAATACTTTATACTTTTTTTAAAAAATATTAAAATTATTTTTATTTATAATAACTTTTACTATTTTAATAACTGTATTACAGCTTCTGGTTGAGATTTTGCTTGCACCATTATTGCTTGATTTGCTTGAGTTATTAAATTTATTTTTGATAAATTCATTATTTCTTTTGCAACATCTACATCTCTAATTCTTGATTCTATTGAAGTTAAGTTTTCATTCATAGTATTTAAGTTAGATGAAGCTGTTTGCAATCTATTTTGCATTGCACCAAGGTTCCCCCTTGAAACATTAACTCTTTCTAAAGCATCATCTAAATTATCTATCATTTTTGTAGCAGCTTCTGTTCCTTTACTACCTTCTTTTTTCATATTTGATATATCAGCTTTGCTTATTTCTAATGACTCTGTGCTCATGTTATCTATTTTAACTTTTAATGTTTGAGAGCTATCTGTATTTGCTCCAATTTGCAACTTAATTTCTTTTCCCTTTATTTCTTTTTCCTTAAGTGCTACATTTATCATTTTAACTTGAGTTGCAATATTTAAATCTATTTCTTGTTTAACAGCAAATTTAATATATTTTCCATTTGAATCATTTATAGTTATTGTAGCACCAGGTTGTACTTTTTGATTAACCATATTATCTACAGAAACCTTATAATTAATATTTTTTCCAGGCTCAAAACTAATTTCACCTTGTTTATGACTTACAAAACCTAATCCTCCAAGGTCTAAATCACTAAAATCAAATCCTCTTTGAACTTGTATTTTAGAAATTTGATCATTCATTGCTGCACCTTTTGTAATAGTATATTGCTTTTCAATTCTTATCACAGTTTGTCCATTTAATAAGTCTTTTTCATTAAATTGAGTTGAGTTTGATATTCTATCAATTTCTTCATGTAACTCATTTAATTCTATTACTATTTTTTCTCTATCTTCTCCAGAATTACTTTCATTTGCACATTGAACAGATAATTCTCTCATTCTTTGAACTATATTTCCAACTTCCTCAATAGTCCCTTCTGCTGTTTGAAGCATTAAAATACCATCTTGTGCATTTTGTTCTGCTTGATTTAACCCTCTTATTTGACTTCTCATCTTTTCAGATATAGCTAATCCAGCTGCATCATCTGCAGCTTTATTAATGCTTAACCCTGAAATTAATTTTTTCATTGAATTTCCAGATGAAGAAACATTTTTATTAGAGTTTTTTATTGCCTTCATGGCATTTAAGTTTGTATTAATCCTCATTTTTATACTTTTCCTAAGTTATTATTTGACATCCTTGTCTTTTGTTTATGATTTTAACCTTTTATACTTTTCTTGAAAAAATATTTAAGTTGTTTTTATTCATATTAGCATAAGCAGTATTAACAGTTTTGTTTAATTTATATTCACTTAATTCTTTTCTCACTGATAGCATTTGAGATTTTAATTTTATTTTTATTTTTTCATCATACTCATAAATTTTTTCAGTATTATAAGCTTCTTTAAAAGATTTTAATTCCTCATCTTTTAAATTATTAATTAATTCTTGCCTTTTATTTAACTCAATAGCTAATTTTTTTTCATCAACTTCTTTTGCACTAACTATTTCTAAAATTTTTTCTGATATGCTTTTATATAAATTTATCATAAATATTTTCCTTAACTACTCATACTATTTATTAAGTAATTCATTTGAGAATTTAAAGTATTCATACTAGATTCTAATGATGCAAATTTTGCATATAATTCTTCTTGTCTTTCTTGCATCTTAGCTTTTAATTCTTTTATACGTTCTTCTTGTTTTTTAATTTGCTCAGAAAAAAGGTTATTTACTCCTGTTGATGTTTTTTCTATACCTGCTTTTTTAGCAAATACACTACCAGAGCTTCCTGCATAATTATAAGTTACTTTTTTTATTTTTTCTAAACCAGCTGTTGTTGCTTTATAAACTAATTCTCCATTTTCTTTTAATGCTTTGCTAAATTTTTCTTCATCTAAAGAAAGTTGCCCTGGCTTGTTATAATCTGAAACAGAATTTATTCCTATATCGCTTAAACTTATGCCTAATCCTTCTAACTCACCATAAACTGCACCTTTCATATCCTCAATAAATTTTCTTAATTCATTATCATTTCTTAAAACTCCAGCTTTTGCTTTCTTTTCCCAATTTTCAATTTCCTTTTCGCTCATTTCTTCTTTTTGAGCTTCTGTTAAAGGTGGATAATCTGAATTTTTCTTTTGAGTAACTAAATCATAAACATTATCCATCATAGAATTATATTCATCTATAAATGCTTTCATTTTATCTACTGTAGATTTTGTGTCTTGTGTTGAAGTTATTGATTCAGTTTCACCAACATTAGTTCCATGTAAATTATATGTAATTCCATCTAAAGTAAAAGTATTACTATCATTTTCCATATTTTGTCTAATAATATTTCCAGAGTTATCTTTAACATTAACTAAAGAGTTTTGCCCATTTGCACTTGCTTCAATTCCTAAAGCATCTAATGGATTTTTTCCTCTTACTTCAACATAACTACCATTATCTTCTTTAACTAAAGATACTATATCAATTTTGCTATCAGCACCAGTTGTTTTAGCTTCTATGCTAAACTTTCCTGTCATTTCACTAAATGTAGCCTTTACTTCACCATTACAACTTTCATTTATTTTCTTTACTAAGGTTTCTATAGTATCATCTTTTTCTATAGTTATTTCTTTAGTGCCTTTTTTTACTGTTATTTCTTTATTTTCATCATTAGGATCTTTTGTTTTTTCTTCTCCATAATTTATTTTAAAAGTAGCTCCCTCTTCTAAACCTAAATCTGATAATTTAGTTGATTTTGTTAATCCTTCAACATTACTGCTTAATTTAGGTGCTGTAGCAAGTTGAGTTACTTCAAATTTATAATTAACTTCACTTGCCCCTGCACTAGCACTTGCTGTAATAACACTGCTATTTGAGCTATTTATAGTTATACTTGAAAAAACTTTACTGCTTAAAATATAATCTGATGATGTTGCACTAAAATATTTATCATATAATCCTTTAACATCTTTTATTACATCTCTATAAATTTCTTGTTGCCATACTTGTGTTTGCTTTTTTTGTTCTGCTTTATCAACTTTGCTTTGCTCACCAGTAATCATATTTGTTACCATTTCATCAATATCCATACCAGTTGCTAAACCTGTTATTCTATTAGAATTAATTGTATTCATTTAATCACCCCTTATAATCCTTTTGATTTTTTACTTACCTCATACCAAGTATCTCTTACATTTTCAATAAGAGGTAAAACTTCATCAATAATTGCTACATCTTTTTTAATATTTGCTTCTATTAACCTTGATTTTATGTATTCATAAACTTTATATAAATCTTCATATACTTGTCCAGCACTTTTATCCAAAGTTACCATAAGTTCTGTGAAAATATCTTGAACTCTTACTAATTCATTATGTGCTCTTGTTATATCTTTTTTTTCAATTGCTAATCTTGCAATTTTAGTATATTTAACTGCACCATCAACAAGCATTAAAAGCAATTGTTGCTTTGATGCCATTTTTACACTATTTTGCTTGTATGCATTATATGGATTTGAGCTTGCCATTTTGTATTCCTCCTACTTAAATTCCTTTAAAATATCTAAATTTCCGATTATTGCTTCTTTATTTTCTTCTTTTACTCTTTCAAAAACTTCTTTTCTAAGTATAGTAATATCCCTAGGTGCTGAAATTGCTAACCTTACGCTACCATCTTCAACTTTAACTATTTTAATTTCTATATCATCACCAATTAATAATGATTCATCTTTTCTTCTAGTAATAACTAACATATATTAATCTCTCCTTATTAAAGGATGTTTAGTTTTATATTCACTATTTTGCATTATAAATTGCTTTGCTAAATTATTTTTTACATTTATGATTAAAGGTGCTTGTAAATTCATTGTGCTACTTTTCAAGTCTTTACCAAGAGTTATTATACTTAAAACAAGCACCTCTTCTGAACTTTTTATTTCTAGTTCTTTTATAATTTCATCTGTTAAATCAAATCCATAATCACTATAAACTTCAAAAGGACTAATAGTAACAAAACTAACTTCTCCATTCTTTGCTTCTAATATTTTGAATTTATCATTATCCTTTAAACTTTTTATAGTAAAATCATTAATATTATCAAAACCTGGTATACCTTTCTTAAATATTATATCCATATTATTATTCCCCTATCTTAAATAATCTAATATAGTATTGTTAAATATTTTTGCTGTAACTTGTAAACTTGCAGTATAAACCATTTCTGCTGATTTATATTTAATAAATGCATCTGCAACATCAACATCTTGAATATTTGAAAGAACACCTTTCATTTCTATTTTATTTTCTTCATTTGTATTTTTTATAGTTTGAATTGTATTGCTTCTTGCCCCAACTACAGAACGTTGATTTAAAATATCACTTAAATATGAATCTAATTTTTTTGATAGTTCACCAAGTTTTTCAAAATCAGCAGTATCTCCTTTTAAAGCATCTGATACTTCTTCAAATATATCAAAAGCATCACCAGAATTGCTTACTTCATTTATATTTAAGTTATAATTAAAATTTATTCCATTTGATACACTTACATTTAAGTTATCGCTTAATCCTTTATTAGGTTTTCCTTCATCATTAGTATTTCTAAAAACTAATGATACTGTTCCATCATTTTCATCAACATTTACTTTTACAGGTGGCTCATCTGTTATACTTCCACCAAATATATACTTTCCACCATAGCTAGTGTTAAAAGCTTCTCCTATTTGCTTTATTTTTTCATTAACTTCTGAAGAAACTGCCTTCATTTCATCTTTGCCAAAAGTACCACTTATAGAAGTTAAAAGTGTTTTTATTTCACTACTAAGTGTTCCTACTTTATCTAATGCATTATCTGTCATATCTAACCATCCATTAACTTCATCAACATTAGAATTATATCTTTCTATATCTGATATTTCGTTATTTAAGTTCATTATTTTTACAGCCTTAAGTGGGTCATCAGATACTTTATTTACTTGATTTCCTGTGCTTATTTGGTTATTTATTTTGTTCATTCCTTGAAGATTTTTTTGAACATCTTTTAAATAACTATTCATCATATTATTGCTAGTTACCCTCATTTACTTTATCCTCCGTTTATTTAACTGCTTTATTTGGTGCTAATATTTTATATATACTAACTCATTTGCCTTATCTAACTAATTTATTTCTTTTATTTAATTACTTTATTATTTGGTATTAACAATTTATAATTATTAACTCAATTTATATTATCTAACTAATCCATTTACAACTACATCTAATAATGAATCTATTGTTGACATTACTTTTGCATTTGCACTATATGTATGTTGAAGCTGTACTAAGCTTATCATTTCTTCATCTAATGAAACTCCAGATACACTACTTCTTGAACTATCTATGTTTTCTAAAAGCTTACTTTGATTACTTTCATCTCTTATAACTGCTGCAGATGATTGTCCTAAATCTTGTATCATACTATTATAAAAAGTATTTATAGTCATGTCTTTTCCATTAATATTTACTTTTTCTGATTTTAATTCATAAACTTTAAGAGCTATATCTGCTGTAACATTAATTTTTTCTGGCTCTTGTAACATTTCTGGATTTATAGAAATAAGTTCTCCATCTTTCGCTTTAAATATCTCTTGTCCTGCTGCCTTGTTTACATTACTTTTAATAGTATTTGCTAATTGTTTTAAGCCATCTTTGTATTTGTTTATTTCTTGCTTCATGGAAAGTGTTCCTTCTAACTCACCAGAAATTTTAACTCCTGATTTTGTTAAATCATCTAAAGTAACTTTTCCATTTGCATCATAAGCTTTTTTTAATGTAGCTTTTACATCTTTATCATTTATATTTAATTTAAAGCTTAAATTATCTAATAATTGGTCTCTTTTATCTAAAAAATCATTAGGACTTTTTCCTGAACCTTGAATTATTTTTATATTTTTTTCAAGCTTATCAAGTTGTGAAAGCATTGAATTTACTTCATCCATTATATATTCTGATTGTTTATCTAAACCTTCTTCTAAACTTTCTAATCTCTTAAAGGCACTATTAATACTATTAGATAAGTATTTTCCATTTTCTATTACAACACTTTTTACCCCAGAACTTTGTGGGTCTTTTGATAATTCACTCCAACTATTAAAAAAGCTATTTAATGAAGAAGATATTGCAGTATCTGATGGTTCATTAAATATGCCTTCTATATTTTTAAAGTATTCATATTTTACACTTGTGCTTCCATATTGATGACTTTCACTTCTATATTGATAGTCATAAAATGAATTTCTTATTCTTGTTACATCATCTATTTGTGCACCTGTTCCTATTTGCCCTGCACCAAAGTTACTATTTTTTCCTGGCATACTATAAGGACTGCTTGCACTTTGATTTACTCTTTGTCTTGAATATCCTGGTGTATTTATATTACTTATATTATGTGAAGTTGTTTGTATTGCAACTTGACTTACATTCATTCCTGATTTTGCTGTATTAAGGGTTGATAATAATCCTGACATAACTTTTCCTCCTGCTATCTTCCTACTTTTCCATAAGCATTATATGTATTAACACTTTTTGATGGCTTTATAACATTAATCATTTTATTTGTAAAAAATAATCTTTGTTTTATTAAAGTATTATTAATGTCTTTTTGCTTTTGTAAATTAGTAAGAAGTTCTTTCATTTCATTATAAACATTAGTAATATGTTCATCATCTGTATTTTTTATAAAATTATTAAATTCTTCTTCACTTGCAATATTTCTTCTTTTTATTTCAATAGTTGCTAGCTTTTTTCCCTCTTCTTCTATATCTTCTGCTATTTTTCCTAATGCAATAACATCTTTATTTAAAACTAAGTTGTATTGTTCATCTAATAATTTCAACAAATTTTGTAATATCTTTTTTTGCTCAAAAATAATTACTTTTAATTCAGAATTCATTTACTACACTCCCGTTTTTAATTTGTAAAACAGTTTTAAGTGACAAATTTCAAGTGACAAGTTGTGGTTGAAATTTCTTAGGAAATTTCTTAAATTTATATTTTCAGAAACTCCCTAATGAGTTTTATACTTAACTCCTAACTAATACTTTTAGCTAATTTGTAGTTTGTAAAACAGTTTTAAGTGACAAATTATAATTTTTATATTAAATTCTAAGGAATTTCTTAAATTTATATTTTCAAAAATTCAGCCTAAGCTGAATTTTTTTCCTTAACTTGCCACTTGTCACTTACTAAACTTGTCACTTACTAAGCTTGCCCCTGCTTTAGTATGGCTTTTGCTAAGCTTCTTGAATCTATATTATATGTTCCGCTTTTTATCCTTTGTTTTATTTCATTAATCTTTTCTAAATTTACTTCTTCATTGTCGTTATTTATCTTATTTAAGTATTTAGCATCTTTTGATATTTCTACTTTATCTTTTAGTTGTTTACTTCCCATTTCTATCTTTGTATGTTGTTTTTGTTTATTATACATATTCACCGCATTATTTGCCATTACAGAATTTATCTTCATATTTAATATACCTCCATTCTTTCATGGACTTATTCCTAAGTTTAATTATCGGCTTATCTTTAATTATGTTTAGCTTTTATAAAAAATTTATGAAAATAATTATTTATTTTAAAGTAAAAGGGGATATTTTATATTGTAGTACTTTTATGATATGAATGGACAAGTTGTTACTGATATTTATTATTAGTATTTTACGGATGGACAAGTTGTTGCTATTACTGTTATTTCTTATTTAGAACTTTATCGGTAACAAACCCCATTATTAGTTATATTTATTATTTTAAATTTTATTGATAAACAACTATTATTATTGCTGTTAACAAAAAAGGGGCTGCCGCACTAAAAATTTTATACTCAATATATTGTTTTAAAAAATAAAAATCAACACAATATTATTGTAGTATTTATTCTTAATGCCACATCCCCCTTTAAATATGTAAAACTTATTCATGTATTAAATTAAAATCTGTTATTCTAACAGATATCTTATCTTCTATCTTTATGCTTTCACCAGAAGCAACATATTTATCATTAACATAAATATCTAAATTTTCATCTATAGTTTTATCTAAGAAAATAATGTCACCTTCTTGTAAGTTCACTATATCCTTTATGTTTTTTTTACATTTTCCTAAAATAACACTAACATCTAACTTTGAATTTAATATAGCAGCCTTACTTTCAAATGGTGTTATTTCTTTTTTATTTAATGTTTCAAATTCTACTTCATATAAATTTTCTTTTGTCATACTTTCACCACTTTTCTACATTATATTTTGTCATAATTTAATATATTGATTATGAAATTTCATAGTATTATTTATAAATATCTATTAATAAACCTTGTATTATGTCAATTGTTGAAGATATATCTAAGTTTTCTTTTTCTTCACTTAATAATTCATTAGTTAAGCTTTCTAATTTTTCATTAATAGTTTCAACTGTAGAATAATATTGATTTTCCCAAAATCCTATATTTTTATTTAATGTATAAGTATAATCTACTACTGCTTTTAAGTAATTTTTAATAGTTGTCTTATAATTTTTAACATCTACATAGCTTTTTGTTAAAATTAATTTATTTCCTTTTTTCTTAATGTCTTTTATATAATTTTCAAGTTCTTCTTTAGTTGCAGATTTATAGGATTTCATGAAGTTTTCTGAAAAACCACTTTTATTAGAAACAACTTTATCCTTAATTCCTATAGTTCTACTTGGTTGTATCCCTCTAATTTCCATTTGCAAAACCTCTATAATAACTCATTACTTTTGGAACATAATTTTGTGTTTCTTTTGGCATTTTATAAATATCAGCCATTGATTTAACTCCTCTATTCATCATTCTTGTAGGCCCACCATTATAAGCCATAAGTGCCATTTCAACATCACCATTGTATCTATCTATGTATTCTTTTATATGTTTTACTCCACCTTCAATATTTTGTTCTATATTAAATGGATCTTCCACACCTAAATCTCTGCAATTTTCAGGCATTAATTGCATAAGCCCCTTTGCCCCTGCTGAAGATACAACATTAGGCTCAAAGTTTGATTCTGTTTTTATTATTGCTTTTACTAAATTAGAATCAACTCCATATTTATTAGAATATAATTGAACTGCATTTTCTATTCTTTCATCTACAGTTAAATTTGATACATCTGCTGCTACATAATTTTTATTACTTATATTTCCAGCGTTTAATATTGAATTATTATATGTATTAAATATTCCTTCTAATGAAACTTTTTCACTTTCATTTTTTACTGTTTTATTTTTTTGACTTATTGCATTAAGTAAACTAGTAAACATTATGTTAAATGCACTTGAAGTAGAACTTGAATCTGATGTTGAAGTTAATCCATTAATAGAGCTAAATCCTAAAATTGATTCTAATCCTGAGTTACATTTACATCCAGAAAGACTGCTTAAATCACTTATTGAGCTTGTATTTGTACTACTTGTTTTGTTAAGATTCTTAAGTTGTAAAATAGTATTTATATTATTTAATCCTTGTATGCTACCTGACATTTAATCACCTCAAAACGTTAATACTTTAATTATACGGATTGTATATGTAAAAGTTAATACTAATTATAAAAAAATATCTTTCAAACAAAATCATATTTTTACAATTTTGTTTGAAAGATATTAATTAATATTCTCTTGCTTCTTCTTCTCCATCAAGAACTCTAATTGCACCTTGTGCTAATGCTAATAACTCATCCTCTCCTGGATAAACTGTTAAATTACTAATCCAATTAACATTTTCTTTAATTGCATTAATTACTACTGGTGAATAAGCAATTCCCCCTGTTAATATTATTGTGTCAACCTTACCTTTAAGAACAACAGACATTTCACCTATAGCTTTTGAAATTTGATAAATAAATGCATCAAAAATTAATTTTGCATGATTATCGCCTTCTTCTATAGCCTTTAAAACCTCCCTAACATCATTAGTATTAAGGTATGCAACATATCCACCCTTACCTACTATTTTACTATATACTTCTGATTCAGTATATTTTCCACTAAAGCATAGTTTAACTAAATCTCCAACTGGAACTGAACCTGCTCTTTCTGGTGAAAATGGTCCATCACCATCTAATGTATTATTTACATCAATAACTTGTCCATTCTTATGAGCAGCAACTGATACCCCTCCACCCATATGAACTACAACAAGATTTAATTCATCATATTTTTTATTATTTTCTTTTGCATATCTCTTTGCTACTGCTTTTTGATTTAATGCATGAAAAATACTTCTTCTTGGAAGTTCAGGCATCCCAGAAATTCTAGCTATGTCCTGTAACTCATCAACAACAACTGGATCGACTATAAATGATTTTATTCCAACTTCTTTTGCAATTTCATGAGCTAAAATTCCACCTAAGTTAGAAGCATGTTGACCTGATACTCCAACTTTTAAGTCTTCTAATAATTTATCTGTTACTTCATAAGTTCCACCTGGAATTGGTCTAAGCATACCACCCCTTCCAACAATAGCATCTAATGAATTAACATCTATATTATTTTCTTGTAAAACCTTCATTATAACTTCTTTTCTAAAGCCCTTTTGGTCAAAAATAGTATCATACTTTCCTATTTCTTCTGCTGAATGTCTCAATGTTTCAACTAAAACTTCCTTTTCTCCTGAATACACACCTATTTTAGTAGATGTTGAACCTGGATTTATTATTAATAATTTATATGCCATAATTCTCACTCCCCGCTTATATTTAGTTTGTAGTTCTTAAATAGTGACAAGTGATGAGTGACAAGTGGCAAGTTGTGAATGAAATTCCCCTAGTTAGTTTGTAGTTTTTAGTGAGTAGTTTTTAGTTATGGATGAAATTTCTTTTGGCATTTCTTAAATTTATATTTTCTAAAATTCAGCATAAGCTGAATTTTTTCCTTAACTACTAACTTCTAACTACTAACTATTCTGAGCCTAAATTGAATTTTTCCCTAACTTGTCACTTGTCACTTGAAACTTGTCACTTGCAATTTGTCACTTGCAATTTGTCACTTGAAACACTTGCTACTAACTCCTAACTATTTTTCCTTTCTGAAACTAATGCTGCTAATGCAATTGAATTTACTTTTGTTTCAAAACTATCTGCTCTTGAAGTTAAAATAACTGGAGCTGATGTTCCAACTAATATACCACCATTTTTAGTTTTTGCTGTATAAGTTAAAGATTTATACATAACATTTGCTACATCTATATCATGAAGTAATAATACATCTGCTTTTCCTGCAACTGGACCAGTTACTCCTTTATGATGTGCTGCTTCTTCTGATAATGCATTATCTAAAGCTAATGGCCCATCAACAATACATCCTTTAATTTGTCCTCTATCACTCATCTTGGATAAAAGTGCTGCATCTATAGTTGCAGGCATATCTGGATTTACAACTTCAACAGCACAAACTGGAGCAACCTTTGGATTTTCTATTCCACAAGCCTTAGCTACCATTACAGAATTATTTATAATTTGTACCTTTTGTTTTAAATCTGGATAAGTATTAAATGCTGCATCTGTTAATAAAATTAATCTATCAATTCCTTCTATTTCAAAAACAGATACATGTGACATTAATTTACCAGTTCTTAATCCAACTTCTTTATTTAGTACACTTCTTAAAAATGTAGCCGTATCAACTAATCCCTTCATAACCATATCAGCTTGACCACTTGATACTAATTCAATTGCCTTTAATGCTGCTTTTTTTACATCAGCTTCATGAACTATTTCAAAGCTACTTAAATCCATATCTATTTTTGTAGCAACTGCTTCTATTTTTTCTCTATCCCCAACTAAAATTGCATCAGCAATTCCTCTATCTTTAGCAGCTTTAACTGCTTCTAAAACTGGTTCATCTTGTGCTACTGCTACTGCTAATTTTTTAGTTTTTGCTACTTTTAATTTAGTTAATAAATCATCAAAATTTTTGCTCATTACACACCTCTCATATATATGAATTTATCAATATTCTCTTTAAACAAAATTACAATTTTATTTAATTAATGAAAATTTTACCTATATATTATTTTATCAGAGTTTTTTATTAAAACTTAAATTTTCAGAAAACTTTTAGTTAGTTTTTAAACAGTGACAAGTTATAAGTGACAAGTTATAAGTGATAAGTGCAAGTTATGGATGATATTCCTTGGGGAATTTCTTAAACTTTATATTTTATAAAATTCAGCGCAAGCTGAATTTTTTCCCTAACTTGTCACTTGAAACTTATCACTTCCCATTTGAAACACTTGTCACTTGAAATTTGTTACTAACTCCTAACTAAATTGTATTTTGTTATAAATAAAAATATCAATTAACGAAAAAAAATGACAAACTCATGTTTTTACATAAGTTTGCCACTTGAAAAATTTAAAATTCCTAGCACTCTTAAAACTATAATTTATCTATTTCATCTTCTGATAAATTAGTTATCT
>OGYI01002459.1_pt1 | contig 13913 bp, 12 predicted proteins | sample 1576521 | NCBI WGS metagenome assembly OGYI01 (sample SAMEA3541484, study PRJEB24748) | human gut metagenome | biome: human gut; feature: human-associated habitat; material: faeces | place: China | collected 2012
TAATTTTTTTTAGCTAAATATATTGAAAATAATTATCAATTAAGGTATATTATTTTAAGTGATAATAAAAATCATTTGAAATGAATTTATAAATGATATTAATAATCAAAGGAGGAAATTGTAGTATGATGATCAATAAAAGGTTAATAAACCTTTGTAAAGAATCAAAAAAATATATAGCATTAACTATATTAGTAAATTGGATTTCAGTTTTATGTAATATTGTTACAATAATATTAATAGGTCAATTTATTAATAAAATTTATGTTGGTCAAAGATTAAATATTAATGGCAATAACATTTTAAATGCAATGATGGAATTTAATGTTTGGGGAAAGATTTCATTACTAGCAGCTATTGTAATAATAGCAATTTTATTATCAATTAGATATTCATGCAATATTTTATATGCTAAATTCTCAAATGCTGCATCAGCAAATGCAAGAGTAACATTAAGAGAACTTATTTATAAGAAATTATTAAAATTAGGTACAGGTTATACTTCAGTTGAAAGTACATCAGCAGTAGTTCAAGTATCGGTTGAAGGAATTGAACAGCTTGAAATATATTTTGGAAAATATTTATCTCAATTCTTTTATGCTCTTTTAGTTCCAGTAACATTATTTATATTTATGAGCTTTATATCATTTAAAGCAGCACTAATATTTATACTTTGTGTGCCTCTTATTCCAATATCAATTATTGCAATAATGAAAATTGCTAAAAGAATATTAAAAGATTACTGGAAGTCTTATTCAGATTTAGGTGGAACATTCTTAGAAAATCTTCAAGGGTTAACTACATTAAAAGTATTTAATATTGACGAAGAACGCCATGAAAAAATGAATATTGAAGCAGAAAAATTTAGAAAGATAACTATGAAAGTTTTAAGCATGCAGCTTAATTCAATAACAATAATGGATTTAGTTGCATTTGGAGGAGCTGCAGCAGGAACAATAGTTGCATTAATTCAATTTAAAAATGGACAAATTCCTGTAGGAAGCTTACTTATAATAATATTACTTTCATCTGAATTTTTTATACCACTTAGACTTTTAGGATCATATTTCCATATAGCAATGAATGGTATGGCTGCAAGTGATAGAATGTTTGGGATATTAGATGCAGAAGAAAGAGAAAAGAACGTTGAAACTAATGAAGAAATTAAACTTAATGATATTAAGGTAAGTTTAAGAAATGTTGATTTTAGTTATGATGGAGAAAGAGAAGTATTAAAGAATATTAATATGGATGTTACTCCAGGGGGATTAGTTGCAATAGTAGGGGAAAGTGGTTCAGGAAAAAGTACAATTGCATCACTTATCTTAAATAACTATAAAGTAACTAATGGAGAAATCAGTATTAACAATGTAAATATAGAAAATATATCATTAGATAATATTTATGGAAACATAGCATTAGTATCTACAAATAGTTATATATTTAATGGAACTATTTTAGATAACTTATTAATGGCTAAGAAAGATGCAACAGAAGAAGATATTAATAATGCATTAAAAACAGCAAGATTATATGATTTTGTAAAGGGATTAAAAGATGGATTATTAACTGATGTTGGTCAAGCTGGTAGTGCATTATCAGGTGGACAAAAGCAAAGGTTAGCTTTAGCAAGAGTTATATTAGCTGATAGACCAATGATAATTTTTGATGAAGCAACTTCTAATATAGATGTTGAAAGTGAAGAAAAAATATGGAAAGCTATATATGAAATAGCAAAAAATAAAACTGTTATAGTAATATCTCATAGATTGGCTAACGTTAAAAATGCAGATAACATATATGTATTAGATAAAGGTAATATAGTAGAAAGTGGAAGTCATAAAGACCTTATGATGTATAATGGAAAATATGCACAATTAGTAAATCATCAAAATAACTTAGAAAGTATATATAATGATGAATTAACACAAAAGGAGGTGGCTATAAGTGAATAATAGACAATCAGGTATGAAAATTATGGCAAGGCTTATAAAAATACTTAAGCCACTAGCACCAGTTATGATGATAACAATAAGCTTTGGAGTACTAGGATTTTTAGCTGCAATAGCAATAACAACTTTTGGAGGCGTTGCTATTGCTACAAAGCTTGGAATAGATATGTCAGTAACATTTAAAACAAGTATAACTGTAATAATAGTATGTGCAGTACTTAGAGGATTACTTAGATATATAGAACAATATTCAGGTCATTATATAGCCTTTAAGATACTTGCAATACTTAGAGATAAGGTATATAAAGCACTTAGAAAATTAGCACCATCAAAGCTAGAATCTAAGGAAAAAGGAAATTTAATTTCAGTAATAACAAGTGATATAGAATTATTAGAAGTATTTTATGCTCATACAGTAGCTCCAATAGCTATAGCAATAATTACTTCTATAATAATAGCGTTAGTTTTAGGAAGTATTAATATATACTTTGGATTAATATCAGCAGGATTCTATATAATAGTAGGTTATGTAATACCAGTTTTCTCTTCTAAATATGGAAATAAGGCTGGAGTAGAATATAGAGAAGAATTTGCTAAAACAAATAGTTTCTTATTAGAATCATTAAAAGGTATAAAAGAAGTATTATTATTTAATCAAGGTGAAAAAAGATTAGCTAAAATAAATGAAAATAGTGATAGACTAAATGCTAAATTAGATGATATCAAAAAACATGAAGGTATAATAAGAGCAGTTACAGACTTAACTATAATGATTGCAATATTAACTTTTGTTGGAGTTGGATTTGCTCAATATTCAAAAGGTAACATATCATTTACATGGATGCTTGTAGGTATTGTAATAATAGCATCATCATTTGGACCAGTAGTTGCTTTAAGTAACCTTTCAAATACATTACTTCAAACTTTTGCATGTGCAGAAAGATTATTTGATTTAATTGATGAAGAACCTCATGTAGAAGAAGTTTTAGAGGGACAAACAATAAGGGGAGAATCAATAGCATATGATAATGTAACATTCTCTTATCCAAATAGAAAAGAAAAAATATTTGATACTGCTTCAGTTAATATTAAAAAGGGTGATAAAATTGCTCTTATAGGAGAAAGTGGTATAGGAAAAAGTACATTTGTTAAATTAATGATGAGATTCTGGGATGTAAATGAAGGAAAGATAAACCTTGATAATAAAAATATTAAGGAAGTTAATACTGCATCTCTTAGAAATAGTCAAACTTTAGTTAGTCAGGAAACTTATTTATTTAATGAATCTATATTAGATAATATAAAAATAGGAAATCCAAGTGCTTCAAAAGATGAGGTTATACAGGCTGCTAAAATGGCATCTATACATGAGTTTATAGAAAATTTACCTAATGGATATGATACTAAAGTTGGAGAACTTGGTGGGAACTTATCTTCTGGTGAAAAACAAAGAATAGGACTTGCTAGAGCATTTTTAAGTAATGGAGAAGTTTTAATATTAGATGAGCCTACAAGTAACTTAGATACTTTAAATGAAGGTGAAATATTAAAATCAATAAAGGAAAATTGTGAAGATAAAACTATAGTGCTTATATCACATAGAAAATCAACAACAGCAGTTTGTAATAAAACTTATAAGTTAGAAAATAGCAAGTTAGTATTAAATTAATAAAATTAAAAAGCTGTATCAACATGTTTTTATGATACAGCTTTTTATAAAAAAATCATTTGAGAATGATAATCGATTATTTATGGAGAAATAAAATGACTAAGATAGAAAAAGAAAAACAAACAATTAAATTAATGATAGATATATATTGTAAAAAGAAGCATGGAAATAAAAGTGGAGAATTATGTGAAGAATGTGCAGAATTATTAGAATATGCACATAAAAGATTAACTTATTGTAAGTTTGGGGAAGAAAAATCAACTTGTTCAAGATGTCCAATACATTGTTATAAAAAGGACATGAAGGAAAAGATTAAAGATGTAATGAAGTTTTCTGGGCCAAGACTTATTATATATAAGCCATCAGAAGTTATAAGACACGCATTAAATAAATAATAAAATAAATATAAAAAATAAGATAGGATTTAAAGGGGGATAAGCATGAATAGAATAAAAAAATACTTATATATAGCTTTAGGATTTATAGCATTGGGGTTAGGTATTATAGGAATAATTTTACCAGTATTACCAACAACACCATTCTTATTAGTAACTTCATATTGCTTTGCAAAGGGATCAGATAGATTTCATAATTGGTTTATAAATACAAAGGTTTATAAGAAGCATTTAGAAAGTTTTGTAAAAGAAAGAGCTATGACATTAAAAGAAAAAGTTGTATTATTAAGCTTTGTAAATTTCATGTTAGCTTTCCCTTTAATTTTAATAGATGTTTTAGCTATGAGAATAACTATTATTATATTAATAATAATTAAGTTATATTACTTTACATTTAAAGTTAGAACAATTACTCCAGAGGAAAAGAAAGCTATGGAGGCTGCAAAAACAAAAGTAGCTTAATTAATATTAGTAATTTACAAGAAAAAGGTAGGAATAAGTTGTAATGGAAAGAATAGCATCGATGTTTTTTTGCTTATCATTAGTAATTTATCATGTATTAAGATTATTTAAGATTAAAAAAAGTACATGTATAAAAGTACATATAGTTTTAGGGAGCATTTCAATTTTTGCAATGATTTGTGAATTGGTTTTAAGAATTGGTCAAGAAGGCTTTGTGAAATATATAGGATTTAATATTATTATGATTATTATAGGAATAACGGGATTGTTAATGAAAAAAAATTATAAATTATATAAGAAGATTCATATTATATTTACTGCTTTATTTTTTGTATATTTACCTATAGCTATTAAATTTATGTAATAAAAACAAATTAAAATTTTAATTTAGGCTTTGCTAATTAGTAAGGTCTATTTTTTTATTATAACATCATTTCAATATAAGCTATAAAAAATTAATTTTTAATATTCTTTTAAAATATAGATATAGTATTTATATAAATTTTTTAATGTTAGAAAAAATAATTGTGATTTATATAATATAAAGGTGGGAATGATTACTTAATGAGGTGTTGCTAAATTGAGTAATTATTTAATAGGTATAAAAAACAAAGAGTTTAATAATCATCTTATATATATTTTTATTGTATTTATGTTATCATCTTTTTGTTACGAAGTTTACAGTAAAAATGAAATATTAAGTATATTTTATATTTTAAGTTTTTTTATAGTTATATTTTATTTTAAAGGTATATTTATATCTATAATATTATTTTTATTTTTTATTTCAGCGTTAAATAATAATATATTATTTTATTGTTATCAGCCTAAAAATATTGAATATATTAGAGTAACTGAAGTAAATAATTATTATGGAAAAGGAAAGATTAATGGACGAATAGTTAACTTATCAAATCTTAATTCAAAGGTATCAATTGGAGATAAGCTTATTGTAAAAGGAGAATTTAATAAGAATTTAAATTTAACTAAGGGCATAATTGGGGATTATAAAATAATTGAATATGAGGAATTTAAAAATGATATTATATCTAAAATTTATAAAAGAAGAATAAAGTTATTTAAGAAAATAAGTCAAAAGCTAGGAACTAAAAAGGCTGCATTAATTTCTTCAGTAGCATTTGGATATAAAAGTGAATTGGATCAAGATTATAAAAGTTTAATGAAAAACTTAGGAATATCTCATATTATTTCAATTTCAGGTATGCATTTAGCTTTAGTTTATAGCATTTTAAGAAAAGTATTTGGAGTTAAATTAAGTTTAATTATAGCATTTATTTATGTTTTGTTTACAGGGGCACCAGCATCTGCTATAAGAGCTTATATAATGATTTTAATATTAAACCTTGGAATAGTATTTAAACGTAATTATAGCTCGTTAGCAGCAATATCGTTGGCTGGGATAATATTATTACTTATAAAGCCTTATGAAATTTATGATTTAGGTTTTATATTTTCGTTTTTAGCTACTTTAGGGATTATATTATTTAATAAAAAATTAAATAAAAGGTTATATAAATTACCTAATTCACTTAGAAATACTGTTGCAATTTCTATTAGTGCTCAAATTTTTACTTTTCCAATAATTTTATTATATTTTAATGAAATATCTTTAAATTTTTTAATAGGAAATATAATTGTAATTCCTTTCATAAATATTTTAGTTATAATGGGAAATTTTCTTATATTTTTAGAACCTATAAAAGTAATTTTTAATTTTTGTTTATATATTTGTCACTATATAATTAAGTATATTGATATTATTATGTATAAATTAGATGAAATCTCTTTTGAATTAGTATATTTTCATTATAGTATAGCTTATTTTTATATAGGGTTATTAATAGCATATTATTTTTATAAAAGAGGATTTAAGGTTTTTATATATTATCCTTTAGTTATATTCATATATGTAAGCTTATTGATATATAGCCCAATACCTAAAATAAGATATTATTATGATGGGGCACTTTTAATAAGTTATAAGGGAGAAAATATAATTGTTCAAACTAGTGAAAAAGTAAATGAAGAAAAATTAAAAAAAATAACAATTTCAAATAAAATAGTAAAAGATTTAAATAAAATTAATATAGGAAATAAAATAATGCTATATAAGGAAAAGGATAATTATATTTTGAAAACGGATAAAGAGAAGTATGTATTGTTTGTAAATTACGAAAAAATAAATTTTGATTATGATATAATAAATTTTAGAAAAGGAGACATAAATGAAATAAATATATTTAATGGTAAGGTAATAGAGAAAAACTAAAATAGTATTGTTATTTTAAATAAAAGTTAGGAGAGAAAAATAAAATTGATTACTATAGATGTGTTAGAATCGGAAATTAAAAAAAATAGTATAGCTAATGGATATGTTTTTTGTGGTTTAGATGAAGAATTAATTAAATCAAGTATTGACCACATAATAAAAAAAGTATTAGATAAGGATTTTTTAGATTTAAATTTTATAAAAATAGATGGATTAACATCTACTTTTGATGAAATAGAAAATGCTTGTGAAACTTTACCGTTTTTTGGAGATAAAAAGGTTGTATTAGTATATAGAGCTAATTTTTTAAAGGATAAGCCAGATAAAGAAGGAGCAAAAACATATACTGAAATATTAAAATACATAAAGGATTTACCTCAGCATACAATACTTATTATGTATTATTTATTTAATGATAAAAGAGATACTCCTAAAAAAAATAAAAAATTATCAACGTTAGATAAATATGTTAAAGTAGTTCATTGTGATAAGTTAAAAAAAGATAAGTATTATAAAAAAATTGAAGATATATTTAAGGAAAATGGAAGAACTATTGGAAAAGTTCAATTAAAATATTTTGCTGATAAAGTTCAAAATAATTTTGATATTATAAAAAGAGAAATAGATAAATTGGATTGTTATGCATTAGGAAGAGAGCTTACAAAAGAAGATATAGATAAATTAATACCTAATAAAAGTGAAGATGATATTTTTGATTTGGTAGAATATATCTCCTTGAGAAAAGTTGAAAAGGCAATAGATTTATTAGATGAATTATTATTTAAAGCAGATCAGCATATGCTTATTATTTCATCAATAGAAAATCATTTCAAGAGATTATATGAAATAAAAATATATTTACTAAAAGGTAAGAAGCTAGAATTCTTTATTTCTAAATATAGATTACCTCAGTTTGTTTGTGAAAAATTAATGAATCAAGCATCAAAATTTAGCTTAAAGCAATTAAATCAATTAATTAAAGTATGTGTTAATACGGAAATAAAATTAAAATCGTCCACAACAGATAAGCAAATGGAAATGGAACTTATGTTATTTAAGACATTTATGATTAAATAAAATTAAAATTACATAATAAAAAAATGTAAAATAATAGCCGGTAATAATCACCGGCTTCTTATTTATTACGCCATAGCGTTTAATTTTGCAGCTAATCTTGATTTCTTTCTAGCAGCCATGTTCTTGTGAACAGTACCTTTTTGAGCAGCCATGTCTAAAGACTTAGCAGCTTTAACAAATAAAGCTTTAGCTTCTTCAACGTTATTAGCAGCAACAGCATATTCAAACTTCTTTATAGCAGTTTTTAATGCTGATTTAACCATTTTGTTTTGTAAAGTTTTCTTTTCAGTAACTTTAATTCTTTTCTTTGCTGATTTAATGTTTGCCATTCAATTCACCCCCTTGATATTTTATAGGGCCTCTGCAGTTTTGGGGAAATCTGCGTACGAGTTTATTTTCAACAAATCATATTATAACACTTAAAGTTTTTAAGTTCAAGTATGAAATTAAAACTTATTTGGGAAAATAAATTTGATAGTTAAGAAATTTTAGGAGGAACGTTATGATAAGTGTAAGAACAGACCTTGCAATTGAAGCAAAGCAAGCATATACAGAGGAAAATAAAAGAGAATTAGATGGAGTAAAAGTAGATGAGGAAATGGAAGGAGAAATTAAAATTACTACTGTTACTATTGAAAGTGATGAAGCTGGAAGAGAGTTAGGTAAGCCAAAAGGTCATTATATAACAATAGATTTTCCAGAGTTTACACCTTATGATGGCGAATCTATGGATGATTTGTCATTAATTGTAGGTAAAGTAATGAAGAGACTTGTAGATATTTCTGAAGAAAAATTAGTATTAGTAGTTGGATTAGGAAATTGGAATGTTACACCAGATTCTCTTGGACCAAAAGTTGTAGAAAGAACAATGATAACAAGACATTTAAAGCAAGTTATGCCAGATGCTATTGATGATTCAGTAAGACCAGTATGTGCAATCGCACCTGGAGTACTTGGTATAACTGGAATTGAAACTGGAGAAGTAATTAAAGCTTTAGTTGAAAAAATAAAACCTGATTTAGTAATTTGTGTGGACGCATTGGGCTCAAGAAGGTTAGAAAGAGTAAATAGAACAATACAAATAGGTGATACAGGAATTTCACCAGGGGCTGGAGTTGGAAATCATAGAATGCAAATTAATGAAAAAAGTTTAGGTATTAAAGTTTTAGCTGTGGGAGTTCCTACAGTAGTTGATGCTGCAACTATAGCAAATGATACTATGGATTTGTTGTTAGATGACTTAATAAGCAAAGCTAAAAATGGAAAAGAATTTTATAATATGCTTAAGAGTGTGGATAGAAATGAAAAAAATATGCTTATAAGAGAAATATTAAATCCAACATTTGGAGATTTAATGGTTACACCAAAAGATGTAGATACAATTATAGAATCTTTATCAAAAATAATAGCCAATGGAATAAATATTGCAGTTCAACCTAATATGAATATGGAAGAAATAAATAAGTTTATGAATTAACTATAAACTAAATTCCTTTTGCTTCATTATAAAATTTGTTAATAATTATGTAAAACCTCCCATATATATATTAATAGTGAGGAGGTTATAGGGGAATGCAGTGGGTTAATAGAAGTAATAAAAAAATTAAAAAAAATAAAAGCATTAGTATGGGATATATAATATTGTTGTTTATTATAGTAATATTTGTTGTAAGGGCAGTTAAGGTTATTAATAATTATAGAGAACGTGGTGGATTGGCATATGTGCAGCTACTTAATTATTCAATGCCAGTAGTAGAAAACCAGATATATGATAGTACAGCATATAGAGAAAATAAAGTTAGTGTAAAAAGAGTTATGATAGAAGCATTAGGACTTAATAATATATCAACTTATGGAATAGTAGGAAATGAGGTTTCTTTTTTTTATAAAATTGCAAATTATAGTAATGATGCAGGTGCTAAACAAAAATCTACTTTTAATTTTTTTGAGCCATATGTTATGAAAGAAGATAGTATTGCTAGAATTACAGAAGAAGAGCAAGCGGAATTAAATGCCCCAAGTGAAGCATATGATTCTTTGTTAAAAAAAACATTAAACTCATCAAATGTTGAAGTATTAATTTACCACACTCATAGTCATGAAGGTTATGCTGAATCAGGATCAGATACAGAGCAAGAAGATTTTAGTGTAGTTGGAGTAGGAGATGTATTAGCACAAGAACTTCAAGATGGTTATGGTATTTCTGTTATCCATGATAAGACAATACATGATACAAGTCCATACAATCAATCTTATTACAGATCAGGACCTACAGTTGAAAGTTATTTAAATCAATTTCCTAATTTAAAATTAATTATAGATTTGCATAGGGATAGTGGACCAAGTAAAGATAAAACAACAGTAGAAATAAATGGTCAAAGTTTAGCTAGAGTAATGTTTGTGACATCTAAGGCATCACCGTATTATAGTGAAATGATGACTACTGTAAACTCAATGATTAATACAGCTAAAAATTTATTTCCTGGTTTATTGGCTGATGGAAATAGTGGAGAAGGGCTTTATGAATATAATCATGGGTCTAATAACTTTAATCAAGATTTAAGCCCAGCTTGTATATTAACAGAGTTTGGAACTGAATTAAATACAGCACAAGAAGCTAAATTGAGCGCTAAATATTTAGCAAGGCTTATTGCAGAAACATTAAATAAAAGATGAATAAAAATATATAAAAATGAGCATCCTTATAGCTAAGTACTAGGGGGTGCTTTTTTTATGGTAAAGTTAATAAAAATATATTTTATACCATTAATTTCAATAATTTTATTAATAATAGGATTTGTTGAGGTAAATATTATAAATACAGAATCGTTATCACCATTAGGAACAACAGAAGATAACTTTAAAGTTGTAAGTGATGAATTTGGTGAAGACTTTCAAGAATTTATAATGGATAAAAGTCCTATTAAAATTTATGTTGGAGAAAAAAATGATGGAATGGCAACAGTTAAGTTTTATAATAAGTATATTAATTTAACTAATAATAATTTTATTATGAATTTTATTAAGGATTTAGCAACATATACTAATAAAGCTTATATAAATATAAGGGATAAAATAAGTGGAATTACAAAAAATAATAAAGAAAATAGCAATTATAAAGAAAGTGATTTTGACAAAAATATAAATGAATTTATAAAAAACAACAGTAAATAGTAATATATTTAAGTTAATATAATTATAAGTGCTAATATTCTTGACACTTACTCTATACTCTATGTTATAATTTAGCTTGATTTAACAATATGGGGGTGAAGAAGCTGCTTAATATTTTATAGCAGTTAAGATATATGCAAAGTAATAGACAATCAAAGATTAGAAACTTTTCAATAGTAGCACATATAGATCATGGTAAGTCAACCCTAGCGGACAGATTATTAGAAATTACAGGGACTCTTACTAAAAGAGAAATGGAAGAACAAGTTCTTGATAATATGGAAATTGAAAGAGAAAGAGGGATTACAATAAAATCTCAAGCAGCAAGACTTGTTTATAGACGTGAAGATGGTGAAGAGTATATATTAAATTTAATTGATACTCCAGGGCACGTAGACTTCACATATGAGGTTTCAAGAAGTTTAGCAGCTTGTGAGGGGGCACTTCTTGTAGTTGATGCAACACAAGGTATTGAAGCTCAAACTTTAGCAAATTGTTATCTTGCATTAGATAATGATTTAGAAATTACACCTATTATTAATAAGATAGATTTACCATCTGCTAGACCAGATGAAGTAAAAGAAGAAATTGAAGATGTTATTGGTATTGAAGCAGAAGATGCACCAATGATTTCTGCAAAAACAGGTTTAAATGTTGAAGATGTACTTGAAACTATAATTGAAAAGATACCTGCACCAAATGGAGATGAAGAAGCTCCACTTAAAGCTTTAATATTTGACTCATATTATGACAGTTATAAGGGTGTTGTATGTTATGTAAGAATATTAGATGGTAAAGTTAAAGCAGGAACTAAAATAAAGCTTATGAATACAAATAAGGTTTATGATGTAGTTGAAGTAGGGGTGTTTACTCCAAAACTATTCTCAACAGCTGAACTTATGGCTGGGGATGTTGGATATATAACAGCATCTATAAAAAATGTTGCTGATGCTAGAGTTGGGGATACTATTACAGAATCAGAAAGACCAACAGAACATGCATTACCAGGATATAAAAAAGCAGTACCAATGGTTTATTCAGGTATTTATCCAGTTGATGGAGCTAAGTATGATGAATTAAGAGAAGCATTAGAAAAATTACAAATAAATGATGCTGCATTAGATTTTGAACCAGAAACATCTATTGCATTAGGATTTGGGTTTAGATGTGGATTCCTTGGATTACTTCATATGGAAATAATTCAAGAAAGAATAGAAAGAGAATTTAACTTAGATATTATAACAACAGCTCCATCTGTTATATATAAAGTTACTAAAACAAATGGTGAAACTATAGATTTAACAAATCCAACTAATTTACCAGAACCAACAGAAATAGATTCTATGGAAGAGCCAATTGTTAAGGCATCTGTAATTGCACCAACTGAATATGTTGGAGCTATAATGGACTTATGTCAAGAAAGAAGAGGAGTTTATATAGATATGCAATACTTAGAAGAAACAAGAGTATGCATAAACTATGATATTCCATTAAATGAAATTGTTTATGACTTCTTTGATACTTTAAAATCAAGAACAAGAGGTTATGCTTCATTTGATTATGAATTTAAAGGATATACTAAAACAGAGCTTGTTAAGCTTGATATACTTTTAAATGGAGATGTAGTTGATGCTTTATCAATGATTGTTCCAAAGGAAAGAGCATACCATAAGGGAAGAGGAATTGCAGAAAAACTTAAGGAAATTATTCCAAGACAAATGTTTGAAGTTCCAATTCAAGCTGCAGTAGGATCTAAGGTTATAGCTAGGGAAACTGTTAAAGCTATGAGAAAAGACGTACTTGCTAAATGTTATGGTGGAGATATTTCAAGAAAGAAGAAACTTCTTGAAAAGCAAAAAGAAGGTAAAAAGAGAATGAGACAAGTGGGATCTGTAGAGGTACCACAAGAAGCATTTATGGCTGTTCTTAAAGTTGATTAATATTAGGATGCTACATTTTGTAGCATCTTTTTTTCATAGATAAAAAATATAATAAATTTTACAAATTATTTATTGGATAGTTAAGCTGATAAATAAGTAATATTGAAAATAGGAGTAAAGTTAATGAAAGAAATTAGTTTATATGTACATATTCCATTTTGTAAGCAAAGATGTTTTTATTGTGATTTTCCAACATTTGCAGGGAAGGAAAAATATAGAGAAGAATATATAGATGCATTAATAAAAGAAATAAAAGAAAAATGTTCTAATTATATAATAAAAACTATTTTTATTGGTGGAGGAACTCCATCTTATTTAGAAACTAAAGAGTTAGAAAAATTATTAAAGGTTATTAAGAATTTAAATTTATCAAAAGATATAGAGTATTCCATGGAATGTAATCCAGGAACATTAACAAAAGAGAAATTAATGGTAATGAAAAAAAGTGGAGTTAATAGAATAAGTTTTGGATTACAATCTTGTAACAATAAATTATTAAAGGAAATAGGGCGTATACATACATTTGAAGAATTTTTAGAAAATTATAATTTAGCAAGAGGTATTGGATTTGAAAATATAAATGTTGATTTAATGTATGGATTACCAAATTTAACAGTAGATTTATGGAAGGAGACATTAGAAAAAGTATGTGATTTAAGACCAGATCATATTTCTGCTTATAGTTTAATAATTGAAGAAGGAACTGCTTTTTATAGTTTATATAACAAAAATAAATTAAATTTACCTTCTGAAGATGATGAAAGAATAATGGATAAATTAACTAAGGATATATTAAAGGAAAGAGGGTATCATCAATATGAAATATCTAACTTTTCTTTAAATGAAAAGGAATGTGAGCATAATAAGGTTTATTGGTCATTAAATGAATATATAGGTGTGGGAAGTGCAAGTAGTTCTTATATAAATGGAACAAGAATGGTAAATGAAAGTGAT
>OGYI01002460.1_pt1 | contig 13910 bp, 17 predicted proteins | sample 1576521 | NCBI WGS metagenome assembly OGYI01 (sample SAMEA3541484, study PRJEB24748) | human gut metagenome | biome: human gut; feature: human-associated habitat; material: faeces | place: China | collected 2012
ATATGCGATGGCACGTCTGGCATGAATACCAAGGCCGCCTTCATCTTGTAAGTCCCTTCCTGGTGCCAGTTCAGGGTAAGTTCCACCGGAAAATCCGCCTCATCAAAATCCGCTACCAGATAAGATGTCATGCCTGAATGCTGCTCCTTCGGTTCACCCTTAAGGGTACCTGCCCCTGCCTGGACAGACACCAGCTCTGCATCCTGGTACATTGGTACTGCCAGACGTCCCTGGCTGTCGGTCACGCCTTTTATATGGGAGATAACAGCTGCATCCTCCCCCTCCGGCGCCAACCTGTCCGCCATCTCTATCATGGTTCCCAGCTGCGCACCGCCCGGTTCCCCACTGCCCGGTTCCTCCGCCATGGCAGTGACCGCAAGGCCCATGCTGAGTGCTGCTGCCACCATAAACGTAATATATCCTTTTCCCTTCATATTGACCTCCTACATAATCCCTATCATTTTAAACCAGGTAAATGACGCCGCCACCATAATGCCCCATTTTGCCAGCAGGGTCAGGACACCGTATGTCATTTCCTCCAGGACCGTGAATTTTCCTGTGCTGTAATATGTCAGGTTCACCTTGCTGTGAGGCGGAAGCGTGATGGTATCGCATATCATGAAGGACGCCGGCAGGGCCAGAGCCACAGGATTGAATCCCGCCACCTGCGCAATGGATATAATGGTGGGAATCAGAATGATGGTACGAACCGTCTTGCTGGTAAACACAAAGTGGGAGAAGCTTGCAATAAAAATAATTACCGCGTAAAGAACCATGAAGCTCATATGCTCCACTCCCAGCTTGTCAAACACGCTGTTTAAGACCCAGGTAGCCACGCCTGTATCGTCCAGGGCCAGCCCTCCCGCATAAGCGCCGCAGCTGAAAATCATCAGATCCCAGGGTATCTTTGCTTCCTTCCAGGTCAATATCCCTACATGGGGCATAAGGAAGATGGCTGCGGACACAATGGCTACCACAACAAGGGATATGTCGAAACCAAACATGGCGCCATGGTACTCGTCTGTTGCCCACAAAAAGATGGTGATAAGGAAGATAATCAGGGCCCGCACTTCCACTCCGTTCATTTTTCCCAGTCCCTTGTACTCTTCCTCCAGGGCCGTCATCTTCTCCGCGGAAGCAGAACGGTTTCCCGTCTTAAAGAGCATTTTTCCGATAAGGAAGCTGGCTGCCAGTGTGATAATGGCAACAGGAGCAGAGGCAATGAACCACTTCATCCAGGAAATCTCCGTACCTGTCAGGTCCTTGATAAAGCTGATAGCCAGAATCTGGGAGGATGTAGCCGTCACAATGGCTCCGGTGGAAAGGTTGTTGGCCTGTATCCCCTGCAATGCCATAAGTTTTCCAAAATTCCGGTCCTGGGGCGTAGTGTTTCCCACCTCAAAGACCTCCATAATCATCATGACAATGGGAAGAAGCATCACAGCCCTGGCTGTTGTGGACGGCACCACAAAGGCAATGAGGAAATTGGTTACCATCAGCACAATCAGCACCGTGTTGACGCTCTTTCCAAACCGCGTGACCAGAAACAATGCCAGACGTTTTGCAAGTCCGCTCTTTTCCATGCCCGAAGCAATGACAAAGGCTGCTATCATCAGCCAGATTACTTCATAGCCAAACACGCCCAGGGTGGCTTTTTCTGTCCAGGCCCCTGCTGCCGGAAGCAGAAAAATCACAATCAGTGAAGTTACATAGTTTGGAATCCCGTTGCTCACCCACAGAATCAGTGCAAACGCAAAGATGCCCATGGCCATCTTGCCTGAATAGGACAGTCCCGCGGGAGTCCTCATGGTCCAAATCAGCGTCAGTGCCACCAACGCTGCCGGTAGCCCGAAATACGCCATGCGCATTTCAAAAGGGCTTTTCTGTTTTTTTACCTTTGCCGGTACGCTGCTCAAAATACCCACTCTCCTTTTTGTACCGTCTCCGGTACTCTGTTTGATTTTGTATTGCTTTGATGTTACCATTGTAGTCTTAATCCCTGGTCAGATCCAATCAATAATCTTTATATCCTGTCATAACAGAACGTTATAGTTACCATTTTAGTCCCGCCTCCCATAAGACTTCTTTATAGTTGGCTTTTTCCCTTTGATTTCTCATTGAAAATCCTATACTTTTTCCTCTGTTTCCGCTAAAATACAATTAATAATGTTTATGGATTGGAGGAAACACACATGGATTTGGAATCCTTGGAGAGTTTTCTGGAGGTGGAGAAGCATAAGAATTTCACAAAAGCGGCAGAAAGCATGTTCTGTACCCAGGCAGCGGTCTCCATGCGCATCAAGCGACTGGAAACAGCCCTGGAATGCGGCCTGTTCAAACGCTGCGGCCGGCGTGTGGAGCTGACCAGAGAGGGAGAGATTTTCCTGCCCTATGCCAGGCAGATGGTGAATACCTGGAAGTCTGCGTCGGAACACCTGCTGCAGACCAGGCTGATGGAGGAAAGCGAGATACGGATCACCTCCTCCAGCACGCCCGGAACCTACATCATACCCTCGCTGATTTACCTGTTCCGCCAGTCCTATCCCTACATAACAGTGATCAACCACATCCAGTACACCCGCAGCGCCATATCAGATGTGATTGGTGGAAATTTCTCCCTGGGCATTATCTCCCAGCCCGCCTCGGTGGGCACGGACGCGCTTTGCTGCGAGCCGCTGATGGAGGACCCCCTTGTGCTGGTAGTCCATCCCCAGCACCCGTGGGCGGAAAAAAGGGGGATTCTCTTTAAAGAAATCACGGAAGAAACCTTGCTGATATCCAATCCCAATACGTCCCTGGTGAATTATCTGGAAAAGGAGGGCCGCCTTTCCTTAGAACCTTCCAGGCTTTATGTGGCCGGCAACATCGAGGCCATCAAACGCGGGATACGCAACCACCAGGGAATTTCCATCATGTCTGAGTATGCGGTGCGCCAGGAACTGGAGCTGGGCCTTTTAAAGCAGGTTCCCCTTCTGGATCATCCGGGACTGAAGCGGCAGCTCTATACCATTTTCCGTAAGGATACCCGGTTTAAACTGTCCACCAGTCTGTTTTTGGAATTTTTCAGGAAGGCCGCGGAGGATAACCGGCTTCTGTCCCAGTTATAGACAGGTTCATGCTTCCATACTTAACCATCAGTTAAGAAAATCCTCCCGCTGTTTAACGGCGCCTCCATTGTACAGCGCCGTTCTATGGTTTATACTAACCATATCCGGCCGGACAAATATGTTTTAGCGAAGGAGAGATTATACCATGGATATAAAACTAGGTCCGCGCATTGCGTCACTGCGCAGAGCCAAATCCATGACGCAGGAGCAGCTGGCCCTTTCCCTGGGCGTATCGCCTCCTGCTGTCAGCAAATGGGAGACAGGCGCCTCCTGCCCGGACATTTCACTTTTATGCCCTCTGGCCCGCGCTCTGGAAACCAATGTGGATACCCTGCTGCAGTTTGAGGAAACCCTTACAGAAGAACAGATTGACGCCCGGCTGAACGAAATCGTTGAGACAGCCAGAAACCATGGGTATGAAGCCGCGGACGGCATGGTACAGTCGCTTCTGCATACCTATCCCTCAAGTATCCCCTTAAAGTCCAGGGCAGTTACCCTGTTTGACCTGTTCGCGATGCTGTTTCCTGCCCAGCCCCAAGAGATTAGGGATGGCTGGACGAAACAGAAGAAACAGCTTTTAGAGGACGTACGGGCAAGCGGCGCCGCTGCCTGCTGGCAGGCGGCAGTATCCCACCTGGCCTCCATCGCCATTTCGGAAGGCGAGCTGGAGAAGGCAGAGAGCCTTTTAAAGGAACTGCCCCAGCACACCACTGACTCCACCTCTATCTGGGCCATGCTGTACCTGAAAAAAGGAGAAGCTTCCCAGGCATTGGAGGTCATACAGAAACGCCTGTATGTGCTGACACGCCAGGTACAAAACTTCCTGATTCAGATGATGAACCCGGAAATGACCCCAGACACCGCAAGGACACTGGAACTGTGCGTTATTTACCGCCAGCTGGAGGAGCTGCTGGGCGTGGGAAACGGCATGAGTCCCGGCTTCTTTGCCCAGGCTTACCAGCGGGCCGGACAAGACCAGCAGGCGTTGGACAGCATGATTCAGTTTGTGGACGCCATCACCGGCACTGTCCAGAAGCCCAATCCCATCCTGTTCTCTCCTGCGGTAAAGATAGACGGGGAACATCCTGCCGCCACAAAGGAAATACTAGCTAATTTAATACTTTAGTCAACACGCATCAATCATGAATGCTGGATGATGGGTATTATAAACAGTTTCATGATAATAAACGGTTTATGGACGCAGTGGATAAGCTCAGGGGTAGTATTCAGGAAGAAACAGCCTGAGCATCTTATATGGAAAAAGGACAGCCGCTTGGTAAAAATACCTGTCAGGCTGTCCTTTATACATTTTTTATATCATCACTGTACATCTTCCACCCAGCACATCTTGGCGGACTTCTCAATATGAGCCCTCATGACTGCTTCCGCTTCATCCGGATCTCCTCGTTTCAGGCTGTCAATGATTCTCTTGTGGAATTCAATTCCATCCTGGTGTCCCTCCTGCTGCGTTACAATTCCTCTCAGCAGAATTGTCTTCCAAAGACTCACCATGGAGTTAATGAAACAAATCAGCAGCGGATTTCCGGTTGCCTCGGCTATACAGATATGAAACTGGATGTCATAGTCAATGCGTTTATCCCATACATCCTTACTTTCAATCATTCCCTGCAGATACTGTTCCAGCTTCTCAAAATCCAAATCATCCTTTTTTTCAGCCACAACCCTGCTGGCATAGGGCTCCAGCAGCTTGCGCATCTCATATACATCCATATATCCGATATCATCCAGCCGCAGCATGCGGTTGAGAATCTCTGTAACACTTCCGCTTTCAGGCTTTGCTATAAAGGTGCCTTCACCGTTCTTCTGCACAATCAGCTGTCTTTCCTTAAGCAGCTTTAAAGATTCTCTCATGACATTACGGCTGATTCCGAATTTCAATGCCAGCTCCTGCTCACTTGGAAGCCGTTCCCCCTGCCGCAGCGAATTACTCAGAATCATGTCCTCCATGCGGTCAGCCACTGTCTCATATAAATTTTTCTTCTTAACTTTGAAATCCAGATCTTCCATATACGTTACCCATCTCTATCTTATTATTCTAAAAACCCCGGCGGTTACATGTCCCCCTCCTACTTATCTTAATACAACAACAGAAAAGTTACAAGAATTTTATCGGCCAAAGAGTCTCGGCAGCCACATAATGACATCCGGCACAAACGTTACAAGTATCAGCACCAGGACCATCACAAAAACCATGGGCATGACTTCTTTTATGATGGTGTTCATCTTCTCTCCGCTGATTCCTGTCACAATAAATAATAGCATGCCAAATGGCGGTGTACAAAGTCCAATCATGGTATTCAGCGTAAACACCACCCCGAAATGAACCATGTCGATACCAAAGGACTGGGCTATCGGACATAGGATAGGCAGCAATACCAGCTGTAAAACAGCTGAATCCAGCAGCATCCCCAGTACGAACAGCAGTATATTGACAAAAACAAGGAAGGAAACCTTTGTGGTGGCAAAAGACAGTATCAGATTTCCTGCCAGGGACGGAAGATTCTCCACTGCAATCACATAAGAAAACACATAAGCAGCACCCAGCATAATGCCAATCTGTCCCGTAGACTTCACCGTATTCTTCAATACCTGGATAAACTCTGACAGTGTTATGGAACGGTACGCAAAAACGGATATGAGCAGGGCGTATAGGGCTGCCACTGCCCCGGCCTCTGTGGCAGTCATGATGCCTGTATAAATTCCCATCAGAAGGATGATGGGGGTTAGGAGGGCAGGAACCGCGCTCACCGTCATTTTGATGAATTCCATCCCGGCATATTTTCTTCCGCTGGGATAATTTCTCTTATTAGCAATATAGCAGACATAAATACACAGAGCCAGGGCCAGTATAATTCCAGGCACCATGCCTGCCAGAAACAGGTTGCCGATGGATGCGCCTGCAATAACCCCGTATATTACCAGGGGGATGCTGGGTGGGAAGATGGGGCCTATTACAGCGGAACCAGCTGTTATGGCTGCGCTGAACCCGTCATCATACCCCTCCTTTCGCATGGCCTCAATTTCCATGATTCCAAGTCCCGATGCATCAGCCACCGCGGAACCTGTCATTCCTGAAAATATCAGGGATGCAATGACATTCACATGTCCCAGGCCGCCCTTCCACCGGCCCACCAGAACCTTGGAAAAGTCAAATATCTTATCCGTTACCTTGCTGGAATTCATGATATTCGCAGCAAAGATAAAAAGCGGGACTGCCAGCAGAATAAAGTTATTGTACATCTTACTGGTAAAAATTTCCACCACCACACTGGGGTCCATTCCTTTCACAGCCAGATAGAGAGTTGAGGATATAATCATTCCTATGGCTATCGGCATCCTGATGACAAAACACACCACCAGCAAACCAAGGGAAATCATCATGGCATGGCTCATACTGCCTTTCCTCCTTTCCGAAATTCCTTAAAACAGCCTGCCAGGTCCCCGCAGTACCGGACAATGGTAATAATCTGAAACACGAAAAATCCCAGATATACAAATCCCAGAGGAACCTTGAAAACCGTGCTGTACCTGGTAAAATAAAACCTGTAAAACTCCAGTGCCGGCGGTACCAGATAGACCAGCAGGCCAACTATCAGGATATCCTGAAGGAACCGGAACAGCCTCCTGACCTTCTCCCCCACAAGTTCATAAATCACAGAAAAAACAATATTATCATCTGTCCGCTGTGCATAGCAGCATCCCAACGTAATAATCCATACATAGGAAATCTGCGCCAGCTCATAAGGCCATACCAGGGGATTATTAAATATGTATCTGGATATAATCTGCAGGATGAATGCCACAAACAGCAGAATAAACCAGCACATAGGCATGTAAATCTCTATAAAATCCATGACAGCCTGACAGCATTTCTTCCATACGTCCATTCAGAATACCTCTCATTAATATTTCAAATCCTTTATCTGATGATACAATTCCATATCCCAATCTTTTACCATATCCTTGTCGTTCAGATAATAATTCTCAGAATATTCCATGAACGCATTCAGGTCCGGTTCAATAACCGTTAATCCCTGCTCCTTCAGGAACGTAATTGCTTCCTGTTCCTGCTTCAGGTTTGCCTCATCGCACCACGCTGTGGCTGTCTTAACTGCCTCTGTCATGATATCCCTGTATTCCTGGGGAAGAGACTGCCATTTCTCCTCATTGATTGCGATGCACATAGGCTCAATCACATGACCTGTAAGAACAATCTGGCTGGTCACCTCATACCATTTCTGTGCAATGGTGGTAGGCAGAGGATTCTCCTGTCCGTCAATGGTCTTTTGCTGAAGGGAGGTATATACCTCTGAGAAGTCCATGGCCGTGGGGTTTGCGCCAAAATAATTCCTGTACAGGTCAATGAAAATGTTGGCACCCGGCACCCGGATGTTCATGCCCTTTAAATCCTCTGGTTTTGTAATATATCGGTTAAACATTTTATTTCCCTTTCTATATTATTTCTAAAATATCATCAATTGTACATTCAAGAGTGCTACATATTTTCACCAGTACCTCTACTCTCACATCTTCATTTTTTCCAAGTTTCGCCATAGCGTTAGTGCTAATTTTAGCATCCTTAATAAGTTGCGTTTTGCTCATATTTCTATCTATTAACAACTTCCAAAGCTTATTATAACTAACCCCCATCTCGCACCTCCTCTAAACCACTTTATAACATTATATCATATTTTTCTTTATATTCAATTTAATATTGCATTTCTCAATTTTTCCAATAATTAAATCCGTATCTTTTCCCAATATTACTGGCTTTCTTCCGCCTCGCTTCACTAATAGGTGGAAGCAAACGGATAGATAGTCTGGATTTATCCAGAACGTAAGTCACACTTCCCTCGGCTGTCCATCTGTCCAACCTTGCCAACTGCGGATACTTTTCTGCATATTCTACAAGCCTTCGTTTCAACGATGCGTTGAATGTGTAAATCTGAACGGTGTCATCTCCCTCACTGGTCAAAATAATAGTTTCTTTCTCATACTTAGATAATCTCATCTGTTAGTCTCCTTTGCTTTTTTATTTAGAGATTGTCAAAATCTCTATGTAATGTGGAAATGCAATACTACTTACAATTCCACCAACAGGCTTTTGCCGTTCTACCCTTGATGTTTCCTTGGAGGCATATCCCCTGTGCGGTGCTGTCCAGTCTCCCTTACGGAAGCGCTCCCTTTACGATCATGGCGGTTTATCTCATCTCGGACGGTCATTCAATTTTTCGTTCATCTCTGAACTGGCTACATCATACACCGAAAAATCGAAATTCCAGGATTATTTCCATGGTCGAAAATTCACGCAAAAATGCCCCGTTTTTTCCGATTGGAAAAACGAGGCACATTGTAAATTTATGCTGAAATATGGTAGAATATCTGCATCAGGAGGATGCCTATGAAAAACCAATTATCAATACAAGAAAAACTATGGGATCTTAGACGAGACCATGACTATAAACTGGAAGAAGTTGCGGCTGCAGTAAATGTAGTTCCTGCAACAATCAGTAAATATGAAAACAAAGAGAATAAAGAATACAATATTATTACCCTTAACAAGCTGGCTGAATTTTATGGTGTCTCTTTAGAATGGCTTGTAGGTAATACCGAAGTAAGAACATCTTCCCTTACTAATATAGATGAATTGAAGTTAGACGATGAAACCATAGACCTTTTGAAAAGCGGACGCTTTAATAATAGGCTTCTGTGCGAAATCATCAAACATCCGGATTTTATAAAATTGATGACCGATACTGAGATTTACGTTGACGGTATCGCAACCATGCAGATTAAAAACATGAACGACTGGCTGGACGCTATTCGTCTCCAGATTATTCAACAAAAGAATCCAGATGCCAATGACCTGTATCTGAAGGTTCTTGAAAGCTCGCATATTCAGGAGGAAGAATACTTCTTCCATACCATTCACAGTGATTGGGACAATATTATCCGCACCATCCGTGAAAATCACGAACACGCTGCCGAATCCGCACCAATCGAAAGACCTATGTCCAACGATAAAAAGATGCAGCGTTTTTTGCAGACCCTCAAATTCAAGAGTAACCCTATTGAGGAATTCTGGCGTTTCTTCTGTGACGAAATGCAGATTCCGTTTGACCATCTTTCTGTGGATGAACATAAGGTCATGAAAGATATATTTAAGAGATCGAAACTGTTAAAGGCTATGCCAAATCATAAGAAAGCCAAAAAATAAAAAAAGTCCCTTATTACCAAGTGTATCTCAGGTAATAAGGGGCCTCGTTCTTTTATATTTACTATAATGCACCTATCTGCTGTAAATATGTTACTAATTCACTTTTTTGAGCCTCAAGGAATGAGGTTGTTTCTTTTCTTTCAAAGCATTTTCTGTTAGATATATCAATTTCAGTTCCCTTTGATACAATAAACTCTACAATGCCCTTGAAAATTCTTTCACATTTTGTATCATCCTGTAAAACATCTAAAAGCTTTTGGCAATAAGTTTCCATCTTTTTTTGATTAAAACGTGGCATATCCTCTTCAGAAACAACCATTCTAAATAGCATCATAGCATGATATCGGCTTCTACGATATTGTTTTGCTATTTTATTACTTCTAAACAGATTTTCTATTTTATATAAAGCCAAAGCACTAACATAATACATTATCAATTTGTCAGAAGTTCTAAAGATTTTATTTCCAACTCTTTTTGCAACTGTACCATATTGCCCAGAAACCGCACTTGGCTCATTCAAAAACATTGCTGCCATAGTTTTTATTTGTGTAGAAATCGATACAATTCTATTCTTTGGTATGTCACTTCCTCTGTATTGACCAGTTCTTCTTTCATAGACTAAAGCTTCTGATCCAACAAAAGTTTTATAATATTCCTCCAAATCCTTTTGGAATGTTGATAAAGCTTCTAATTGTTCTTTCTTTATAGCCGTTTGACTATTTGTTGCCCTTGTAATTTCATTTTTTAGATTTTCATCTTTGGTTGCGATTATTCTTACCGGAATTATCAATTCATCAATGTTTTGCGCAGATTCCATATTATCAATCAAAGTATTACTTGTCTGACAACCATTAACAATCTGATAATCTTCAATCGTCGCTATATCTCCAGGTATTTTAATCGAAGAAGCAACAATGGTAATTCCATTATTTAACATACTGAAAGCATTTACATTACCTGACAAAATCGTGTCACTAATACTTTTATTCACATCGGGTGCAGGACCTAAATAATCTCGAATGTTATCCTCAAACACCGGTTTTGCTGCACCAGAGTCTTCAAGAATTATTTTCTTAAATTCTCTAAAAGGCAATACTCCGCTATAGCCAACTTCTTCATCACTAATCGAATACATTGTCACTCTTTTTTCAAATCTAAAAGTAGCTGTAAGTTTTGCTTTTGTTTTTCTGTATAAGTCTTGAATTTCAGCAGAACCACATGGATTAAAAATAATATCTGAAAACAGATTTGTCGATTTAAGTGTTTCTTTCCCTACCTCAATCGTCATCTTAAGGTTATCATCATCAACCCAGGTTCCTAAGGTAGCATAATAAAGTATGAGTTCCGGATTCTTTTTAAGTTTATCACCTTTACTAAAAATATAATCTTTTAATTCAATAAACTTCTGCATCTCTGGTGTTTTGAAGATGGACGTATCATCACCGAAAAACAATTTTGAATAATTGAATAAATTACTCATCTCGGAATTGTTAAATGACTCTGAAGTTTTTGTCTGAATCAGAATAAATTTCACAGATATGGTTTGATTCAAAGATATTAGTAGATCCACATCCTCTGTTGTATTTATCAATTTCTGGTTTACAACAATCGCAATACCATCTATACCTTGTGTGGCTTTTCCTGTAGTAATTTCCTCTAAATCAAAACTATTTGATCCATATACATTATTTACAGCACAATAATTAACAAAATATTCAAACAAAACTGTAGAGTCTGTAATCCCAAGGTTTTGACTATTAGCAAAAGAGTCCACCATACTCTGTGTTATTCTATCCATTTTTCTTCCTCCAATCGTATATATATTAATTATACGACCAGAATCTACTTTTTTCAACAGAACCGTCCCCTTTCATACCATTACTTGTTATTATTATATCTGCCATACTTTTATAGCATACGCTTGTAATGTATCTTTATTAATTAAAATAAAAACAACCCATGTTATAAGTGATCTCCCTAATAACATGGGTTGTAAATTTATTTATATATTAATTCGTTCAACACAATTTCTTCTGCGCGGTTGTGGTTGCTGCTCATTCTCTGTACCCATTCCCACTGATTATCCGCCTTCATTTTATCAGTTACAGACTCAGCTTTTTGCATCTGACTAATGATGACCTGTAATCTGTCTTGCGCTTGCTCGTTTATATCCGCAAGATAAGTCCAGAGTTGGCAATTCAACACCAAATCATTAAACAGCATCGGTTTATTCTCTCTTAAATATTCTCGGTGTATTCGCCCATACTTTCCAATAGTCCGTTCTTCCTCTGGCAATTTTAAATCCGGTATGTAATAATCCCCAACCAGTACATAATCAATTCCGTTTTTTGTAATTCTTTCCTTCATCATATTTGACCTCTTTCACAACATATTTATCATAGCTTGACTTCATCTGTCGTAAAAGTGTCGTAAATTCAGGTCAGATTTTGAAAAAATCCTTGATTTTCAAAGGTTTTCAGCACTATTTTCGTCACTTGCCGTGACAGATGAATAATACTTTTATCATAGTTTTGATTTACTCCTTTTTTCCCTAAAACGCCTTGATTTGCAAGGGTTTTAGGGGATTTTATTAAACGCTCTGAAATTACGGATTGTGGCAAATCAGAGCAGAACTGAGCATGTTGTTACTACCTGTTAGTAGTAAAATTGGTAGTAAAACGGAAAGAGTTACTACTAAGAATTTTGCTCTTGATTTTGAAGTTTCTCAATCATCTGTCGAAAAACATTCATAGGAAGTACACAATCTTCATCAAGATGCTTTTTTAACTTTATCCAATCTAAGTGCTCATCCATTACATAATTTTTAACATCGTCAGAAACATTTACTCCAATCACCTCTAACACAGCAATGACTCAAATCCATTTCTTCTGAGAATATTCCGTAACCTGCTCGACATTTCAATATCATCATAATTTGTTTTTTCAGCGTACATAAAAGCTCCCTTTTGTCATTTTATTTGTCATATAACTTATCAACCTCTGCTTCATATACTGATTCAGTATGAGTATCAAACAGCACCCATTCCACCAAATCAAAGCTGTCCGGATTATCCTGCAAGAACCCGTTTACTGTATGTACTGCAATCTTTGCTGCCAACTCAACCGGAAAACTATATACTCCCGTTGATATAGAAGGAAATGCAATAGACCTGATTCCATTATCCATTGCCAGCTTCATGGAATTAAAATAGCAGTTAGCAAGAAGTTCCTCTTCTCTATTCCTTCCACCATTCCATATAGGTCCTACAGTATGTATCACATAATCACATGGCAGATTATAGGCTTTTGTTATCTTTGCTTCTCCAGTCTCACATCCGTGAAGTGTCCTGCACTCCGCCAGAAGCTCCGATCCTGCTGCTCTATGAATCGCACCATCTACACCGCCCCCGCCAAGAAGAGAGTTGTTTGCTGCATTCACAATTGCCTGCACATCTGTTACTTTTGTTATATCTCCCATTAAAGTCTTAATTAAGTACATTTAGTTCCATCCTTTCCAGATATCCGGCTGATAACCAAGTGTTGATTGCTTTCCGTTTCTTACTACTGGTGTTTTAATTACTTGTGGATTCTCAAGTACCTTTTCGAGCTTATCTTCATCTGCGATATACTTAATAAGAGCAAGTAAATCCTTGTCCTTACCGTCCCAGTTAACCATATTTTCTAGTCCACCATTTGCCTGAGCTACCGAATTAAATTCTCCTTTGCTCATACCTTTTTCTTTCATATCAATGAACTGATACTTTATGCCCCGCTCCTTGAAAAAACGCTCCGCCTTCTTAGTATCATTGCATTTCTTTGTTCCAAATATCTGTATATTCATATCAGTATTCCTTTTCTATCTCAACATCTATTCCATACATTTTCTTGAATGCATCAAGGTCTGCCTGCTGCACCTGACTTAGTCCCTTGCCGGGCTGCATTTTATGCCACTTTCGGATGCACTCCCTGCAGCATGTTGCTGTTGCGTGCTGGGCAATAAATACTGGATGTCCACGCATTGGTGTCTGTTTGCCATCATTTACTATATATGCCGGAGCTTCTCTCTTTGCAATAAAATCCTTTGCATGTTGTCTTATTGTATCAAGACCTTTTTCATTTATGTAATCAATATCTTTCTGCTTCAGATGGAAACTGCTTCGAAACTTGGAATTATCCAGTCGTTCAAACAACTGCCTATACCATTCATCCTTCGTCATATCATCACCACAAATCGTATGGTTTCATGGTTTCTGAATTTCGATATTCATGTTTCTCATAATATCCTATCAGCTTACCCTCATCTCTGAGTGCCACCATGTAAACATCTTTATTCTGTTTCTCATTATGAAAAGTATAAACGATATTATGGCTTTCATCTGCTGCAAACCAGTCCACTACCTGCTGTATTCTATCTCTTGATTTCGAATTATGACAGTCTAACAGGCTTCTTCCGATAAGTTTGTCGCCGCCTCGCTTCGCATAGCTGGTAACAGCTGCCGGATTCATGTAGATAATCTCATGTTTGAGATTGCATATAACAACGGATGCCCTGTCCTGATCAACAA
>OGYI01002464.1_pt1 | contig 13892 bp, 15 predicted proteins | sample 1576521 | NCBI WGS metagenome assembly OGYI01 (sample SAMEA3541484, study PRJEB24748) | human gut metagenome | biome: human gut; feature: human-associated habitat; material: faeces | place: China | collected 2012
GCCCACATCAGCCGCTTTGGTATAAATACCGCCGCCAACACGCGCAAACAAAGCGATGGATGAAGCTCCAAGGCTGAATCCTGACAATACGTCCACATTCTTAGTAATAATATAGATGACGCTCACTCCAAGAACGCCAAGGCCTGCCACGCACATTCCCATTACTGCCCCGCCGGAAAATGCGATTGAGAGCGCTTTGTTCATTCCGCCTTCTTTGGCAGCATTTGCAGTTCTGACATTTGCCTTTGTAGCAACCGTCATTCCGAAATATCCTGCCAGAGTGGAGAATAATGCTCCCACAACAAAGCAAATGGCAGTTACCCAGTTGCCAATGCCAAAGCCGATAAGAACGAATAATACGACGACAAAGAATATAAGAATCTTATATTCTGCCGTCAAGAAGGCCTGGGCGCCTTCGCTGATTGCAGCTGCAATCTCCTTCATCTTGTCTGTTCCTGCGTTTTGCTTGCTTACCCTTGCTGCCAGCAGGGCCGCGAACAGCAGGGCTGCAATGCCCAGCACCGGAACAATGTTTAAAAACATCTCCATAATTAAAATCCTCCCACAGATTTATTGTAATTCTTATATTATCATAAAAATGTGGATTGTATAGTGTTTTTTTCAGATTTTTTCAGAATTCCCAATTTTTTTGCACATTCCACAATTTTTTTTGCAAACTTTGGTAAAAAGACAAGTGAAGAAATTCCTTCTTTTGTTCAGTATATTCGCCTAATATTCTCACAATTAATTTTTCATATATTTATACGACTTTTACTTGCTTCGTGCACGGTCATATTCTATGCAAACCAGCACAAGTCCTTCCGGAGGCGCCGTCACTCCGGCCTGGGTACGCTCCTTTGCTTCCAGGATTTCCTTCACCTTTATCGGCTCATAGAACCCTCTTCCCACCCGGATCAGAGTGCCTGCGATAATCCGAACCATATTATAGAGGAATCCATTTCCTATAATCCGTATGGTAATATCCGGCCCTTCCTGCTCGATCTTTAATTCTTTCACTGTCCGGACCGTATCTTCCACACTGGTCCGAACATTGCAGAAACTGACGAAATCATGCTCGCCCAGGAGATAAGCCGCTCCTTCCCTCATCTTCTCTACATTCATAGGAAATGATACGAAAGTGCTGTATCTGCGCTTTAAAGGGTTGGGTACCGGCGCGTTATAAATATGGTATTCATACGTCTTAAGGATCTCATCCTGATATCTGGGATGCCAGTCCAATGGAACTTCCTTTGAACATACAATCACAATATCATCCGGAAGCCGCTGGTTCAGGGCATAAGCCATCCGCTCTGCCGGAATGGAAGACTCCGTATCGAATACAGCCACATTGCCTAATGCATGCACTCCGGAATCGGTCCGGCTGGCTCCAATCACATGAATGTCTTCCCCAGTCAGTTTCTTTAACTTTTTATTCAACACCTCTTCAACCGTAATTCCATTAGGCTGAATCTGCCAGCCGCAGTAATCTGTGCCATCATAGGCTATGGTCAGTTTAATTCTTTTCAAAAGGCACCGCGTCCTCCTTATCCATGTTCCGTCCTGTCATCAGAATATCCAAAGATGCAGCGGCACGTACCTTCCAATAAAGAATACCGCTACCACATATGCCACGACCACGATATATGCCATATGGTCTCTTGACTGATACTTCAGGGGCTTCATCTTGGTTCTTCCCTCGCCTCCGCGGTAGCATCTTGCCTCCATAGCCATTGCAAGGTCATTAGCGCGCCGGAAGGCCGATACGAACAAAGGAACCAGGATAGGAATCATATTTTTAGCCCGCTGAATAATATTGCCGCTCTCCAAATCAGCGCCCCGGGCAATCTGTGCCTTCATAATCTTATCTGTCTCTTCCAGAAGTATGGGAATGAACCGCAGCGCGATAGACATCATCATCGCCACCTCGTGCACAGGAACGCGGATCTTGTTCAATGGGTGCAGCAGTTTCTCTATTCCATCCGTCAGTTCATTCGGCGTCGTGGTAAATGTCATAAGTGAAGAGCCTATGATCAGATAGATCAGCCGGATCGCCATATAGACAGCCGTTCGAAGTCCGCCTTCCGTAATGGTGAATATCCAAGCATGGAACAGCACCTCACCGTCCCTGGTCAGAAACAGATTAAACAATACCGTTATCATCAGCAGCATGACAATGGGCTTAAGGCCTTTGACAATGTAGGAAAATGGTACCTTTGACAGCCGTATGACGGCTACCAGGAATACGGTTGCCACAATATAGCCGGGTATACTTTTAAATAGGAACAAAGAGATCAGGTACAGAAGCGTGGATACCAGTTTCACCCTTGGATCCAGCCTGTGCAGCACGCTCTTTGCCGGATAATATTGTCCGATTGTAATGTCTCGAATCATTCTTTTCTCTCCAGTGCCTGCATGATCTCTCCGGCTGCTTCCTCCACCGTGGTTACGTCCACCTTCACAGGAAGCCCATGCTCCTTAAGATCATGCATGATATATGTGACCTGCGGCGCCGCAAGCCCAACCTTTTCCAGTTCCTGATAATGCGCAAATACTTTCTTCGGCTCATCATTATACATGACAGAGCCTCTATTCATAACGATAATGCGGTCCGCATATCTGGCAATATCCTCCATGCTATGGGACACAAGGATGACCGTCATATCGCTTTCTTTGTGGAGATAGGCGATCTGGTCCAGAATGTCATCCCTTCCCTTCGGATCCAGCCCCGCGGTAGGCTCGTCCAGCACCAGAACCTTAGGCCGCATAGCCAGCACGCCGGCTATTGCCACGCGCCGCTTCTGTCCTCCGGACAGTTCAAAAGGCGAAGACTTATAGTACTTTTCCTTAAGTCCTACAAGTTTCAGCGCCTCCAGCGCCCGCTCCTTGCATTCTTTGGGGCCAAGTCCCTGATTCTTAGGTCCAAAGCACACATCCGTCATCACGTCTATCTCAAACAGCTGATGCTCGGGATACTGAAATACCAGGCCCACCTGATTCCTGAGTTCCCGCATGTTATAGCCTTCCTCATATATATTCTCATCATTATAGTACAGTGCGCCGCTGGTAGCTTTTATAAGGCCATTCAGATGCTGGATCAGCGTAGACTTTCCCGAACCGGTATGCCCAATGATTCCAACAAACTCCCCATGGGGAATCGTCAGGGAAATATCCTTAAGCGCATGCTTTTCATATGCCGTTCCAAGGCTGTAAACATAGTTAAGATGTTCTAATCTAATTGACATAATGCTTCCACCAATTCCTCTTTCCTAAGAATACCTGACGGGATATCCAGCCCCTGCTTCTTAAGCTCATCTGCCAGGATTGTCACCTGGGGGACATCCAGACGGTATTTCTTTAGTTCGTCTACCTGGGAAAATACTTCCTTCGGCGTTCCTTCCATTACCACCCGCCCGTGATCCATTACATAGATCTTATCCGCATCTATGACTTCTTCCATATAATGGGTGATGAGAATCACCGTAACTTTCTTCTGCTCTCTCAACTTCTTCACTGTCTTAAGGACTTCCTTGCGGCCTACCGGATCCAGCATGGCAGTCGGCTCATCCAGCACGATGCACTTAGGCTCCATGGCTACCACGCCGGCAATCGCCACCCTCTGCTTCTGTCCCCCTGAGAGTTTATTCGGTGAATGGTGCCGGTACTCTATCATGCCGACAGCCTTTAAGCTTTCTTCTACACGCTGCCAGATCTCGTCCGTAGGAACTCCCAGATTCTCCGGGCCGAATCCTACATCTTCCTCTACCACGGTTCCAATGATCTGATTGTCGGGGTTCTGGAATACCATGCCGGCAGATTGGCGCACGTTCCACAGTTCAGACGGATCCTTCGTATCCAGGCCATTCACCCATACCGTGCCCTCTGTCGGAACCAGAATTGCATTGATATGCTTAGCCAGCGTAGATTTCCCGGAGCCGTTATGGCCCAGAATCGCTATGAACTGCCCTTCCTTTACGTCGATATCCACTTCGTCTATCGCTCGTGACTTGCCGATCACATTGCCTTCCTCGTCCCGCTTCTCATATTCAAATATCAGTTTATCTGTCTGAACCATATCCATGGATTCCGCCTCCGACCTGTGTATTTTACTGTTTCTTATTGTACGTTATCGCTACGCATTTTGCAAGGTGCAGAATTCACCACCACAATACCAATACTAACCAGCACCAGGGCCGCAAGATTCTGTACCGTAAATATATCTTCTCCCAGCAGAAGCGCTGACAGCGTCACTCCGAATACCGGGATGCTGAATCCGAAAATGGTAACCTTGCCCACCGGATTATATTTCAACAATTCTGCCCATAAGGTAAATGCGATTGTTGACAGCAGAACAAGGTAAAAGAATAGCGCGGATGATCTGGCGTTAAATCCATACATGCTGCCGCCCGTCAGATAGCCCGCAATCATCAGCACCGCGCCTCCAAACAGCAGCTGAAAGGCGGTGATTGTCATCGGGCTTTCCCTGTGGGATATCAGTTTCATCGTCACAGAACTGATCCCATAGGTGATCGCGCACAGAAGGCTGATTCCCTCTCCCTGGAATGAAAATCCGCTGCCCCACGCGCCCGGCACCACATTGATGACGATTACGCCCGCGAATCCGATCAGGCAGCCTATGGCTTTCTTCCAGGTAATCTTCTCTTCCTTCATGAGGAAATGGGCCGCGATAATCGCAAAGAAGGCATTGGATGCATTGATGACGGAACCCTTGGCCCCAGTAACGTGGGCAAGTCCGATATAGAAGAACACATAATTGATCGTCGTCTGCAAAAGCCCCTGCCCGAATACATAAGGAACGGAAGACCACTTCATAGTAATCAGTCTTCTCTCCAGCATGCTGGCCACCGCATATGTCAATACGCCCGACAGGAAGAAGCGGTAGCCCGCAAACAATATCTGGCTGCCCGCCCCCTCTATATGAAACATCTCATAGCCTATCTTTACACAAGGAAATGCGCTGCCCCATAAGGCGCAGCACACCAATGCCAGAAAGACTCTGGCCGTCGTATTCTGATAAAACTTCTCCATTATGCCCTCTCTGGCTCCGGATAGTCCTGGCCCTTGGTATCTACCGTTACCTTTTTCATCCTCTGTGCCTCCAATGGCCTGTCATTGTAGTCTGTAGGCGTATCCGCGATTTTATTCACTACATCCATGCCCGTGATAATCTTTCCAAATGCTGCATAAGAGCCATTCAGATGCGGAGAATTCTTGTGCATGATAAAAAACTGAGAGCCTGCGCTGTCCGGATGCATTGCTCTTGCCATAGAAAGGACGCCTTCCGTATGCGCCAGGTCATTGGCAAAACCATTCTGTGCAAATTCCCCTTTGATATTGTATCCCGGGCCGCCCGTGCCGGTGCCTTCCGGACATCCTCCCTGAATCATGAATCCACTGATTACGCGGTGGAAGATCAGTCCGTCATAATATCCCTTCTTCACCAGCGAGATAAAGTTATTTACCGTGTTCGGTGCAATCTCCGGATATAATTCTGCCTTCATGATGTCTCCATTTTCCATTTCAATCGTAATAATTGGATTTTCCATAATTTACTTCCTCTCTTTTTTCAAATATTTAAACCGTATTATCTATTGTAACGGATATTTTTCCATTCGTAAAGTATCTTGATTGGAATGATATGCATAGAATCAGGAATACTAATCAAGACAAAGTAAGACAGGGAGGATGATATGATGAAAAAATGTAAGATATTGGGGACTGCCGCGGCCATGATGCTGGTATTCGCGCTTGCAGGGTGCGAAAACAATACGGATGATGTGGACGCCCTCAAAAAACGGGTAGACCAGATGGAACAGGAACTGGCTGATATGGAGATTAATAATAATCTTGCCGAATCCTCTCAGGATAAGGCTTCTATTAATGAAGTTTCCGCATCCGATGACTCTATCGCATCTCTTACCCAGGCTGTGGATGACATGGTGTCAAAGGCCAACGAAGCAAAGCCAGACGGTACTGAAGAGGAAAAAATGGAACAGTTCTTTACCCTCAAAAAAGAGATGAAGAGTATGGACAGCCGTCTGGATGCCTACGAGGATTATCTGGAATACCAGTACCGCCAGGAAAAACTTTCCCGGAAAGAATACCAAAGCCAGGATCAGGCGCTGGAAGAACTGGAAGATAAGCTGGACGCTGCCGAGGACCAGCTGGAATGGACCTTCGGCATAGACGACTAGGCAAAAAGATGCCGGAGCATCCATGTGCTCCGGCATCGCTTCCATCTATTGCCCTATAATGCCGTCTTCAAAATAGAATCCGTCAAAATCATACTTATAGACGCGGTAAATAAACTTTTCCATATCCATCTTATAACTTGCGATCAGTCTATGATCCTTGTCATACTCGCCAAACATACCTTGGAATCCTGAATCGATCACCGTATTGTCCCCTATATCCTGGGCGCTGCTTACATAGCCTGAATAGGGAACTTCAAAGGAATCTGCAAGTTTAAAGGTTCCTGCATTCTCGTCCACCAGATACTTATAGTAATAAGAAGAAGTCCCCTCCTTGGCGCTGTTCTGTACAAGTCCCACCGCAGCCCAGTCAAAATCCAGCCTGGTTTCGCTGATTCCAATATTATTGTTAAACATATACAGATAATACTGTCCCTCCGGCAGGCTATCATCTTCTACATAGGCAACCGAGTGCTGCCCGCCATGGATGGTAAACTCTCCATCCTTTGCAAACACCAGGCTTTCATACTGCGTCCCTGTCCAGAAGGACTTCTCTGCGATCATATAGCCCAACGTTGGAGTTCCATAGATATCATTGACCCTTATAATAGAGGAAGTCTCCCTCGAGCTTAACAGCACAGATCCGTTGCCCATCCACAGGATCGTATTGATATGCATCCAGTCCAACTCTCCATCTTCGCTTCTTTGGCATTCCGCCTTGTATTCCCCAAAAAGAGCGCCAAGATCCAGCACTTTCGTGACTTCTCCGGAATTTACGTCCAGCTTGACCACAACATCTTCCGTGCTGTCCTGCTTCTTATCTGATGCCAGAATCAGCATATTGCCGTTGTCATCAAATACATAATCATGATGGACTTCATAGTCTCCGAGATCAAAGACATTTGTCACCTGTCCCGTCCTGCTTACCTGCGCCATCTTCGTCTCAGAAATACTGTAGTACATAGAATCCTTATCAAAGATCAGCCTGTGGCTTCGGTATCCCAGAAGCGGCACCTCTCCCCGGAGCGTTCCATTATTGTCATAATAATACATAAAGACCAGAGCAGTGCTGTCATTTCCCAAGACTACATAGAGCCCGTCTTCCAGCTGGCTTGCATCGCCTGCCACATCCGTATCCAGCTGTACATCTTCCGTTCCCATAAGGGAGCCCATCTCAAATACGATCTCCTTGGTGTCCGTGGAGCCATCTTCCTCCGTCAGGAAAAACGTAACCTTATTCTCCATATCGGGTATCAGGCCGATCACCTGGAATTCATGTTCTTTCTGGTATGCCTCCTCCTGATACACCGTCCGGTTAAAGTCCTGAATCTTCGGGTCTTCGGCATGAACCGTATAGGCTACGCTCACTGGCTCATCTGTGTTAAAATACACATAGAGCGACTGGGTGTTGGTGCCGAATGGATTGTATTCTATCAGCATATTGCTAAGCGTGTACTCCTGAGAAGACTTCTTCTCTTCCAGTTCCTCTGCTATCTTATCCTGATTCTTCACATCGTAGGCAGCCTTAATCTTCTTCAGAGATTCTTCCTGCGTCTTGGTAAGCTTCGTTGTCTCCGTATCCGTCTGCTTCGTGCTGTCTCCTGTCTCCGAAGTTGCCATACCCTTCGCCCCTACGCCCGTTGCGATAAATATCGCAGCCGCCAGGGCACAGGCTAATATCTTATTTCTCTTTCTCAATTTATACCCCGCCTTTTCTAACTTGATTATGGGTTGCTATACTCACATTTTAACAGGAATTTGTGTTCATTTCATGAAAATATCTCAAATTATGGAATATAATATTATACCGCCCTTTTCTTCGTATCCGGTGTCCCACAGTTCCTTCAGGGACATCCGCACTGCCTGCCCATAGGTAGCCACCGTTATAAACATCTCCTGCGGCCCGTCTTCATAGCCCACCACGAGAAACCAGTGCCAGATAAAGTCCTTATACTTGTCAACATTCTTATGCCTCAGCATCAAATACGGCACAGGAAGTCCCGCATTGATCTGCCGCCTGATCTTTTCAGCCGCTTCTTCATAAGAACGGCTTCCTTTCAAGCCTTCCATAGCAATCTGTATCCCGGCGCCTGTCTTGTCATTTACGTCCTGGATATACCGCTGGAATCCTTCAATATACCATTCAAGCTTCTTCACGCCGCCGACCCTTGGCCGGATATAGGGCTTCATAATCTGGCTGAATTGCTTATACTCTTCCTTATTAAGATGCATCTTGTCAAAAGGATAGAGCGCATCCATGCCCATATAGAGGGCAAAGTAGATACAACTGTCGCAGGCAGTCGCAGCGCCGCATCCTCCGATATTCATAACTACATTTGTAAACCAATCCTGGCTGCCCCCATAGGCTTCTTCTATCGTAAAATAATCGAGTCTCTTACTATGCATAATTCTGTCGCCTCCCAACGCAATCAGGGGCAGTTCCGGTCAAATCCCTTGCCAGCCCGCCGCAAAAAGGTTGAACCAGAACCGCCCCTGATTGAAACTTGATACTATCTTAACTCATCTTTCAAGATTTTGGGACATTGTACTGATATTTATACAATATTTATGCTACATATTCTTTGAAATTTCTTCACATACCTTCATGGCCTCAAAGATTGCGCTTCTAAATCCGCGTTCTTCCAGTACGCGTACTGCCTCGATCGTAGTTCCTGCCGGAGAGCACACCATATCTTTGAGATCCCCAGGATGCCTGCCTGTATCCAGAACCATCTTAGCGCTTCCAAGAACTGCCTGTGCCGCAAACTGATATGCCTGTGGTCTTGGCATGCCGCCGGAAACAGCCGCGTCAGCCATCGCTTCAATCATCATGAATACATAGGCCGGGGAACTTCCGCTGGTGGATACTACCACATCCATCAGGCGCTCTGGAACAATCTCGACACGGCTGAAACTTTCCAGCAGCGTACGGATATATGCCAGCTCCTCTTCCGTTATGTGCTCGTTGGGGCATGCCGCCGTCATGCCGGCTCCCACCATTGCAGGCGTGTTCGGCATAGTACGCACGATCTTCACATCCTTGCCAAACTTCTCGGCAAGCCATGCGAGCGTCTTGCCTGGAGCGATCGTAATAATGATCTGCTCATCCTTGATATCGCCCTTAATCTCATTGATCACATCTTCATAAAATTGTGGCTTAACCGACAGCACGATGACTTCCGCCTTATCTACGACTTCCTTATTGCTGTCTGTCACCTGAATGCCGAACTGTTCTTTTGCGCGTTCTCTTCCCGGAGCAAACAGATCCGCCCCAATAATCTCCTGTGCCGGTATAATCTGCTTCTTTATAATGCCGCCCATAATCGCTGATGCCATGTTTCCTGTACCAATAAATCCTAATTTCATCTTCCATACCTTCCTTTGCTCATGAATTGTACGAGTTTCCTTTGTATACATATTTTTAATTTGTATACAATTTTCTTCTTGCAACGACTATATCATGCATTTCATAGAAAGTCAATAATCATCTTGTTTTTTTCCTATAAATACGTTATAATTTGTATACAATATTGCATTTCGTATACTCAGGCAAAACACAAGGAGGTATCCAATGGCTAACAATAACAAAAGTGTCTCTCTCACATATCAGGCCTATGAGAACATAAAAACGAATATTCTAAACCTGACCTATCCTCCCGGCATGGCTTTGACCGAAGCCCTGCTCTGCAGCCAGCTGGGAATGAGCCGAAGTCCTGTCCGCGCAGCGATTCACAGACTGCAGACAGAAGGCTTGATCGTATCCGACTATTATAAATCCATGACGGTCAAAGAGATCACGGATAAGGATATCAACGAAATCTACCAGCTACGGGAATTACTGGAAGGGGCCGCATTCAAGCTGATCTTTACTACCGGCCGTAACGAGGAATATTCTTACCGCATTGAGGAAAAGGTAGTCCGCATGTGCGCTGCTGCCAATGACCTCTATGAATGGGAAGTGGCAGATACTGCCATGCACATGGAGATCGTCAGTATCTTTGACAATGACAGAATCAACCGCATCTACGAAAACAATCTGTCCGAACTGATCCGCATGGGCCAGTATTCTGTTAAAAATGGAATGCATATTCCAAAGACCAATGAAAATCTCAAAAAGATGGTCCGCCATATGAGAAAGGGAGACTACGAGAAAGCCTATGCCATTCTAAAGGCAGACCACTTTGGCACGGGAAAGGACAGCGCGCTTAAGGGCAGATGATTTTCCTTATTCATTCGGTATTGTCACATAACCGCCGTCAATTGCATTTAGCACGACCGTCTCCGTGCCCCATCCCAGATTCTCTCCGGTTCCTGTCACCCCGGTGCGCTCCAGGTCGAATACCCATACCGGAACCATCCATGCCGCCGATGGCTCCTCGTACGCGTTGATATTCGCTGCCCGCAGCTGCACCTTCCTCACCTTGTAGAGGTAGCCTGCTCCTTCGCTTTTTAGTTCCTCTCCTCCCTCAGCAAGCGCGCCGTAAAGCAGATGGTCTGCAAGCTTCTCCTGAATCTCCTGGAAGGATAATAACTTGGTATTATCGGCGATCGTGTCTTTCTTCTTCGATATGTCCGTCCATTCGAATCTCTGGATTCCGTCCTCCGTAATAATAGCGCGTATCTTTTCTGCTGAAAAATATGGCGCATATACCGTCTCCGGCAGATCATCATATATCATCGGCGAACGCTGGCTGTATCCCATGACATCCCCCGCCTTCCGATATAAATATACGGAGTAGCCCACGCTTTTTTCCAGCCCGGCTTCCTCCAGAAGGGCCCAACTCTCCGTATCCTCATTCCCGACAGCCTTGACGCAGTCGCTGACTTCAAACCCTTTGATCGACAGATCCTTCAGCATCTCATCCACTTTCTTCAATGCTTCCTCCTGCGTTAATCCTACGTCAGCGTCCGCCTCCTCTCTTAGACGGCCAAGCCACTCGTCATAGGCCTCGGTACTCTCGGCATTATCAAACTCAAGTTCCGCCAGATCAATCTCATCAACGAATGTCCCCTGGGAATACATAAACTTCGTCGTGCTTCCCACCTTGTCGTCATAATCCACCGCCCGGATGACCGGGTCACACTCCCTTCCTCTGTCCACCCTGGCCGTAAGTCCAATCTTGTCATCCGTATCGTAATAGTAATCGCTGACCTCGTTAAAATAATCCTTTTCCGTCTGGTACGGCACCCCAAGATTGGCTTCGATATACTTATTCTCCGCTCTTTCTTCCGGCGCTTTCTCAATCAGTTCATCCATCGTCTTTAGCATGCCTTCCCAGTAAGTGGTCAGTTGACCTCCCTTGCTCCAGGTCGCCCATCTCCCCTCATAATTGGCTATCTTTTCTTTCTCTTTACGCAACTCTTCCTTCGTCATCTCCGGATATTCGTATAACTTATCCCCTTTTGCAAAGTAGCCGCACAGCCGGGAGAGCCAGTCCTTTTTCAGGGATGCCATCTCATAAGAATATACCGGGGTGTTATAGATCTCAGGGATATTCGTATCGCAGTCTGCCTCCAGCGTGACGAACCCATCGCTTCTGTCCAGGGTTTCTTTCCAATGCTTCGGAATCCCCAGATCCTTGGGCTTATCCGTCTCTTTAGGAAGGATGCTCTTTTTTGCAAGCCCCTCGGATTTATCCGCAACTACTTTCTCTTTTGGAGTCTTCGCACATGATGTAATTCCTAATATGCTAATAAGCACCAATACTATAACCCCTAATCGTTTCTTTATAGATTGACTCAATTGCATTCCCTCCAATCTACTCCATACAGCACCAGCCTTATCCGATCCGTTCCAGCCGCCCGCCGTCCATCTCCCACACATCGTCCGCCAGCAGTTTGATATCCTCGCTATTATGGCTGGTCAGCATAATCGTCTTACCGGCCTTCTTAAGTTCCCCAATCAGTTCTCTGATCTCCTTCACTCCCTCCTTGTCCAGTCCATTGAACGGCTCGTCAAGGATCAGCATATCCGGATCTTCCATTATGGCCTGGGCGATTCCCAGACGCTGCTTCATTCCCAGAGAGTATTTCGCAACCGCCTTTTTGGAGGACGGATCCAGTCCTACCTTACGTATCGCCTCTTTTACCTGGTCCTGGGTAATGGCATTCCGGATATTTGCCAGCAGCTGCAGATTCCTATAGCCGGACAGATTTGGCAAAAATCCCGGACGCTCAATGATAACGCCCACGGATTCCGGGAAGTCTATGTCCTTGCCAATTTCTTTTCCACCTACGATAATATGGCCTTTCGTCGGCTCGATAAACCCACAGACGCATTTAAAGAACACGCTCTTTCCTGAGCCATTATTCCCAATTACAGCATGGGTCTTTCCTCTGGAAAATTCACAGGTAATTCCTTTTAGTACCTCTTCTTCGCGAAAAGTCTTCCTAAGATTCTCTACTTTTACAATCGCATCACTCAATCGTCGCACCTCCTAGCACATTAAGAGAAGTTGAACTGGTACCGCCTCGCCAGCCTTCTGATCAGTAGAATATTCAGCAGAATCCACACGCCCAGGATCAGGTAACTGTGCCACAGTCGCGGCAACAGGTCATATCCAAAATTATGCATGTAGTAGGTTGCATGATTCAGCGGCGAGATCCAGCCGCTGATCACATTGCTCTTATATTGCACCCCTTCCGGAATATTCAAAATCTTCCCGATCGTCCGGGGATCCAGAAGCAGCCCGTACAGATTCAGGATGAATACGCTCAGTACGCCGCCAAACTTATTCTTCATCAGATTAAACACCATCATCAGAGTCGCTGCAAGCAGCGTATATAGAGTCATCAGCAGGAAGATGGTAGCCGTACATTTGTAGGGATTAGACATCTCCATCGTCTTTACCGAGGCTGGCAGTGCAATCTGGCTCCCTACGCCGGAGTATCCCAGCATAGCTCCCGTCTCGCTCCACATATTTCCCGGAAACGAGATTGGGGCGCAAAGCAGGCAGAAGGTTCCCAGAAGGAATGCCATATAAATGACCGTCACCAGGACTACATACAGAAGCTGCGCGCTAACCCACACAGCCCGGCTAATCCGCAGCAGATAATAAGGCGTCGCGTCGTTGATGAACGGCATATCTACGAAGAAGAAGATCAGAAGCAGAGATGCAAGCAGGATGGACCTGCCATTTCCAAAAGCCCAGATAAAAGGCTCGAATATCTGCATCGTGGTATCATAACTATTGGCAAACATGATCGCCCGTCCGGACAGCATGACGCAGAACACGAATGCCAGGACAAACGCGGTAATAATCTTCGGATTCTTCTTCCATTCCAGGAAATTCAACTTCGTTATCGAGCATACAAGCCGCGCGTTAGTCATATCTCCACCCTCTTTCTATCGCCTTTGAATACGCCAGGGCCGCCACGATATTCGCAACGATCAGAATTGCCAGGATCGCCGTTGGCGATGCAGATCTCTCCAGCAGCCATTCCTTCGGATTGATCAGCCGCAGATTTGAAAGGTAGGCATCCATCAGCGTGGATATCACATAATAAAAGATGAACGGGGCTGCATAAGCCATATACCTGTTGTTGACAAATGTCGCGATCAAGCCTCCCAATAGGGCATAGAATGAGCCATTGAGCCATAGTATGAGTATCCGCCGCAAAAAGGAGAGAAAATAAGCCGCACCCACCGTCTTCCATTGTGCAGCCTCCGCGCTGGTAAATAGG
>OGYI01002467.1_pt1 | contig 13861 bp, 9 predicted proteins | sample 1576521 | NCBI WGS metagenome assembly OGYI01 (sample SAMEA3541484, study PRJEB24748) | human gut metagenome | biome: human gut; feature: human-associated habitat; material: faeces | place: China | collected 2012
ATACCGACCTCCAAAGTTAGATTTTTTAGGTCTAACTTTTGGGGGTCGGGTCATTGATTTCCGACCGTGATTTTTTACTGTATTTATATGTTTAAGGGTTTAGCTTTTGCCGTTGAGAATATCGGCAATGATTTCTCTCTCGTCCATATGGTACTTAACACCCTTGATTTCCTGATAGTCCTCATGACCTTTGCCTGCAAGTACGATAATATCTCCGTCCTCGGCATTGTCCATGCAATATTTAATTGCATCTCTGCGGTTCGGCACGACAACATACTTGCCGTCGGTTTTTGCAAGACCTGTCTTGATGTCCTCAATGATGTCCATAACATCTTCAAATCTTGAGTTGTCTTCCGTTACAACCGAAAGGTCTGAAAGTCTGCCCGAGGTTTCGCCCATTTCATAACGGCGAACCTTAGGACGGTTGCCGCCTGCACCGAACATTGTAATAAGTCTGTGCGGATTGTACTGACGAAGTGTTTCAAGTACATTTTCCATTGAAAGTGCGTTGTGTGCGTAGTCGATGATGAGTGTGTAGTTGTAGGGAACAGGCACACGCTCAACTCTGCCCTTGACCTTGGCAACCTTGAGAGCGTCAATAATCATCTGATCTTCAATTTCGTCAAAGAATGAAACTGCCGAAATTGCCGCAAGTGCGTTGTATGCATTGAATTTGCCCGGAATGTCAACATCAACAGAAAGGTTTTTGATTCCCTCTGTTTCAAAGTGAACACCGACAAATCCGTTTTCGGAGAGAAGATGAGCATTTTTGCCCTTCAAGTCCGCATTGTCGGCAAAACCGTAGGTGAGAACAGAACCTTTGAAATCCTTTGTGATATCCTTCCATGCGGGATCGTCAATATTTGCAGCGGCAAATTTGCATTGTCTGAAAAGCAGACTCTTGCAGTAGAGATATTCCGCAAGGTCTTTGTGTTCAACACCGCCGATGTGGTCATCCGAAAAGTTTGTAAAGATGCCGACATCAAAAGTCATGCCTGCAAGACGGCTGTGTTTAAGTCCGATTGATGAGGCCTCGATTACCATAGCCTTGCAGCCGGCGTTAATCATATCACGCATCGATTTCTGAATAATGTATGATTCGGGAGTTGTGTTGTCGGTTTTGTGGGTTTCTCCGCCGTAAACAACACCGAGTGTTCCGATTGTGCCGGTCTTGATTCCTGCGTGTTCAAAAATTTCCGCAACCATTGCTGTTGTTGTGGTTTTGCCCTTTGTGCCTGTGATTGCAACCGTGTAGAGCTCATCCTCGGGATGTCCGAAAAATTCAATGCTCATAAGCGAAAGAGCGTATCTTGTGTCCTCAACCTTTACAACGGCAACATCACTCGGCACTTCAAAGTCGAGGCTGTCGCTGATAACGAGTGCCGACGCACCTTTTTCAACGGCTGACTTTGCGTACCTATGCCCGTCTGAGGTATAGCCCTTAAGGCACACAAAGGCCGTGCCTTTTTCAACCTTTCGTGAATCATAGATAATATCCGAAATTTCAGTATCAAGATTGCCCTGAACCGTGTATTCAAAATTTATAAGAAGGTCTTTCAGTTTCATCATATATATCTCCGTTTCCCCGACTCACGGTCGGATTCTGTTTTGCGTTACCCTATAATTATAACAATTGTCAGCGCTTATTACAACTGCATGTTAAAAAATTAATGTGTGATGTTTGAAATAAATGACTTTGTTTTGTGATTGGTCATTTTTTACTAAAATCAGGAAAATTTGCCGAAATTCAAGCTTATTTTATGAATAAAGAATATAATTTGGGTGTTATGTCACATAACCGTCGGGTGTGATTGTACAACTTGTACAAATAGCATTTTAGCAAAATAAACAATTCAAGTCAATACAATTTGTGCAATAAGTAAAATTCCAATAAAAAAGGCGTCATATTGCACAAAAATAATTTTGATTTTTAACAACATAGATAAAAAGTACAAAGGGAGTTGAAATTCAGGCGATTTTTTGATATGATTATATAGCGGATATGATGTACTTTGTGCGTTATATCCTCAAAGAAAGTATGTAATCCGAAAGGACACTACGAAAATATTCAGAAAGAGGGATTTTTCCAATGAAAAAGATTCTCGCCATTTTATTGGCAGGTATGATGACTGCTACTGCACTTGTTGGCTGCGGCGGCGGAGACTCATCATCGAAAACAGACAATGGTTCAAAAACAGACAACGGTTCTTCGGACGGTGCTGCTAAGATTGAAGGCTCAATCGTTGACGACAGCTACTTCGGCGATGAAGGTACAGACAGTAAGCCTGTAACTCTTAAGGTATGGGCTCCTGATGCTGCTGTAAGCCTTGTTAAAGAGCAGGTTGAGGCTTTCAAAAAGGCTTATCCTAACAGAAAATTTAAGGAAATCTCAGTTGTAGCACAGGGCGAAAAGGATGCTGCTACAAATATGCTTAACGATGCTACAACAGCTGCAGATGTATTCAGCATCCCGAGTGACCAGCTCAACAAGCTCGTTGACGCAGGCGTTATTTCTCAGGTTGCATTTAAGGATGCCGTAACAGAGGCTAATTCTGAGGAAACTGTAAAAGCAGCTACACTTAATGATACTCTCTATGCTTATCCTGAAACAAACGATAACGGTTACTATCTCGTTTATGATAAGTCAGTAGTTTCCGACGAGCAGGCTCAGACACTTGAGGGTATTCTTGAGGCTTGTAAGAAGGCAGGCAAGAAGTTCATTATGAATGCCGGTGACGGTTACTATGCTTGTACTTTCGCTTTCACTGCAGGTGTTAAAATTGACGGTCTTGAAAAAGACGGTATTACACAGAAGTTTGTTAAATATGACGAAGATGAAGCTGTTAAAACACTTCAGGCTTTTGCAAAGCTCATCAAGGATTACAGAGGTACATTCCAGTCACTTGACGTTGCTAACATTGCTTCAGGTTTTGCAAGCGGTAAGTGTGGCGCAGGTATCGACGGTTCATGGGATACAGCTTCTAACCAGAAGGCTCTCGGTGACAACTTCGGTGCTGCAAAGCTTCCTACAATCAATGTCAACGGCACAGACAAGCAGCTTATCTCAATGTTCGGTTATAAGTACATCGGTGTAAACGGTTCTTCTAAGTTCCCGGCAACAGCTCAGATTCTTGCTCACTATCTTGCAGGTGAAGAGTGCCAGCTCCAGAGAACTGAGAAGCTCGGTTGGGGACCTTCAAACAAGAAGGTTCAGGAAAGCAAAGCTGTAACAGGTTCTCCTGTTCTCAAGGCTATCGGTGAGCAGTCTCTGAATGCTTGTGTACAGGTTAATATTGCTTCAACATTCTGGGATCCTATGGCTAACCTTGGCAACAAGATCATCGCTGACACATGCGATCCTTCAGATGCAGCTGCTATGAAGAAGCTTCTTAACGAAACAATTTCTAACGTTAGGGATGAGGGCTAATCGTTAAGTAAGTTAAATTAAGTAAGTTAAATTGATTTAATTTGATCGATTAATTAGCTGCGGGACACTCCGAAAACGGAGTGTCCCGTAAAAAAAGAAAAAATGCGGACTGTCCGCTTGCGTTATCAATTTGTGTATTCGCCTGACTAATAATGTTTTATTACGAACGGCAACTATTATAGGATAGCGTAAAAGACATTATTAGTTTGGTGTATTAGAGAGATTTGCAAATTATTAAGGAGAGCGCCTAATGACATATGTTGAATACAAACAGCTCAATCCTTTCCAGAGATTTGCCTACAACACAAAGAAGTTTTTCTGTAACATTCCTCATGCCGTTGCCCATTTTTTTACAGCACTCGGCAAGGCAATAGTTAAGTTCTTCGTAGGCATCGGCAAGGGCTTTGCCAACTACGGCAAGACCTTCGTAAAAGGCGACTGGGCTACAAAACTTTCCTACCTTATTTTCGGTGTAGGTGATCTTAGCAAAGGTAAATATTACAAGGGTATTCTTTTCTTCGCTGTTGAAGTTCTCTATATCCTTTATATGGCTTTTTTCGGTTGGGGATATCTCAAAATGTTCCCGACACTTGGTATTCAGGCTCAGAGAACTGAATATATCAACGGTATCATTCCAAAGCAGGTACCCGGCGATAACTCAATGCTTATTCTGCTTTACTCGGTATTGACACTCGTAATCACAGTAGTGGTTTTCGCTATTTACATAACAAACATCAAAGATGCGTACAGACATCAGATTATGAAGGCTAACGGTCAGAAACCGACTTCATTCAAATATGATATGAAGCAGTTCCTTGACGGTAAGTATCATATCACACTTATGTCATTCCCTGTACTTATGATCGGTATCTTCAATGTTCTGCCGCTCATATTTATGATTTTGATTGCATTTACCAACTATGATAAACAGCATATGCCTCCGGGAACACTGTTCTCATGGGTTGGTTTTGACAACTTCGGCTCACTCTTCAACCTCGTTGAAGGTGCTAAGAAGGGCTATACATTTGTTAAGCTCACAGAATGGACTCTTATCTGGGCTGTTTCAGCTACATTCTCAAACTATATCCTTGGTATGATCTTCGCTCTTATGATAAACAAGAAGGGTATCAAGTTTAAATCACTCTGGAGAACACTTTTCGTTATTACAATTGCTGTTCCTCAGTTCGTATCACTTCTTCTCATGAACCAGATGCTCCAGACAAACGGTGCTATAAACATCCTGCTTTCAAACATTACAAACAGTCATGTTGAAATTCAGTGGCTGAATCAGGATGCAACACTGGCTCGTTGGGTAGTTATCATCATTAACTGTTGGGTAGGTATTCCGTACACCATCCTTTCTATGTCGGGTATTCTTATGAATATTCCTGAGGATCTCTATGAATCTGCAAGAATTGACGGTGCAGGTCCTGTCAAGACATTTACGGCTATCACACTTCCGTATATGCTCTTTGTTACAACTCCTCAGCTCATTACCCAGTTTGTCGGCAACATCAATAACTTTAATGTTATTTACCTGTTGTCAAACGGTAGTCCGACGACCGAAAAATATTATCAGGCCGGTGAAACCGATATCCTTGTTACATGGCTCTTTAAGCTGACCATGAACTCTCAGGACTACGGACTTGCCGCCGCGATAGGTATTTTGGTATTTGTTATTTGCGCAACGCTCTCGCTCATTGTGTATAATAACTCAAAATCAATGAAGGATGAGGAGGCGTTCTCATGATAAAAAGTTACAAGTTAAGAAGACACATTGCGAACGCTTTTGTTTACCTGTTCCTTATTGTAATGGGTTTCGTTTGGATTTCTCCGTTCATCTATCTTTTAATGCATTCATTCCGTGGCGGTGCTGAAATTTACGGAAGTACAATTATCCCGCAGGAATGGACACTCCAGAACTACATTGATTTGTTCACAGGCTCAGGCGGTACTGCAAGCCTTAACTTCCCGAGATGGTTCCTTAACACATTCGTAGTTGCTTGTTTCAGCTGCGTAATTTCTACAATTTCGGTTCTTATGGTTAGTTACGCATTCAGCCGACTCAGATTTAAGGCTCGTAAAAAGTTTATGAATGTTGGTATGATTCTCGGTATGTTCCCCGGCTTCATGACAATGATTGCTATTTACTACCTTCTCAAGGCAATGGGTCTTACTCAGACTCTCGTTGCTCTTGTAATTTGCTACAGCTGCGGCGCCGGTCTTGGTTTCCAGATTTCAAAGGGCTTCTTTGATACAATTCCAAGAGCACTTGACGAAGCGGCAACCATTGACGGTGCTACCAAAAACCAGATTTTCTGGAAGATTATTCTTCCTATGTCAAAGCCGATTGTTGTTTACACGGTTCTTACTTCATTTATCGGACCGTGGACAGACTTCATTCTTGCTAAGATTATCATGGGTGATGCTCGTGACAACTATACTGTTGCTATCGGTCTTCAGCTAATGATTGATCAGGACTTTAAGAACACATACTACAAGCAGTTCCTCGCAGGTTCTGTTGTTGTTGCTGTTCCGATTACACTTCTCTTCCTCAAGATGCAGAAGTATTATGTTGAAGGTGTAACAGCCGGCGGCGTAAAGGGTTAATCCAATATACAAAAGCTCTCACGGGCGGCAGTCACAGGCTGCCGCCCATTTTAATTTTACGGAGGATACTATGAAAAAAATTCTTTCCATTCTTCTTGCCGGTGCAATGCTTGCGGGTTGTGTGCTTACAGGCTGTTCCGATTCTTCATCATCAAAGTCAGATTCATCCGGCGGCAATACTGCAAAGGCTGCCGACCCGATTGAAGGCGTTAAGGCAACTGCATCAACCGACAAATACAGAAATTACTACGAAATTTTTGTAAACTCTTTCTGCGATTCAAACGGTGACGAAACAGGCGACCTTCAGGGAATTATCTCACAGCTTGACTACCTTAATGACGGCGATCCGAATTCAGGTGACGACCTCGGTGTTGACGCAATCTGGCTTACTCCGATTATGCCGTCAAAGTCATATCATAAGTATGATGTTGAAGATTATTACAATATTGATCCCGACTTCGGTACGCTCGACGATTTCGACAAGCTTATTGAAGAATGTCACAAGCGTGGCATAAATGTAATTCTTGACCTTGTTTTGAATCACGCATCTTCAAAAAATCCGCTTTTCACAAAGGCTGTTGAAGAGGTTGCCGATAATAAGCTTGACGGCAATGCCGAATATTTTGAAATTCACAAGGCCTCATATTTTGACAGCGATACTCAGACTATCAGTCTTGGAAACGGTTATGCCTGTGAGGCGAACTTTTCTCAGGAGATGCCCGAATGGAATCTCAATTCTAAAAAGACGAGAGAAGAATTTACAAAAATTGCGAAATTCTGGCTTGACCGAGGAGTTGACGGTTTCAGACTTGACGCTTGCAAATACTTTACAAATAAGGAAACCGACGGAACAGAATTTCTCAAGTGGTTCTACGACACCTGCAAGGGCATAAAGAAAGATGTCTATATGGTTGGTGAGAACTGGACCGATGATTCCGACATTCAGGAGCTTTACAAATCCGGCATCGACAGCCAGTTTGCATTCAAGTTTTCAACCTCAACAGGCACAATTATCAGCAACATCATTTCGCAGGGCGGTATGGCTACTGCCAAAAAAATTATGAACTACGATAACAAAATGACAGAGTCAAATCCCAATGCTATCAATGCAATGTTCCTTTCAAACCACGATCAGGTTCGTAGCGGAAACGCACTTGAATCTCAGGGACTTTCTTCTCAGAAACTTGCAGCCGCAGTTTATATGCTTGCGCCGGGTAATCCGTTCATCTATTACGGAGAGGAAATCGGCGTCAAGGCTCCGAATACCACAAACGATGCGGCATACAGAACACAGATGGTTTTTGACAGCGACAACCTTCCCGATATTTATGTAAACGGTATCGGAGATGAGCCAGAGGTGCCTACCGGCGGCGGTGTAAAACAGCAGCTTGCCGACAAGGATTCTCTCCTCAACTACTATCGCAGAATTATCACAATCAAAAATCAGAACCCCGAAATTGCAAGGGGCAGAATTGTAGGCACACAGGGCTTTGATGATAAGACAGTCGGCGCTTACTATGTTGAGTATGAGGATTCAAAGCTCCTCATTATTCATAACTTCAGCAAGAATGACGCCAAGGAGCTTACAATTACAGACGATATGATTAAAAATGCAACTCTCCGTGCAGACCTTATCCCCGAGAGCAGTTCAAAGCATACCGAGCTTAAAGACGGAAAAATCTCTGTACCGCCACAGTCAACGGTAATCATTAAGTCGGCTGAATGATTTTTTTGTTCGTGCAGACAGTTTTATAATATCTAAAACATATTATGTCCGAGCGTAGTATAGCTACCATTTGCACAATTTTGTAGGGGAAAACCTCGTTCTTCCGTGAGTAACGGCAGAAATTATATTTAAAACAAATTTTATAAATTCTCAAATACATTGTTTGCTACTACAAATGATAAAAATTGAAAATTCCGAAAACATTCTTGTTTTCGTCACACAGTTGTCAATATTGGTGTGGTATAATAAAGTCACAACATAAGGGAACGGCGAACATCGTCCCGATAAAACAGTGTATAAGTTTTTATTTGATATATTTTCCTCTCTCCTAAATAAAAATGAAAACGGAGGCTGTGAAGAACGAAGTCTTAAACTTCATTTCTTTACAGCCTCTTTTTCATTACGGTGTGCCGCCATTGTCAATTCGTGCAGACAATTTTTTGCGAGTCGCTGTGATTAATAACAGCTTTCATAATATCAAAACATATTCGTGGGAATGTATAATATTTATCAAGCATAAGCCCGCTTAAATTTTACAAAAAAATGCTTGACAAAAAGTGAGCGGATAGTTTATAATGTTTAATCGTGGGACATTCTGTAATTGCGCCCGTTTTTAGGGATATTATTGATGTTTCACAGGGCTTTGCAAAAGCAAAGCAGTTTTATCAATTCTTATATTTTTTGAAAGGAGGACAAATAATGCCTACATTTAACCAGTTGGTACGCAAGGGCAGACAGGTTTCCGAGAAGAAGGCAAAGGCACCTGCTCTCTTAAAGGGTTGGAACTCAAAAAAGCGTGTTGCTATTGATCAGAGCTCCCCACAGAAGAGAGGTGTTTGTACTGCAGTAAAGACCGCTACACCTAAAAAGCCTAACTCAGCGCTCAGAAAGATTGCCAGAGTAAGACTTTCTAACGGTATTGAAGTCAGTTCCTATATTCCCGGCGTAGGTCACAACCTTCAGGAACACAGCGTTGTTCTTATTCGTGGTGGCCGTGTTAAGGACTTGCCTGGTGTTCGTTACCACATCGTTCGTGGTACACTCGATGCTCAGGGTGTTTCGGGCCGTATGCAGAGCCGTTCAAAGTACGGTGCTAAGCGTCCGAAGAAAGGTAAATAAGGAATTGACAAAACTCTCTTGACTTAAATTATTTAAGTTCTGCTATGCGGCAGGAATTTTACTATATATATTATGGTAGAATGTCTTGTTGGCATACGGGAGTTTGTCGCTTTCGAGTACCTATGATATCTCAATTATTGTGAAGGAGGGAAGCAAAGTGCCAAGAAGAGGTTCTATTGCGAAGCGTGATGTATTACCAGATCCGCTTTATAATTCAAAACTCGTAACTCGTCTTATCAACAACATTATGTACGACGGTAAAAAGGGCGTTGCTCAGAAAATTGTTTACGGTGCATTCGATATTATTGCTGAAAAGACAGGTAACAACCCGCTTGAGGTTTTTGAACAGGCTATGGAAAATGTAATGCCCGTTCTCGAAGTAAAGGCTCGTCGTGTCGGCGGTGCTACTTATCAGGTACCTATGGAGGTTCGTCCTGAAAGACGCCAGACACTCGGTCTCCGCTGGATTTCTACTTATTCAAGAGCTCGCAGCGAAAAGACAATGAAGGAAAGACTTGCAGGAGAAATCCTTGATGCCACAAACAGTGCCGGCGGTGCTTTCAAGAAGCGTGAAGACACTCATAAGATGGCTGAAGCTAACAAGGCTTTCGCTCATTACAGATGGTAATTTTATCATCAGCGTTTATTAGGAGGATTTTATGCCAAGACAGGTTTCACTTGAAAAAACAAGAAACATCGGTATCATGGCTCACATTGATGCCGGTAAAACCACAACAACTGAGCGTATCCTGTATTATACCGGCGTAAACCATAAAATCGGTGAGACACACGACGGTGCTTCCACAATGGACTGGATGGTTCAGGAAAAAGAGCGTGGTATCACAATCACCTCTGCTGCTACAACTGCATTCTGGTTCGGCAGCAAGCATCAGTATGACAAGCACAGAATCAACATCATCGACACCCCCGGTCACGTTGACTTCACTGTTGAAGTTGAGCGTTCACTTCGTGTTCTTGACGGTTCTGTAACAGTCCTCTGCGCAAAAGGCGGCGTTGAGCCTCAGTCTGAAACAGTATGGCGTCAGGCTGATAACTACGGCGTTCCGAGAATGGTTTATGTAAACAAGATGGACATCATGGGCGCTAACTTCTACCATGTTGTTCAGATGATGAAGGACAGACTTAAATGTAATGCTGTTCCGATTCAGCTTCCGATCGGTGCTGAGAGCGATTTCAGAGGCATCGTTGACCTCGTTACTATGAAGGCCGAAATCTATCACAACGAAGACGGCACAGACTACAGTGAAGAGGAAATTCCGGAAGAGATGCAGGATCTCGCTAACGAGTATCATGAGAAACTTATCGAATCAGTTGCTGAACTCGATGAGGATCTTATGGAGAAATACTTCGGCGGCGAAGAGCTTACAATCGACGAAATCAAGAGCACAATTAGAAAGGCTACTATTGACAACACAATGGTACCTGTAACCTGCGGTTCTTCTTACCGTAACAAGGGTGTTCAGATGCTCCTTGATGCTATCGTTGATTATATGCCTGCTCCGACAGATGTACCTGCTATCAAGGGTGTTGACCCTGAAACAGGCGATGAGGTTGAAAGACCGTCATCAGATAAAGAGCCGTTCGCAGCTCTCGCATTCAAGATTGCTACTGACCCGTTTGTTGGTAAGCTCTGCTTCTTCAGAGTTTACTCCGGTACAGTTTCTGCCGGCACAACTGTTTACAACTCAGTTAAGGACAACAACGAGCGTCTCGGTCGTATCTTGCAGATGCACGCTAACGACAGAAAAGATATCGACTGCGTATACGCAGGTGACATCGCTGCTGCCGTTGGTCTTAAAAATACAACAACAGGTGATACTCTCTGTGATGAGAAGGCTCCTGTTATCCTTGAGTCTATGGAATTCCCTGATCCTGTAATTCGTGTTGCTATTGAGCCGAAGACAAAAGCAGGTCAGGAAAAGATGGGTATCGCTCTTGCAAAGCTTGCAGAAGAAGATCCTACTTTCAAGGCTTATACAGACGAAGAAACAGGCCAGACAATCATCGCAGGTATGGGTGAACTCCACCTCGAAATCATTGTTGACCGTCTTCTCCGTGAATTTAAGGTAGAAGCAAACATCGGTGCTCCACAGGTTGCATACAAGGAAACTATCCGCAAGGAAGCTTCTGTTGACGAAAAGTATGCTCGTCAGTCAGGTGGTAAGGGTCAGTACGGTCACGTTAAGATCAATATCTATCCTAACAAGGACAAGGGCTATGAGTTCGTTAACAACATTGTCGGCGGTGCTATTCCAAAGGAATACATTCCGGCTGTTGACCAGGGTATTCAGGGCGCAATGCTCAGTGGTGTTGTTGCAGGCTACAATGTAGTTGATGTTAAGGTTGAGCTTTATGATGGTTCTTATCATGAAGTCGACTCATCAGAAATGGCATTTAAGATTGCCGGTTCAATGGCATTCAAGAACGCTATGAAGAAGGCAGATCCTGTACTTCTCGAACCGATCATGAAGGTTACTGTTATCACTCCTGAGGAATACCTCGGCGATGTAATCGGCGACCTTAACTCTCGTCGTGGTATGATCCAGAGCATGGAAGCTGACAACGGCGTTCAGAGAGTTATCGCTCATGTTCCGCTTTCAGAGATGTTTGGTTACGCAACAGACATGCGTTCCAAGACTCAGGGTCGTGGTCAGTATGTTATGGAGCCTGACACATATGCAGAGGTTCCGAAGAACATTGCTGAAAAGATTATGAGTGAAAGAGCTAAAAAGGACTAATCATACCTTTTAAAGCACTTTTTTCAAAAATGTATTGATTTTTTTAGAAAAAATTGATACAATATGGTTAAATCTATTGTAAATTCTTTTTACAACAATAAGGAGGAAATTTCCAATGGCAAGAGAAAAATTTGAAAGAAATAAGCCCCATGTTAACATTGGTACAATCGGCCACGTTGACCATGGTAAAACAACACTTACTGCTGCTATCACAAAGGTTCTCAACCTCGAAGGCGATGCTGATTTCGTTGATTACGCTAACATCGATAAGGCTCCTGAAGAGAGAGAGCGTGGTATCACAATTAACACAGCTCACGTTGAGTATGAAACAGACAAGCGTCACTATGCACACGTTGACTGCCCAGGCCATGCTGACTATGTAAAGAACATGATCACAGGTGCTGCTCAGATGGACGGCGCTATCCTCGTTGTATCAGCTGCTGACGGTCCTATGCCACAGACAAGAGAGCACATCCTTCTTTCTCGTCAGGTAGGTGTACCTTACATCGTAGTATTCATGAACAAGACTGACCAGGTTGACGATCCTGAGCTTCTCGAGCTCGTAGAGATGGAGATCCGTGACCTCCTCAACGAGTATGAGTTCCCGGGCGATGATACACCAATCATCAAGGGTTCAGCTTATCTTGCTCTTACAAGCACATCTAAGGATCCTAACGCTCCTGAGTACAAGTGCATCCACGAGCTTATGGACGCTGTTGACGAGTATATTCCAACTCCTGACCGTAAGGCTGACCAGCCATTCCTTATGCCTGTTGAGGACGTATTCACAATCACAGGTCGTGGTACTGTTGCAACTGGTAGAGTTGAAAGAGGTCAGATTAAGACTGGTGAAGAAGTTGAAATCGTTGGTCTTACAGACGAAAAGAGAAAAGTTGTTGTTACAGGTCTTGAAATGTTCAGAAAGACTCTTGACTTCGCTGAAGCAGGCGACAACGTAGGTGTTCTTCTCCGTGGTGTTCAGAGAACTGAAATCCAGAGAGGTCAGGTACTTGCTAAGCCAGGTACAATTCACCCACACACAAAGTTCCGTGGCCAGGTTTATGTTCTTACTAAGGACGAAGGTGGCCGTCATACTCCATTCTTCAACAACTATCGTCCGCAGTTCTATTTCAGAACAACTGACGTAACAGGTACAATCTCACTCCCAGAGGGCGTAGAGATGTGCATGCCTGGTGATAACGTTGAAATGGACGTTGAACTTATCACTCCTATCGCTATCGAAGTTGGTCTTCGTTTCGCTATTCGTGAAGGCGGCAGAACAGTAGGTTCAGGCGCAGTTATCGCTATTAACGAATAATTTTAACCGATTATCGTTTATTTTCTAACATTCAGAGCCGATACATTTGTATCGGCTCTTTTTGTGTTCGCATCGTGTTTGCACACGATACGATTGGTAGCCTTGCGACCGCCGCCTGTGGCGGATAAAGGGAGCAAAGCGCTGTCTGAAATAATGAGCAAAAGGCAGCACATTTATGTGCAACGCATTGCGACTATTTTTCAGACGGGAGAACTCGGTTCACTGCTACAGTTTATACACAACATTCATCACATCAAAATATTTTAATAAAACAACCCCATTCATCAAGGCGGGCGTCCAATGAACGCCCCTACTTCACGAACGGGGAACGGCGGCTCGCCATTGTCGGGTGGGAAAAACTATAGCAATGTTACGTTCGGGAAATATAGCTGTTTATATATCAAACTACCTACACGAATTGGGAACGGCGGCTCGCCATTATCGGTTGTGAAAAACTATAGCAATGTTACGCTCGGGAAATATAACTGTTTATATATCAAACTGTCTACACGAATTGGGAACGGCGGCTCGCCATTATCGGGTGTGAAAAACTATAACAATGTAACGCTCGGGAAATATAACTGTTTATATATCAAACTGTCTACACGAATTGGAAACGGCGACACGCCGTGCAACAGCGAGTTGCTTGTGAAAAATCACGCTCTGCATTATAATATACGCAAGAGGTGACGGCTATGGATACAAAAGAAATTTTACTGAAATTAAGAACAAAATCGGGCTTTTCTCAGGATGAGCTGGCTGAAAAACTGTTTGTAACACGACAGGCTGTTTCTCGTTGGGAAAACGGAGTTTCCCATAGTTAAAGATACCACACCCAATATCACATACTCACGCTTAAACAATATTCCTTAGTCAACCACATACAATAGCAAATACAAAAA
>OGYI01002471.1_pt1 | contig 13843 bp, 7 predicted proteins | sample 1576521 | NCBI WGS metagenome assembly OGYI01 (sample SAMEA3541484, study PRJEB24748) | human gut metagenome | biome: human gut; feature: human-associated habitat; material: faeces | place: China | collected 2012
CATCATTGTATTATAAAAATACAAATTATGCAAGACACATAATCTCATTCCCAGCATTTCTTTTGCCTTAAACAGGTGCCGGATATAAGCTCTGGAATAAGAGCGGCAGGCCGGACACTGGCAGCCCTCTTCAATCGGTCTGTGGTCCAGCTCATATTTCTGATTCAGAAGATTTAATTTTCCATAATTCGTATACACATGGCTGTGACGTCCGTTTCGTGACGGATACACACAGTCAAAGAAATCTACGCCCCGGTCTACCGCCTCCAGAATGTTGGCCGGTGTTCCCACGCCCATCAGATAGGTGGGCTTATTCTGGGGAAGGTGGGGAACGGTCACATCAAGAATGTGATACATCTCTTCATGCGTTTCTCCCACTGCCAGACCGCCTACGGCATAGCCGTCCAAATCCATGGCTGCTATGGTTTTCGCATGATTAATGCGAATCTCATCCACCACGCCGCCCTGGTTAATACCAAACAAAAGCTGCTCTTTGTTAATGGTATCCGGCAGACTGTTCAGCCGTGCCATCTCCTTTTTGCACCGTTCCAGCCATCTCGTTGTACGATCCACGGAATTCTGGATATAAGACAGATCCGCGCGGCTGGGCGGGCACTCATCAAAGGCCATGGCGATGGTAGAGCCCAGATTGGACTGAATCTGCATGCTTTCCTCCGGCCCCATAAAAATCTTGTGGCCGTCAATGTGAGACTGGAAATAAACACCCTCTTCTTTGATTTTGCGCAGACCTGCCAGGGAAAATACCTGGAATCCGCCGGAATCCGTAAGAATGGGTCTGTCCCAGTTCATAAATTTGTGAAGTCCGCCAAACTCCTTAATCAGCTTGTCACCGGTTCTCACATGCAGGTGGTAGGTGTTAGACAGCTCCACCTGCGTGCCGATCTGGCGAAGATCATCCGTAGAAACTGCGCCTTTGATTACGCCTACTGTTCCCACGTTCATAAATACCGGTGTCTGAATGGTTCCGTGAACCGTCTCGACCTGAGCTCTTTTTGCCCGGCCATCTGTTGTAATCAGTTGATATTTCATACGATTCCCATTTCTGTTTTAAACATCAGAGTTACTTGCCTGCTTTTGCCGCCTTTTTCTTCCAGGTTGTCATCACATACCACAGAGCTCCGGTTACGCATACAGAAGAGTAGGTTCCGCATACAATGCCGACCATCAGAGGAAGCGCAAATTCCCGGATAGCGGACACGCCCATCAGGTAGAGAACAAATACCATAATGAAGGTTGTCAGTGAGGTATTGATACTTCTGGTAACCGTCTGGGTAATACTCTTATTTACCAGCTCTTCCAGAGTTTCCTTATTTCTTCCTGCTGCCAGATTCTCACGAATGCGGTCAAAGATAACAATGGTCGCATTAATGGAATATCCCACAATCGTCAGCATGCAGGCGATAAAGGTAGAGCCCACGGACCACTTGGCCACTGCGTAGAAGGTCAGTACAACCAGTACGTCATGTACCAGGGCCAGAATTGCGCTGGCTGCAAACTTGATATTCTTAAACCGGAACCAGATGTAAAGAAGCATCAGGATCGTAGCCACAACTACAGCCCACAGGGCATCCTGCTTCATCTCTGCGCTGACCGCGCCGGAAATGCTCTCTGCCGTAATTTTTTCTGCTTCAACGCCAAAGTTTTCTACCATAGCGTCTTCCAGAGCCTGTCTCTGATCCACATTCAGTGTCTTGGTCTTGATAATTACCTCATTCGTGCCTGCCACCTTCTGGGTCTGCACATCTGCATCTCCGGTAATCTGAGAAACAACCGGAACTACCTTGGAAGAAATATCCTCCAGGCTTAAATCCTCATTAAAGGTAACATTGGTGGAGGTTCCGCCGGTAAAGTCCATTCCGTAATTCAGTGCCTTTCCGGTCTGGGCATTGTTCATTCCCATAGCAGCCCATCCGGCCACTACCATAACAATAGAAATCAGGAAGCAGAGCTTCTTCTTTCCAAGGAAATTCAGAATACGTCCTTCCTTCTTGATTCCGTAGAATTTAGCCTGATCAAATCCCAGATGATAAAGGGCCATCAGCGCTCCTCTTGTTACAAACAGAGCGGTAAACATGGACAGCACAATACCGATTGCAAGAGTTGTAGCAAATCCCTTAACCGTACCGGAACCGCGGAAATACAGAACAGCTGCTGCAATCAGAGTCGTAATGTTTCCGTCTACGATTGCAGAAAGAGCCTTGTTAAATCCTGTCTTAATCGCAGAATGAACGGTTTTTCCCACACCCAGCTCTTCCTTGATACGGGTAAAGATAATAACGTTCGCATCCACTGCCATACCTACGGAAAGGATAATTCCCGCAATACCCGGAAGGGTCAGAGTTACCTCAAAGGCAGACAGCAGAATCACAATCAGGCCCACATACAGAGCCAGAGCAATGGAAGCTGCCACACCGGGAATCAGATATGCTGCCATCATAAATACAACTACAATGGCAAGGCCTACAGCACCTGCCTTTAAGCTGGTGGAAATCGCCTCCTGTCCCAGCTTTGCGCCTACTACATTGGAACGCAGCTCTTCCAGCTCCAGAGACAGGGAACCAATGCGGATGGTTGCAGCCAGATCATTGGCTTCCTCATAGTCCGCCATACCGTCGATCTGACACTGACCTCCGGAAATTGCTTCCCGAACAACCGGATTGGAGTAAATCTGTCCATCATAAATAATGGCAATCCGTTTTCCTACATTGGCTGCCGTTGCATCTGCAAAGGCCTGGCTTCCTTCCTCGGTGAAGGTCAGGCTGACAATGTAGCCCTTGGCGCCGCCGCCCTGATCGATCACTCCCGCCTTGGCAGAAGCCACCTGATCACCGGTCAGAAGCACCTGGCCGTTTTCGTCGGCAAAAATCAGAGATCCGGGCTTGCCCAGCTCCTCCAGAATGGCATTGGCATCAGATACGCCCGGAATATCAATATTAATCCGGTTGCTTCCCTCCTGGTAAACCTCCGCCTCAGTACTGTAATTCTGTACTCTCTGCTGGAGCTTGTAAATCGTATCTGCCATCTCTTCCTGGCTGGGATCTTCCTTTACCGCCTGGTAAGTAATGCTGACACCGCCTGCCAGATCCAGTCCCAGCTTAATGTCATCCATGGTGTCATAACCCAGAAAACCAAAAAGCCCCACTGCGATCAGCAGAATCAGCAGACCGATAAGCCCCTTTCCTTTACTGCTTTTCATCACATTTCTCCTCTCATACAAGCTGTACGGCTGTACTTTACTGTCCTTGCCCCCAAACACCTTCTCAAATCCAAAAGCAGCAGACGCCAAAGCGCTCCCGCTGTCCGGGGCTCCCGGCAGTTATTCCTCTTCAGCCAGAGCAGCCTTAATCATAATGGCACACTCAATTCTCTTTTTCTGCATTTCACAGCCGATATCATAGGCATCGGTAATGCATCCGTGGAAATTGTAGGAATTGGCCGCGCATCCGCCGCTGCAGTAAAATCTGGCGAAGCACTTCCGGCATTTTTCCTTTGCGTACACATTGCAGAGTTTAAATTCATCCCGGATATCGGTCCGGGTAACTCCCGTATCAACATTTCCCATCAGGAACTCTTCCTGTCCTACAAACTGATGGCAGGGATAGAGATCACCCCAGGGCGTAACTGCCAGGTACTCTGTTCCTGAACCGCAGCCGGACAGACGCTTGGCTACACAGGGACCCTGATTCAGATCAATCATAAAGTGGAAGAAATTAAAGCCTCTTCCCTCTTTTTTGCGCTTGATATATTCTACAGCCAGCTTGTCGTACTCCTCCAGAATCTTCGGCAGATCCTCTTCGCGGATTGCATAGGGTTCCTCCGGAGAAGCCACAACCGGTTCAATGGACATCTGCTCAAAGCCCAGATCCGCAAAATGCTTTACATCCTCGGAAAAGTCCAGATTGTTGCGGGTAAAGGTTCCCCGAACATAATAATCCTTTCCGGCACGGCTTTCTGCAAACTTCTGGAACTTGGGAACAATGATATCATAGCTGCTGCCATGACCGTTTCTGGTAGGACGCATCAAGTCGTTGACTTCCTTGCGGCCGTCCAGACTCATAACTACATTGCTCATTTCCCTATTGCAGAAATCCATAATTTCATCATTCAGCAGGACTCCGTTGGTGGTAATGGTAAAACGGAAGTGCTTTCCATGAGCTTCTTCCTGGGACCGGCCGTACTCAACCAGCTGCTTTACCACTTCCCAGTTCATCAGCGGCTCGCCGCCGAAAAAGTCTACTTCCAGATTTCTTCTGCTGCCGGAATTGGCAATCAGGAAATCCAGAGCCTTTTTTCCTACCTCAAAGCTCATAAGAGCCCGTCTGCCATGATACTCTCCCTCTTCTGCAAAGCAGTATTTGCAGCCCAGGTTACAGTCATGGGCAATATGCAGGCACAGTGCCTTTACAACAGTTTTGCGCTGCTTAAAGTCTGTTACATACTCCTGGTAAACGTCTGCGGTATACAGTTCCTCTGCATCAATCAGATCCTGAACCTCATCCAGAGCCTCCTCTGCATCAGAGCGGTTGTAGGACTGGGACAGAAGCGCTAAAGCCCGCGCTCTGGCATCAGCCGGAATAGCCATGGGCTTGCGCAGCTCGCCCATCACCGGCTCTAACAGCTCCACTGCATCATAAACTACATCGTCCACTACATGGACAGAGCCGCTGGAAATATCCATAACAATGTTGTATCCGTTATTTTTGTACTGATGAATCACTATATTTCTCCTTATCTTTCTTTCAGCTGTTCTCTTACAGAATGACGAAAAAGATCCCCTACGATCCGGGACCATAGGGGATCTCTTGGCTTCCTTATCTTAGCTTGAAGCGCTGTCCGAGCTTATTATCTGTTCGGATTCTCGCAGCTCTGGTTGCCAACGGTGCAGGAAGTCTTGCATGCAGACTGACAGGAAGTCTGGCACTCACCGCAGCCGCCCTTCTTCATGGACTCTTTCAGAGTCTTGTTATTTAAAGTCTTTACGTGCTTCATACGTTTCGCCTCCTATGCTATGCTTAGAATTCAACGAAATTATATCATATCTTGTCATTGTATGCAAGCTAAAGTTCCCTGTTTTCACTGGGGACGGAACCGGCTGTAGGTGTGGCCGGGAACCATACCGCCCCGGTAAGAGGCCAGCTCACTGACTGTTACCAGCTGGAAGCCCCTGTTGACCAGTTCCGGAATCAGAACCTCGCTGGCATCGGCTGTGGCATCATAAAGATCATGCATCAGAATAATGTCTCCGTCCTTCGCCTGTTCCAGCACGGTCTGAATGGTTGTCTGCGCATCTCTTGTTTTCCAGTCCAGGGTATCAATGGACCAGAGCACTGCAGGCATGGAGATCGCTCCTACGATATTCATTCCCGCCTCGCTCCTTGCGCCTCCGCAGGGCCGCATCAGCACCGGGGAAATTCCGCAGGCATCTGATACCACCTGATTGGTCCGCGCCAGCTGGCTGGCCAGCTCCTCCGGAGGAACCTTCGTCATAAGTGTATGATCATAGGTATGGTTTGCAACCTCACAGCCAATCTCCTCCATCCGTTTCACTACGTCCATCCGTTTTTCCGCCTGTTTTCCAACCATAAAGAAAGTGGCTCTGCTGTTGTACTTCTCCAGAGTTTCCAGAATTCTCGGGGTTGCGTGCGCGGATGGTCCGTCATCATAGGTCAGGGCAAGCATCGGCTTTGTGGGATCGATATTTCCTGCATAAGTATTTCCACCCTCGTTTTTCTTTACAATAGAAACCCGGATTCCGTCAAGCCGCAGTCCTGCGCCGCTGACTCCGGCCTCCTCTCCATTCTTCATCCAGTCTGTCCACTGCTGATTCTGAAGAACGCTGTAAAGGATATCATAATTTTCCCCCAGCTCTCCTGTCAGCTTCATGCTGACCGCCTCCAGGGGCATCTCTCCTTCAGAAGAACCGCCTTCCCCGGCATCCTCTGTCCAGTCCAGCCAGCCGCTTCCGCTTAAATTGACACGATAGGCAATGGTACCTGTCATATCCTCCGGCTGGTTATGCACCGTGGCCCGAAAGGCTGTAATAAACTGATTGACCGGAGGCATGCAGTAGGAATTATCTGCAAAAAAATGACTCCATCCTACCTGATTCACATAAATTCCGTATATCGCTCCAATATCCGGAAGATGATTCGCCCAGCTCTTTGCAGAAACGCCTGATGTCTCTGCTCCTCCGCCTGATGTTTCACCCTCCGGTATATTTGCTGCCTCCACAACTGCCCCGGCGTCTGCTTTTTTATTTTCTGCCAAAATCATACCGGACTGATCTGATGCCTCAGCCGGATTTCCTTTTCCTATCCGGCCTGCAGCCAGAAACAGAACCAGCGCAAAGACAGCTGCCATTCCTGCATAAAGCAGATGGCGGCTTCTGCGGGCACTGCGGCGGCGTCTTGCCTGACTGTTTTTCCTGTTCTGCGTCTGACGGCTCTGCATCCGGCGCAGTTCATCCTCTCCCGGACGGCGGCCCGAAGTATGGCTCCGGCTTCCTGCAGCGGCGCTGCGTGTCTGTGTGCGGCGCTGGCCTCCTGCGGCAGCACCGGGACTCTGGACGCGGTGCTGACCTCCTGATACGCTGCCATTTCCCTGATTCCGGCTTTCCTGTCCCGAATTTGTATATGCAGTTCTTCTCATTCCTGAGCGAATGGTCATAACCTCCGGCTGGCTCTGCGCCTTTTTTACCTGTCTGTTCCCGCTTTTTTCTCCTGCAGCCCTTTTCTGGCCGGTTCCCGTTTTCCCGCCTTCTGGCTTTCTCTGACTCGTTCCCGTTTTCCCGACCGCTGTTTTTCTCTGGCCGGTTCCGCTTCCTTCTTCTGCTGTCTTCCGGGAACTGCTTCTGCCGGAAGACTGAGCTTTTTTCTGCCCTGCCTTATCCCCGGACGTCCGGGACGGCTGTTCTGTCGAAGACAATGTCGGCCAGCTTCTTTCCGCAGAAATTTTCCTGGCTGTACTTTTTTCTCTATCCATACTCATTCCTCTGAATTTCATCCATTAAAAATCATAAAAAATCTTAGTTTCGGAAGGCAAACACTATTTCTAGTGAGGCCTCCTACCAGATATAGTATAACAGCCCTGTTTTTACTGTCAATAGAAATCAGAGGAAACTCACCTGCAGACGCTTTCCTTTTGTTTCAAAAAATTTTATCGTGAATTTACCCAAATATTTTTCAAAATAACAGTTGACATTTTTGTCTTTTATGGTATCTTATAGTTATAGTTGTTGTTTCGAAAGTATATATTTGTTATTTCAAAAGTTTTAATTATTTTCAGGAGGACATCAGCCATGATTTACACTGTAACATTAAACCCGGCTCTGGATAAAACAGTCCAGATTTCTGAAATGACCATTGACCGCGTGAACCGTATTTCTTCCATGCGAACCGATCCCGGTGGAAAAGGAATCAATGTTTCCAAGGTCATTCAAAAGCTGGGAGGAAACAGCATTGCCACAGGAATTCTTGGAGGAAGCACAGGAGAAAAAATCCAGACTGCACTCCATGCCATGGACATTAAATCTGATTTTCTTTTTTCAGATGGGGAAACAAGAACCAATTTAAAAATTGTTGATCCGGTGCTCCATACTAACACGGATGTCAACGAACCGGGGCTGACTGTATCCGAAGAGCTTCTTGAAGAACTGCTCCAGAAGCTCTGCAAAAAGCTTACTGCAGAGGATATCGTAATTCTTTCCGGAAGCCTCCCCAAAGGTGCTCCCAAAGATACCTACAAAGTCTGGGGAAATGCCTGCCGGAAAGCAGGGGCCAAAGTCATACTTGATGCAGACGGCGATCTTCTTGCATCAGGTCTGGAGGCTTCTCCATATATGATTAAGCCTAACAATCATGAAATTTCCAGACTTTTCGGAAAAACCCTCGACAGCCCTCAGGAACTGTGTGATGCAGCACAAACTCTGATGAAACAGTATTCCATCGAAAAAACTGTCGTTTCCATGGGAAGCGCAGGCGCTCTCTATGTGACAAAAGACCAGACACTCTATGCGGAAGGTCTGAAGGTTCCTGTTGGAAGCACAGTTGGCGCAGGCGACAGTGTGGTCGCTGCTCTTGCCTTTGCAGAAGAAAGAGGGCTGAGCCTGGAAGAAACCGTCCGGCTTTCTACCGCTACAGGAGCTGCCAATGTCATGAGCAGCGGTACTCAGGCTGCTGAATATTCTTTGATTCAGTCCCTGATTCCTCAGGTTATTTTCCACAAACTGTAGTTTTAACAATCTGACCTGTTATCTGTTATTTCAAAAGTGTTTATATTATTGCAAATTTATATATTTTCAATTATGATTAGGAAAGGAGCTTTACTATGAAAGCAAAAGGCGTAAGACTTCACGGAGCAAATGATTTAAGACTGGAGGAGTTTGAACTTCCGGAAATTACCGATGATGAAATTCTTGTCAAGGTAGTCTCTGACAGTATCTGCATGTCCACTTATAAGTGTGCGATTCTGGGTGAAAAACATAAACGTGTCCATGATGATGTTGCTGAGCATCCGGCTGTTATGGGACACGAATTTGCCGGTGACATCGTAAAAGTAGGAAAAAATCACCAGGATACTTTTCAGCCTGGAATGAAATTCACACTGCAGCCTGCTCTGAATTACAAGGGTACCATGTGGAGTCCTGGTTATTCTTATGAATTTTTCGGCGGGGATGCAACCTACTGCATCATTCCGGCAGAAGTAATGGAACTGGGCTGCCTTCTGGAATACAAGGGACGTGCCTACTATGAAGCCTCACTTGCAGAACCCATGTCCTGCAGTATCGGCGCTTTTAATGCAGCTTATCACACTCAGATGGGTGTTTACACTCACCAGATGGGTATTAAGAAAGACGGTAAGCTGGCTATTATGGCAGGAGCCGGCCCCATGGGTCTGGGCGCACTGACCTATGCCCTCCATCGGGATATCCGCCCCTCTATGATTGTTGTCACTGATTTAAATCAGGAAAGACTTGATCGGGCCGCTTCTCTTTTCCCGCCTGCTGAGGCTGCAAAAGATGGTATCGAGCTGCACTTTGTCAACACCGGAAATTTTGAAGATCCCGTTGCTGAACTGATGCGGATTTCCGGCGGAACCGGTTATGATGATGTTCTCTGCTATGCTCCGGTTGCTTCTGTTGTCACTCAATCCAGCGACATTCTCGGACGTGACGGCTGCCTGAATTTCTTTGCAGGACCTACCGACAACAAATTCAGCGCAACCATGAACTTCTATGATGTACACTATAACTCCACCCATGTTATGGGAACTACCGGCGGAAACACAGACGACATGATCGAATCTCTGGTGCTGACTGCTGCCGGAAGAATCGACCCGGCTGTTATGGTCACCCATATCGGAGGTCTGGATTCTGTGGCTGACACGACCTTAAATCTGCCCAAGATCCCCGGAGGAAAAAAACTAATCTATACCCATTTAACTATGCCTTTAACTGCTCTTACAGATCTTCGCGCCAGAGGAGAAGCTGAACATGATTCCCGCTTGACTGCTCTTGCCGATATCGTAGATGCCCACAACGGACTGTGGTGTCCGGAGGCAGAGGAGTACTTGCTGGCTCACTTTATTGAAAATTAATTTGTGATGAGATATCCTGTCTGCGGGATTCTCACCGCAGACAGGAGGTACATATGGACGCAATGGAAACTCGCAGAAATGCGATTGTAGAACTGATTAATGAAAAAGGCACTGTCAGCTTTTCACAGCTGAAAAAATCATTCCCACATGTTTCAGAAATGACACTCCGCACAGATTTAAAGCTTTTGGATGAAGCCAACAGAATTGTCCGCGTTCACGGCGGAGCCAAATCTGTACAGATTCTTATTGGCACAGATGATTTTCTTAACCGGAAATCTGTCCGCAACATTCCCCAGAAACAGGAAATTGCTGAAAAGGCACTCTCTCTTCTGCGCCGGGACACTACCGTTTTCCTGGACTCCGGAAGTACAACAACCATGTTTGCCAGCCGTTTTCCGGATCAGTCCAATCTGATTTACACAACCGGACTTACCTGCGCAACAGAACTTTCCAGCCTTTCCAATCCCACCGTTATGCTTCCCGGCGGAAAGCTTAACCGCTACAGCCAAAGTGTTTTTGGTTTTTCTGCCATCAAGGAACTGGAACGGGTGAATTTCGATCAGGCTTTTCTGGGAATTACCGGCTTTCATCCTTCTGCCGGCTTCAGCTGCGGAATCAGTGATGAAGCCATTTTAAAGCAGACTGCAATCCGTCAGTCAGAACAGGTAATTGCACTGATGGATTCTTCCAAAGTCGGAGTGAAATGCAGCTTCAATATCTGTACTCTTTCTGAGATTGACATTGTGGTTTCTGACGGAGAACTTCCCGAAGAATTTCTCGCGGAATGCAGACGTTTTGGGGTACGCGTTATTTAGTATTCCTGTGCTCAATCATCGATCATCCGTTCCCCATTGCTGAACCAACACTGAGGAGGGACTATCGTGAAAAACACTATACAACGTATGGGTAAATTTTTGTCTGCCATGGTCATGCCGAATATCGGTGCACTGATTGCTTTTGGTTTTTTTGCAGCGCTGTTTATTGACTCCGGCTGGTTTCCCCACAAAGGCTTAAGCGCCCTAGTAGGCCCTATGCTGACTTATCTGATTCCGCTCCTGATTGCTTCCACCGGAGGACGCATGATCGGCGGTGACCGGGGACGTGTTGTGGGCGCTATTGCCATGGTAGGTGCAATTTTAAGCAATACCAGCATTACCATGCTCATGGCTGCCATGATCATGGGACCACTGGCCGGCTTCTGCATCAAAAAATTTGACAAAGCGGCAGAGGGGCATATTCCTGCAGGCTTTGAAATGCTGATAAATAACTTTTCCGCAGGTCTGATCGGAATGCTTCTTGCCATTCTGGGCTATTTTATCATCGGTCCGGTGATGTCCGCTATTCTGACCCTGCTTTCTTCCGGAGTAAATATCCTGATTCAAAACAGTTTACTTCCTCTGGTTTCCGTATTTATTGAACCGGCAAAGGTTTTATTCCTGAATAATGCAATCAATCATGGTATTTTTACTCCTTTAGCTACTGCACAGGCTGCTGAAGCAGGAAAATCCATCATGTATCTGCTGGAGCCAAATCCCGGTCCCGGTCTTGGAATTCTTCTTGCCTATATGTTTTTCTGCAAAGACAAAGCAACCAGAGATTCTACCGCAGGCGCTGTAATCATTCATCTGCTGGGCGGCATTCATGAAATCTATTTTCCGTATATTCTCATGAATCCTCTGGTAATTCTTGCACCAATTGCAGGAAATATGGCTGCCATTTTCTGGTACAGCGTAACCGGCTGCGGACTGGTAGGACCCGCTTCTCCCGGCTCTCTTATTGCCTATATGATGATGTCTCCGGAGACAGATATGCTGAAAATTTTTATTGGAGCCCTCCTTTCTGCAGGAATCTCCTTCATCATCGCTTCTCCGATTGTAAAAATGGCTTCCGGAAAAAGCCTTGAGGATGCGCAAAACGAAGTAGCCTCTATGAAGGCTGAGGCAAAAGGCCAGACTGCAGCTTCCGAAACCATTGAGAATGCAGATAACATCAAAAAAATCATTTTTGCCTGTGATGCCGGAATGGGTTCCTCCGCTATGGGAGCCACCAAATTCCGCAACCGGATCAAAGCAAGCCGGCCGGATATCACCGTAACCAATACCTCTGTAGATAACATTCCTGCCGACTGTGACATTGCAGTTGTACAGGCTGTCCTGGCAGAGCGTGCAAAAAAATCTGCTCCCCAGGCCCGGCTGATTACCATCGGTAATTTCCTGGCAGATCCGGCTCTTGATACACTTTATACGCAGCTTACCGCCGGAAATGCCCCGTCATCTCTTCCGGATGAAAAAGCCGCTTCAGCTTCCCCGGAGCTTTCATCAAAAAACCAGGTTATTTGTGCGGAAGGAATTCATCTGGGACTGACTCCTGTTACAAAAGAAGAAGCAATTGAGGCCGCAGGAAATCTTCTGGAAGAACTGGGTTATGTAGACGGAACCTATGTAACAGCCATGCAGGAACGGGAAAAACTGGTTTCCACCTACATTGGCATGGGTGTTGCCATTCCTCACGGAACCACACAGGCAAAAGGAACCGTGAAAAAAACCGGAATTGTATTCCTTCAATACCCTGAGGGAGTTGACTTCGGAATAGAAAAAGCTCAGCTGGTATTCGGAATCGCAGGAATCGGAGATGAACATCTGGAGCTTCTCAGCAGACTCTGCACTCTTCTGGAGGATCCGGACAGACTGGAAACCTTAAAAACCACAGATGATGTCCAGTGGGTTCTGGAGCAGCTGTCTTAATATACAGCGAAAACCATGCAATGCAAACAGATGATTCAATGAGGGGAATATCTGATTGATAGATAAACAAAAAGCCCCGCGTCGAAAAAGCGGGAGCCGGTTAAGGAAACTTTTTTAGTTTTGTGATAAGCAGCGTAATGTACGAGGGTATGTTACGCTGCTTTTCCTTTCAGTTCGAGTTGCGCCACAAGCTGTGTTGCACCAACTTCCCCGATAAAGGTATAGTAGATGTCAATTTTCTGCTGGCGATGGCCGCTGCTCTTGTCACCCTCATGGATAACAATTTTCTCTATCAGATCGTGAAGCATACCACGGGAGAGTTCTTCAAAAGAAGTGTACTTCCTGGCCATCTTCAAGAAGCTGTCTATTTTAATGATCTTGCTTTGAGCTTCATTGACCTGTTTCTGAATATCTGCGATTTCAGAACATGTATCACGCTGTTCTTTCTCATAGTCTGTTGACAGTTTTTTGAACCGTTCGTCAGACAGCTTTCCACTTATATTGTCCTCATAAAGCCGCTTGATGATGTTATCCAACTCACCAATCCGACGCTCCTTTGCAGCCAGTTCCTTTTTCATGGACTGTATCTGCTTCTGCTGTTCCTTTGCGGAGCGATTCATTAAACGCCGGACAAATTCCTGTTCGTTTTCAAGTGCAAAAGTAACTGTCTGCTTTAGGTTTTCCAATACCAAATTTTCCAGAACCACTGCTCTGATGTAGTGCATGGTACAGCTATTTGTCCGGTCACGGTATTTCCCACAGCAATAGCACTCCTGATTTTTACTGATATTCTGTCCACGGTGAGCGCGGAGTGGGGAACCGCAGTCTGCACAGAACAGCAAACCAGAGAACAATGCCATTTCCCCCTGCTTGGTAGGACGTGGCCGCCCCTCCCGCAGTCGCTGAACCTGCTCCCAAACCTCTTGCTCTACCAGCGCCGGGTGAGTATTCTCAAAAATCATCTGCTGATCCTCCGGGGTAGGCAGCCGCTTCTTGAACTTATAAGACTTGGAGTAGGTTTTAAAGTTGACCGTGTGGCCCAAATATTCCTTATATTCCAGAATGTTGGCAATCGTGCTGTCAGACCAGTTATAAGGTGCTTCCGGGTGGTAGTTCCGCTTTTTCCCTGTCCGGCGGAATGCCAGCGTACCAGGTGTGGGGATTTTTTTCTTGGTCAGGATATTTGCTATCCGAACCGGCCCCAGCCCCTGTGCGGCCAGATCAAACATCAGCTTGACTACCCAGGCTGCTTCCGGATCGGGAACAAGCTGGCCACCTTCGCCCTTAATATAGCCATAGGGAGGGTTGCTGCTTATCCGTTGCCCGGACATACCTTTCATTCGCTTGACCGCCCTTTGCTTCTTTGAGCAGTCACGGGCATACCATTCATTGAACAGATTGCGGAACGGGATCAGGTCATTTTCGCCCTTTTGAGAATCTACACCGTCATTGACAGCAACAAAGTGAACCTCATATTCCGGGAA
>OGYI01002473.1_pt1 | contig 13841 bp, 11 predicted proteins | sample 1576521 | NCBI WGS metagenome assembly OGYI01 (sample SAMEA3541484, study PRJEB24748) | human gut metagenome | biome: human gut; feature: human-associated habitat; material: faeces | place: China | collected 2012
CCAATTTCCTCCAAAGTAAGCAACATACGGTATACGGTAGCCTGACCGATCGCCGGGTCTTTTCTGGAAATCTCATAATAAATTTCCTTAAAATCCCCCACTTTTTTACTCGCGATCACTTCGACCATAATCTTTCTTTGTTTGGTAATACGTTTCCCGCGATTTTTCAACTCTTGAATCATTTCATCTGAACTCCACATAGGCTTCAATCTCCTGTCTTTCCAAATCGCTCAGGTCAATTATCTTTTTAATGGCATCCTTTACAGTTTCCACAATTTCCATTGCATCCCTTGCCGGCTTTTTTATCTTTATAAATGCTTCGTACCGCCAGACCGGCTGCCGCCGCAACGATTGCAGCAACGAAAATAGTTCCCATGGCGCTCTGCTCCTTTCAAATCATACCTTTGCCGTCTTCTTAACATTCACTGTCAACTTTGTGCTTTCTTTATATGGGCGGAATAATAAATAGAGAAATCCGATGACAACAAGAACAGCAACAACCGTTCCGATACCAAATCCGCCGCCGGTAATTGCCGTACCAATCTGGTATACGCACAGAGAAACCGCATAAGCTAAAATTGTCTGATATCCAATAGCAAACCAGGTCCACTTGCCGCTGTTCATCTCACGTTTGATAGCGCCGATCGCTGCGAAGCAAGGCGCACAGAGAAGGTTGAATACGAGAAATGAATAAGCAGCAACCCCCGTCATGCTCCCTGCAAGCTGTCCCCAGATTTCAGCGCCGTCCTCAGCAACTTCTGCAAAACCAAAAAGAATGCCAAATGTACCAACAACGTTTTCTTTTGCGATCAAACCTGTAACTGCGGCAACCGCCATCTTCCAGTCACCCCATCCAAGCGGTGTGAACAATGGAGCAATCACACTGCCGACAGATGCCAGAATACTGTTATCAAGCTGTTCTGCTTCCAGCATACCGAAGCCGCCGTCAGACCATCCAAAACTCATCAGAAACCAAAGAACGATGGTCGATAAAAGAATAATTGTTCCGGCTTTCTTAATGAAGGACCATCCACGTTCCCACATACTGCGGAGAACATTGGTGACCGTAGGCATATGATAAGCCGGAAGCTCCATAACAAACGGGGCCGGTTCTCCGGCAAACATTTTTGTTTTCTTTAAAATAATACCAGAGCAAACGATTGCTGCCACGCCTACAAAATAAGCGCTGGTTGCCACCCATGCGGAGCCGTCAAAAAAAGCTCCTGCAATCAATGCAATGATCGGAAGTTTGGCGCCGCAAGGAATGAAGGTGGTTGTCATGATCGTCATTTTCCGGTCTCTGTCATTTTCAATGGTACGGGATGCCATGACACCAGGGACACCGCAGCCGCTTCCGATGAGCATCGGAATAAAAGATTTACCAGACAAACCGAACTTACGGAAAATACGATCCATAATAAATGCGACACGGGCCATGTAGCCGCATGCTTCCAGAAATGCAAGAAAAATAAACAAAACGAGCATCTGAGGAACAAAGCCAATAACAGCGCCCACACCGGCAACAATACCATCAAGGATCAAACTCTGTAACCAGGCCGCACAGTTAATACTTACCAATATGTTTTCGATGGCCGGTGGAATAATTTCACCGAACAATACATCATTTGTCCAGTCTGTGACAATCGTTCCTACGGTTGTTACAGAAACATAATATACAATAAACATGACCACAGCAAAGATCGGCAATGCCAGTATACGGTTTGTAACAATCCGGTCAATCTTATCAGATATAGAAAGCTGTCCTCTGGCTGATCTCTTATAACTCTTTCCGATCACAGAAGTAATATATCCATAACGTTCGTTGGTGATAATACTTTCAGAATCATCATCGAGAGTATTTTCTGCCTTTTTAATCATGTCTTCAACCTTCGGCACAACTTTCATTGTCTGGGCGATCTTGTCATCCCGCTCAAACAATTTGATGGCATAGAAACGTTTCTGCTCTTCAGGAATCGCAGCATCTAACATGTTTTCGATATCTTCCAGAATATTTTCAAGCTCCGGTGAAAATTTGTGTGCCGGCGCGGAAGTATTTCTTGTTGCGACACTTACCGCTTTTTCTGCTGCCTTCATAATCCCCGTACCCTTTAATGCGGAAATTTCAACAATCTCGCAGCCCAGATCTTTTCTCAACTGATTAATGTCGATATGATCCCCGTTTTTCTCAACGATATCCATCATATTGATAGCCATAACTACCGGAATACCAAGTTCCATAAGCTGAGTGGATAAATACAGATTTCTTTCGAGATTCGTACCATCTACGATATTTAAGATAACGTCCGGACGTTCCGTGATCAGATAATTTCTTGCAACAACCTCTTCCAATGTATATGGCGATAAGGAATAAATTCCCGGAAGGTCCATGATCACAACATCTTTATGCCCTTTCAGCTTACCCTCCTTTTTTTCTACAGTAACACCTGGCCAGTTTCCTACAAACTGATTGGAACCGGTCAATCCATTAAACAAAGTGGTCTTACCACTGTTTGGATTACCTGCAAGTGCAATCTTAATTGACATTTTATAACATCCTCCTTCTTTCTCTGTAATTAGTCTTTTCTAACCCATGGCCGTTAAAAAAGTACAGCGCATTACTGTACTTCAATCATCTGTGCATCTGCCTTTCTCAAGGACAGCTCATATCCTCTGACCGTCACTTCCACCGGGTCACCCAGAGGAGCAACTTTACGGATATATACCTCAGTCCCTTTTGTAATGCCCATATCCATAATCCGGCGTTTGACCACCCCTTCACCGTGGAGCTTCACTATGGACACGCTCTGACCGCATTTTACATCCTTCAATGTCTGCATTCTTTCTTCCTCCTATTTAAACCATAATCTTATTGGCCATCTCTCTGCTGATTGCCACACGTGACCCCTTCACATTAACAATCACATTTCCATTCATCTCAGAAACTACCGACACAATAGAGCCGGCAACAAATCCAAGACTTTCCAGAAATCGGCGCGCTTCTTCTTTTCCACCAATCTTTATTATCGTATTCTCTTCTCCAGCTTTCGCCATTGTTAAAGGCATCATCATCTCTTCCTTTCTGAGTTAGGATATTCTAACCTTGTGTTTAGATTAGCACTCGCTAACCCAAATGTCAAGAGGTTTTGATAAATTTTTCCCAGATTGCTTTTTCCTTTGTTTTTATTCTTTCCTGTGTTATAATAGTAATAATATTTTGGACAGGGGGAGTTACTCATGAAAATACAAGAATCTGCTGAAAACTATCTGGAAACCATTCTCGTTTTAAGCCAGCGGCATCCGCAGGTTCGCTCAATCGACATTGCAACTGAACTGGGTTTTTCAAAGCCGAGCGTCAGCGTTGCGACGAAAAATCTCCGTGAGAATGGATATGTGACTGTCAATGAACACGGGCATATCTCCTTAACCGCGAGTGGTCTCCAGATTGCTGAAACCATCTATGAGCGCCATACCTTATTATCCAGTTGGCTGGAATTTCTTGGTGTAGACAGCAAAATTGCTGCTCAGGATGCCTGCCGCATTGAGCATGTGATCAGTCCGGAAAGCTTCCAGGCAATCAAAACCCATGTTGCTGCCGGAATGAAAGATTCCCGGAAAAATAAGTGAGAGCCGCTCTGTCAGTTGGAAACTCATAAAGAAGTAAATAAAATTTTCGTTGAAACCGGCGTGGCAAAGGTCACGCCGGTTTTTCCTTCAGTGTGATCTACTTAAATATGCAAAGCGGCGGGACGGATGGAGCCAATCCATCCGACTCGCCGCCAGACTTACATATCTTTTTTATTGTCTTTTTTTGTGCTTCCGTTTGGCCACTGCCAACGTTGTGGTCATAGCAGTGCCGGAAATACCCAGCAAAGCCAGCCACAAAGCCACATTGGTCTTATCTCCTGTCTTTGGTGAATCGTCGGTTGGATTCCCTGGTTTTGAAGATTCCGTCGGAGGCATCTGCGTATCGGGCTTGTCCGGTTTGTCCGGTTTGTCCGGTTTGTCTGGTTTGTCCGGTTTGTCTGGTTTGTCCGGTTGATGTGGAATCTCCTTGTGATTGTTAAACAATGTCATCACCGTTTTTCCATCCTCAATGATTCCATCTTCGCCAGAAGCTGTTACCGTGTAATCTGCATGATTGCTTTCACTCACGGCATATCGAATACCCTCGGGAAGTCCCGTTGCCCTTATACTTTCCCCATGTTTCAGCGTGAACGTTGAAACTCCATCATGGAACATCATATCTCCATATTGTCCGTTAATGGATGCATCAGAGAGCGTTACAGTAAACAGGAAGTCCTTACTCGTATCACCTCCATTGCCAGAAACCGTTTTTGACACGATCAGGTTTCCAGTCTTTGGATCAGGAACAGGATCACCGCTGCTTTTTACATTCAGGAAAGCTACAACAGAACCACTTTCTGTGATTATGCCATTCTCCCCAACAGACGAAGTTGTATAGCCGTCCTGATTGGCCTCAGTTTCAGTAACCGTATAGGTGATATCCACCGGCAGGCCAATGGCCGTCTTACTTTCCCCGTGCTTTAACGTAAATGCAGCAACACCATCTGTAAAGGTCATATTACCATAAGTCCCACTGATTGAAGTATCTTCAAGTTCCACTGTGAAAGAGAAGTCCTTCTGTTTATCTCCAGCGTTGCCATCAACTGTTTTGGAGACGGTCAGGCGTCCGAGTAATAAGTCCCCCTTGTAATTGATGAACGCTGCGTTGGCCGTTTCGTCCTGTTTAATCACGCCGTTGATAATGCCGGATTTCGGGTATATCGACCAGTCGCTCTCTGCCTTTTCCATAATTTCCCACTTTGTACCGCTCGGCAATCCGAGAATCGTCAGCGCCTCGTCATGACGCAGAGAAAGCATCTCGCCATCTCTGATATAACCAGCACGCTGTTCACCATAGTAGTAGTATTCGCCGTCCAGCGCTGAGCCGTCAGTATTCTTCAAAGATACCGTAAAGGTAAAGTTCCGAGTATACGCCTCATCGGACAAGCTCTCCCCGGACACGATTTTGCTGACCCGCAGTTTTCCGGTATCCTCCGACGTAATCTTTTTATCAGTAACAACAACTGTATTCAGCAGGCTGAACAAGCTGGTGAGATCCATTCCGCTCAAATCATCCCAGTTAGCGCTGTTACTGACGTCCCCGTACAGTCTGCTTTGCAGCGCAGCCGTGTTCTGTACAACACGAGTCCGCAAAAAGCCGACATCCGTGGTGAAGAACGGATAGATGTTTTTTCCGCCGTCCTCATCGTGCAGTCCATAGTCCACCACTGCATTGATGCCATAGTGCAAATTCATGCTGCGTGGAATTTGAGTTCCCTCAAGCAGATCATCCTCCCAGCCATTCAGATTGAACGCCTCGGTCTCCTGCGTCTGAGCAATCGCTGTAATATCCCTTAGTGTAATGTTGACCATATCATCCGCTGCATACTTCGTCATGGTCTGCATCAGCTTACCAACGCCGGCCATAACGGTAACGCCGTCATCCTGTGTGCCGGCATCGGCGTAAATCGAATAAATACCCACAACTACCAGAATTTCCGTATCGTTTTGTTCATAGCCCTCCGGTGCGCTCGTCTCTGTCAGAATATACTCGGAGCCTACTTCCGCCCACGCCACCTGGGCGTATCCCGCACTTTCCTTTGCATCCGGCCTGAAAATCAGCATGCCGTCCTGCCCATCTACTGTGGCAGTAGTGCCGGTGATGGCCGTGCCGTCCGGACCGGTAAGGGTGAACTCAACTCCATTCACACCCCGGCCGTCCTCATCCACCTTCTGTACGCGCAGCTCCCGGCGCTCGTTTGGGATATAAATGATCGATCGGAACTCCCGCTGAAACTGATCGGTGTTCAGGAAAGAGAAATCGCGGGCAGTAAAGTCGTCCCCGGTGATCGTCAGGTTCTCTACAATCTCATCAATCACCGCTTCGTAAGACTTGCCTCCCTGGACGCCCATTTCGACTGCGTTGGATACATAGGCTTCCAGAGCATTATAAAGCTCCTCAGATGTATCCCCCGTAATGTCGAGTTTATTTAATGCGCTCGGCTCAAGGATGCCATATACCATTTTCATGTCGCCATCTGGATTGTTCAGAGCATAGCGGTCTGCCCGTCCCGGAAGATCCTCTAACAGGCCCTCCAGCTTTCCGGTATCCTTGTTATATGTAAGGCGCCATTCGGGCCAGCGCTCATCGCTGGCTTGATACAACGCCGCCTTTAGAACGGCTTTACGCCACGCTTCGGCAGTACGTTCCTCCGGAGCAACCGCTCCATATCCTTCCGTATTGCTGCCGTACATGGCCAGCCACTTTCCGTCGTTAGCCACATCATCGTGGGACATTCCACTCTCCAGCAGCATAGGAACGGCGACAATCAGCCCGTCCCTTTTACTTTCCAGACCGAGCTCGGTCTGGCTTGACGCAATGACTCCGGTGTTCGTGTCAAATTGGCCGTAAGTCAGTTCACCCGTTTCCCGGATATTGGAAAAGAAGCTGGCGTATGCGCCGGTCTGATAACGGTTTGCAACGACCAGCATGGAGGTATTCGGGTCAAACCTGAGCACAATATCCTTCGGCAAAGCCCGATAACCGCCAGCCGTTTGGGTTTCCTTCAAAATGTAGTAAAGCGTGCCGTCTGAATGATACTGATCGGTGAAGCTGAAAGGCGAACCATCCGCTCTGGTAAACGATGTTTTTCCGTCTGCTCCAGTTGTCAGCGTTCCAATAACATCGCCTGTCACATCATAGTCGGCAGCATCGGTGCTGTCACTATTGTTAGCCGTTGCCGCATACAGATCAAACATCACACCTTCCAGCGGATCACCGTTCTGGTCTACCTTTTTTATGCTGTGGTAGAGAGAAGGCTGAAGGTTGAAACGCATCTGCAGGCTGGAATCGTAATTTCCGCGCTCCAGATAAAACAATTTCAAGCTGTGATCGGTACCGGTAGGGAATATCTTTGCTCCACTGTCATTGGTCGCCCAATGGATCGCATCCGCCTGCCCCTGCCCCAGTGCTTCTACAAACATGTCATAGATCGTGGTTGTTGTATCGCCAGGCATGCTGCCAGGGCTGTCCGGCAGTCCGCCGGTTCGCCAGCTCTGTCCGGTGACGACCTCCCCCGTACTGAAATTAATGGTGCCGTACAGCTCGCTGTGGATGCCGCCCAGATCCAGCACCAGCACGTCGTCTATGAAAATCCAGACGTCGTCGTCTCCGGAAAACTGAAAGACCATATCCTGCTTGCCGGATGAGCCCATATTCAGCTTACCGTTCTCTGGCTGTGTGAAATCCACCTGCATGGTCATCCCCATGTGATGGTTGATAAGAATGTCCTGGTTTGTTGCTCCGTTATGGAGAGGTCCCTGGCCCCATTTCGAACCATCGAGACCCCGCTCCGTGTCCGACGTGCTTATACTACTGCTCAGGCAATTCTTATCCGTGTCAATGCTGTCAAACACCTGCTTGCCTGTGTTGAACGGATAGAAATTGCCAAGACTCATGGCGCCATTGAAGCCATTGCCGTCCCATCCGCCGTCCGTTCGCCATATTGCAGGGCCATCGTACAGAATAAAGGAATTTCCACTTTCATTAAATTCTGCAAAGTTTTTCCGGGCGTCGTAGTAATAGTAACCGTTCTCGTCCACCTGGAACAGACCGGCGACATTTTCGTAGGAGCGTTTATACGTATTCGGACTAAGGTCGAACAGATAATTCAAGGAAGCATCATCATTGTAGTTATCTAACACCTTCTGAGACAAAGCAGGCGCATTTCTGTATTCGTCCCCCTCCGCTTTTACATTCTCATCCGCCGCCCATGCGATACAGAATGGAAGTTTGTTTTCCGAATAGCTTCCAGCGTTGGCAATTGGTTCTCTTGCAGCCGCTGTATTGATCACCGGATATCCATCGGTCAAAGTCGGCAACACAATGCCTTTCATGTTGGTGTTGTCCCGAGCCCACTCTCGTCCCGCACCAGCACCATTGTTCCAATAGCCCGCGCCAACGATACTGTCGCCAAAGAGCAATAGGCGGTTTTCATTGATGCCCTTGTTCCATTCGTCGGACTTTGCAACCCTATACCAACCGTCAAGTGACTCTTTATTCGTAAGATCACTTTCCACTGCGCCATCCTTGGACGCCACATAATCAAACAGGTTGACAGTGGTCCCCGCCGGTGTGATACCCTGTACCTGATGTGCCGCCAGCGCTTGTTCAAGTTCATTTTCACTGTTTATCAGCGTACGATTACCGGGGTAGGTTGCATATACTTCCGCACCGCCAACATCCAGCCAGACTTCCAGCGGAGAGACGTCTTCTGTCAAAGCGTAACCTTCACCCAAAGCCGCCCGTAAAAGGTACAATGTCTGCTGCTCTTCCTCCGATATGTCAAACACCTGCGGTTCTTCCGACAAGGCGGAAAAATCCCATGTGATGTCCAACAGCGTTTCTTCGTTGGACTGCTCTGTGTCGTTCGACAGTACTGCACGGATCTGCTTAGGCAGCATTTCCGGCAAAATTTCCTGCAGCATATCCGGAGTCATTTCCTGCATATCCGCACCAGGCAGGGACAGATACCACGCTCCATTATATTCGGTAAGAATTTCCTCCTCGTCCACCCATGTCCAATTTGTGATACTATGTTCCAATACTTCGTTCTCGTCACTCGAAGTCATGGACTCCTCTGCAGAAAACACATCTTCCGTTGTGTCAACAGTGGACCCCTCTGTGGAAGACACATCTTCCGTTGTATCAACATCGGAAGGCGTTGAAAATTCTCCCGTCCCTGTTTCGCCAAAATATTCCGTTGTTTCCTCTGAAAAATCTGTATCAGAAAAAACACTTTCAGAGCTTTGTCCGTTATCCTCCTCAATAAGAGGAATTTCCGTCATTGATGTCTTGTCAGATACCTCAGCCGCTACGACTCCCATCATATTCGTACTGAATAATACAATGCAGAGCGCTGCACTGACCACTCTGCGCCACTTTTTCAATCCACGTTTTTGACCACGTGAATATTTCCGTGTCTTATCTCTGATTTTTACATCAAAAAAATCCATTCATAACACCCTCATTTCTCATTAATTATATCGACGCCCGATATTTCAGGAAATATCGGGCGTTCACTTTACATACATTTTGTGTGTTTTTACCTGTTTTATAACCTGTTTTTTGTACAAATCAGTGTAAAAATAGATTCAACAATAGGATAACACATACGAACGAAAAAGTCTACTTTTTCCTGTTTTCATCTCCGCACCATTACCTATACAACCACCTCAAAAAGTTTTTCGGTACAAAATCTTCAAAAGCTCGTGGTAATTGTGGTTGACCCATTGTATCATCTTCAAATGAGACAAAAATAGACAACGGCGTGACAACCATTCTCTATTTTTTGTGCAAAAAAGAGCGTCCCAAAAGTTATTTCGTGACTTTTGGGATGCTCTCTTTGTCCATCAGTTTATGCCTTTGAATTCAAATATGATATTTAAAAAATATGGTATGTCCGAACAGATATACAATCCTTGATTCTTTTCCTATTAACCCACGTTTTTAAGAATATCTGTTAATGCCGCACTGCTGCTGGTATGACAGCGAATGACCTGAGCATTACTGCGTTTCGCTTCATCCACAGCACAGCGCACCATTTTGTGTGAGACCGTATTTGTAAACAAAATGAACACATCCGGTCTTCCCATTTGTTTGTTTAAATCCGCCGACATATGAGTGAATACTTTCACTTTATGATTATAATTTTTACAAATCTTTTTATATTGGCCGACCATCCGGTCATGTCCGCCTACAATTACGATACTCATTTTTCAAACACCTGCCTTTATGCTTTGGCTAAATCCCTGCCTAAATCAATGCAAGCTTCCTGTGCCTCTTCATTCGGGGCCTCCTGACAAATAACGTCTTCTCCGCCCAACACACGAGCCCCTGCGCTTTCCATATCTGCTACCCAGGTGCGCATCCATTCGCCGTCTCCCCAACCATAAGAACCAAATAAACCGATTGTCTTTCCGCTGGCGAATCCTTTGACCGCTTCTACAAACGGTTCCATTTCGCCCTCTTCAAGCTGTTCGGCTCCCATGGATGGGCAGCCCAACGCAAATACCGGGCAATCTTTCAAAGCACCCGGCGTAATATCGCCGACAGATACGACCTTTGCTTCTTTTCCGCCCTCTTTAATGCCCTGGCCGACAAATCCCGCCATAGCTTTTGTATTTCCCGTACCACTCCAATATACAACCACAACTTCACTCATATCTTTATTCCTCCTGTTATTAAGCAGTCATACACTGCCATTCGTTTGTAATCTCCCAAAGGTTCTTTCCTTTTTCCGCTTCCTGGATAAAAACGTTTCGAATCTGCTCATAACTTTTAAACAGCTCTTTTCGCTCCTCCACATTTTCATAAACCTTCCAGTAACCAGAGTAGAGATAATTCTTTCCTTCATGTTTAATAAAACCTTTAACATCCGCCATTGGGTATCCTAAAAACACACCCATCTCATGTGGAAAAGGAACGTCCTGTGTTTTTCGATATTCCCGAAACCGCTGACCAAGACGTATAAGCATCTGATCCAGACGCTCCTCCTCATATCCGTTTTCTGCTAAAAAACTCCGTTCTTCTTGCCGGAATACAATCTCCTCAAGAGCGACTTTTCGGTAAAGCAGCCATATATTCTTTTCCTCCCCGGCATAAAGACACCGCCAGGATAATCCGGTTCCTTCCAAAGTCCGGACAACGTCTCTAATATGTTTGTTTTCAAGAACCAGCATATTGGACGGTTTCACCCCCGCCAACACCGGCGCGCATTGTCCTGCAATTTTCACCTCTAAAGGCTGATGCCGCCACCATGTCAACATTCCTTTGTCTCCCTTACTAATTAGTTCCAACCAACGTTAGTTTTAACTAACTCAAAGGATACACTACTTTCTCTGATTTGTCCATACCCTGCATTGATAAGATTTCTCAAAAAAACGCCTCTGCAGAGCATATAGCTTTGCAAAGACGCAATATACATAAAATATTTTTAATGTTCCCGAATCATTTTCACACATTGAATAAGAATGGTCGGAATAACCGCCAGAAGATAAATCGCTCCGTACTGGCCTGATGTCAAAGATGATACGAGGAACAGACGTTTTAATACGGGCAGGAACAGTACAAGATTCAGGAATACCATACCTGCCGCAAATGCGGCGAGGCTGTACCAGTTTCCAGAAAATCCAATTTTAAAAATTGAATGTTTGCTCCGGCAGTTAAATCCATGAAAGAGTCGGGCTGCCGTCAGTGTTGCAAAGGCCATCGTACTGGCCAGCGCCGAACCGCCCTGGTCCAATCCCATATAAAAAGCAACCATCGTTACAGCAGCGATCAGAGCCCCCTGGACAAATATATCTGCCATAAACTTCTTTGTAAGAATTCCCTCTTTCGGGTCTCTCGGCTTTTCCGACAGCAAATCCCGCTCGGCCGGTTCCATACCGATAGCAATGGCCGGAAGAGAATCGGTCAGAAGGTTGATAAAGAGCAGATGTACCGGAGCAAAGGGCATCGGAAGGGCCATGACAGACGTATACAGCACACTTAAAATTCCGGCCATATTTCCAGAAAGCAAAAACTGAATGGCATTTTTTATGTTTCGATAGACATTCCGGCCGTTGGCCACCGCTTTGATGATTGTTGCAAAATTATCATCCATCAAAATCATAGATGCCGCATCCTTCGATACTTCGGTTCCTGTGATTCCCATAGCCACACCAATATCGGCTTTCTTTAATGCCGGGGCATCATTCACACCGTCCCCCGTCATAGAAACTACATGGCCCCGGCGCTGCCATGCATCAACGATCCGTATTTTATTTTCCGGCGATACCCGGGCATAAACGGATATCTTAGAAATTTTCTCATCCAGTTCTCCATCCGGCATGGCATCCAGCTCTGTTCCGGTCACCGCCATATCGCCATCTTCAAAAATGCCAATCTGCCGCGCAACGGCCGTCGCCGTAATCTTATGATCTCCTGTGATCATGATCGGCCGGATACCCGCCCGCTTTGCATCGGCAACGGCTGCTGCCGATTCTTCCCTCGGCGGGTCAATCATGGAAATCAATCCAAGGAAAATATAGTTATCTTCGGAATCCAGAGAGAGCGTTTCATTTTCTTCTGCTTCCCGGTAAGCAAAAGCCAGAACACGGAGACCATTTTCTGAAAAAATCAGATTCCGATTTAATATAGTGTCCCGGTCCGCCTCTGTCATCTTCCGGACACCTTCCGAGGTCCGAATCCGCGTTGTCCGGTCTAAAAGCACATCCAAAGCGCCCTTGGTCAGCAGCGTCGGTACTCCATGAAGCCGATATTTTGTCGTCATCAGCTTCCGATCCGAATCAAAAGGAATCTCCTCCAGACGCGGCATCATGTCCCGGATGACCCTGTCGGGTAAATGAATTTTACGGACCATTTCCACCAGGGAATATTCCGTCGGGTCCCCAATACCCTTGCCGTCAACAATGGTCGAATCATTGGTAAGTATCGCGTCATAAAGTAAATACCGGTGCAATTGATTTTTTAAATCCAGTTCCTCAGGTTCAATCACCTTGCCATCAATATAAATATTCTGGACCGTCATTTTATTCTGAGTCAGTGTTCCCGTCTTGTCCGAACAGATGACCGATACACATCCCAGGCTTTCCACGGCTTTCAGTTCTTTGATAATCGCATGCTCCTTCGCCATTTTCTGTGTCCCCATGGCCTGCACAATGGTCACTATAGAACTTAGGGCTTCCGGTATGGCAGCCACCGCCAAAGCCACAGCAAACATCATCGCATCCAGCACCGGCATCTGACGATATAAACTTAACGCAAATACAATGACACAAATGATCATGATGACCATAGCAAGTTTGCTGCTGAACTGGTCCAGACTGACCTGCAGCGGCGTCTTTTTCTCCCTCGTCGCATTCATGAGACTGGCAATCTTACCGATTTCCGTATCCATCCCCGTTCCCGTTACGACGACAACACCGCGCCCATAGGTCACCAGACTACTGGAATAAACCATGTTCGATCGTTCAGCCAGCGGCACTTCCTCATCAAAGACACCTTCTGATTTGTCCACACTGGTGGATTCGCCGGTCAGCGAACTTTCATTCACCTGGAGAGAATAACTGTTTAAAACTCTTCCGTCGGCCACCACCAGATCGCCAGCCTCCAAAAGCAGGATGTCCCCCGGCACCACATTCTTTGAATCAATCTCCATTTTCTGTCCGTCACGAATGACCTTCGCCAATGGCGAAGACAGAGATTTCAGACTGTCCAGAGACTTTTCTGCCTTCTTATGCTGAACTGTTCCCAAAATTGCATTTAGAATAATAACAGCTATAATAACAATCGTACTCTCTTCACTTCCGGTAAATGCAGAAATGACCGCGGCAATAATCAGTATTATGACCAGTAAATCCGCAAACTGAGATAAAAACACCTGAAGGGTACTTTTCTTCTTTCCCCCTTCCAGTACATTTTCTCCCTTTGTTTCGAGAAGTTCCGCCGCTGCCTCCGACCTATGTCCGTCTTTTGTCACATGAAGCTCCGTCAAAATATCTTCTTCTGTCCGTTGATACCATGTCTTCATATTCATTCCTCCTTCACGGGCCAAACATTTCCGCTTGCTGTGTACCTTTGCGAAAAAAGAAGAGACTTTCAATGTATCTATTTAGATTTCCCATCTTTCCTCAAATAGATACATCAAAAGTCTCGTAACCATTCATATATATATGGTATACACCACCAGACCCCAAAGGGCCGCGATTGTTGACAG
>OGYI01002478.1_pt1 | contig 13798 bp, 13 predicted proteins | sample 1576521 | NCBI WGS metagenome assembly OGYI01 (sample SAMEA3541484, study PRJEB24748) | human gut metagenome | biome: human gut; feature: human-associated habitat; material: faeces | place: China | collected 2012
CTGCAAGCAGGGATTACTTGTTACCAGTATACTGAGACTACCCCGTCGCATCACCCCCAAATCTGCCGAATTAACCAAAAGGGCGGACGAATTCGCCGATTGAGACCCCCTCGTCCCGGCAAATGGCCAACAAATCGGTGAACCTGTGAGTGAAACCCTCCCAACCCATCAAAACGAACAAGCGACCATCAAGTATAAATAATTGTCCATAGCAACAAAACGGATGACATGTGAGTATATCTGCAGGAGGAAAACAACAAGTCATCGAAGAAAGGAGAACCGTCGTATGTCAGTGACAGAGAAACTGAACGGGTATGGTCCTCTGAACGGCGTCAAGGTCGTCGAGCTGTGCGAATGGGTGGCGGCACCTGCGACGGTGCGCGTTCTGTCCGAGATGGGAGCCGAGATCATCAAGGTCGAGCCCCTGCACGGCGATGCACAGCGCACGCAGGGCCCCGGGTTCGGATGCGAGCAGACCGAGCGCGAGGATCCCACCATCGACCTGAACAACACGAACAAGAACTGGCTGTCGCTCAACCTGAAGACCGAAAAGGGCTCCAAGGTCATGCACCAGCTGCTGGCCACCGCCGACGTGTTCGTGAACAACCTGCGTGACAAGGCGCTCGTGAAGCTGGGCCTGGTGCCGTTCGGCGACATCCGTCCCATGGACGAGACCTGCCCAACGCTCACGTTCAACAACATCGGCCGCCACCAGAGCCGCCTCGTGCGCACGCGCGTGGCGTCTAGCCTGTCGCCGTGGCTCTCGCGCTGCGAGGTGGGCGACGTGCATACGGTGCCGGTGAGCCATGGTGAGGGCCGCTTCGTGGCGAGCGACGAGCTGCTCGCCCAGCTGCGCGACGCCGGCCAGATAGCCACGCAGTACGTGGGGGCGGACGGCCAGCCGTCCATGGACCTGGGCGTGAACCCCAACGGTTCCGCCTGGGCGGTCGAGGGCATCACGAGCCCCGACGGCCGCGTCCTCGGCAAGATGGGCCACAGCGAGCGCCGCGGCGCGGGCCTGTACCAGAACGTCCCCGGCGACCTGTTCCAGCCCTTGTTCGAAGGCGGCGTGGGCTACTTCACCGACTAATTGGCATGGAGGGGACGGTTCCCCTTTATGCCATTCCAGGCGGCGCGTCCTTTGGGGTGCGCCGCTTTCTCGATCGCAAAGGACGGGATGCCCATGGAGCCCGAATTCGTCAACCTCACGCCGGAGAACCTCGCCGACGAGCACCTTTCCTGCATCATCCGCGTCAAAAAGCCCCATCCGGGCGTCGAGGCGAAGCGCCGATGGCTGGCCGACCGCCTGCGCGAGGGCCACGTGTTCCGCAAGCTGCAGGTGAAGGACCCGGTGTTCATCGAGTACGCCCCGCTTGAGACGGCGTGGGTCCCCATCGTGGGCGACAACTTCCTGTACGTGTACTGCCTCTGGGTGTTGGGCGCGTCCAAGGGAAAAGGATACGGGCGCGCGCTCATGGAGCACTGCCTTGCCGATGCGCGCGAGCGGGGCAAGTCGGGCGTGTGCATGCTGGGCTCGAAGAAGCAGAAATCGTGGCTGTCCGACCAATCGTTTGCGAAGAAGTTCGGCTTCGAGGCGGTGGACGCCACGGACGACGGGTACGAGCTGCTCGCCTTGTCGTTCGACGGCACCGTGCCGGCGTTCGCGCCGCGCGCCAAGGCGCAGAGGATCGAGCACGACGAGCTGACGATCTACTACGATTTCCAGTGCCCCTACGTGCCCGGGCATATCGCCGCGGTGCAGCGGTACTGCGAGGAGAACGATGTCCCGCTGACGTTGATCCAGGTCGATTCGCTGCAAACGGCGAAGGACCTGCCCTGCGTGTTCAACAACTGGGCCGTGTTCTACAAAGGCACGTTCGAGACCGTGAACCTGCTGGACACCGCGTATTTGAAAAGGATTCTCAAGAAGTAGGCGAAACTCCGGCGAAGGAGGTGCGAGGTGGGTTTTCTTGAAAGCTTCAACCGCGGGCTGAGCGGGGATGACGGCTACGCGTTCGCGGGCAGGCAGGTGGCGTGCTCGCACTGCGGCGGCAGCGCGTTCGACGAACGGTCGGCGCAGCTCAACACGATGGGCCTCACGTTCCTCGACCTTGATTGGGCGAACAGGAGCGCCACGGTCCTCGTCTGCAAGGACTGCGGCCACCTCGAATGGTTCTTGTGACACAGGTGCGGAAAGGTATCAAATAGAAACCGATTCCTGTCGCTATTTGATAGAAATCGCGATTTTGATCAAATAGGATTTGGGAAGCGCAGTGCTTGGCGGCTGCGGCGCACGTGTTCGCTTCGGACGTCAAAAAAGCGGAGGATTCATCAATTCTCCGCTTTCATCTGGGGAAATAATACCACAAAACGCGTGAAAAGTCGAGTCGTGCATGTACGCGGGGTTCGCGGTATAACCCTGTGCGAGGTGATGCGCATGGGTTTCGATCTGACGATACCGCCGCAGCTGCAACGGGCCGCTGCGCGGGAGGATCTGGCCGTCTGCAACGAGGCGACGGCGAAGCACGGGCTGCGGCTGACCGAGCCGCAGATGATGGAGCTGGTCGAGCGTCGCGGAGAGGCGCTGCGCGCGACGGGACGCGTGGAGTTCGGGCGCGGGGTGGTGCGCGAGCTGGTGCGCGGGTTCTGCGATTCGCCGTACCTCTCGCAGGAGAACTACGCCGAGGCCATCGCGGACGTGCAGGACGTGTTCTACCGCCGCAAGGAGGACGCCGAGGCGGCGGACGAGCCGATAGCCGATGACGATCTGGTTGAAGCGCTTCGCCATGCGTTCGATGGCGAGGCGGCAGGGTCGGCGCAGCTTCTGGCCGATGTTCCGGTCGCAACGCTGCGAATGTATGCAGCGCGCGGCCGGACGGGCGAATACGACGAGAAGACGCAGGCCGAGACATTCGAGGAGGAGGCTGCCCATGACGGAGCCGGGGAACGCGTGCGGGATGAGCTCAGCCGCGTGCTGGACGACGAGCGGTGGGAGCGCCCCGGCAACGAGTACGCCGACGGCTTCTACGACGGGTACCACGAGCTCTACCGCATCGGGTTCGACTCCAACAGCCGCATTGGGGGCTCGTCTCTCGGCTGACGGGGCTGTGGACAACGAGGCGCGCCAGGTTGCCGGCGCGCGCGGTGCAGGTGCCCCGCCCGAGGCCGGAGAGCGCACGCACGGCCTGGGTCCCACGGCATCGGCAGGCGACGAACACGCCCATGCCGCGTCCTCTGTCGAATACGTGCAGTTGGCGCTCTGGCAGGTGCTCGCGAAGCAGGTCGCGCTCTACACGATGGGGGAGAGCAGCTCGCTGCCCGAATACGACGCTCATCGGCTGCTCGCCTCCGCATGCTTTGTGATGGGCATAGACCCTGACGACCCTCGGCCCGGCGCAGCCCTCGTGCGGCAAATCGCGGATGAGGGCCCGGAAGCCGTTTTCGAGCGAGCCGTGGCGCGCGTCGAGCGCGAGGCTGCGCGCACCGAGGCGCTGTGGAGGGACGTGTGCCTGGGCACGCCGCTGCTCGAGAGCATCGCACTCAAGGATACGCTGGAGAGCCTGCGCGGGTTCCCCTCGCGCTACGTGCCGCGGTTCTTCGCACATGAGGTGCCGGCCGACATCGACTACCCGTTGGCTCAGCCGGTGCCGGAGTCGCTGCAAGGCGTGGACTACGTGAACGCCTACTTGGAGCGGCTGCTGATAGAGAACCGTTTCCTGCAGCAGTTTGACGTCGCGCGGTGCCGGCGCTTGCTGCGCGCCGTGCATCCGCAGTACGGCGAGCTGATACTCAACCTGTTCGAGCCGGTTGCCGCGAACGCCGTCGGCTGCGTGCTGGCAGGCTGCGATGTGCGCGGCCTGCAGCTGGACGAGGCGGGCTGCGCACGTATCGCCGAAGGGCTTGCAGGGAGCGCCCCGCATGCCTTGGCGCGGAAGTTGGAGGACGCGGCGGATGCCGTCTGCGCCGAGCTCGCCGTGGACGACGGCGCTGCCCGTGCCTATGTACGCCGGCTGGCGGGGCAGCTGGCGCCCCGTGTGGCCACGGCCCTGCGCTGCCGCAGCCTGGAGGGCGTGTTCGTCCGCTGGAGCTAGGCGTCCTCGCCGCGCTCCGCAGCCCGCGGCCGAGACGGTGCTCGCGAGCCGGGCCAGAGCACGGAGACGCCCTGCGCGAGGTGCCGCGCGACGATCTCGGTGAGGGGCTTCAGCGCGGCGAGCAGCGTGGAGCGGGCGCCGGGGTCCATGTTCTTGGCGGCCTCCGAGACAAGAGCGAGCGCCTTCGAGCCGCCGCAGAGCAGGTCGGAGGCGTCACGGGCGCCTGACGACTCCACCGCTTGGAAGAACGCGTCCACCACCACGGCCGCCTCCTCGTCGCTGAACCGTGCCAGCCATTCCGTGAGCACGGCATCGGCGAGCTGGGCACCGTCGGTGAGCCCATCGAGGTATGCGAAGTCGTCGCCCGCAACCTCCCACGAGAACACGCTGTGCTGGTCTATCCCCTTGGCGGTGCTCCTCACCACATGCGGCAGTATGGGCGACTCCATGAGCAGGCCTACGACCGAGTCCTGCGGCACGGTGCGGTGGATGCGGTCCTCGAGCGGCGCCCAGTCGGCGGGCGCGAACGTGCCCGCCTTGAATCCGGGACCGTCGTGGCTGTACACGCGCTCGATGCGCCGCTGCACGGCGGGTGGCGCCTTGAGCGCCGCGTACACGGCCAGGTTGCCGCCCTTCGAATGGCCGCCCACGTACACGCGCTTCGGCGCGCGCTGCGCGATGGCTTGCAGGTAGCGCACGGCTTGCTCCTGGGCGGGGACGGGGGCGGTGTAGGCCATGTTGAAGTTCTCGCGCCAGCCGGTGAATGACGTATCCGTGCCGCGAAAGCCCACGTAGGCGAAGTCCTTCCGATGCACGAACGTCATGGCGGCGAACTGCGTCTGGCGGTCGGTGTCGAACAGGCTCAGGTAGTCGCGCACGCGCATGTCGCGGAAGCGCGGGCTGGCGGCCAGTGCCAGAAGGTTCTCCTTCACCATCTGCGGGTCAAGGCCGGTGAACATGGTCGGGTAGAGCTCGGCGCGCAGCGCGTCGGCGAAGCGCACGGCCGTGCGCGTGGGCGATAGCAGGTTCTCCACGATGGTGCCCAGGTCGAGGAACGACGAGCGTTCGCGCAGCGCCGGCACCACTCCCTCGGCACGCACCATGCAGAACTGCGAGAGCACGGCCGAGTCTACCGGGTTGAACGGCTTCTCTTCGAACGGGGCGAACTCCGTCGCCAGGTAGTCGAGCAGGTTCATGGGCCTCTCCCTCCGCGCGCGGGCTGTCCACCCATTGTAGCGCTTCGGTTCGCGGCGGGGACGGGTAGGAGGCGCGGAGTGGGCAGGCCGCCGAGCAGCACAAGGCCCGCCTTCCCGAGGGAGAGGCGGGCCTTCGCCGCACGCGGACGGGACGCGTGCGGCAACACGACGCGCGGGAGTCTCTACTGGTCGTTCGAGGAGCCGCTCTGCCCGTCGTCGGTGTTGTTGCCGTTCTTCTGGTCGTACTCGTCCTGGGTCATGACGTCGACCACGTTCACGGTCATCTCGATGACGTTCAGCCCCGTCATGTCCTTGATATCTTGGCCGACAACCTTCTTGATCTGGTCGAACACTTCGGTTGCGGACTTGCCGTACTCCAGCACGATGTCCAGGTCGAGCTTCGTGTTCTTGTCATCGACGACATCGGCGTCCACGCCCTTCGTCTTGTCGTTGCCGCCCAGGCCCTCTTGCACGCGGGAAAGCAGGTTGCCCTTCATGTCGATGATCCCGTCGATCTTCTGGGCGGCCTTCGAGGAGATCTTCTCAACGACGTTCTCGTCGATGACGAGCTTGTACTGCGGCTCGGCCGGAACGCTGTCGGCCTGGTAGGAGCTGCCGCTTGCGTCCTGGCCGTCCATCGATGCGTACGGGTCGTACGTGCTCTTGGCGGAGGTGGAAGGCTTGGTCATGGTTGCTTGGGACATGGTGGTTCCTTTCTATCGTCAGGTGGGTGAAACCGGTTGGGGCGGCGTGCCGGGCATGCGGCCCGACACGCCGGGGCTGCTAGCTGCTGATGCGTTCCAGGATGCCCTTCATGCGCTCGCGGGTTTTCTGGTCGCCGTCGCGGTAGCGGCCGATGACCACGCCCACGGCGGCGAACACTGCGAGCAGCACCGTGGGCCAGAAGCCCACGATGAGGATGAGCGCCGCGGCGACGAAGCCCACGATGCCGTAGAGCACCGTATGGCTGTGCTTCTCCAGGTAGGGCGCCGTGGCAGCGCGCATGCTCGCGAACATGCCGGTCTTCCCTTCCTGGGCTTTCGCGGCCGCGTTCGTGATGACGTCAGAGGGCGTCTGCGCCTCGGGGCCCGGCGTCTTGTCTGCGCTCATGGTGGTGCCCGCGCCGGGGACGCCCACCTTGCGGGCGTCGGGGTTCGGCTTGGACGGGTCGCCCTGCGCCGCCTTGGCCTGCTGCTGGGGCTGGTAGGCCTTGGCCGCGTCCGAAGCGGTGGAGCCCTGCTGCGCCGCGTTCTGCTTAGGCCGGCTCTGCTTGGCGTTCGCCTTGCCCGCGCCCGTCTTGGACGGGGCCTTCGCCATCGGGGCTGGATGCATGCGTATGGCCGATTGCGTCATGGTCGCACCTCCTTACTTGCCTACGGCATGGGCCGGTACCGGCTGAGTCTGGTGCTGGCGGTGCGTGTCTTCCGAGTACTTCGTGGCCTGCTGCGTGAAAGCGGGCGTCACCACGTCGGCGTCGCCGGCGAACGTGATGCGCACGGAGTCCACCGGGTAGCCGGTGAAAGCCTCGAGGGTCGAGGAGATCTCGTTTTGCAGCTTCGCGCCCAGCTCGCCCAGCTCGGCGTTGCGGCCGGGATCGATCTTGGCGTGGATGGACATGCGCGGATCGTGCTTGTTGGTGATATCGATCTTCACGTTGTCGGTCGACAGGCCGTGGTGCGCCTCCACCACGTGCTTCACCGTGGACTGGATGGCGTTCTGCGTGATGGCGATGCTGCCGTTGTCGCGCTCGATCTCAAGCTGCGAGTTCTTGCCCGGCGCGGTGAGCGCGCGGATGAGCACCACCAGCAGGCCCACCGCCGTGATACCCAGGAGCACGGCTTCCACGACGTAGAACCAGGGCATGGCCATGAGCCACGCGATGGCGGGGAACAGCGGTTCCCACGCGAACCACAGGGCCGCGAGCACACCGATGCCGAGTACGGCAGCGACGACGAACACGATCATGCAGAAGCGCTTGAACTTTCCCATATATGCCGCCTTTCTTTCTCGTGCGCGCATCGCGGTGAGCGGCGCGCGGTCGGATGGAGTGCGACTACTCTAGGGGAAAGAATGGGCGTCGGTAACCGCTTGTACGGAAGTGCGGCCGGACGATTGCCGGGCCGTTAAGGCGGGGATCCGGGGTTCGCAGGGCGCTTGCCCTGACAGGGCAAGCGCCCTGTGCTCGTCGCCGCCCGAGGGACGGCCCCGTGCGGGCGCGAGAGGGCGCGACGGGGTACGAGGGGGGAGTGACGCGGCCCGCCCTCGGCCCCTTAGCGCTGACGTGGCCGTTTGCTAGTCGATGAGCTCCTCGCCGCGCAGAAGCTCCACGTCCACGAGGGTGCCGGCCTCGAAGCCGTGCTCGCCGAGGGGGGAGACGCGCTGGGCGTTGCTGGCCATGCAGGCGGCCAAATCGCCGGCCTTGAAGTTGAGGAACTCCGCGGTGTAGCCCGAGGGGTTCGCCGGGTTGCCGTCGCGGACCAGGTTCACGCGGGCGATGTTCGCCATCTGGGGTGGGCCGCTCACCGCGGCAGCTGCTTGGGCTTGCACGGTGGGGATCTTGCGCACGGGCACGCCCAGGAAGCGTGCGACGACAGCCTGCAGGCACCACTGCGTGCCGTAGTAGGCGGCCATCGTCGGGCCGGGCAGGTCGACGACGGGCTTGCCGTCGGCCACGGCCATCATGAGCGGGCGGCCCGGCACAGCGGCTATGTAATGGTGCACCACGCGTCCGCGAGCCTCGATCATGCGCACGTTGAAGTCCTCCTCGCCTACGGCCGATCCGCCGTTGACCACCACGGCGTCGGCCACGGCCAGCGCCTCGGCGAACGCCCGCTCGAGGGCGGCCTCGTCGTCGTGCACGATGGGGAAGATGAGGGGCTCGGCGCCATATTCGATGAGCATGTGCTTCACCATCAGGCTGTTCGTGTCCACGTTCTGGCCGCGGCGCGGGGCGATGCCGGCCGGCACGAGCTCGCTGCCGGTGGGGATGAACGCGATGCGCGGCTTGCGGCGCACGGGCACGAGCGTGATGCCGCCCATGGCGAGCGCCGCCAGGTCGGTCGGGCGGATGGGCAGGCCGGCCTTCATGAGCGGCGCGCCGGCCCTTATGGTGTCGCCCGCCTGGCGCACGTTCGTGCCGGGCCCGACCTGCACGTCGTCGTCGAGAACGACCGAGCCGTCCGGCTGTATGGCGGCCTTCTCTATCATGATGACGGCGTCGTAGGCGTCGGGGAAGTCGTCGCCGGTGTCGGCGCGCACGTAGTCGCGGCCGAGCTCCCAGGCGCTCGTGTCCGGCCGGCCGTCCGCGAAGGCCGCCGACCTCACCGCAATGCCGTCGCACGCCGATGCGCGCACCACTGGCAGCGTGTTCGCCGACATCAGGTCGCGCGCCGTCACGCGCCCCACGGCCTCGTCCAGGCTCACCAGCTCGGTGGCTGCCGCCGGCGGCTCCCAGGCGGCGAAGAAGTCCGCGAGCGCTTCCTCCCGCGAAGGGAACCCGTGCATGATCTTCTCTCCCATGTTGCCTCTCCCTGCTCGTGTGGATGTGTTGGCCATATTATAGTACGGAAGAAATATTTTGATATCAGGATATTTGAGAGCGAAGGACGGTCGAGAGAAGAGCGGCGCGGTCGCCTTGCATCCCCCCGCGCCAACCGAGATGAAAAAACGACGCGTGCTAATGCGACGCGGTCTCGATTGCCCGCATGAGCAAATGATCCGCGCCAGTGTCATCGGGTCTCGATGGCGCGCAAGAAAACGGCTCGCAATGCCACGGGAAGATGCTCAAAGCATCTACGAAAAAACGCGCTTGCGCGCGTTCCTTCGCGAATGTTTCACGTGAAACATTCGTTCGTTATTTGGCTGGTAGAATCGTCGCGCGAGCGCCCTACGCGTAGATCTCCTTCTCCACCACGAGGTCGTTCTTGATCTTGCCGACGAGCTTCTGCAGCGCGTCGATGCAGTTCGGGCGGATATCGGCGCCGATCAACACGTACATGATGGAATCGCCCACGTCGAGCACGCCCTCGTTCAGCCAGGTGCGCACGTAGTACACGCCGGGCCATGTGAGCGCCTCCTTCTCGGCCGCCGCGACGCCCTCGGCGTCATACGAGAACTCCACCTGCGCCACGTCGCCCAGGCCCTCTACGCCCTCGCGCACGAGCTTCTTCGGGGTGATGCGCACGATGCCGTTATGGACGAGGAACATGCCGCACTGCGCAGCCTGCGGATCCTGCTTGGCCTCTTTGAGCCACTGGTCGATGGACGGTTCTTGCTGAGCCATGATTCCCCTTTCTCGGTTTCGATAGCGCCATTATACGCTATCGAGGGCAATAAAAACACAGCAATCGAGTAGGAATATGAAAAGCGGAGCTAGGGGCCAACATACGAACGGATGTTTCACATGAAACATCCGGGAAGGCTGTCGCCGACCTGCGCGACGTAAGGGGGCGGTTGGAAGTGGGGGCTCGGCCGCTCATGAAGGCGCGTCTCGTTTCAAGAGGTCGAAGCGACGCCTGCGGCTCGCAGCGGGTCGGGCGCAGCACTGGCGCGGGTGCTGTAGGGCGGCGAGGCGCGGGCGCTACAGGGCGGCGAGGCCGCTGTCGGTCATCTTCTCTATGAAGCGGGCGATGTCCTGGGGGCTGTCGGCCATGTCGTTTCGCACCCACGAGCGGATGACCGAGAGGCAGCCGTTCGCCATGAACGTGTACAGGCGGTCGAGCTCTGCCTCGGGCAGGTCGGGACGTTGCCGGCGCCACAGGGCGATGCTGCTCTCGCGCAACGTCTCCACCACGCGCAGGGGGAACTCGGGGTCGCCGTGCTCGCCGAAGATGGCTTGGCAAGAGCGCTCGTTGTCAACGATTATGCGGCAGATCTCGTTGCTGAACGCGCTTAGGGACTGATCGGGCAGCGTGGTGCTCAGGGAGCGCATGATGGTGTGCGCCAGTTCGCGCTCGATCTCCTCGTGCAGGTCGAAGAGGTCGCGGTAGTGCGCGTAGAACGTGGCGCGGTTGACGTTGGCCTGCTCGCACAGCTCCTTCACGGTGATCTTCGCCACCGGCTTCTCCACGAGCAGGTCGAGAAACGCCTCGCGCAGAAGCAGCTTCGTGAGCCGTATCCGATGGTCCTGCTTCATGGTTTCCCCCGCCTTCCGCTCGCCCGGTCGCCGCTCTTCGGTCGCCGCCCCGGCCACTCATCGCCCGCCGTCCATCTGCCGCTCTCGAGTCGGGCTCGCCCGCTTATCGTGCGCCGTTCGCCCATCGCCCGTCTGCCGCTTGATTGCTAGCCAGCCGCCTGACATTACATCGTCCTTATGCGATATTTTCGATAACGTTCGACATCGGGGACAAAAGTGTCGGTTTGCCGACACATCCGAGAAAATCATCGGTTGAAGATTCGGCATAATGCAATATAACAGTATGAGCGAAAGATAATCAACACGGTGTTGCCAAGCCGGAGCGGACGCCGACTGTTCCGGTTGCAGGGCCGTGTCGATGGCAGAAAGGGCGCCTAAGTGGAGCGGTTCAGCGCGTTCGTTACGAATCATCGCGGCCCAATCGTGGGGGTTGCGCTGATGCTCGCCCTGCTGTCGGGAGTTGCGGCGCTGTTCGTGCCCATCAACTACGACCTAACGTCCTATCTGCCCGAGTCGGCGGAGTCCACGCGGGCGCTCGAGGAGATGGACGCCGAATTCGACGCTGCCGTGCCCAACGCGCGCGTTATGGTGAGCGGTGTGGATGTGGAGCAGGCCCTCGCGTACAAGCGGCAGTTGGCGGACGCGCCCGGCATCGAGGGCGTTTTGTGGCTGGACGATGTGGTTGACCTGGGCACGCCGCTTGAGATGCTGGATCCTGACGCCGTGGGGCAGTACTACCGCGACGGCCATGCGCTGTTCGACGTGACGGTGGCCGCTGGCCAGGAGACCGAGGCGCTCCAGGCCATCTACGACATCGTGGGCGAAGACGGCAGCGCAACCGGCCAGGCCGTGAACACGGCCGAGTCCAAGGCCATGGCCGGCGGCGAGGTGGCCAACGCGTTCGCCATCCTGGTGCCGCTCATCCTTCTGATACTCGTGCTCTCCACCACCTCGTGGATCGAGCCGGTGTTCTTCCTGCTGGCTATCGGTGTGTCGGTGCTGCTCAACATGGGTACGAACATCTTTTTGGGCGAGGTGTCCTACATCGCGTTCACCATCGCGCCCATCTTGCAGCTGGCGGTGTCGCTGGACTACGCCATCTTCCTGCTGCACGCGTTCCAGCGGGCGCGCGAGGAAGAGCCCGACGCGGTGCGGGCCATGCGCACGGCCATGAAGCAAAGCTTCTCCGCCATTGCCGCCTCGGCCGCCACCACGCTGTTCGGCTTCGCGGCGCTCGGCTTCATGCAGTTCCGGATCGGTGCCGATCTGGGGCTCACGTTGTGCAAGGGCATCGCGTTCTCGTTTTTGTGCGTGGTGGTGTTCCTGCCGGCGTTCACGCTGGTGGCCTACAAGCTCATCGACAAGACGAAGCACCGCCGCTTTCTGCCTGCGTTCAAGGGCGTGGGGAAGGTGCTCGCGCCGCTGCGCATCCCCGTGTTCGCCCTGGTGCTGCTGCTGGTGGTGCCGTGCTTCCTGGCGCAGGCGAGCACGTCGTTCACCTACGGCATGGGATCGACCGAGGGCAGCCAGACGCGCGTGGCGCGCGACACCGAGGCCATCAACGAGGCATTTGGCCAGTCCACGCCGGCCGTGGTGCTGGTGCCGAGGGGCGATATCGGCCGCGAGCTGGAGCTGGCGGAGCGGCTTGAGCAGATTCCGCACGTCACGAGCGTGTTGTCGTATCCCACCGCCGTGGGCGCGGCCATCCCCACCGGGTTCCTGGACCCCGCCGTCACCGAGCAGTTCTACTCGGAGCACGATGCGCGCATCGTGGTGTACGCCGACACGGAGTCGGAGGGAACGGCGGCCTTCGCCGTGGTGGAGCAGGTGCGCGCGGCCGTGCACGACCTGTACGGGGATGCGGGCCTCGTCACCGGCATGGCGGCCAGCCTCTACGACATGAAGGGCGTCGTTACCGAGGACAACCAGGTGACGAACCTCATCGCCATCGCGGCCATCCTGCTGGTGCTCGTGCTGACGTTCAAGTCCGCCACGCTGCCCGTCATTCTCATCGCCACCATCGAGTCGGCTATCTTCCTGAACCTGGCCGTGCCGTACTTCACGGGCGATTCGCTGAACTACCTGGGCTTTTTGGTTATCAACACCGTGCAGCTGGGTGCCACGGTGGACTACGCCATCCTGTTCACCGACACGTACCGCAAGCATCGGCGCAGCATGCCGCCGCGTCAGGCGCTGGCGCGCACGCTGGGCACGTCGTTTCAGAGCATCCTGGTGTCGGCGAGCATCCTCACCTCGGCGGGACTCGTGCTATGGCTCACGTCCACGAACAACATCGTGTCGCTTTTGGGCTTGCTGCTGGCGCGCGGCACGCTGCTCTCGTTCTTCCTCGTGGTCACGTTTCTGCCGGCTGCGCTGCTCATATTCGACAAGCTCATTGCGAAGACCACGTGGCATGCGGGCTTTTTCCGCGGCGGCGGACAATTGGAAACGGAAAAGGAGGCTGATGCATGAGGCTTCTGAAGAAAACGCTATCGGCGCTGCGGATGCCGTCGGGCACGCCTGACGAAGCGGCGAGGAAATACGACGGCACGGCGGCTTCTCATAAGGCGACGTGCATGGTTGAAGAAGCGAAGGCGGAGAGACCGGCTCGCTACGCGCGGAAGGCGCGGGCGCGTTTGTGCGCGGCGTTCTCGCTCGTGCTGGCGGGCACGTTGGCTATCGGGCTATGCGGCGGCTCGCCTGCGATGATCGCGGCCTTGGCGGCGGAGGGCGGCGCTGCGGCGAGTGCGGGCGAAGCGGGCTCCGCGGGTTCGGCGAGCACTGCGGCGACCGGAGCAGCCGTCAACGACACGCCCAAGGAAGAAGTGGTGTACGCGCGGTTGTCTGCGGTGGGAGCCGTGGACAACGTGTACGTGGTGAACGTGCTCAAGCCGGACGCGCCGGGGACGGTGGTCGATTACGGCCCCTACACCGCCGTGCAGAACCTTACCGACGCGAGCGGCGTCGAGCAGCAGGGCGATGCCGTGTCGGTGGACGTCGCCGGGGACTCGCTGAGCTATCAGGGGGACTTGGGCGCGGCGGCGCTGCCGTGGGACGTGTCGGTGGAGTACGAGCTTGACGGCAAGCGCGTGGACGCGGCCGATCTGGGCGGTGCGAGCGGCAAGCTGGTCCTTTCCGTCACCACGAAGAAGAACGCGTCGGTCGATCCAGCCTTCTTCGACAACTACCTGCTGCAGATCACGGTCCCGTTCGTGTCGGATCAGGTGAGGGATGTGGCGACCGAGGACGGGCAGATCGCCCTTGCCGGCTCGAACACGCAGGTCACGTTCACGGGCATGCCCGGCAAGGACGGCTCGTTCAAGGTCGAGGCCCAGGTGAGCGGCTTCACGATGAGCGGCATCACGTTCGCCGCCGTG
>OGYI01002481.1_pt1 | contig 13785 bp, 11 predicted proteins | sample 1576521 | NCBI WGS metagenome assembly OGYI01 (sample SAMEA3541484, study PRJEB24748) | human gut metagenome | biome: human gut; feature: human-associated habitat; material: faeces | place: China | collected 2012
CCGAGCTTCTGACCAGCTTCGGCCTGGCGGTGCTCACCGAGGACTCCATCGCGCATCTCGGCACGCTGGAGCGTCCCATCCGCCTGGTGGACCAGTGGATGTACCACACGCGCCTGTATGCGGCGGCGAAGGTGGCCACCGAACGGGCCGACCTCGACCTCGTCCAGCTGAACAGCTTCGGCTGCGGTCTGGACGCGCTGACCACCGACCAGGTGCAGGAGATCCTCGAGGCGGCGGGCAAGGTGTACACCGTCCTCAAAATCGACGAGGTGTCGAACTTGGGCGCGGCGCGCATCCGCGTGCGCAGCCTGCTGGCGGCGCTCAAGGACCAGGCCGACGAGCAGGCCGAGGCCGAACGCACGCCGTGCGGCTGCCCGGCGGTGTCGTTCGACCCCGACAAGTTCCTCGCCTCGCCCGAGGCCGCCATCGACGCGAAAACCGGCGTGACCGAGGGCCGCATCGCCGCCGAGATCGCGCGCACGGTGCCCCGGACGTTCACCGAGAAGGCGGCGCCCGAGGTGGCCGAGCGCTTCAAGCAGCGCGAAGGCGCCACCACCGAGTTCCCGCGCGCCGTGTTCACGCAGGAGATGAAGGATGCGGGCTACACCATCCTCTGCCCGCAGATGGCACCCATCCATTTCGACCTGCTCATGGACATTTTCCAGCGCAACGGCTACAACCTCGAGTTGCTGCCGTCGGTTGACCACGGGGCGGTGGATGCGGGCCTCAAGTACGTGAACAACGACATCTGCTATCCGTCGGTGCTGGTCACCGGTCAGATCATGGAGGCCGTCATGTCCGGCCGCTACGATACCGACAAGCTGGCGGTCATCATCACGCAGACAGGCGGCGGCTGCCGCGCCACGAACTATATCTCGCTTATCCGCAAGGCGCTGGCCTCGGTGGGGCTGCCGCATATTCCCGTCATCGCGCTGTCGTTCAAGGATCTGGGCGAGAGCAACCCCGGCTTCAAGGTGACGCCGTCCATGCTGCTGCAGGCCGCATACGCCATCTTCTACGGCGACCTGCTCATGATGGCGCTGTACCGCACGCGCCCCTACGAGGCGGAGCCGGGCAGCGCGAACCGCCTGTTCGACCACTGGATGTCCGTGTGCCAGGACCAGCTCATGCGCGGGCTCAAGCGCCGAGAGTTCAAGGAGACGGTGCGCCGCATCGTGGAGGACTTCGACACGCTGCCGCTGGTCGGCGAGGGCACGAAGCCGCGTGTGGGCGTGGTGGGCGAGATCCTCGTGAAGTTCCACCCTACGGCGAACAACCAGATCGTGGACGTTATCGAGCGCGAGGGCTGCGAGGCCGTGGTGCCGGGCCTGGCCGAGTTCTTCCTGTTCGGCATCGCGGGCGGCATCTTCCAGAAAGACCCGCTCGGGCGTTCGGCGAAGGGGGCGCTGGGAAGCCGCATCGGGCTCTGGGCCATCGCGAAGCTGCGCGCGCCCGTGACGCGCGCGCTCAAGGCTTCGAGCCGCTTCGAGCCGCCGGCCGACATCTACGAGCTGGCCGAGTACGCGAGCGAGATCCTCAGCTTGTGCAACTCGATGGGCGAGGGCTGGCTGCTTACGGCCGAGATGGTGGAGCTCGTCAAGACGGGCGCGCCCAACGTGGTGTGCACCCAGCCGTTCGCGTGCCTGCCGAACCACGTGGTGGGCAAGGCCGTCATCAAGGAGCTGCGCCGCCGCTACCCTGACAGCAACATCGTTGCGGTGGACTACGATCCCGGCGCGTCCGAGGTTAACCAGCTCAACCGCATCAAGCTGATGATCAGCGTGGCGAAGGCGAACCTAGCCGAGAAGGAGGCCGAGGCGAAGGCGGCGCGCGACCGGTTCGTGGACGCCGCCCGCCCGCATGCAACCCAAGAGGACGCCGGCGAGCTGGAGATCGAGACCGAGAAAGCGTAATGCCGAGGGGCCGCCGCCGAAACGCCGCGGCCCATTCGCCGAATTCGGGGGGGGTTTCGTACCATCATGAGGAGCATCGCGCAGAAGTGGACGAGGTCGCGTCGTTGTTCGACTCGCTTCCGCCCTACGATCCCTATTGCTACGAAGATGCGAAGAGCGGCGGCTGGAGCATGGACTACGACATCCTCGTCATGGTGGGCTGACCGTCAGCTGCGGACGACACGGTCAACTGTTCTCAGGGAAGAGAACCGTCGGCGCAAAGCGTCACTATTGTCGCCGTGCGGGCACGCAGCCGGTGCGGAGGGACTTCGCGGATTCGCAGGCTTCCAGTCACCTTTTTGACAGCTGTGAAGCTTTTCGGCGGGAAGCAGGCGTTTGGCGCTCTTCACGACCTGCGTAAACGCGGAGAAGACGACCGCCTGGCTGCCGAAATCGAGCTACGAGCGAACGAAAAGACTTCAGAGCGGTTAAAACGGTGACTTCGAGCCCCGTTTTTCGCGTAGCGACTTTGTCAGCTGTGGCGAACAACCCCGTCTACTAGCCCCATGAACGCGTCGGCCATCGTCTCGGGCGATTCCTTCGCGCCGCTCTCGAGCCAGCAGAGCAGCACGTTGTAGAACGCGCCCGCGTAGAAGTACACCTCGTAGCGGTCGGGCGAGCTTAAGGGCATGTCGCCCCAGCAGGCTATCTCGCAGTCGGTGACGAGGTCGAGCAGCGACGTGGAGGCCTTCGCCCGGTGAAACGCCAGCACGAGGCTCGCGTGCTCCTGGTAGAAGCGGAACTGGTACTCGATGCGCTCGCGGCTGCGAGGGTTGCCGTCCGTCGTGGGCATGCCCTCGTGGTAGCGCTGCGTCACCTGGCGGATGCCGTAGTCCACCAGGTCTTCGACCGACGAGAAGTTGCGGTAGAGCGACGCGCGCGCGACGCCCGCCTGCTCCACCAGCTCGGTGACGGTCACCTTCGACCAATCCTTGCGTCCGGCGAAATCTATGAGAGCGGCAAGCAGACGGTCCTTCACTTGCTGGTTCGCGAGCTTTCTCTTGTCCATGAGACACGCTGCAGCCCACCGCAGGCGACCGAAGTATGACCGTTTCGTAAAATGTTATCAACAAAGTATCATTTGGCGGTATCATAGGTACGATCACAGACGAAGAACAACCCCTCGTTGAAAGAAGGACCCATGGCTTCCAGCATCTATGACTTTACCGTAAAGGATCAGCAGGGCAACGACGTGTCGCTCGCCGACTACCGGGGTCGCGTGCTGCTGGTGGTGAACACCGCCACTGAGTGCGGCTTCACGCCCACGTACGCCCAGCTCCAGGAGCTGTACACCGCGTTGCATGAGCGAGGCCTAGACATCCTCGACTTCCCGTGCGACCAGTTCGGCCACCAGGCGCCCGGCACGAACGAGGAGATCGCGCAGTTCTGCACGTCGCGGTTCGGCGTGACGTTCCCGCAATTCGCGAAAATCGAGGTCAACGGCGAGGGAGCCGACCCGCTGTTCACCTACCTGCAGCAGCAGAAGGGCTTCGAGGGCTTCGACGACGGCCACGAGTTGACGTCCATTCTGGAAGACCTGCTGTCGAAGGACGACCCCGACTACGCCGGCAAGCCGGACATCAAGTGGAACTTCACGAAGTTCCTCGTCGACCGCGAGGGCAACGTCGTGCGCCGCTTCGAGCCCACCGCGTCCATCCCCGACGTCGTGGCGCCCGCCGTGGAGGAGCTGCTGTAGCCTTTTCGGATCGGACCTATCTCGCGCAAGCGCATGAAGCGCGAACCCGCGAACCTGGCCGCCGCATCCATCGTGATGCGGCGTTTTTTTGTGCGTCCGAGTGTTTCACGTGAAACATTTGTACGGATTTGCTACTGGGAGAGCATCGGCCGAAATGCTCGCCTAAGGGTTGTTCTGGGTTCGCGCCCAGCGGAGGTCTTCTTGCATCGCGAATCGGGACGCGTTGCCCCTCCGTGCGGCCAGTCGCCCTCGAAATGGCAAAAAGGCATCGAATTCGGAAGAAATCGCGAGCCTCGGACGAGCTCGATGCATGGTGCCGGAAGCGAGCCATCCTGTGACCTGGTGTTATGCGAGGAGGAGGATTCCCGGTGCTCTTGCGCACTGGATGGAGACTTCCGAATTCGATGCTTTTTCGCCATCAAGTGCGCCGTCGGCCGCACGGGATACTTCGTGCACGGCCAGGGCGTGCAGTGGGAGGACTATGCCCACGTGCTGCCCGATCTCGCGCAGCGCTACCACGTGTTCGCCGTCGACTGCTTCGGTCACGGCGAATCGAGCCACGATCCGGCGCTTTACTCATGCGAGGCCATCGGGCGGGCGCTCAAGTCCTTCGCTGCGCAAAAGATCGGCGCGTGCTATCTCGTGTCGGGCCATTCGTCGGGCGGCATCATCGCCGCGTGGCTGGCCGCCAACGACGCCGAGCGGGTATCGGCATGCGTGCTGGAGGATCCGCCCTTCTTCCGCGTCACGCCGGTCGAGATGCAGCAGGAACCGGGCTGCTTCTCATGGAAAGACGGCTTCGTGGTGACGCACGCGTTCCTCCGGCAGGGCGACGTTGCCGACCCAACCGTGTACTACGCGCAGCACAGCTACCTGTTCAGCCTGTTCGGAGAGCTGCGGCCTAAAATCGCGGAGTGGACGGCGCAGGAGCGATCAGCGAACCCCGACGCGCACCTCACGCTGGCCTGGGTGCCGCACGACTGGGTGCGCGGCCTGTACTTCTACGACGACTTCGACGTGCGGTTCAGCGAGACGTTCTACGACGGCACGTGGTTCGACGGCATCGACCAGGCCGACCTTCTGCGCTGCATAACCTGTCCTGCCGTGTACCTGAAAGCGAAGACGAACTACGGCGAGGATGGTACATTGCTCGCCGCCAACTCCGACGAGGACGCCGCACGCGTGCAGCAGCTCGTGGCTGTCTGCGAAACCGTCGTCGTCGAATCGGGCCACGACATCCACTACGAGCGTCCGAAAGCGTTCGCCGCCGTCGATCAGATGGCGTCGAAGTACTCGTGCCCCTCGTTCAGCGCGGCTTCGTACAGCTCGCGAGCCTGTGCGATGTCGTCGGTGACCAGACCGTCGATGCCATAATCGATGAGGCGCGACATGTTGGCGGGGTCGTTGACGGTCCAAGCGTATATGATCTTCCCCGCCCCTTGCACTTCGTCGACGAGTTCCTGGGTGACGAAGAAGTCGTCGACGCTGAAATAATCGACATGCTCGATGCTCGAGATGGAGCCGTAAGCCAACGTCATGTCGTACATGGTGGGCATGGAGGGGTCGATCTCCTTCATCTTCGCGAGCGACTCGTAGGAGATGCTCGCGACGGCCACCTGGTCTCTCATATCGTAGGCGTTGATGAGGTCGACCGTCTTTCGCTCGAGGTCGACGCCGTGGCCGTCCGGTTTCACCTCGATATTCAGCTTGATCTTGCCTTTGCACAACGCAAGCGCCTCTTCCAGCGTGCATATCCGCTGGTCTGCGAATGCGGGATCGAACCAGCTGCCGTTGTCGAGGTCTTTGATCTCGTCGTACGTGACCTGCCAGAACTCTTTATCCAGACCCGTCGTGCGCTTGAGGTTGGCATCGTGCATCACCACGAGCACGCCGTCGGCCGTCTGCTGCACGTCAAGCTCCACCCAATCCGCGCCTTGGTCGATAGCGTTCTGGAATGCAGCCAAGGTGTTCTCGGGAGTCTCGCGCACACCGCCCCGATGCGCGGTGATCGCGAAATCCGGCGCGGGCTCTCGCTGGCTTTCGGATTCGAATACCCCGTGCAAAGGGTCGTAGGACAGCAACGAAACGAGTCCGAGCATGGCGAGAAAGGAGCCGACCGCTGCGCGCGCGAGCCTCGTCCTGCACGTACGCGAGGGCTCGTCGATGCGGTAAGGGACGTCGATGCCCCGCTCCTGCGAGAATTCGTAGAACGTGGCGCTGAGGGCGGCATAGCTCAGCGGCGCGAACACGCAGTCGACCACGATAGTGAATGCGAACATCACGAGCGTGAGCGCGAAGGAGACTCCGAACGGCAGGCCGCCTTCTAGGATGGCGGCCAAGATGAGGACGCCGACGACTATGGCCGCGACCGCTCCCGACGCGAACACGGCGAACAAGGCCAGCAGACGGCGCGCCAGCCGCCAGGCGTTGCCGCGCAGCAGGCTCCTGCTCGAGATGCGTGCCTGCATCCAGGATTCGTCGCACAGCGTGAAGAAGTGAATGCCGAACGCCAGAAAAAACGCATGCAGGTACAGTGCGGCCATCACGATGACGAACACCGCGGTCAGCGCGCCGTTTTCCCAGATGAAGTCCATAATGAACTCGGGAAGCCGCACGCCGGTGAGCGCCGAGGAAGTGACGGTCAGGTTCGTGAGCGGAACCAGCAGCAGCACGAACAGCGCAAGAAGCCAGTTCGATGGGCGTGCGATGCGCCGGGCGGAAGAGAATGCGAGCCGGCTCGTTTCGAACACTCCGATGCGCCGACCCGTCTTTCCCGCCTGCATGACAACGACGAGGGCGCACATCTCGAAAAGGGCTCCGAGCGCTAGCACAAGCGTGGCCACGAGCAAAAACACCCACGCCAGCGGATTTGCGAATAGAGTCGTCATGTTCGTGTCGGCCAAGTAGGCAAGTCCGGCCGCTTCCATCGCGAGATCCACCATGCCGAAACATGCCGGTACGAACAGGATGGCGAACAAGAATCGGAAGCCGAATTCGAACAGGATAGCGGTTCGCGCATTGGCGGCGAACAGCCTCCATGTGCTGCGTGCGAACTCCATGGCATGCGTCCTTCCGTCGGATGCGGTGGCTGGTTGTTCGAGCCATTCTACCTGATGCGCTGGTTGGGAGCTCGCGCACTGCGGCGTTAATCGAGGGCGAGCAGCGCTTTCGCTACGGCGTCGATATCCAGCAGGGGAAGCGTTCCCGACGGGAAGCTCGGACGGCGCTCGATGGCCAAGAGGGCATGTTCGGTTTCGTCGAGGTCGACGACGTAGGGCGTGCCGTAGAACTGCAGCCCCAACAGGCATCCTTCCCCTTCGACGAGCACGACGTGCCCCGGTCCAGTGTCGGGGGCTCTCGTGTCGACGATGGGGGCCAGCTCGTTGCCGCGGAACAGCACGCCGCAGAACTGCTCGGGCAGGAGGGCAAGGGGCTGCACGCGGCTGGCGGCGACCACTTCGACGATGGACGAGAACGCGATGGCCATGTCTCCGTCATCGGTGGGGATGACCAGCGCGTTATTCCGCCGAGCCTCTTGGCGGTCCTTGCCGATGAGCGTTTCGATCCAGTGCAGACGTTGGCTACGGTCGCGCATGGGTTCCCCTGTCCTTCGCCGCGTCGTTCAGAAAGCGCTGTACGCTTATCACGATGCAGGGCGAACCGTCTTGCAGGATGGCGTATCCGATGCAGCCCAGTTCGTGCATGCACCGGCGGTCGAGCAGTGCCGGAAGCTGCAGCATCGAGATCCGCTCGTAGCCCTCAACGTCGTCTGCGGCCAAAGCGCATCGTTCCCCCAGAGCTTCAAGCAGGACGGTATATGCGGGGTGCGCCGCGTCAAGCGGAAAGGGCTTGGCACCTTGGTTGAGCATCTCGATATGCGCGCCGTGCTCGTCCTCGTACCAGGTTGAGGTTGCTTTCGACCCTTCTCCCGCTGCGCCGCCGCGCTGGACGCGGGCGGGGTCGAACGCCTCGAAGCGCACGATCTGCTGTGCGGGAACTGCGAAGCGGACGCCTCCGGTGCGCAGCAGGGCGGCTTCGAACACGGTGAACGGCACGGGAAAGCGTAGGACGATCTCCAACGTGCCGCGTTCGGTGTTGCGCATCGTGCCGCGCCCGCCGATGCGCTGCAGCATGCAGCCTATCTCGTTCAGTTCTGCGAAGGCGTTGCCATCGCTGGCGGCGCTCGGCAAGAAGAATTGCGGCAGAAGGATGAACGCGCCTATCTCCTCGTCGGAATACGCGTCCAGCGGACGGGCGAGAAGGCCGCGTTTCGACGCTATCGTGGCGATACGGTGCGCGTCGAAGGGCCTGCCGTCGTGCTCGATGCGGCAAACGACATCCGAGCCTTCGTTTTCCAGACGCAAGCGTATGGTTGCGCGTTCCTGTTTTCCCAGGTCGGCACGTTCCTCGGCGCTTTCGATGCCGTCGCGGATACATGATCGAAGGGCACGTCTGAGCGTTTCCTCGATGGATGCGAGCACCGAACGATCCAGATCCATGCGTCCTTGCTCGAGCTCCAGATCGACGGGAACGCCGAACTGGCGCCCGTAGTCCTCGACGAGCTTATGAAGCGATGGAGCGATGCGGTCGAACGCTTCGATGCGCGAAAGGGCGACGGTGGATCGCAGGTGGTCGAGGGTCTGCGCGTACGAGAACGCGATATCGCTGAGCACGCGGTCGTTCGGAAGGCTCTCGGCGTGCGCTCGCAAAGACCGGTTCGTCTCCTCCAGCTGCGCGATCAGGTTCGACAGCTTTTCGTCTCGCTCGTTGCGCGCATCGCGATCGGCGAACGAAGAAATCGCTTCGATCCCTCCGTTTTCTGCATCGTCTTCCTGGGGTGCGGAAGGCATCTCGAACGGCGGGATGCCTTCGGGATCCTCCACGATGGTGCAGCTGTCCACGAAGAACGCACCGCTGATGGCTGCGAGCACCCGCTCGGGCGTGCGCGAGACGAAGGTGACGAACAAGCCGTGGTCGCGCAGGTAGGGAATCGTCTCCCGACTGCTCTTGATCGCGTGCGGATGGCATGTTGCCGAGTCGCACAACGGCGCGATGCGGCGCATGACGAGCGAAGCGCGCGTGTTCTCGAGCCCGCAATTGGGCTTGAGCTTCGCCTGCACGGTGATCTCCTCGCGTTTCACGACCGGTTCCCTCCGTCGCGCTCTATCTGGTTCGATTGCGCGAACACGCAACGGTTCTTGCCCGTCTCCTTGCCGTGGTACAGCGCGCGGTCGGCCGATGCGAAGTTCTCGCCGAACGTGAGTTCCGGATCGTAGGCGCTCAGACCGAACGTGAGCGTGCACGAAAATTCGCCTAAGTCGTCGCTGATGGGATAGTTGGCCACTTCCTCACGCATCTGGTTGCACAGACGCAAGGCCTCGTGGTCGGGCGTGGAGAACAGCACGAGCAGCAGTTCCTCGCCGCCCCATCGGATGACCGGATGGTTGCCGGAGAGATCGTCGAGGATGTCGGCGATGCAGACGATGGCGATGTCGCCGGCCTGATGGCCGCGCACGTCGTTGATGAGCTTGAAGTCGTCGATATCACACAGGGCGAGCACGATGTTCGCTTCGCCGCTCATGCGTTCGATCTCTTGCTCCAGGTAGTCGGTTAAATAGTGGCGGCTGAACAAGCCGGTCAGCTGGTCGCGGAATGCGAGCGCCCGCATGACGTCCAGCTGCTGCTTCAGGGCGGCGTTGTCGGCGCGCAGGCGTTCGCGGTCTTCTCGGATGCCTTCCGATCCGCTCGGCGCGCTGCCTGTTTCGGTTCGGAATCGCGTCATGTCCCAGCTTCGCTTTCGTGCGGATCTTCATCGATTTTGAAGCGGCCGATCAGGTGCTTGAGTTCGTTCGCGCGATCCGCAAGCTCCTCTCCGATGACCGCGCTTTCCTCGGAGGCGGCCGAGTTCTCCTGCACGACCTGGGAGAGGCTGTCCATGCTCTCCTGTATCTGGGCGACCGCTTCGAGCTGCTGCTCGGAGGCGTGAGCGATGGAGGACATCGCCGTCTTGATATCTTCGATAGAGGTAACGGCTTCCTCCATGTTCGAAGATGCGGAGCCGATCAGCTCGCTTCCGGCCTCGACGTTTTCGATGGCGCGCCCGGCGAGTTCGTCAGCCGCGCGCGACGCTTCGCTCACCTGCGAGGCGAGGCGGCGGATCTCCTCGGCCACAATGGCGAAGCCGCGTCCGGCATCGCCTGCGCGCGCGGCTTCGACGGAGGCGTTCAGCGCGAGGATGTTCGTCTGGAACGAGATGTCTTCGATGGAGTTGGCCAGCTGCGAGATGCTCTGGGCGTTGTCTTTGATCTCCTCGATGGCGCGCACGGTGCGGGCTATCGAGTCGCTGCTTTCCTCGACCGCGCCCAGTACATCGGAGGTGTTGGAATTCACGGTCAGGACGCTTTCGGTGTTCTCTCCCACTACGTGCGTGATGCTCTGAACGTTGGCGGCAAGCTCTTCGATGGCGGTGGCTTGCTCGGCGGAGCCTTGCGCGACGGCTTGGGAGCTGTCCGACATCTGCGATGACGAGCGAGCCACCTGCTCGGCTGTTTCGCTGAGCTGCTCGGTGGCGAAGCGCAGCGAAGCTACCGTTTCGTTCATGGATGAAGCGAGCGAGCCCAGCTCGTTGCCGGACGTGCAGGATGAGCGCACCGTCAGATCGCCGTCGGCCAACCGCTTCGCTATGCGGTCGATCTCCTGAATGGGCGCGGCGATGCTGTGCGTGATGCGCCTCCACATAACGATGACGAGCACGATGGCCGCCGTCCCTAGAAGCCCGATGGCCAGCGAGGTTCCGACCTCGACGCTGAACGAGTCTTTGACGAAGGCCTGCGCTACGTGTTCTGCGGTGTTCACGACCTCGGTGGACAGGTTGACGGTCACTTCCTTTTGCGCGAGGTACTCGTTCAAGTACAGGTCGATGGCGCGGTTGATGTCTCCCGCTTCGGCTGCACCGATCACGGCGTTGCGGCGCGCGCCCAGCTCGTCGCAGGCGTTCGAGAAGCGTTCTAGAAGATCGGGATCGGCTTTGAACAGCGACCGGACGACGTTCAGCTCGTTCATGCGTTGTTCGGTGAGATCCTCGATGGCCACCAGCGCTTTCTGTTTCGCCGCGTCGTCTTCTGCGTCAAGCAGCTGCTCGACGTACGTCGACATCTCCTCGATCGTGAAGCGAAGCGCCACGGCGCTTTTCGAAACCATGTACGGCCGGTTGTAGAACTCTTTGGTCATGGAGGCGTTCGCGTGGACGCCGTAGAGCGCCACTGCGATCGAAAGGGCGAACAGGGCGATGACGATGCCGTAGGATATCATCAAGATGCGGCTTATGCTGATGTTGCTCGGTTTCATGCTCATACGTTGGTCGCTTTCGCTTGTCTTCGATAAACGGAGTTCCCCTGGTATTCGAACAGCGTACGTTCGCGGATGATCTCGGCGTGCCCCAGCATGAGGTAGCTCGATGGGGCGAGGTGGCGGTGCAATGTCGCGATCACCCGGTTGCGAACTTCGGCTTTGAGGTAGATGATGACGTTTCGGCACATGATGAGGTCGTACGTCCTGCGCAGGACTTCGTCGTCGCAGAGGTTGCCCTGCGCCAGAAAGACGCGCGAGCGGATGCGCTCGGCAACGGTGTACAGCTGACCGTTCCGAACGAAGTACGCATTGCGCCAGCGACGGGGCACTCTGTTGATGCGCGATTCGGGATAGGCGGCCGTACGCGCCTCTTCGATCGCAGGTTGCGACAGGTCGATGCCGGTGATGCGAACGGAGGGGATCGGGTGGGTTCGCGCGTAGTCCTCGACCAGCATCGAGACGCTGTAGCATTCTTCTCCCGTGGAGCAGCCGGCGCACAGTATGTTCCACGGGCGGTTCGGCCGCTTGGCCAGCAATTCCGGGAAAGCCGTGGCGAAGAGGAACTTGAACTGCGCGCTTTCGCGCAGGAAGTAGGTGTAATGGGTGGTGACGAGGTTGACGAACCGGTTTCGCTCCTGCTGGTTTCGCCCTGACTCCACGAGGTCGAAGTACGCCGAAAACGACGGCAGCTGCAAACGATCGCGCTCGCGCGCGAGGCGGCATTCTAGCAGGGTGCGCTTCGAATCCATGTCCAGACCGTACGTCTGGGCAAGAAACGAGCGTACCTGCTCGAATTCGCTGTCAGTCATATGTTCCACGCGCACCGCTTCGTCGATGGATGTTCATGATGGCTACAGAATACCATTGATAGGGGCTCGATCCGGGGATGAGCGGGGGGGGGGGGGGTGCATTTTTATGCGTTTTTTCCTGCTGCGGCAGGATGCGGCGCATGCCGGGCTCGGCTACGCAGACGGCTGTCCGGCCGCGAGGGGGCTTTGCCCTCGTGCAAGCGCCTGCGTCGATCCTTCTTATGACGCAGGCGCTTTTCCCCGTTGGCGTGGCGATATTCGGCCTTGGCCAGTGCAGCTTACCTCACGTGGTCGTCGAGCCATTCGATGGCATCGCGGATGACGCGGTCCTTTTTGAACTCGTTGAATATCTCGTGGTAGAGGCCCGCGTAAATGCGCAGCGACTTGTCCGCCGACGACGCTTCGCGGAACATGTCGATGCTGTCCTGCGGGCTGACCAGGCCGTCGTCTCCGCCGTGCAGCAGAAGCACCGGGTCGGCGAAATCGGCGGCCTGCGCGCGCAGCCAGAGGTGGCCGTCGTGCACGGCGCGCAGCAGCGCCACCGAGAACTCCTTGATGACGAAGGGGTCGGCCAGGTAGGCCTCTCCCACGGCGGGGTCGGAGCACACGCCGTCGCCCAGCTCGTTGGGGATGTACGTCTCGGGGTCGAGCCCCTGCTCGACGGCGCCCGAGGCCAGGCCCGCGTGGTCGCGCGTCCAAGCGCCCGACAGCACGTAGCCGTCCAGCTTGCCGGGATGGGTCGTGCCGTAGCTGGCGGCGCCGAAGCCGCCCATAGAGTGTCCGATCATGAATACCGGCAGGTCGGGGAACTGCGCGCGGGCTTCTTCGACGAACAGGTCGGTATCGGATACGATCTGCGTGCGGTCGTCGTACCACACCTTCTTGCCCATGGAGCGCCCGTGCCCGCGATGATCGAAGCGCACGACGGCGTACTCGGCTTCCAGCAGCCGCTGCGTCACGTAGTCGTAGCGGCCGAAGTGCTCGCACAGCCCGTGGACGATGACGACTGCCGCCTTCGGCCGCTCCGGTGCGTCGATGCGCCCGACCAGCAGGAAGCCCTCGGGGGTCTGTTTCGTGAGTTGCTGCTGCATGCGCGTTCCCTTCTCTCGGGTCGATAAGCTGGAGCTATTGTAGCGCGTTGACGCGCGGGTATGGAGGGCAGGGGAGGAAGAGGAGAGGAGGCGGGGAAGGTGGCCTCGGGTGGGGCCCGCTCTTCTGGGCGCGGGGTGGCGCTTGCGAGCGGGTGGGCGCGTTCCGTGCCGATTCGTGGCGGGCGCGGCGTGCGACCGGCGCGGCCGCTGACACCCAAGTCCCAAATCCCACTCCGCGCCAGAGAAGGGCTTGCGCCCTATCCCCGCGCCAAAAAGGGCTGACCCGACCCGGCTGCTCGCGTGCTTTCCATCCGGCACATTTGCCAAGGCGGCTTGCATGCTTGACAATGGACGGCAACGAAGAACGGCGCGGCGCGCGCAGCAATGGAAGGAAGCACATGGCCGGCAAGCTCATCATATGTCCTACGCCCATCGGCAACTTGGGTGACATGACCGAGCGCGCCCTCGAGGCGCTGCGGTCGGCCGACGCGGTGTGCGCCGAGGACACGCGTGTCACAGGCAAGCTGCTGGCGGCGTTCCGCATCGAGAAGCGCATCGAGCGGCTGGACGAGGCGCTCATCGGCGAGCGCGCGTCGTCGTTGGTTGAGCGCGTGGCGGCAGGCGAAGTGATCGCGTACTGCTCGGACGCCGGCATGCCGGGCGTGTCCGATCCGGGGCTGCGCCTCGTGCGCGCCGCCCGCGAGGCGGGCGTGCCGGTGGAGGTGCTGCCGGGCGCCACGGCCGTGGCCACGGCGTACGTGGCCAGCGGCAGCGCGAACCCGCGCTTCTATTTCGGCGGCTTCTTCCCGCGCAAGGATGCCGAACGCCGCGCCGTGGTGGAGAGCCTGCGCGCGCTCGATGCGGCGCTGCTGTTCTACGAGAGCCCG
>OGYI01002483.1_pt1 | contig 13781 bp, 14 predicted proteins | sample 1576521 | NCBI WGS metagenome assembly OGYI01 (sample SAMEA3541484, study PRJEB24748) | human gut metagenome | biome: human gut; feature: human-associated habitat; material: faeces | place: China | collected 2012
TGACAGCGCATCACACACTCCGAAAAAACGGGACCAGGTAGACTTATAGACCATATAATGAGAGGTACTATTAATCTAAAAAACTTAAAAACTGTTGTATTTGATGAAGCAGATGAGATGCTTTTTATGGGATTTAAAAACGATATAGAAACTATAATGAAAGATGTTCCTAAAAAATCTCAAGTTTTATGTTTCTCAGCTACTATGGACTCAGCTGTTAAAAAACTTGCTTATAGATATATGAATGACCCTAGTGTAATATCTATAAAATCTAAGGAAGTTACTTTAGATAATATTATTCAAGAGGTTGTTGAAACTACTGATAGAAATAAACAAGATTCTCTTTGTAAATGTCTAGATAAGGATAATCCATTTTTATCTATAATATTCTGTAGAACTAAGGTTAGAGTTGACAAGCTTGAGGAAGACTTATCAAGACGTGGTTATAACTGTGCTAAAATCCACAGTGATGTAAAGCAGTCTAAACGTGAACGTATAATGAAATCTTTTAGAAATGCAGATATACAATATTTAATAGCAACTGATGTTGCCGCTCGTGGTATAGATGTTACAGGAGTTACTCATATATACAATTATGATATACCTGAAACTGTAGAATCTTATATTCACCGTATAGGTAGATGTGGTAGAGCTGGTGAAAAAGGATATACTTGCCTTTTCATAGATCCTAAAAATCAATCTATGTTAGAAGAAATCGAAAATACTATTAAATTTAACATACCAAAAAGACAACTTATTGACTAAGTTAGTATATAATATAAGTATCATCTAAGTTGTATGTAAATTTAAAATACTTATTACCAACATAAAGGGGGAATACTTTCTTAAATGGACAGGATGTATGATATTTTATTATTAATTGCTACATTTATATGTATAATAACTTTTAACAGATTTTCATCGACTAACGAAACTGTATTTGTAATATTATCTGTTTTAGGTATTATACTTAGCATTTCTATGCTTTTATTCAATAATAAAAAATATCTAAGTAAATCTAAAAAGTAAAAACATTAAGGAGCTATCTTGTAACTTAGATTAGCTCCTTTTATATACATTAATTATATATAAATTATCCTAATATTTGAATTTCTATAGTTCTTCTTCCCCAGTTGTAACATTCTTTTTTAGTATTCATGAATATATCTATCTTATTTTCTTTTATAGCTCCACCAGTATTATTTGCTATAAAAGTTCTTCCAAATTGAGGTATGTAAACTTTAGTTCCATATGGTATAATCTTAGGATCAACAGCTATTGTTCCCCATACAGGCTTTTGACCTGTTGAAGTTGTTGAGTATCCAGTATAAGCTGTAGCTACTACATTCATTGTACGAACTACGTTACCTTGGCTATTATTTGAACTAGTAGTTTGCGAAGTATCACTTGAACTACTATTTCCACTTACTTTTATATACTGCTTACTTGCCCATCCTTCTTTTCCATTTAAATTAACTTTATACCAACCATTACTTTCACCTAATATTGTTACACCTTTATTTTTATATAAACTCCCCATTGTACTATATTTAGTCGATGGACCTTTTCTTACGTTTAATTTTGATGCTGTAACAACCCCTGTGCTATCAGCAAATATGTTAGTTACTCCTATTGAAAATATTACTGTCAATATTAACAAAAATTTAAATAAAGTTTTCTTTATCATAAAAATCCTCCTTTAAATTTTCTATAGTAATTAATCTTCATAATTAATTTTCTATATTTGTTACTATTTTGTAAACTTTATACTGTAAATAGTAGTTGATTATAATTCATTTGTAAAGTGTTTCCATTAAATTTATTACAATTTAGTTACAATAGGACAAGTTAAAATAAAAATTAAATCTTAATAATCATTCAAATTTTAATATTTATATATATTTTCTTATTATTTTAATTTATACAAGCATAAAATTCGCTTCGCTTGAGCGACGTGTCGGCGAACCACTTCATGTCGCCAACAATATATCCTTGCTACCGCTGCAGATGTATCCGAAATGGAAATGAGGATATATCGTTGGCGATAATTTTTTAGCATGGAGGGAGGCTTATATATCATCATCGAGCGGACTATCTATAAAAATTTCTCCTTACTCAAAAAAGTGCCTCATATTTAATGAGACACTTATCTTTACTTAGTTATTAATTTTAATTCAACTGGTATATAATCAGCTATCTTTTCACCGCTTAATACCTTATGGACTGCATTAACTGCAGTTTCACCTATTAGTAATGGTTGTTGTGCAACTGTTGCCGCCATTTTACCTTGTTTAACAGCATCAACTGCATCATCTGTTGCATCAAATCCAACTATCAATACATCTTTCATATTTGCAGCTTCTAATGCTTTTTGTGCACCTAGTGCCATTTCATCATTTTGTGCAAATACTGCATCTATATCTCCTTTTGATTGGATTATATTTTCCATTACTGTAAGACCTTTAGTTCTATCAAAGTCTGCACTTTGCTTAGCTACTAAATTGAATCCACTTTTTCTTATCCCATCGTCAAACCCTTGACCTCTATCTCTAGTAGCTGAAGATCCTGCTGTACCTTCTAGTTCTACTATATTCCCTTTACCATTTAACTTTTCTATTAAGAATTTAGCAGCCATATCTCCACCTGCTACATTGTCAGATGCTATATGAGATACTACTTTACCACCATTTGCAACTCTATCTACTGTCATAACTGGTAAATTTGAATTGTTTGCAATCATTACTGATGCTATAGCTGAATCTGAATCAACTGGGTTTAAAAGTACTATATCAACATCTTTAACAGTTAAGTCTTCCATGTTTGATACTTCTTTTGCTGGATCGTTTTGAGAATCTAAAACCACAACATCATATCCTAATTCTTTTGCTCTTTTTTCTATTCCCGATTTTAAATCTACGAAAAATGGGTTGTTTAATGTAGATACTATTAAACCTATTTTTTGTATTCCATCATCTTTTGGGCTACATCCAACTAACAAACTAGATGCTAATATTGTCGTCATTATTATAGAAAGAAATTTCTTCATTTTATTTCCTCCTACTTGTTTTTTCTATCTAAAAGTACAGCTATTAATATAACTACACCTTTCACCATCATTTGATAATAAGATGATACATCTAATAAGTTAAGTGCATTACTTAATACACCCATTATTAAAGCACCAACTATAGTTTTGCTTATTTTCCCTTTACCACCAGTTAAGCTAGTTCCACCAAGTACAACTGCTGCTATTGCATCTAGTTCATAACTATTACCTGCTGTTGGTTGTGCTGAATATAATCTTGAAGTTATTATTATACCTGCAACTGCTGCTAATATACCACTTATTGTGTATACTGCTATTTTTATTTTATCAGTGTTAAGTCCTGATAATTTTGCTGCATCTTCATTTGATCCTAATGCATAAGTATGTCTACCCATTGTAGTGTTATTAAGTACATAACCACAAACTAAAAATACTACTATCATTATTATTGCTGGTGTTGGTATTCCAAATATACTTCCACCACCTATTTTTCCAAATGCAACTGCTAAATCTCCACTTCCAAGTGTTATTGGCTTACCATCTGTAAACACTAAAGTTAAACCTCTAAATACAGTCATTGTTGCAAGTGTAGCTATAAATGGTTGAAGTTTACCTTTAGATATTATAAATCCATTTAAAAATCCTACAACTGCTCCTATTGCTAAAGCTACTATTATTGCTATTATCATGTTAGTTCCTGATACTAACATACTTGCACAAACTGCACCACTTATAGCAAGTATTGAACCTACTGATAAGTCTATTCCACCTGTTAGTATTACAAATGTCATACCAGCTGCTATTATAGCATTTACTGATGTTTGTCTTAATACGTTAAATATATTTTTAGTAGTTAAAAATGATGGACTTAATATCGATACAACTACTACTAATAAAGCTAATGCTATTAAACTTCTGTATTTATCGAAAAATTCTTTTTTATCTATTATTTTCTTTGTATTTTGTTTCATAGCTTGCGATGTCATGCTATATTGCCTCCTTAGTTTCTACTGCACATTTTAATATGGCTTCTTGGCTTGCGTCTTTTATATCAAATTCTCCAGTAACTCTTCCTTGACTAAGTACTAATATTCTATCACTTAATCCTAATATTTCTGGCATTTCAGAAGATATCATTATTACTGCTTTACCTTGAGATTTGAATTCATTTATTAAATCATATATTTCTTTTTTAGCACCAACGTCAACCCCTCTAGTAGGTTCATCAAGTATTAATACTTCTGGGTGTATCATTAAAGCTTTTGCTATTGCAACCTTTTGTTGATTACCACCACTTAAGTTTCTTATTAATTGTTCTTTGCTTGGTGTTTTTATATTTATTCTTTCTATATAAGAGTCAACTCTCTCATTTTCATGTTTTTTATCGATTATTAATCCTTTGCTTATTCTGTTTAATGATGATAAAGTCATATTTTCTCTTACTGATAAATCAACTAATAATCCATCACCTTTTCTATCTTCACTAACATAAGCTATTCTATGTAATAATCCTTCTTGAGCACTTTTGTGGTTTAATTCTTTTCCATTAAGTATTATCTTACCACTTTCCTTTTTAAAATGACCGTATATAGTTTTTGCAAGTTCACTTCTTCCTGCTCCCATAAGACCTGCTATACCAACTACTTCTCCAGCTCTAACCTCAAAGTTTATATTACTTACATATTCATTATTTAAGTTTTCAACTTTTAATATAGTTTTTCCAGGTGTTATTTCAACTCTTGGGAATTGATCTGTAAGCTTTCTACCTACCATCATTTCTATCATTTTATCTTCATCTAAGTTAGCTAAATCTTCACTACCTACATATTTTCCATCTCTAAGAACAGTTATATAATCACATACTTCAAATATTTCCTTTAATCTATGTGATGTATATACTATAGCTTTACCTTCTGATTTTAATTCTTCTATAACTTTAAATAAACTTTGAGTCTCCGTTTCAGTAAGAGCATCTGTTGGTTCATCCATTATTATTATTTTTGCGTCTAAAGATAATGCTTTTGCTATCTCAACCATTTGTTGTTCACCTAAACTTAATTTTTCAACTAATTCTCTTGAACTTCTATTTACATTTAATTTTTTAAGTAGCTTATCTCCTTCTTCATGAAGCTTATTAAAGTCTACTCTAAAACCTTTTTTAAACTCACGACCTAAGAATATATTTTCTCCTATACTTAAGTCTTTAATTAAGTTTAACTCTTGATGGATTATTGCTATACCTTTTTTAGTAGCATCCTTTGGACCTTTTATATCTTCTTCAACTCCGTTATAAAAGATTTGACCTCCATCTTTTTTATATACTCCACTTAATATTTTCATAAGTGTAGATTTTCCAGCTCCATTTTCACCCATAAGAGCCATAACTTTTCCTTCGTAAAGTTCTAAGTTAACTCCATCTAAAGCTTTAACGCCTGGAAACTCTTTTACTATATTAGTCATTTTTAGGATTGGTGTCTTCATTAAAATACAACTCCTGATTTTAATATTATATTTGCGTAAGGACTACATTCTCCAGTTCTTACTACTGCTTTACTTTCCTTAGTTAATTTCTTGAATTCTTCATGAGAAACTTTTGTTATTTTTATATTTTCAAATCTCTTTAATATTTCTTCATATACTAATAGGTTTTTATCTACTATTTCCTCGGCAATTACTACCTCTTCTACACATAGTTCTTCTAAAACTACATCTAATGTTTGTATAAATGTTGGAACATTATGAGTTAATGCTAAATCTATTCTTTTAACTTCATCTGGTATAGGAAGACCACAATCTCCTATAGTTAAACTATCAGTATGTCCCACTTTAGATATTGTGTATGATAATTCGCTGTTTATCATTTTAGTCTTTTTCATTTTCCTACCCCCTGAAATTTTTAACGTCCTCTAATGTTGGTAATGAACTTTGAGCACCTTCTTTTAAAACTGAAAGAGCTCCTACTTTTGATGCAAAGTCCATTGCATCTTCTATATTTTTATCTTGAGATAATGCTACTGCTAACGCTCCAGTATAACTATCTCCAGCTGCAGTTGTATCTACTGCTTCAACTTTGTATGCTTTTTTAAACATACTTTTTTCTTTATTTATATATAAGCTTCCTTTAGAACCTAATGTTACTATAAGTTCTTTTACACCTTTTTCTATCATTATTTGTGCAGCTTTTTGTATATCTTCTTCAGTTTCTATACTTACTCCACTTATAATTTCAAGTTCTGTTTCATTAGGAGTTAATAAATCAACATTTTTTATTATTTCATCATCTAACTTAACAGCTGGTGCTGGATTTAATATTGTATACTTATTTAATTCTTTTGCTTTGTTTAGTGCATACTTTATAGTGTTAAGTGGTGTTTCAAGTTGAAGTACTACTATATCACTATTTTTTATCGCTTCTATATTATTATCTATATCATCTTCTTTAACTTCAAAGTTAGCTCCTGGTGAAACTACTATAGAATTTTGAGCATTTTTATCTACAGTTATAAGTGCTACTCCAGTTGCACCTTTTGAAGTTTGTATATATGTAGTATCTACTTTATCATTTTTTAGTGAGTTTATTAAAGTTTGTCCAAATCCGCCTTCTCCAACTTTACCTATCATAGATACATTTCCATTTAATCTTGCCATAGCAACTGCTTGATTAGCACCTTTTCCGCCCGGTACTTCTTTAAAGTTACTTCCAATTATTGTTTGTCCTGGTTTTGGCATTGTATCTACATTAACTACCAAGTCCATATTTAAACTACCTATTACACATATATTTTTCATAATAATCTCCTTATGTAAGTAATTTTTTATGTTATATTATTAATTTTTCATTCTAATCATTCGGTACTTATGTTAATTAAAGTATCTTATTTTAAAATTAAATTTAAATAAGATTTTTAATTAATATTTTATTTCTTTATTTAGAGTATCACATTTATTTTTATAGTGCAACATATTATTTTATTTCTATCTAATCTTCAACATTTTTTCTTTAAATATAGACTATTTATTGTCAAACTTATAATTTATATATACTTTTTTAAAAATAAATTAGACTTTCTATTCTATATAAAAAATTCTCTTCGCTCATGTCGCCAACGACTTCGTCCGTTGCTTGAGCCACTGCGTGGGCGAAGCATTTCAAAATCTTTTTTACGCTCAAAACCAGTTGATTGATATTACTTACATTCAGAAGTTATCCACATTTTTTTAAATATTATAATATCCTTAAGCGTAAAAAAAGATTATCACAAAATAATAACTTATTTATGATAATCTCTTTTTAAGTAATGGGTATAAACAAAATAAAACAAATTTTATTTTAATGTATTATTCCCATTGATATATTCATAATAAAACTTAGTATAAATAGTGCTGTTAACACATACATACTAGGTGATACTTCTTTGTACTTTCCAGTTAAAACCTTTAAAACAGTGTAAGCTATGAATCCTAATGATATACCATTTACGATATTGTAAGTAAAAGGTATCATAACTATTATAATTATCATAGCTATTGAATCTATTGAATCCTCTCTTTCTATATCAAAGAAAGTCTGTATCATAAGTATACCTACAAATATAAGTACACTACTTATAACACCATTTGGAATAAGTTTAAGTACTGGTATTAAAAATATTGATAATAAAAATAATATTGCCGATGTAAATGCAGCTACCTTACTTTTAGCTCCTTGACTTATTCCCGAGAAGTTTTCTGCTGCAACTATTGTAGGACTTGTTCCAAATACACCTGCTATTATATTTGATATACCTGCAACTTTAAATGGGCCTTCAAACTCTTTAACTTTACCTATAGCCTCCATTTGACCATATAATATTCCCATATTCTCAAATACTATAACTATAGTTATTGAAAATACTGCAACAATAAATGGTATAGTCAATACATTTTTTAGTGACATTGCTAAAAATACATCCTTAATTGCACCTATATTAAATGAACTAAAGCTTATGCTAGAAATGTCTGTTACTCCCATAAATAATGATAGTATAGTACCACCTATAATACTTATTAAAAGTCCTCCATTAACATTTTTAATATGAAGCACTAGTATAAATATAAGTGTTATTATACTTAATAAAGCTTCTTTACTAGTTATATTACCTAAAGATACCATAGTAGCATCACTTGGTACTACTAATCCACTCTTTTGAAGTCCTATAAATAATATAAAGAATCCTACTCCTACTGTTATAGAATGTTTTAAAGTATTTGGGATTGATTTTAAAAGTATTTTAGTAATATTGGTGCTTGCTATTATTGTAAATATTATACCACTTACAAACACTGCTCCTAAAGCTTCTTGCCAGCTAAGCCCCATAGAATTTACTATTGTATAAGTAAATAATGAATTTATTCCCATTCCTGGAACTACAATAAATGGAGTGTTAGACAATACACCCATAAGTATAGTTGATAATGCACAGGTAAATATTGTCGCCATCATTGCAGCATCTTGGCTTATCCCTGCATCTGATAGTATCAGTGCATTAGTCAATATAATGTATACACTTGCTACAAATGTAGTACATCCTGCTAATACCTCTGTCTTAATGATTTGATTTTGATTCTCTAATGTGTTTTGCATACCTCTTTCCTTTGTTGTTATATCCCTCTCCCACCCACAATTTAATGCTTTTATATATTATCATTTTTTGATAATATAGTCTATATATCTACAATAAAATAACTCATATCATTTGATATGAGTTATTTTTAATACTTTATAAAATGTTTAATATCCTACCTCTAACACCATAACCTTCAAGGTTGACTCCAGTTATCATACAAACAACCTTTTGACCCTCAGAAATTTTTTCTCCATTTGGTATACTAGCTAATAAATCAAAGCCTTTAGAAATTCCTACAAAACATCTATTTTGCTCTTCCTTTACATTTCTTATCATTCCTAAAACAATATTTCCTTTTTTTAAGTTTCTTTCACTTAATGAATGAGGATTTGTGTATTTTTCTTTCATTTCTAATGATATTCGTTCTTTAGAAGATATCTTTCTAAGCTTAACACCTTCAATTATATCTCCCTTTTTATAAATATCTCTAACAGCAGTTGCATCATTTGAAAAATCACAATTTCTAAGTACACATGAAATCCCCATTATACTTACAAATGCTCCCCATTCTTTTGTATCTGTAACCATACATGATTTAATTTTGTCATTTTTTAGTCCCTGTAAAACTATTTTTCTTTTTATAGGAATTGCTCTTTTAAATGATGCTTTTATATCATCTATTTCAACATAATCAACTAAACTATGTTTTCTGCAAGTGTTTATATTTATAGATCCCATTTCTTCACTATAAACTCTAAGGTATTTATTTTCATTTGCATTAAATATATTAATATAATCAATTTTATCAAATTCATCAAAAACTATATTCTGTATTAATGCCTTTTTCATAATACATTTATCCATATTTGCCTCCTTCTTTAAACATAGGCCGCTATATCTAAAAATACGTCTTCTTCTTTGAATGTTTTATATTCCTTGTCCTTAAAGATAACATCTAAACAACTTAAGCAAATATTATTAAAATCTATATCATAATTTATAATTGTATTAAATAAATCTTGCATAAGCTCTTGTGTATCAGCAATAAATACAAGCTTAGGCTTTTTATCTGATATAATACAATATCTGTCAACTAGCTCTTCATCCTTTACAAAGGTATCAAACTTTTTAATAAGTTCCATATATCTTCTTATATCATAATCTTTATCTATGTATTTTATAAAGTAAGATTGAATTTTATCTTCTATTTTAAATGATACTAATAAGTCACATTTAAATTTTACTTCTTCATCATCAATATCATCTTTTATAAATTGCTTAATAGTTACTCTATTTTCTAAATATAAAACTTCATTAACTGAATTTTGTATAATATCTAAATATAACTCTGTTAATATAATTCCCTTTAAAATTTCACTTTGTTCTTTATTTATAAAACTATTATTTATATTTTGTTGAAATACATATTCATCTGTATTTTCATTTATTTCTAATGAAGTATATTTGTCTAGTATATAAAGCATACCAACTGCTGGAGCATATACTCTTGTTGTTTTATCACTTTTACAATCTATATATGATAATGTCCCATATTTCATATTAAGAATGTTTAAAAAATCTTCACTTACATTTGTATATCCATTTAAAGTTAAATATCTATTTATCTGATCTTTAGTTGCAATTCTTACTTTGTATAAAAATTTAAATATACTAATCATCTTATCCGTTACTTTATAATTTCTTTTACTACTTTTTTTATATCCCTCGTAAACACATCTACTTAACTCATTACATAATACTGTAGATGATGCTTTTTTTATAATCTCAAAATCTTTATTTAAAGCTATGTCCATTAAAATAACTCCCTTTATAAAGTTTAAATAAATCTATCTATATTAATTAAATTTTTTATATCTTAAAGTAATATATACTATCCATATCTATATATTAGCTACTTAAAATTAGTTCTTCTTTTAAATTTTTAGTTTCTTTTATATATTTTTTTAAAGTTTTAGAATCTGTTAGTAAATTTTCTTTTAATAATATATCATGTGTATATAGTAATAAAGTATGTTTATTTAATGATGAACCTCTAAGTTTTCTTGATATAATTTTTACACTTTCTTCATTTTCACATACAAAAATAACCTTAGGCCTTCTTGGGATATCTATATAGTCATATCTCCACTTTCCTTTTTCAGAAAGAAAATGTTCTAGTTTTAATATTTTTCTATTAAATCCTTCTTTTAAATCTTCATCTCTTATAATTAAAACTAAGAAATTTTGATTTATATTACTAGCTATACTCCACTCAAAATCTATATCAAGTTTATCTCCTAATGCTCTTCTTTGATTAGGACCTACACTTTCATTTATAATATTAAAATCTTTAAAACTCTCCATCATATTTATATATATATCAACCACTTGAAGGCTTTTTATAACTTTTTCTGCACTTTTTGATATATTTCTAAATTCCCATCTAGGAACTTCTATATTAAAATATTCTATAAGCAAATTAACTCCATTTGGACCTATAGCGTATATAGTGTTTTCTTCATTTCTTTCATATTCTTCATCTACAAACCCTTTTACTAAAATGAAATCTTTGAAAAAATCAAAATCTACTAATTCTTGAAAATTAAAATCAATGCTTATATTGTACTTTTTGCTTATTACATTTATTATTTGTTTTTTTGTAGCAAATTTGAATTTATATAAAAATAAGCAAATTTCCTTAACTATATTTTTATCAAACCTTTCTAGCATATAATCAATAGCAAGACTATATTCTACACTGTTTTTTATATTTGAAAAACATTGTTTATAGCTTTCATCTATATTATAAGTTTTTATGTCCGATATATTAAAATACATATATCTCTCCTCCCAAGTTATAAAAATTCCCTTCGCTTGAGCGACGTGTCGGGGAAACACTTCATTTCGCCAACGATATATCCTTGCTAACGCTTCGGATACATCCGTTGATTCAAAACTATCTTAAAACTTCTACAACTTTACCTCTAAATTTTCCATCACAATTTTTATTTATAGTAAATAATACTTTTGAACCAACTTCTACATCTATGTTCTTATTTATAGATGGTGAAAAATAGCAAAGAACATCTTTACCAGGAGATACAGGTATAAAACATCCTGTAGGAAATAAATCCTTTATAGCACCTTGAAGTTTAGTACCTAGTATTACATCCTCTTCATTTTCTAAAGGATATGTGTAGTCATTTAATATTTTATCTATCCTACCTATTACCATATTTTTTTCTTCGTTTATTTCTACTGGGATATACTCTACTATTTTCCCAATATAGTCTATTGGCTTTAAATATTTTAATTCATCTTTAGGTATGCATATTAATGGATTATCCCCTAATATAAATACTTCGTCTTCAAATAAGTCATTTTCTCCGTACATTATAATTGTAGATTTTATACTTTCTTGGTTATCAAGAGCCTTTTTAAGTTTGTTTATCATAAAATACTCCCCTTTGCATTTAAATTGCCTATTAGTAATAACTTTTAATTTATCTATATTTTAACATATTTTTTGTATATTCTCCATTTTTTAACAAACTTTCTTAATAATATCTCTATAAAAATTCGCTTTACTCAAAAGAATGCCATAAGTAGAAATCATAATCTAAAGTTAATTCCTATTTATGGCATATAATTTTTAATTATTCACTTATATTATCATCCTCAGGCTTCTCAGTTTCTGTTTTTTCTACCTCAGGTTTATCAACATCTGATGTTGATTCTTCAGGTTTTATATTTTCTGGCTTTGTTGTACTACCTTGGTTGTTAGTCTCTGGCTTTTGTGTAACTGTATTATTTGTTTGTGATGTAGATGGCTTTTGTGTAACCATATTATTTGTTTGTGATGTAGACGGTTTTTGTGTAACCGTATTATTTGTTTGTGATGTAGATGGCTTTTGTGTAACTGTATTGTTTGTTTGTGATGTAGATGGCTTTTGTGTAACTGTATTATTCGCTTTCGATGCAGACGGCTTTTGTGTTACACTACTTTCTTCTTTTTTAACTTCTTCTACATCTGAATCATCATTATCCATATCATCATCCTTTTCTTCTTCAACATCCTCAATTGTATCCTCTTCTAATTCCAAATCTTCTTTAGGTTCTTCAATTACATGTTTAGGAGTTACATAATTATCATCTGCTGAAGATATAGTTCCTTGGCTCATAGCAAATCCTGCAGATGCAAGTACAGCTATAGCTATCCCACATAATATAATATTATTTTCTTTTTTCATATTCTCTCCCCTTAAAATAATATAAATTTAATAATTATTTATGATTATATTACCATATTTTATAGTCTTATTCCATATTATAACTATTTAAAATTTATTTATATCGAATTATATATCCTTTTTTTGTTAATAATTATAAAAAATTCGCTGCGCTTGAGCGACGTGTCGGCGAAACACTTCATGTCGCCAATGATATATCCTGATTCGCACTACTGATATATCAATTTATCAAAATATGAAAGGATAATAACTATGAAAAAATTTATCACATTTATTGTAATATTAGTATGCATTTTCCCAATAGGAAAAATTTTATTAAATACTATACCTAATAACCATAATAAAAATCAAGAATCATCAATTGACAAAACTAATTCACAACCTTCATCATCAAAAGAAAATGAAAATTCATCTACACCTACTGATAACTTTGTAGATATAAATAAGGATGAATCTAATGAAAATATACTAGTAGATGTTGGTGATAATGAATATCTTGTAGCAGTTGATTCTACTTCTAAAGAACTTATAATTAATGAAAATATATCTGACTCTAATAAGTACATAAAAATTGACTTTGATGAAATACTTCCAGTTATAAGTAATATTGAAGATTATAAAAATCTATCAATCCCTCAATATATTAGCTTATACAATAAAGTTTCACCACATATAGATACAAATATGTCTTATAGTGAACTTCTATCTCTTGCTTCAAGCATAAATATTAATGATTTAAAATCAAACTACAATGAATTTATAAAAATACAAAAAAACAATGACTAGCTTCTAGTCATTGTTTTAATTTTATACTTCTTTTGTATCCTGAATTGTCAATTTAAATCAGACAAATTACTTATGAATCACTAAGCAAATGTA
>OGYI01002485.1_pt1 | contig 13762 bp, 10 predicted proteins | sample 1576521 | NCBI WGS metagenome assembly OGYI01 (sample SAMEA3541484, study PRJEB24748) | human gut metagenome | biome: human gut; feature: human-associated habitat; material: faeces | place: China | collected 2012
CAAGAAAGTACTTTACATTATTGAAAAAAACATTTAATATAAGTACTGATGTTTCTATTCGCCAGGGGGCAGAAGGCCATCGGCTTCGTACCTACACGGTAGGAGTCAGCCGGCATGAAGACGCAATGCGGGTTCTTCAGGCTACCAAGCTGATTGACAGGTACGGTGAGATTGAAGAAAATCTGTCTCTGGCTCAGAATGTGGTTATTATGCAGAGCTGCTGCAAGCGGGCTTTTATCCGCGGAGCATTTCTGGCCTCCGGTTCCATCAGCGATCCGGAGAAGTTCTATCATTTTGAGATTGTCTGTGCTGCTGAGGCCAAAGCAGTTCAGCTTCAGGGATTAATTCTTGCATTTGGTCTGGACGCCAAGATTGTACAGAGAAAAAAGTACTATGTGGTTTACATTAAAGAGGGCAGCCAGATTGTGGACATCCTGAACGTAATGGAAGCGCCTGTGGCCTTGATGGAACTGGAGAATATCCGGATTCTCAAGGAAATGCGCGGAAGCGTAAACAGACAGGTTAATTGTGAAACAGCCAATATCAACAAGACAGTATCGGCTGCAGTGAAACAGATGAAGGACATTACTTTCATCCGGGACAAAATCGGCTTTGACAAGCTGCCGGAAAATCTCAGTGAGATTGCCCAGCTGCGTCTTTTAAAGCCGGAAGCAACACTAAAAGAGCTTGGAGAGGCTCTGGATCCGCCGGTGGGCAAATCCGGCGTGAATCACAGGCTCAGGAAGCTGGGAGAGCTTGCCCAAAAGCTGAGAGAGCAGGCTCCAGGCAATGAAGCATAATACATGCTTTCAAAAATGAGGAGGATAATTATGGTAAAGAAAGCAATTACGATTGGACTCGCATCCGGACTTGAGGCAAGACCGGTGGCCATGCTGGTGCAGATTGCAAGCCAGTATGACAGCCTGATTTATGTAGAGAGCGAGAATGCGCGCGTGAATGCCAAGAGTATTATGGGTATGATGACACTGGGTCTTGATGTAGGTGAGACAGTGGTTGTCAGCGCAGACGGAAGTGATGAGGAAAAGGCGATTGCAGAGATTGAACAGTATTTAAGCAATCGGTAATCCCCACTCGAAATTGTTTATAAAGTGATAGATGGGAGAACAGGGCAGGATTTCTGGAAAGCAGAGATACCTGCCCTTTGTCTGTTCTGGAAACAGTGGAAAAATAATTTATTTCCAGATATAATAAAAGGAACAGCGCGGTGACGAAGAAAACGAGAAAAGGTCCTGCAGAACGCGCAGGGCAGCTGAATGGAAAGCGGCGCTGAAAAACAGGAAAGGAAGAAAAGCTGTGGCATTTACACATTTGCATGTCCATACCGAGTACAGCCTGCTGGACGGCTCCTGTAAAATCAAGGAACTGGCAGCCAGGGCAAAGGAACTGGGGATGGACAGTATAGCAATTACCGATCATGGCGCCATGTACGGAGTAATTGATTTTTACAGGGCAGCCAGAGAGGTGGGGATCAAGCCCATTATCGGGTGTGAGGTCTATGTATCTCCCGGTTCCCGTTTTGATCGGGAGACAGCAAGCGGAGAGGATCGGTATTACCATCTTGTTTTGCTGGCTGAGAATGATCAGGGATATCACAATCTGATGAAGATTGTGTCAAAAGGCTATGTGGATGGATTTTATTATAAGCCCAGAGTGGATTATGAGGTTCTGGAAACCTTTCACGAAGGTGTGATTGCCCTGTCAGCCTGTCTGGCCGGCGAGGTGCAGAGGTATCTGGGACGGGGAATGTATGAGGAAGCATGCCGTTCGGCTCTTCATTATCAGGAAATATTTGGAAAAGGGAATTTCTTCCTGGAACTTCAGGATCACGGGATTCCCATGCAGAAAACCGTAAATCAGGGTCTGATGCGTATGAGCAGGGAACTGGGAATTGACCTGGTGGCAACCAATGATATTCATTATATTCTGGCAGAGGATGCAGTTCCCCATGATATTCTGCTTTGTATTCAGACCGGAAAAAGGGTGACAGATGAAAACAGAATGCGTTACGAAGGAGGACAGTATTACTGCAAGTCCGAGGAAGAAATGCGTGCGCTGTTTCCCTATGCCCAGGAAGCCATTGACAACACGCATAAGATTGCCCAGAGGTGCAATGTGGAGATTGAATTTGGCGTAACAAAGCTGCCGAAATATGAAGTTCCGGAGGGCTATGACTCCTGGGGATATTTAAACAAGCTGTGTCTGGACGGTATGACAAGGAGGTATCCAAAGGATGACGGAACTCTGAAAAAACGTCTGGATTATGAACTTGATGTTATCCATAATATGGGATATGTGGATTATTTTCTGATTGTGTGGGATTTCATTCATTTTGCCAGATCCCACAATATTATGGTAGGACCGGGGCGAGGCTCGGCAGCAGGAAGTATTGTAGCCTACTGCCTGGAAATTACAAACATCGATCCCATCCGCTATGATCTGCTTTTTGAACGGTTTTTAAACCCGGAGCGTGTATCCATGCCGGATATTGATATTGACTTCTGCTTCGAACGAAGGCAGGAGGTTATTGATTATGTGGTGGAAAAATACGGCAAGGATCAGGTGGTTCAGATTGTTACCTTTGGTACCATGGCAGCCAAGGGAGTGGTCCGTGATGTAGGACGCGTTCTGGATATGCCTTACGCCCGTTGTGATGCCATTGCAAAGATGATTCCAACAGACCTGGGGATGACGCTGGAAAAGGCTCTGAAGCAGAATCCGGAGCTTCGTGAAGCCTATCAGCAGGACGATGAGGTAAAGTATCTGATTGATATGGCAATGCGCCTGGAGGGACTTCCCAGACACACCTCCATGCATGCGGCAGGCGTGGTTATCGGTCAGAGGGCTATGGACGAGTTCGTTCCCTTATCCAGAGCGGCAGACGGAACCATTACCACCCAGTTTACCATGACGACCCTGGAGGAGCTGGGGCTTTTGAAAATGGATTTTCTCGGCCTTCGGACTCTGACTGTGATTCAGAATGCGGCAGAGCAGGTGGAGCGGGGATACGGCATTCACCTGGATATGGAAAAAATAGATTATAATGATAAGAATGTTCTGGCATCCATTGGCACGGGAAAATGCGATGGAATCTTTCAGCTGGAAAGTTCTGGAATGAAGAGCTTTATGAAAGAGCTGAAGCCGGAAAATCTGGAGGATGTTATTGCAGGAATTTCCCTGTATCGTCCGGGACCGATGGATTTCATCCCCCGGTATCTGAAAGGAAAAAATGACCGCTCTTCAATTACCTATGACTGCCCGCAGCTGGAATCCATTCTGGGGCCTACCTACGGGTGCATTGTGTATCAGGGTGCGACTCGTTCCTAGTTTAAATAAATAAAGGCTAGGCACGTTGTTCAAATTAAGTGCGAAAGCACTGAAATGAATTGCGGAGAACTGCAATTTCGAAGTAAGGAATGATAAGGTAACGCTTTGAAACTTACTCTTTAATACTCCGACTAGCATCATAAATGGAAACATTAGGTGTTAGAAGCTCGGTGAAGTCGGCAGAAGCAGACCTAAGTCTAAGAAATAATCAAGTAAGGTTGGTACAAAAGTGGCTAGAGCCCACCTGCCATGAAAGATTAAAGTATGAGATATGGTTTGTGATATGTCGGAAGTCTATAAAGTTTCTATGGTGAGTATGTCATAACGACTGACGAACTCGAGAATTTAAAGGACCTAGATACGACCTTATGGAAACATAAGGGACCGTTCCAACGGCGTTAGTGTGGTAAAGTAAGAATCTTGGTTATGAAATACCATAATATGCGAAATCTTCGGATGGCGGGCATATTCAAGCTAACAGGTCTATATTGAGCACCTAATGAAACTATGTACAGATAGAAATTGTGGAACGAGGAAAGGTTTAAGGTATCTAGTAAATAGGAAGCTATCTGCTAGATATAAACTGTCGAAGAATAATAAGCAGTTGAACTTAAGCTGAAAAGTAGTGTTCGAACCAATGAAGTGCTTGTAATGAGTATGGAGGAATGGGCACAAGTCGTTGTAACTTTTATTAACAAACCACGACAGTGTTATTTATTCGTTCATTTAGATATAATAGGGATTCTGTGTATGACTAAAAAGGCTCACTTTCAATCCTAAGTGAAAGGAAGTGAGAACCCTATGCCTAAAGACAAGAAAACGGTACCGTAGATAGAAGTCATGGCTATAGAGCAATGCGTGAATCTACAAAACTCAAAGAAATGTGGATTGTGAGATATGCTGACGATTTTAGAATTTTCTGCAAAACCAAAAGGGATGCAGAGAAGACCAAAATAGCCATAGAAAAATGGCTGAAGGACAGACTAAGATTGGATATATCTCAAGAGAAAACACGCATAGTCAATACAAGGGTAAAATCAATGGAATTTTTAGGGTTCAGTATAAAAGTTCATAAGAAGAAAAAGAACTCAAAGTATGTTGTAGATTCACATATAAGTCCAAAAGCTCTCAAGGACAAAAGTGATAAATTAGCAAATCAAGTAAAAGTATTTTGCAAATACAAAGATTCAGACCAAGGTGCGAAAGAAGTAGTAATCTATAATTCGATGGTATTGGGAATTCAGAATTATTATCGAATAGCAACTAATGTAGCCAGTGACTTGAATAAAATTCAACAACGAACCTACAGAATTATGTATAATAGACTAAATACGCAAAGTGGCAATGCCTTACGAAAGGAAGGCAGAACACTTACGCTGTTAGAGCGACAACGATTTGGGAAATCGAAGTCGCTTAGATATATAGCAGGAACAAGAGAACCTATATATCCTATCTATTACATACAGTTTAAAAATCCAATGGCATTTAATCGCAGAATATGTCCATACACTGTGGAGGGCAGAGCGATTATACATGATAAATTGGCTATCAACTGTAATCTTATGTACCAACTTATGAATCAAAAATTAGCTAGTGGCAGTATAGAATACTATGACAACCGAATATCTCTGTATAGTGCTCAATGGGGTAAATGTTATATTACAGGCAAAGAATTTCAATGCCTGGAAGATATACATTGCCACCATAAAGTAGCCAAGAACAAAGGCGGTACTGATGAATATTCAAATCTTGTCCTTGTGGATAAGGATGTTCATATACTTATACATGCTACGAACCTAGAAATTGTAAAACGATGGGACATTACTTTAAACCTTTTACTTCCTATTCACTCATTGTGGCAATATCGGTTGTTGTACTTATCGTGCATACGATTATTGTGCTGATTTACAGAGTGAAGAAAAGGGCAAATAGCAAGTAAGCTAATTAACTATGGTATTCGTAACAGCTGAGTAAATTCCAGTTTGACGAACCAAATATAAAATACTTATTAATAAATTTTAGGTTATCCAAATAGAACGAATAAAAGTTACAACGATGGAACGCCGTGTGCCGGGAAACTAGCATGCACGGTGTGGAGTGGGGGAAAACCTGGCGATTACTTCAAAGGGTTACCTATCACTATAGCAGGTAATGCAGATTGTGCGGGATCTGGCAGGCTATACTATGGGGCGGAGCGATCTGGTGCGCCGCGCCATGTCGAAGAAAAAAGCTGCCGTTATGGAAAAGGAACGCAGGAATTTTGTCTATGGAAATGAGGAAGAAGGGGTAAAAGGCTGTATTAATAATGGAATCAGTGAGAAAACAGCCAACCATATTTATGATGAAATGATTGATTTTGCAAAATATGCGTTTAACAAGTCCCACGCAGCCTGTTATGCAGTGGTGGCATATCAGACGGCATATTTGAAATATTATTATCCCAGGGAGTTTATGGCAGCATTGATGACATCGGTGATGGACAACATTACCAAGGTATCGGAATATATTTTAAGCTGCCGCCAGATGGGAATTGCCATTCTTCCTCCGGATATTAATGAGGGGCAGAGCGGATTTTCCGTGTCCGGAGGCGCCATCCGTTATGGTCTGTCTGCAATTAAAAGCATAGGACGCAATGTGGTGGATGCGATTATCCGGGAGAGAGAGGCAAATGGCCTTTTCGTATCAATGGATGATTTCATCGAGAGAATGACGAATAAGGAGATCAACAAGCGGACGCTGGAAAGCTTTATCAAATCAGGCGCACTGGATTCCATGCCGGGGAACAGAAGACAGAAAACCATGATTGCGCCGGAACTTCTGGATCAGAAAAACAAGGAGCGGAAAAATACCATGGAAGGCCAGATGAGTCTTTTTGATTTTGCTTCCGAGGAAGAAAAACAGCAGTTCCAGATTACCATGCCCAATGTGCCGGAGTTTCCAAGAGAGGAGCTGCTGGCTTTTGAAAAGGAAATGCTGGGGATCTATGTCAGCGGACATCCTCTGGATTCCTGTCTGGAAACCTGGAAAAACAGCATAACAGCAAAGACTACAGATTTTATAGTAGATGAGGAAACAGGACGGGCTGCAGCCGCTGATGGAGAGAGGGTCATTATCGGAGGTATGATTGCCGGAAAGGTAGTAAAGACTACAAAAACAGGAAAAATGATGGCCTTTGTCACAGTGGAGGATATGGTAGGTTCTGTGGAGGTTCTGGTATTTCCCAAGGATTATGAAAATAACAGGAATCTTCTTAATGAAGAGGCTCGGGTGTTTATCCGGGGACGGGTTTCTATAGGCGATGAGCCGGTGGGAAAGGTGATCTGCGAGCAGGTGATTCCGTTTGATGCGGTTCCCAGGGAATTGTGGATAAAGTTTGCCGATAAGACGGAATACGATCAAAAAGGACCGGAAATTCTGGAAGTGTTGAAACTGTCAGAGGGGAATGACACGGTTGTTATTTATCTGGAGAAGGAACGTGCAAAAAAAATCCTGCCTCCCGCCTGGAAAATCTGTGCAAATGAGACAATGATGGAGCGATTGAAAAACATGGTTGGTGAAAATAATATCAAACTTGTAGAAAAGGGATTGAAAAGATAGGAAAAATGATATAGAATACATCTGAATTGTATTTTCAGGAAAACAATTCCAATCCGGGAGATCGTACCGGTCTGAGACATAACAGAAAGTGACAATCAGGAAAAAACAAAATGCAGGCGGCAGCAGGCGACATGCAGAAACAGGCGGCAGGAAGCTGAATGCGGCATGCAAAAATAAACAGCAGGCAGCGGCAGGCAGAAATAAACAGCAGGCGCTGACAGCGCGACAGGAGGAAATAACCATGGCAAAACAGGTGAAAACAATAGGTGTTCTGACAAGCGGCGGTGATGCTCCGGGTATGAATGCAGCTATTCGTGCGGTAGTTCGCACGGCTATTAATAAAGGCATGAAGGTAAAGGGAATTATGCGCGGCTATGCGGGACTTCTTCAGGAAGAGATCGTAGATATGGAGAGCACCAGTGTTTCCAATATCATCTACCGCGGAGGAACAATTTTATATACTGCAAGATGTATGGAATTCACTACACCGGAGGGACAGCAGGCAGGTGCAGAGATCTGCCGCAAGCATGGAATTGACGGTATTGTGGTAATCGGCGGCGATGGTTCTTTCCGGGGAGCAGGAAAGCTGGCAGCACTGGGAATCAATACCATTGGTGTACCGGGAACCATTGACCTGGATGTAGGATGTTCTGAGTATACGATTGGTTTTGATACAGCAGTGAATACGGCAATGGAGGCCATTGACCGGGTTCGTGATACCTCTACCTCTCATGAGCGCTGCAGTATTATTGAGGTTATGGGACGTAATGCAGGATATATTGCCCTGTGGTGCGGTATTGCCAACGGCGCTGAGGATATTCTTCTTCCGGAGCGGTATGACGGCGACGAGCAGACCCTGATCAATAAGATTATTGCAAACCGCAAGAGCGGAAAGAAGCATAATATTATTATCAATGCAGAGGGTATCGGACACTCTACCTCCATGGCAAGACGAATTGAGGCAGCTACGGGAATTGAGACCAGAGCAACGATTCTGGGACACATGCAGCGAGGCGGTACACCGACCTGTAAGGACCGTGTATTTGCTTCTATTATGGGCGCTAAGGCGGCTGAGCTTCTCTGTGAGGGCAAGAGCAACCGCGTTGTGGCTTACCGGAGCGGTCAGTATGTAGACCTGGATATCCAGGAAGCTCTTCAGATGAAGAAGGATATTCCGGAGGAACAGTACGAGATTGCCAAGATGCTGGTAAAATAACAGCAGGAAAAGGGCTGGCGCACACAGAAAAAAGCTTGAAACAGAAAAATAAAGGCCCGGTGGAATCAGCCACCGGGCATTCTTCGGCTTTGCGGACGGAACAGAATTTTGATGGTTCGGCAGGGAAGAGGGAAGGATGAGAAGGGAAAGCCGGAAAAGGAGGATTAGAATGCCGGAGAATGGAGAAACAACGGTACTTTGTGGTTCTAACAGCTACGAAAGAAAGTATTATTTTAATGAAGACTTTGAAAATCTGCCGGATGCGGTAAAACGACAGCTTCAGGTTATGTGCGTCTGGTTTACAGAGGAGTGCGGAGGAATCCTGACGCTGGAATTTACAGAAGACGGAACTCTGGAATTTAAACATACCACCTCAGAATATGACGGATATTATGATGAAATCGGGGCAGATTTAAAGATTAAACAGATGAGAAGAGAGGGGCAGGAATTTCTGCAGGCCCTGGAAACCTATTACCGGGTATTTTTCCTGGGAGAAAGCCCGGAGGGACAGGAGGAATGATGGCAGAGGACAGAATCCCCAGGAAGGAGCTTTGCGGCAGTGAGAAAGCCGGAGGGACAGGAAAACGCAGGCTTCGAATCGGAAATGTAGAGCTGGATAATAATCTGATTCTGGCGCCGATGGCCGGAGTGACGGATCTTCCGTTTCGGATTCTCTGCAAGGAGCAGGGCTGCGGACTGCTCTGCACAGAGATGGTAAGCGCCAAGGCGATTCTCTATAAAAACCGCAATACGCGGGAACTTTTAGAGGTGACACCGGGAGAACGTCCTGTTTCCGTACAGCTTTTCGGCTCTGATCCGGAGATTGTCAGCGATATGGCGCACCTGATTGAAGACGGCCCCTTTGATATTATTGATTTCAATATGGGCTGCCCTGTGCCGAAGGTAGTGAATAACGGAGAGGGTTCTGCCCTGATGAAAAACCCTAAACTGGCGGAGGAGATTTTCACAGCTCTTGTAAAAAAGGTACACAAGCCTGTGACAGTCAAATTCCGGAAAGGGTTTGATGATTCCTCGGTGAACGCAGTGGAAATTGCGAAAATTGCAGAAGCCTGCGGTATGGCTGCCGTGGCAGTTCACGGAAGAACCAGGGAGCAGTTTTATGCAGGTAAGGCAGACTGGGAGATTATCCGTCAGGTGAAAGAGGCTGTGAAGATTCCGGTGATTGGAAATGGTGACATTTTCACGCCTGAGGACGGAAAACGGATGCTTCAGGAGACCGGCTGTGACGGCCTGATGATAGCACGGGGCGCCAGAGGAAATCCCTGGCTGTTTCACAGACTGAATCATTACCTGGATACAGGGGAGCTTCTTCCGGAGCCGGACAGCAGAGAAATTGGCGGAATGATTTACCGCCATGCACAGATGCAGACGGAAAGAAAGGGAGAAAACCTTGGAATGAAGGAAATGCGCAAGCATATTGCCTGGTATACGGCAGGCCTTCGCCACTCAGCAGGAATACGGCGCCAGTGTAATACGCTGGAGACGTTAGAGGAACTTCACAGTATGCTGAAGGAGCACAAAATGCTGCCGGAAGGGATCTGAAACAGTACAGAACAGAATCCGGAAACAGCCGGATAAGGTCTGGCGGCAGACGAGGCGGAAAAATGCGTTCCGCCCTTGAAAACAGGGGCTTTCCGGTTCTTGACAACTGATTGCCTTTGGGATATAATGTTTGGAATGCAGCGTTGCGGAACTGAGGAGTTAGATATGTTTATCAGAAAGAACACAGAGTTCTACAGCTCCGCAGCAGGTTAGTAAAAAGGAAGGAAATAAGCATCATGGCAGAGAAGAAACACATTTTAACATATGCAGGACTGAAACAGTATGAGGATGAACTGCAGGAACTGAAGGTGAACCGTCGTCGTGAGGTAGCACAGAAAATCAAAGAAGCTCGTGAGCAGGGCGATTTATCTGAGAACGCCGAGTATGATGCTGCAAAGGATGAGCAGCGTGACATTGAGCTGCGTATTGAGGAGCTGGAGAAGCTTCTGAAGAATGCAGAGGTTGTAGATGAGGACGAGATTGATCTGGACAAGATCAGCATTGGCTGTAAGGTACGCGTATATGATGTGGACTTTGATGAGGAAATGGAGTTCCGCATTGTAGGTTCCACTGAGGCAAACAGCCTTCAGAATAAGATTTCAAATGAATCCCCTGTAGGCCACGCGCTGATTGGCAAGGGCGTCGGCGATGTGGTGGATGTGGAAACACAGGCCGGAGTTATTCAATATAAGGTTTTGGAAATTCAGAGAGTATCATAACACAAAGGAGTGTGGAAAGTGGCAGAGCAGCAGAATCAGAAGCAGGTGGAAACGGAGCTGAATCATGTGTTGAAGGCCCGCCGGGAGAAGCTGGCCCAGCTTCAGGCGGAGGGAAAAGATCCCTTCCGGATTACAAAATATGATGTGACAGCTCACAGCGCGGATATTAAGGAACACTATGAGGAGTGGGAGGGCAAAGAGGCTTCCGTAGCCGGACGTTTGATGTTTAAGCGGGTTATGGGCAAGGCATCTTTTGCCAATGTTCAGGATTTAAAGGGAAATATCCAGATCTATGTTTCCAGGGACAGCCTGGGAGAGGAGTCCTATCAGGAATTCAAGAAACTGGATATCGGTGATATTGTGGGCGTGAAGGGCTCCGCCTTTACCACAAAGACGGGAGAGATTTCCATTCACGCTGACCAGGTAGTTCTGCTGTCCAAGAGCCTTCAGGTTCTGCCTGAAAAGTTCCATGGACTGACAGATACGGATCTTCGCTACCGCCAGCGGTATGTGGACCTGATTATGAACGCAGACGTGAAGGACACCTTTATCAAGCGTTCCAGGATTCTGGCTGCCATTCGTAAATATTTAAGCGGAGAGGGCTTTATGGAGGTTGAGACTCCCATGTTGGTTTCCAATGCGGGAGGCGCTGCGGCCCGTCCCTTTGAGACCCATTTTAACGCTCTGGATGAGGATTTGAAGCTTCGGATTTCCCTGGAGCTGTACCTGAAGCGCCTGATTGTAGGAGGCCTGGAGCGGGTCTATGAGATTGGAAGGGTGTTCCGCAACGAGGGACTGGATACCAGACATAACCCGGAGTTTACCCTGATGGAACTGTATCAGGCATACACGGATTATCACGGTATGATGGATTTGACGGAGAATCTGTACCGCTTTGTAGCCCAGGAGGTTCTGGGAACGACTACCATTGTATATAACGGGGTTGAGATGGATCTTTCCAAGCCTTTCCCGCGTATTACCATGGTAGATGCCGTGAAACAGTATGCAGGGGTGGATTTCAATGAAATCCATACACTGGCGGAGGCAAGGGCCATCGCAAAGGAAAAGGGAGTGGAGTTTGAAGAGCGTCATAAAAAAGGCGATATTCTGAATCTGTTCTTCGAGGAATTTGTGGAAGAGCATCTCATTCAGCCTACCTTTATTATGGACCATCCCATTGAGATTTCTCCTCTTACTAAGAAGAAGCCGGAGAATCCTGAGTATGTGGAGCGGTTTGAGTTCTTTATGAACGGCTGGGAGATGGCGAACGCCTACTCTGAGCTTAATGACCCTATCGACCAGAGAGAGCGGTTTAAGGCCCAGGAGGAGCTTTTGGCCCAGGGCGACGAGGAGGCAAATCATACCGATGAGGATTTCTTAAACGCTCTGGAGATTGGTATGCCGCCTACGGGAGGTATTGGATTTGGCATCGACCGGATGTGTATGCTGCTGACTGATTCTGCCGCAATCCGGGATGTACTGCTGTTCCCCACGATGAAGTCATTGGATGCGAAGAAGGGGGCTTCCGCTTCTGACGCAAAGGCGGAAAGCAGGGGCGAGACCGCAGAAGCAGCCGTTTCCGGACAGTCAGGGGCTGTGAACGTGTCCGTTCCCAGCGTACAGCTTGACCTTTCCAAAGTGAAGGTGGAGCCGCTGTTTGAGGATATGGTGGACTTTGAGACTTTCTCTAAGTCCGATTTCCGGGTGGTGAAGGTGGAGGCCTGCGAGGCGGTGCCGAAGTCAAAGAAGCTTTTGAAGTTTACCTTAAACGATGGAACGGAGCGCAGACGCACCATTTTAAGTGGAATCCACGAATACTACGAGCCGGAGCAGCTGGTTGGAAAGACCTGCGTGGCCATCACCAATCTGCCTGCCAGAAAGATGATGGGCATCGACTCCGAGGGAATGCTGATTTCCGCTGTGTATGAGTATGACGGACATGAGGGACTGAATCTCCTGATGTTAGACGACGTGATTCCGGCAGGTGCGAAGCTGTACTAAAGCGGACGCAAGGCAACGATTTTTCGTTATAAAACATCGCCGTGCGGCAAAGGCACGGCAAATATCAAATATGCATTAGGCAAGAAGGACATTTTTCCAAAAGAAATTTTGGAGAAGTGTCCTTTTTTCTGCGCTCTTCCTATCCTTTCCCCGGCGGGCTGACAGTCCCGTGGCTCTGACGCCAGCTGCGGGGCGACTCTCCGTAGATATTTTTAAAGGCCCTGGAAAAGTGCAGCTGGTTGGCGTATCCTACAGCGTTTGCAATGTCACCGACAGAAAGGCTCGTAAGCTTCAGAAGTTCGGCAGCCTTTGACATCCTGTAATTGAGCAGAAATTCCTGAGGCGGGCGCCCCATGGCATCTCGGAATATTTTTCCGAAGTAGCTGCGGTTCAGGCCGCAGAAGGCGGCAATATCCTCGATAGAAATATCATTCTGAAAATTCTGCTCGATAAAAGAAATCGCCTCTTTAATATAGAAATCTCTGAGACGGCCGGTAGAGCGGAGGCGTACTGATTCGCAGGAGCGTGTCAGATAGTCGATGAACAGGTAGAGGTGCCCCATCAGATGGAAGGGGGAGAGGCTGCTGTTCCTGACAATATAGAGCATTTCATCCTTCATATTTTCGCGCAGTTCCTTAGAGTGGGCGCGGTAAATCGGGTGGTCCAGGCTGAAGCCGGCCAGGCTTACAGACTCCCTGGCTCTCAGGCCGTCAAACTCGATCCAGGTATACTCCCATGGGAGTTCCCTGTTTGCAATGTAGGTGGTAATCTGGTTGGGGAAGATCAGGAAGCCCTGGCCGCTTTTTACCTGGTAGGTCTGGGTAATTCCCTTGGAATCGTCGGCCATCAGGGTACCGGTGCCTGAGATCACGTAGTGGAACAGATAGTGGTTTCTGGCCGCCGGCCCGTATGAGTGGGAGGGCTCGCACTGCTCCCACCCAAACTGATAGAGGCTCATGTCAATAAAATTTTCATTTGGAAAAACGGAAAAAAGCAAATCACTCATAGTTCTGTCTCCTTTAAGTAAACGGAGGAGTCCGGCTGCAGAGGTTCCAGGCGGATCTGCGCAGCAGACGCTGAAAGAAAACTGTTTTGATTATATACCAAAATGCCAGATGACTTCAACGAAAAAGGGAAAACACAGCAAAAAGGTATAAAAAGAAAAAAATGCCGATATTTATAGACGCATTTTGGTATGTTATACTTTTGATACAAAAAGAAAAAAGCAGGCCGGCTTGAAAAGGAGAGGGAAGAAGGATGAGAAAAAGAAAAAATATAGCAGTAAGCATACTGACCGCCTTTGCGGTGCTGGCGGGGATGA
>OGYI01002498.1_pt1 | contig 13679 bp, 15 predicted proteins | sample 1576521 | NCBI WGS metagenome assembly OGYI01 (sample SAMEA3541484, study PRJEB24748) | human gut metagenome | biome: human gut; feature: human-associated habitat; material: faeces | place: China | collected 2012
GTTAAGAGGGTAGAAACCTTGGTGTCTACCCTCTTGCCCCGCCGCGGGGCGCGGCACGCTCCCCTCGCTGAAGTTCAGCGAAAACCTCCCGCCCGTCAGGGACGAACACGCCTGCGGCAGTTCGCGCCCCCCGCTCAGCCGGTGCAGAAAAAAAGGTGCCGCCCGGACAGGGCGAACCCGCTGACGCAGTTTGTGTCCCCCGCCTAATTACTGCCAACAGATGTAAAAAACCTCCGTATGAACCATACGGAGGTTTTTTCTATGTCTTATCTCGTCTGCTGGGTGATAATAAACACCGGAATGTACCAAATAAGCTGATACAGCAGGATATTCATCACCGGAAGCGCGTCTGCGGCGTTCTGATACAGCAGGTAGAACACGATCAGCATACCGAGCAGGCCGGCGAACGTGCCGAGCGTCAGCGCCGAGCGGACGGCGCCCGCCAGCTTATCCGCGCCGCGGAGCACCTGCATGAACGGCCCGGCACCCTCGCGGGTGAGGATAGCTGCCGGTGCATCGCCCTTGGCGTAATTCGGATTCAGCAGACGATCCACGCCTGCCGGGTCCGGCTGGTCGGCAAAGCCGCGTCGGAGGTCAAACTCCTCCTCAATCATCGCCGGGGAGATATTGAAATCACGAACAGCGAGGACCGCATTCATGTGCATGCGGCGCATGAGGCGCATCGCCTTATAGGTATTCTTGGTGGTCTGGTAGCGCATGGTCAGCACGCCTGCGAGCGCGTTATCCACAACCAGATACATATTGATCTGACCCTTATGACCGGATTCGATCGGAATGCCCATCTTGACCATGAGCGCCGCCGTGCCGAGCACGATACGGCTGGTGCCGACAGCGCCGGTTACACCGCCCTCGACCAGACGCACGTCACGCGCGGTGAAGGTGATGCCGAAGCGCTCCTTCGTGGTATCGGTCAGCACGCGGCCCAGCTCCAGACCGGCGGATTCGGTCAGCGCGGCTGCACAGCCGAGAATCTGCTCGTCCGTGATGCGGCCCAGATTGTCGATGGCCTCAAGCTCGATCGAGCCGGTCGGGAACAGATCGTTCTCGAGCAGCATGACCTTCTCCGTGCCGCGCAGCAGGTTGGCCTGACGCGCACCCGCAATGGCTGCACCCGAGCGCAGCAGGCGGCTTGCGGTATTCTTGTAGCTTGCGCCGAACGCGCACAGCAGACCGACCGGCGCGGACACCGACAGGATTGCCGAGAACGCCCAGAAGAAGCGCACCGGCTCGCCGCAGTTGAACGAAGCGACCAGCGACAGGACGATTGCGAGCGCCAGTGCAATCGGCGTATAGATGAGCGAGAAGCGGTCAACCGTGTCCGGGCGCTCGATCTCGGTCAGGAACGAACTTGCGTCGTACAGCGGGCACTTGACGGCATTGCACGCGTCAATCTCGCTGTCGTAGTGGCTGTAAACCGCCAGCGGCTGCTCTGCCTCGCAGACGGCACGATAGGAACGCGCCTGCGCCAGACTGCGGCCGCGTGCCTCACGCATTTCGGCGTAAAGCAGAAGGATGGAAACCGCCGTGTACGGTACGGCGACGCCGCCCTGATCCGGAAATACCAGCAGAGAGGCACAGTGCAGCAGCGATGCCAGCGCCGCGAACGACACGAGCGTGCCGCGTGCCGGACGGCCGTGCAGCAGCGAGGAAAAGCCGTTGCCGAACACGTCAATACCGATCAGCAGCGCCAGGATCTGCAGGGCAGCCAGTGCGCCGATGCCGATGGTCGGGTTCTGCAGAATATCGAGCACGACCGGAAGCGGCAGTGCCTCAAAGCTCGGTGCAAAGCTGAGATACGCGGCAGCTGCAGCAAGGATCAGCACCAGCAGCGACCGGAACGACAGGATGCCCGAACGGCGGCGTGCCGCGTGCATAGCTACCTCGGGATCGACCAGCTTGATATCTTCCTCTTCCTCGGCCTGATCGGCGGCAATGCGTGCCGCTCTTGCCTGCTTGCGCGAGATGCTTGCCTTGCGGCTTGCTTCCTCGGCAGCGGCTTCTTCCACGATCTCCTGCTGCTCGGCGGCCTTCTCGGCAGCTTCCTTTTCTGCCAGCTTGGCCTCGCGGCGTGCCTGCCGCTCGGCGATCTTCTGCGCGGTCCTGCGCTCACGCTCTTCCATTTTCTGCTCGCGCGCCGCGATGCGCGCTTCGCGCGCTTCTTCAACGGACTCGTGTTCGGCGGCTGCGGCGGCGGTCTCTGCGGCCTTCTTTGCCGTTTTATCCTTCTTATTTCTGGGAGCCGTCTTCGGCTCCTCTGCCTTGGTCTTTGCCGCCGGTGCGGGCTGCGGCTCGACCGGCTTTTCCGGCTCTGCCGATGCCTTAGACATTGGCTCTGCTGCCTTTGCAGGCGCCTGACCGGAAACCTCGGCGATGATGGAATCCAGATCAAATTCATCGGTATCCGGTACATCGCTGAGCATATTTTTCAGCGATTCCAGATCCATATCGTCTTTTCTATCCATGTTCACTTCCCCCTTAATTGCCCTGTGTGCGTCGGCGAAGCGCCTCAAACAGCAGCACAGCCGCCGCGTTGGATGCGTTCAGCGAGTTGACACGGCCTCTCATCGGGATGCTGACGATGTAGTCGCACTTGTCGCGGGTCAGGCGGCTGAGCCCCTGTCCTTCCGAGCCGATGATGATGGCGGTCGGGCGGTCAAACGGTGCGTCATACAGGCCGACCGTACCGTCAGCCTCTGCACCGAACAGCCATACACCGCGTTCCTTGAGTTCATCGAGCGTGGACGCAAGGTTGTTTGCCTTGTGTACGCCGACATACGCGAGTGCGCCCGCCGCCGAACGAGCGACAGCCGCGGTCAGACCGACAGCTCTGCGCTTCGGGATGATAACGCCGTGTGCGCCTGCGGTCTCTGCCGAACGGATGATAGCACCCAGATTATGCGGGTCCTCGATGCCGTCGCAGACAACGATGAGCGGCACTTCACTGCGCTCCTCGGCGACGCGGAAAATATCGTCGAGCGAGACGTACTCCTGTGCCGCCGCCTGTGCGATAACGCCCTGATGGTTGCCGGTCGGGCTCATGCCGTCCAGCTTGCGCCGGTCGCAGGTGACGACCGGAACGCGATGCCTGCGCGCTTCTGCCGCCACATCACCGATGTGTGCGCCTTCGGCCACAAACACCTTATCCACTGCACGGCCTGCGCGCAGCGTTTCGAGGACGGCGTTGCGTCCCTCGATCAGCGTGCCGTCATCCTCAACCGGAGGACGGCGTCTGTTTTTTTCATATGCCATAAATTTTTACGCTCCAAAATGAGAAATAACTTTGCATATCCTCAGATACTTTCAGTTAGTTTCATTATACACACTTCCCGACTGTTTTTCAATGTTAGACACGAAAATTATACAAACATCGCCGCAAAAGTGCTGCCATAAGTTCGACAGATATCGACAATTCGCTCTGTCGCATTTACACAGCCAGATTTTAGGCGATACAATGAAACCGGACTGAAAGGAGCGAGGACATCCATGGATGGCAAAAAATTTGACAAAAACACACTGAAAACGCTTGTAATCGCGGCTTCTCTGCTGCTGAATTGCATTTTAGGCGGTGCATCGTACACCTATTATCATCATCTGGCGGAGCAGATGAACGAGACCGCTTCCCTGCAGTCGCAGGTAAGCCATCTGGAAGGCTCGGTCTCCGACCTGCAGGCGCAGGTGGACGAATCCCAGCCGGCCATTGACGGTTTGAAAGCGCAGGTGGCTTCACTCACCGAGGAGAAGAACGGCCTGCAAAGTCAGGTGGACACGCTCACGAGCCAGAAGACGGATTTACAGAAACAGGTGGATACGCTCAAAGCAGGTGCATCGAGCGGTTCCTCGTCCGGCTCGAGTTCGGGCAGTTCGTCGAGCGGCGGCAGTTCTGCGTCCGCCCCGGCGGCTTACAGCAGCTCGGACGACCAAAGCGAGACCGTTTATGTCACGGACACCGGCTCTAAATATCACAGCGCCGGCTGCCGGTATTTGAAGAAAAGCCAGATTCCAATGTCGCTTTCCGAGGCCAAGCGGCAGGGTTACACCGCCTGCTCGGTCTGCGGCGGATAACATGAAAAAGAAGCTGAGATTTTGTCTCAGCTTCTTTTTGTTTGCCTGTTAAAACAGTCTATCCATATTCTGCCGCAGCATGCGAACCATACGTTCGCAGTCAAGCATGGTATCATCCGCGCCGAACATAACGGCGGTCTGATCGACTACGCTCGTATCCGGATTGCTGCTGCCGACCACGACCCGTCCGTTCTTCACGCGGTCCATCACGGTATCCGCGTTATTGATGAGGAAATCCAGTTCGTTCATCAGGCTGCTGTTGTAGTAGCGAATCGGGTTGGCCTGCTCGGTCATGCCGCTGCGGATGGTCTGCGCCTTGCGCTTGATGGAATCCAGCGCCGCCATAGCAGCCGCCTTGTCGGTAATCACATAGTCGGTATAACTGCCGCTTTTCACCGCAGAATCGCAATTCTTGAACTTTTGCGTATCCGTTCGCATATCGAGCAGCTGCTTCATGAGGTTCGTCGCGTAGGCTTCCATTTCGGCGCGCTTGCTGTCCGAAAGCGGCATGCGCAGGAAGATGGCGTTCACGTCATTCTCTGCCTTGGCGCTGTACCACGTTACGTCCATGCCGGTCAGCTCACCGATGTTGCGAAGCGGCAGATAGATGGAGTTTCGGTAAAACAGCGGATAAATCGTCTCGCCCTTCTGGTTTTTGAAGGTCTGCTGTTTGCCGTCCACGAGCACCTTCACGCCCTTATCGAGCGTAGCCGTGCCGGTCGCACCGACATATTTTACGCCTTCCTTGTGGTACACATCGTCATCCGCACACGGATACGACTTTTCCGTAGTGCCGGACAGGAACACCGTGCGCGATGCACTGTCCCACGAGATATTTTTGCCCATCCAGCGGCCAACCGTGCGCAGCGGCATGTAGGTCGAGCCGTTGTAGCTCAGCGCCGTGTAAACCGTCTTGCCGTCCTCGCTCGGGAAGGTGGCCGGAATGCCCTCAACATAGATGTTCGCGCTCTGCGGATTGATTTTTACGGCAGTGCGGGTCTGCGCCGTATTCTGTGCAGCTGCCTGCACCGTACCCGACGGTATATAGGTCTGCACATTGGCTGCGCCTGCGCTCATCATCAGTGCGGACGCCATCAGGCAGCCTGCAAGTGTGCCGCTTACGATTTTCTTGAACTTAGTCATAATTGCCCCTCCACATAATAGAATACAGTTTTTTCTATCCATACCTATGGTATACAACAAAAATCATATTCTGTCAATCCATTTTCCTGATACTATTATAACGACCGGGAGCGCCGTTTTGTGACAACAAACCGCTAAGGATTTTTTTCAAAAAATTTGCCACAGAAAATCCCGCTCAGGCGTTGTATAATTGAAGGGTATCATTTCCAACCCGAGGGGGAACCAAATTGACACAGGAGCAAATCCTCTTTTTCGAGGAATCATATACAAAGTATTACAGGATGATGGTGCAGACCGTTCTGCCCATTGTCGGCAGCCGCGATATTGCCGAGGATATTGTGGCCGACACCTTTCTCATCCTGCTGGCCAGGATCAACAGCGTGATGGAGCACGAGCAGCCTGTAAAATGGCTGTTCCGCGTGCTGAAAAACAACGCCATCAGTGAATACCGCATGCAGTGCAGACACGCGGCCTCGCCGCTTGAGGAAAACATTCTGCGTACCGCCGAACCCGAGCTGATACCGTTTTCCGGTATGCTGCCAAAGGGCTTATCCGCGTCCGAACAGCGCATTCTTACCCTGCGGCTCGCTGAGGACATGGACTATTCCACCATTTCGGAAATACTCGGCATTTCCGAGACCGCCTGCCGCAGCCAGTACAGCCGCGCACGGCGGCACTGCGCCGAACTTATGGAAAGGAGTGACGACAATGCAGGATTCTAAGCAGATTGACGAGCTGTTCCGGCTGATGGACGACGTTTGCGAAAACGGTGATGCGGCGCTGCCTGCGCTCGAGCAGTATTTGCAGACGCAGACGGACGCGCCGGAAATCGACACAGAAGCGTCACTCAAAAAGTTCAAGGCCGACCATAGGGAATTTTTCGTCAAGCCGCACCGCGGACGGCGGCTGTGCTACCGCGTTTTTGTTGTCGCGGCGGCTGTTTTCGCCGCAGGAACCGTGTTTGCGCTGGCTACCGGACACAATCCGTTCGACTATGCGGCGATGTGGGATTCCGAAACGTTCGGCTTTTTCCAGAGCGGACATGACGATTTTGAGACCACCGAGGATGGCTATACGCATTTTCCGGACGGTACATCGGTGAATTACGAGCACGCGACCGACACGGTAGAATACGACCCGAATGCACCGCTCGGCTCAGAGGCGAATCCTCTGCCGGCTGACCCGCAGGTACCTGAACCCGGATATGAAGATTTACCGGATACGGATTTGTCCGATACCAACTTAGAGAAAACCGAGTCCACTTGGAATGAAATGCACGTTATGGAGTATTTCGATATCACCAATGCGGATTTGAAAACCACTTTAGAGGAATTCGGTGTAAAACAGAAAATGGCACCTACCAAAATCCCTTCTGCGTATTCCATACCCGAAATTCAAATCACAAAAGATTATCTCTTCGATCAAGTAACTTTTGTCGGTACTTATACCAAACCCACCGACCCTAACGGTCCTATTATTCTGGTACTCATTGAAGTCCCACTAAACGGCAGTGGCGGTGGCATCGAAAAGGACGACCGTCCGGTTATTCAATATGAAAAACCCAATGCCACATGGTACATCATGCACAATCTGGAACAAATCAACGCGGTTGCCATGATTGACCAATATGAAGTGCTGATTTCTGCACCGCTTTCGGTAGATGAGGTAAAGGAAATGATCGACTCCATCTACGAATAACAAAAACCCGATCTCCAACAGACACAATGGAGATCGGGTGCTTTTTATGCGAAAATTTTATGGTACGCGTGCGAGACGTAACCGCCGACAGCGGCGGTCATTTCCTTGGACGCCACGGCCTTATCCGCCACGGTGACGATCCACGCGATTCTTGTGCGCGGCATGGCCGCCAGCGGAAACATGTGCCGTGCGATGGCTTCGCACTCCCGCTCGGACAGACCGAAGGTATGCTTGGCGCGGTCGGCTGCGATGTGGCCGTGAATGAACCCGTGCATGTGGGCAATGCGGTGCACGCCGGAAAAATGGCTCAGATAGCGACGAAAGCGCTCGCCGTGCCAGTCATAGCCGAAAAAGTCATGCAGCAGCGCGGCACGGACAACCGAAGTCGTTTCGCTCTCCGACAGACGCATCAGGCGGGCGATCTGACAGGCTGCTTCCGCTACCGCAACGGAATGGTCATACACAGAGTTGTCCAGTCCGTGGTGACAGAACGTGCGAAGCTGCTGAAAACGCGGATGTGCAAGGATATCTCCCGCGTACTGCTGGATTTCACTGTCCATCGGACCCACCTTCCTTCCTTTCTTTTGATGTCTTTATTATAGTGCGCTTAGTGCACAAAATCAAGAGGTAATTTGTAACAAGTTTGTGACAAAAATACCAACGATCTGCTTAGCCGAGCGGCGGCGTGTCCAGTATCATCTGCCTGTACTCTAAATCCTCAAAGCCGAGCATGTGATAGAGGGCACTTGCCCGCACGTTGCTTTCCGTTACCTCCAGACGATACCGCGCGGCTGTGTTGTACTTTTCGTGCACCGCGGCGATGATCCTGCTGCCGATGCCCTTGCCGCGCTGCTCGTCATCCACCATGATTTCCTCCAGCCAGACGCACAGACCGCCCGCCTCATTCGACCAGGTGAGCGCCAGCAGACAGTACGCGCACGGCTGTCCGTTCTCGTCCTCGGCAATCAGGCAGTCCGCATACGGCGTGCCGTGCAGGAGCAGCTCAAACGTGCGTTCGGCGTTCTGCTGCGGGATTTCATGGTCGCAGGCAGGCGTTTTGTAGAACGCATGGCAGCGGTCGATAAAGAATTCGCGGTCGGATGCCTCGATAGAGCGAATACGCATAGTTTCCTCCTGAAAGAACAGGGCATGTCCGTTGACACACCCTGTTTTGCTGTAAATTAAATCTGGTTAAGAGCCTGTTCCAAATCAGCGATAATGTCCTCAACATTCTCCAGACCGACCGAAATGCGAACCATGCCCGGCTCAATGCCTGCGGCAACCAGCTGCTCGTCGGTCAGCTGACGGTGGGTTTCGGACGCCGGATGCAGCACGCAGGTGCGGATGTCGGCAACATGAACCTCATTGCACGCCAGCTTGAGGCTGTCCATGAACTTCATCGCCGGAGCGCGGCCGCCCTTGATGTCGATGGACATAACGCCCGAGGTGCCCATCGGCAGGTACTTCTGTGCACGCTCGTAGTGCTCGTTGCCCGGCAGTGCGGGATAGCGAACGGATGCGATCTTATCGCTCGACTCGAGGAACTTGGCAACGGTCAGCGCGTTCTCGCAGTACTGACGCATACGCACCGGAAGGGTCTCCAGACCGAGGTTGAGCAGGAACGCCGAGTGCGCTGCCGGATAGCAGCCGAAGTCGCGCATCAGCTGCATACGCGCCTTGATGATGTACGCCATCGCGCCGAACTCGCGGGTGTAGACCACGCCGTGGTAGCTTTCGTCCGGCTCGGTGAAATCCGGGAACTTGCCCGATGCCGCCCAGTCAAACTTGCCGCCGTCCACGATCACACCGCCGCCCTGTACGGCATGGCCGTCCATGTACTTGGTGGTGGAGTGGATGACAATATCCGCGCCCCATTCGATCGGTCGGCACAGCACCGGCGTTGCAAACGTGTTGTCCACGATGAGCGGCACGTTATTCTTGTGCGCGATGTTCGCCCACTTTTCAATGTCGAACACGGTCAGAGCGGGATTGGCCAGCGTCTCACCGAACACAGCCTTGGTGTTGGGCTTGAACAGCTTCTGCACTTCCTCCTCGCTTGCCTCTGCGTCCGCCCAGATGCACTCGATGCCCAGCTTTTTGAGCGTTACGCCGAACAGGTTGATCGTGCCGCCGTAGATGGTGGAAGCCGCGATGAAGCTGTCGCCTGCCGAGCACAGGTTGAGGATGGACAGCAGGGATGCCGCCTGACCCGAGGAAGTCAGCATCGCGCCGACGCCGCCCTCGAGGGACGCGATTTTCTTCTCTACCGCGTCGCAGGTCGGGTTGGCAAAGCGCGAGTAGATGCACTCTGTCGGCATATCGAACAGGGACGCGATCTTTGCGGTCGAGTCAAAGCGGTAAGTGGTGGACTGCACGATCGGCATGACGCCCGGACCGCCGTTTTCCGGCTTGTAGCCTTCATGCAGGCATTTTGTTTCGATTTTCATATAGACTACCTCTTTACTATGATTTAACGTAGAAGAATCTCCATTTATTGTAGCATGCAGAAGCCTGTCGGTCAAGGCAGTTCGGTTGAACAAACGGCGGTATCATGGTATGATAGAGGCAGTACGAAGGGAGGCAAACCACATGAAGGATCTGCTCATTACCCTGCTGAATACAGCGTTCTGGGTCGGACTGCATTTCGGTACGGCTGGCGCAGTGTGCGCTCTGCCGAAGGACGTGCAGACGCGGTGGTTCGACCCAAACCGTCGTTTTTTCACGGTTTCCGACTGGGAAATGCGGGTTTTCCGCAAGATCGGTCTGCCGAAATGGAAGGACCGGCTGCCGCAGTTCAATCCCGAATTTGACAAGCGGCACCTCAAATCCGGGCGGGATACGGCATACCTCGACCGTTTTCTGTTCATCACCTGCCGTGCGGAAGTGATTCATTATGTGATCGGTGTGCTCGGATGGGTGTCGCTCACGTTCTGTCTGCTGAGCGCCGACCGGACGGCGTGGCTCATCCGGTATGCGGTCATTGCGCTTGCGATTCAGCTGGCGAACCTGCCGTTCGCGTGGATTCAGCGATATAACCGGAAACGGCTGCTCAGCGTCCGCAAAAGGCTTTCATTACGGATAGAAATTTGATATAATATAAAGATAGCATAAGGATAATCAAGGAGATTTTGCAATATGACTGACGAAAAAATTGCACGCATCAACGCGCTTGCCAAAAAGGCCAAGACCGAAGGACTGACCGACGCAGAGAAGAAGGAGCAGCAGGAGCTCCGCGCAGAGTACGTTGCCGATTTCCGCAAGAGCCTGAAGGCACAGCTGGACAACACGGTGGTTATCAATCCGGACGGCAGCTCGTACAAGCTGAAGCAGGACAAAAAGTGATGCAGCTGCCCGAACACGCGGCACACGCCATCCGGCGATTAGAGCGTGCCGGATTTGAGGCGTGGGCGGTCGGCGGCTGCGTGCGCGACAGTCTGCGCGGTGTCCCGCCGCACGACTGGGACTTGTGTACGTCCGCGTCTCCGGCTCAGATGCAGGCCGTGTTCGCGGACGCGCGTGTGCTCACGACCGGACTCAAACACGGCACGCTGACCGTACTCACGGACGGCGGCCCGCTCGAGATTACCACCTACCGCACGGAGGGCGGCTACTCGGACGGGCGGCATCCGGACGGCGTGCGCTTTGTCACCGACATCCGTGAGGATCTGGCACGAAGAGATTTCACGGTCGGTGCGATGGCGTGGCACCCGGAACGCGGTTTGTGCGACCCGTTCGGCGGGCAAACCGACCTCAAAAACGGCGTTCTGCGCGCGGTCGGTGATGCAGACACCCGATTTCAGGAGGACGCGCTGCGCATCCTGCGCGGACTGCGGTTCGCATCCAAGCTGGGTTTTGCCATCGAGCCGGAAACCGCCGCTGCCATGCGGCGGCAGGTGCATCGCCTGGACTGCATTGCCGCCGAGCGCATCCGTGAGGAACTGACCGGTCTGCTGTGCGGCCGCTATGTGCAGCGCACGCTGATGGCTTATGCCGACCTTATCACCTCTGCCCTGCCCGAGCTCGCGCCCATGCAGGGCTGTCAGCAGCAGAATCCGCACCACCTATACGATGTGTGGGAGCACACCGTGCGCGCGGTCGGTCAGGTACCGGCCGAGCCGGTGCTCCGGTGGGCGATGCTGCTGCACGACAGCGGCAAGCCCGCCTGCAAGACCGTGGACGAGCAAGGCATCGGGCATTTCCGGGGACATCCCAAGGCGAGCCTTGCGCTGTCGCGCGAGCTCCTGCCGCGGCTGCGGTTCTCGAGCGCGGACACCGAACGCATTCTCCTGCTGGTCGAGCGGCACGACACACCGCTCGGTGACAACGAAAAGCTGGTGCGGCGCAGTCTGTCGCGCATCGGAGAGGCGCGGTTCCGCGACCTGCTGGCGATCAAAAAAGGTGACGCGGTCGGTCAGGGCACCAGCCGCGACTATGTGGCACAGCTGTTTGAGACCGAAGCGCTGCTGAACCGCGTACTCGCGCAGGAGCAATGCTTCTCGCTGCGGCAGCTTGCCGTAAACGGAACCGATTTACAGGCGCTTGGTCTGCGCGGCAGGCCGGTCGGTGAAATGCTGCACGCCCTGCTGGATGCCGTGATAGACGGCCGGACCGACAATCGGCGGGATACGCTTCTGTGGCTTGCCCGCACCCGAATGGAGGAACAACATGTCAAATAAAGAGATTTTCATCGAAACCTACAACAAAAACATCCATCGTCCGGGCGCAGAAAAGCTGCTTGCGTGGCTCGAGGGCACGGATTTCTTCACGGCTCCCGCGTCCACACGGTTCCACGCTGCGTATGAGGGCGGTCTGCTCGACCACTCGCTCAACGTGTACAACGTGCTGATCTCCAAGCATTTCAATCCCGAAACCGACGATCTGGAAAGCTACACCATCGTTTCGCTCCTGCACGATCTGTGCAAGGCCGGTTTCTACAAGACCGAGCTCCGCAACCGCAAAAACGACCGCGGCGAGTGGGAAAAGGTGCCGGTTTACGCAGTAGACGACCAGTTTCCGTATGGTCACGGCGAAAAATCCGTGTTCCTGATCGAGCGGTTCATGCGGCTGCGCACCGAGGAAGCGATCGCCGTGCGCTGGCACATGGGCGGCTTTGACGAGTCGGTCAAGGGCGGCAGCTTCGCACTCGCGCACGCGTTCGAGAAGTACCCGCTTGCCGTAAAGCTGCACCTTTCCGATCTGGAAGCGACCTATCTGCACGAAAGCCGAGGAGAATGAGCATGAAAACCAGGGAATTTTCCATCTCGACCGATCACGAGGGCATGTACAATATCACCGCCAGACTGCGTGAAGTCATCCGCGAGAGCGGTGTGCAGAGCGGTCTTGCCGTGGTGTACTGTCCGCACACGACCGCCGGTATCACCATCAACGAAAACGCCGACCCGGATGTGCAGCACGATCTGCTGCTCGGTCTGCGCGAGGCGTTTCCCGACCGGCGCGAGTTCCGGCATGCCGAGGGCAATTCGACCGCGCACCTCAAGTGCAGCTATGTCGGCCCGAGCCAGACCGTGCTCATCGAGGACGGCAAGCCCATCCTCGGCATCTGGCAGGGCGTGTATTTCTGCGAGTTCGACGGTCCGCGCCATCGCCGCTACTATATTAAGGTAATGGCGGATAATTAACTTGCACTTGCTTTTCCGCTCTGCTATAATAAAGTCAAACATACTCTAAAAAGGAAGATATTCTCATGGAAGCACTGGAATGTATCAAAACCCGCCGAAGCATCCGCAAGTTCACCGAGCAGCCTGTGACCGAGGACGAGGTTCGTCAGGTCGTTGAAGCTGCCGCCTTTGCGCCGAGCTGGAAGAATACGCAGATCGCGCGCTACATCGTTGTGACCGACAAGGAAAAGAAGGACAAGCTGGCCGACAACTGCATGCTCGGTTTTGCCTACAACCAGAAGACCACCCACGGCGCACCGGCGCTGGTCGTGCTGACCATGATCAAGGGTCGCTCCGGCTACGAGCGCGACGGCTCGTTCAGTACCCCGCTTGCCACTCACTGGCAGTCCTTTGATGCGGGCATCGCCGCACAGACCTTCTGCCTGTCCGCGCATGCGCTCGGTCTCGGCACGGTCATCATGGGTATTTACGATCCCGCCGAGGTTGCCAAGGTCGTGGAAATCCCCGAGGGTCAGGAAGTGGCCGCGCTCATCGCGCTCGGTCATCCGGCACAGGACCCGCAGGCTCCGGCGCGTAAGGATGTCGATACGCTGCTGCGATTTGAGTAAAAGTGCATACTTTGAGCACCGTGGAAGCAATTCTGCGGTGCTTTTCTTTTCTCGGCACAAGGTGACCAGGGCACACGAACTGCCGCAGGCGGGTTCGCCCCTGACGGGCGGCTCCTTTTCCCGCACCGGCTGACCGGGGCACGCGAACTGCCGCAGGCGGGTTCGCCCCTGACGGGCGGCTCCTTTTCTGTGCCGGCTGACCGGGGCACACGAACTGCCGCAGGCGGGTTCGCCTCTGACGGGCGGCTCCTTTTCTGCATCGGCTGAGCGGGGTACGCGAACTGCCGCAGGCGGGTTCGCCCCTGACGGGCGGCTCCTTTTCTGCATCGGCTGAGCGGGGCACACGAACTGCCGCAGGCGGGTTCGCCCCTGACGGGCGGGGAGTTTTTCGCTGAACCTCAGCGGGGAGCTGCGCTCTGCGGAGCGCGGGGACGGCGCCGTACCCACGGCGGAGGGCAAAAAGGAAGGGACACCTGCGGTTTCCCTTCCTCTTTGAACTCCTACCTTT
>OGYI01002501.1_pt1 | contig 13667 bp, 16 predicted proteins | sample 1576521 | NCBI WGS metagenome assembly OGYI01 (sample SAMEA3541484, study PRJEB24748) | human gut metagenome | biome: human gut; feature: human-associated habitat; material: faeces | place: China | collected 2012
CCTTGAAACCGACCGCAAACTGCGCGGATGGAACCTGGCGGGTGCGCAGCCAACACATTGGGCGTGTGTTTCACCGCTTCCCATTGAATGATATGAAGTACCAGCATCCCCAGGCCCAGGCCAACCAGAGTGATCAGCGCAAACAGCGGCTGAACGATCAGAAAAAATGCTGTCACTGCCAGAGCCATCAGTACGCCGCCGGTAAGATCCATAATGGCCATCATGGAATACTGCTCCAACTCCGTGACGGTAGAGGTAAGGACCGTCTGGATGCTACCCAACTTCTGTTCAGAAAAGTAGCCCATGGGAGCAGCTCTCATCCGATCTCCGATAGTCAGCCGGTAATCCCGGAACATATCAAATCCCCTGGCACTCATGGTAATATCCATCAGCCACTGAAAGAGGATTCGCAGCAATATACTGACAATCACAATTCCAAGGGCAGACCAGACTGTATTCATGGTAAGATGGTTCAGATTTTCCGCAACTACATAGACAGCTATCAGAATCAGAGACATGGAAACCGTCTTCATCAGATTAAAGAAGATTCCCAGTTTAATTTTCCCGCTGTACGCTCCGGAAATCTTTAAAATTCTTTTGATCATCATCAGCATAGGGCTCACTCCTCCTTTCGATTCTTTCCCTGACTCTGCGCGCCCAGATGATTTTCCCACATTCTGCGATAAAGAGGGCAGCGGTCTAATAGCTCTTTCTGTGTTCCGGAAGCAGCGATATGTCCCTTATCCACCACCAGGATCTGATCCGCGTTCTGAATGGTGGACAGACGGTGAGCCACTACAATCAAGGTTTTTCCCTGCACCAGCCTTCCTACCGCTTCCTGTATCTGGGCCTCACTCTGTGGATCCGCGTAGGCGGTGGCCTCATCCAGAATCACTGTACGGGAAGGCTTTAACATCGCTCTGGCAATGGTGATCCGCTGCCGCTCACCTCCGGATAACCGGTCTCCCGCCTCTCCTGCCGGTGTATCATAACCATTGGGAAGCTGCATAATAAATTCATGACAGTTCGCTGCTTTCGCCGCCTCTTCCACTTCATGGTCTGTCGCCTCCGGACGCCCCATGCGGATATTTTCCCGGATGGAGCGGTCAAAGAGGAAATTATCCTGGGCCACATAGCTGATTTCGCCCATGAGCTGATCAAAGGGAATCTGTTTCAAATCAACGCCTCCATACCGGACAATTCCCTTCCCTGCATCCCAGAAGCCGGCCATCAGTTTGGCAATGGTGGATTTTCCGGAGCCTGAAGGTCCTACAATGGCAGTCATCTTTCCGGGTTCTGCAGAAAAACTCACATTGTGAAGGACTTCCCGGGAACGGTTATAGGAGAAGCTGACGTTTTCAAAAGAAAATCCGCTGGATTTTAGAAGAACAGGCTGGGTAGGCCGCACCTGTTCCGGAATAACGAGGAATTCCCGGATTGGCCTTAAATTGGCGGCAATTACCGTCAACTGCTCGCTACCAAAGGCCAGTTTCATCAATGGAGCCATAAATCCAAAGGGAATCACTATGCAGGCGATCAGAATCGGCAGGGAGATTTCGCCATTCATATAGAGCCAGGTTCCCACCGGCAGGCTTCCCACCATGGTAGATGGAATGATTGCCTTTACTGCTGCCATCCAAAACCAGCACTGACGCCACCAGGCAAGGGTACTGTCATGGAAAAATTTTACCGCGTTGGAATATTTCCCAAAAGAAACCCCCGTCTGTCCAAAGGCCTTAATGACCTGAATGCCATTTACATATTCCACCAGGGCGGCGTTCATCTCGTTTCCGGCCTTTAAGTAGGTTGCCATCTTCTCCCCATACCCCCGCATCATGCCGATGATGAATGGAACAGAGAGAGGAATGGTCACCAGAGAAGCCAGGCCCATCCTCCAGTCCAGAAGAAAAATCAAAACCAGGCAGGCGGCCGGCGCTCCTAATTGCGAGGGTGCTTCTGGAATCACATGGGCGATGGAATCCTCCAGTTTTCCCACATTGTCTACGATTAACGTTTTATATACTCCGGACGGTGTCTCCAACATCACGCCTAAGGGAACGCGCCGCATATGGTCGGCAATGGCCCGCCGGATGTTCCTTAAAATGGTAAAAGCTATCTTATGACTTCTGGCTGAGGAAATCGTACAAAAAAGTGTTCGCAGCAGAACTCCCGCAGCTGCCAGGCCAGCCCATTGACAAGCACTTATGATGGTCGCCCTTCCCGCATATGCTTCATTTGCCAGCATTGCCGCCGCCAGAAAGGGGAGCATCCCGCAGAGCTCGCCCAAAAGCGCCAGGGCAATGGAGAGAGGCATTTTCCCCTTTTGGTCTCCGGCAAAACGGAACAAAACCTTGATCGGATGCTCGGCTTTCTCATTCATATTCCAATCGCTCCTTTCCTGTTTGGGTATGGTTCATCACACATAGAGTTAGTTTTTGCTAACTTGTGATGTAAAAGAATTGCCTGGGTCATACCAGACGTGATTTTTATTTGAGAATATTGTTAGCTAACATTGTTCACAAAACAGGCTGACAAAAACGGATGTTGCATCCGTTTCTGCTTTCTGTCTTTAAAATCCCAGTACGGTTCTCCATGCCGGATAAAAGAATTCATGGAATGTCCGGAGATAATGCCTTGCGTCCTCCAGTGGAAAATCATGCACCACCACTTCAAACAAGGCGGTAACATAGGCGCTCATCAGCAGGTGCATCTCCTCCGGCCGGATCTCCTTTACAGAAATTCCTCTTTTTTTGGCTTCCTCCATAAAATTCAGCGTTTCCTTCTGCTCCATTTCCACCAGCTCATGAATAAAATGAGCATAGCGGGTACCTTCTGCCTTGCAGATAATCAATTTAAATAAATCAAAGTTAGGATACACAACCTGCAGGATCATCTCCACATCAGCCCCGCTGTTCCACACTTCATCAAGACGTTCTTCGCGTAGAAAACCATAATCGACTTCCCGGTATCGATTATACCAGGACATCAGCGCATCTATGGCAGGCTGTACCACCCGGGCAAATAATTCTTCTTTGTCTTTAAAATGGCGATAGATTCCAGCCGCACTAATACCAGCTCTGGAAGCAATTTCCCTCATGGAGGCCTGCTCAAAGCCCTTCTCTAAAAACTCTTCCTTTGCTGCCGGCAGAATTTTCTCATAGGTCTCCGTTCCGTCTCTGGGCACAAACACTCCTCCTTTCCTCGTTCATATGTAAACGTTGTTTGCTAACATTGTTTACATACTAGCATATAGTAAACCTCCTGTCAAGAGCCTGTACAATTCCCTTTTGGGAAATATTTCTTATAAACGCTGATCTTCTTTTTTATAGAAAAGATACCGCTTTAATTTGACAATGAAAATTCCAATCCACAAAGTAGCACTCAGTATCTTCATCCCGAGAATAAAATAAGAACTGGTAGGTGTCCTACAAAATACCGCTTCAATCGCTCGGAGCGTCCAAATGAATGCGCATAATGCACACAGCAGCACAATAAAAAGTCGTGGTCTTTCCATGAGAAGTTCCTCCAAATATGAATTTGAATATCAGTAAATTATGACCTCTCAACAGAGGTTACAGTGTTTTAATAAAATCCTCCAAAAGCCTTGAAAATAAAGGATTTATCGCAATGTGTCTGCCTTATCTCTTTATACGGTTACACACAAGTTTACTCTTTCCCTCATTGCTCATAAGGGCAAATACAAGGGCAAGAAAATCTCATAACAAGATATAACAAAGTGTGGCAATCGGAGAACTGTGATGTATGTGCGAATATATTATAACGGAGGATTTTTCAATGGACAAGTACATTTACGATGATAAAAATGGTCTGTGGTATGAACTGCAAGGAGATTATTATATCCCATGTCTTATCTTACCAGCCGAAAAAGAACAGCCTATTGGTTTGTGGGGACAGCGGCACTTGCGGTATCTGAAAGAATACCGCCGAGCCACCTACATAACCTTGTTCACAAGCGGCAGACTGAACAATTACCTTGCTGACATCGACAGGCAGGCGCAGGAACGCATGGAAAGGCTCACAGAGCAGATGAAACGGGTGCAGGGTATTACGGAGCAGTTAAAGGCGGAAAACGCTTTGGAATGGACACAGAGAATGAATAACATACGGGCGTGTGCAAAGGAGATTGTGGAAAAAGAAATCATCTTTGCATAAGAAGACAGCGGTAGGATTTAGTTTTCCTACCGCTGTTTCACTTAAATCAAAAAAATATATTGACATTTTTCTATGTGTTGCATATAATAACACATAGACATTTATCTATAGGAGGTGATTGAGAGAGATGGATGAAAAAAGAATTGCGGCAATTTTCAAAGCGTTTTGTGATGAAAACCGCATTAGGATTATAAAACTGCTGCGTTCAGGTGAAAAATGTGCTTGCAAGTTGCTAGAAGAAATCAATGTCACGCAGCCTACGCTTTCCCACCATATGAAAATTCTTTGTGACGCTGAAATAGTTGTCGGGCGCAAAGAGGGAAAATGGACACACTATTCTATTTCAGAAAAAGGTGTGGAGCAGGCAAAAGAATGTTTGCGGCAGTTGACAACACTTGATGTTGAAAGCGAAAACAAGTCGTGCTGTGAAAAGTGAGGAAGTTTATTTGAATGCTTTTCCGCACGACTTATATTCGGAATATTAAATCGTCATATTTCAATATGACTATATGAAAGGAGCTTTTTATGGAGGCACTAAAAACAATTTGGGACTTTTTTCAAAATGAAGTCCTCGGTATGAACTGGCTGAATCGTCTCATTGAAACAATTTTGAACGCTTGCGGTTTAGATACCACGGGCAAAATAGGAGCGAGTATTCAGTTTTTCATCTATGATACCATAAAAATTATGGTACTGATTGGCGTTTTGATTTTGATTATCTCGTATATTCAAAGTTATTTCCCGCCCGAAAGAGCTAAAAAGATACTCGGCAGATTTCACGGAATATGGGCGAATATCATCGCCGCTCTGCTCGGTACGGTAACACCGTTTTGCTCGTGTTCTTCCATTCCGTTGTTTATCGGGTTTACAAGCGCAGGTTTGCCGCTTGGCGTTACATTCTCCTTTTTGATTTCTTCGCCGATGGTTGACCTCGGAAGCCTTGTCTTACTGATGAGTATTTTCGGCTGGAAAGTTGCTGTTTTATATGTAATATTCGGTTTGGTAATCGCTGTGGCTGGCGGAACGCTAATTGAAAAGTTGCACCTCGATAATCAAGTGGAAGAATATATCCGAAACGGTCACTCAATTGATGTTCCGCAGGAGGAGCTGCATTTCAAAGACCGTATGAAATTTGCGTGGGAACAGGTTGTTGAAACCGCTAAAAAGGTTGCTCCTTATGTTCTGATTGGCGTGGGCATTGGTGCTTTCATTCACAACTGGATTCCTGAAGAATTTATTGTCAAAGCACTTGGCGAAAATAATCCGTTTGGCGTAATTCTTGCTACGATAGTCGGTATTCCGATGTATGCGGATATTTTCGGTACAATCCCGATTGCAGAAGCCCTGCTTGCAAAAGGTGCTTTGCTCGGCGTTGTGCTTTCCTTTATGATGGGCGTTACAACGCTCTCGCTCCCTTCAATAATTATGCTTCGCGAAGCAGTTAAGCCGAAACTGCTCGGTATTTTCATTGGAATATGTGCCGCTGGTATTATTATTGTAGGCTATCTTTTCAACGCAATACAATATTTAATTGTTTAATTTTAGGAGGTTATTATTATGGCATTATTTGGTTTTGGAAAGAAGAAAGAAAAAGAAATAAACGCTCCTGTTTGTACTTGCAATGGTAACTGTTCCGTGTCTGAAACAGTTGAACCGGAAAATTTGAATAACTGTTGTCAAGACATACAAGGCAGAATTTGCTGTATCAAGGTATTAGGTTCAGGGTGTTGTCATGCTCTTTATGAGAACACACAATCCGCCGTTAAAGCAATGGGGATTTCCGTAGAAGTAGAATATATTACGGACTTGAAAAAGGTTATGGAATATGGCGTTATGAGTATGCCTGCCCTTGTTGTCAACGAAAAGGTTGTTGCTATGGGTAAGGTTTTGAAAGCTGCTGATGTGGTTGCTCTGCTGCACAAGCTGGGGTTTTAACGATGGATAAGAAAAAGGTAGCCTTTATTTGTGTGCATAACTCCTGCCGCAGTCAGATTGCAGAAGCACTTGGAAAACATTTGGCGGGAGATAAGTTTGATTTCTATTCTGCCGGAACAGAAACAAAATCACAAATCAATCAGGACGCTGTGCGGCTTATGAAACAGCTTTATGGGATAGATATGGAGCAAAGCCAGTATAGCAAGACGATTGATAAAATCCCTACGCCCGATATTGCGATTTCAATGGGGTGTGATGTCGGTTGTCCCTATATCGGTAGAGCGTTTGATGATAATTGGGGACTTCCCGATCCGACGGGCAAAAGTGATGAATGTTTTATACAGGTCATTGAGAGAATATCTCAAAAAATAAAAGACTTGAAATTAGAAAAGTAACATGAAAGCCACAGAATGGATATATTGCCCTATCTGCGGCAATAAAACTCGCACAATGATACGGGAAGATACAGAATTAAGAAACTTCCCTCTCTACTGTCCGAAGTGCAAAAAGGAAACAAGCATCAATGCTCAGGATATGAAAGTCACGCTTGCAGAACACAAATAAGATTTTTATGTATGCCGCCGCATGGGTGATACCATAGCGGCGGTTTTTCGTGCCTATCGGCTGTCTCTGTCAAAGGATTTCTTTCTCTGTCTCGGCTGGTTTCTCTGCTTACCCTCCGCCTGAAGCTGACGCAGGCGTTTCAGCACGCTCTCTCGTTCAGGCGGCTTTGCCTGCTCTTTTTTGGCGGGTTTCTGTTTTTCCCTGACCTGTTGCTCCCATGCGGCAAGGTCACGATTGAACTGCTCCACAACAGCCTCCGCCTTACGGTAGGTTGCCATGTACGCCTGCACATCGGGATAACCGTCCTCTTTCAGAACATCGGGCAGTTTATCCAGCTTTTCAGCGATTTCCTTTTCTGTCCGCTGTATCTGCTCTGTGAGCGCCTTGCGCTCCTTACCCTTGAAAATCCCTTTTGTATCGGCAAGCTGTTGTTTCAGCTTCGGAAGTACCGTATCCTGCAAATGCCGGATTTCTTTCGCCTTATCCTGCGCCTTTATCATCAGCTTTTGCATGGTACGGAACTCTGCCATATCTATTTCAAGGACAGGCTTCGGCGGCATATCGTGTTCACGGATTAGGTTATGCAGGAAGTCTTTTGCCTTGCTGACGATACTGCGGAACAGACCCGGCATCCAGCCCTTGCTTTTGATGGACTGGCTCGTTTTTTCGTGTATCTCTGTCCGCTTGACTTCTAAAATCTTTGCTTCGGCGATACCCGATAATAACGCCATATCCGCTGTCCTGTTCCATTCCTGTCTTGCGGCATTGTCGGCTTTGATTTCGTCCGCTTTGGGATTGTTCTTACCGATTTTCTTGGTCGGCAGATAGACGCTGTTTTTATCAAACACTTTTAAGTGCTGCTCAGGATCAGAGATATGGCGGTTGATAAGTTCCGTATACACTTCCTTTATCTCTCGGAGAAAAGGCTCTCCCTTAAAGCGTGTATCTTTGGCAGTAAACAGATGGCTTTCGTATACCTCGCCGTTTTTGATGACTGTACAGCCTTTCCGTATCTGCCCGTCCTCCCCCGTGATTTCTTTTTTGGTGCGGACACGCTTTCCAGTCTCGTCAAAGAACACGCTACGGGAAGCAATCTTCACATCGTGTTCGGGGAGCAGTTTCCTCTCGCTGAAAATCAGATGGATATGATAATTTGTCTTGCGCTTGTTGTGGTGGAGGGCGGACACGCATTCCACACCGTACCGCCTGCGGAACTCCTCTGTAAAGTCCGTGAGTACCTGCTGCGGCTCGTATTGCGTATAGACTTCGGGCAAGGCGATAATCAGTTCCCTTGCTTCGATACATTTGCCCTCTGTGCCGCTGCGCTGAAACTCCTGCTGGCTTTCCCTTGCAAGATTGCTCCAAAAGGTGCTGTCGGCGGTGCGGTAGGTGGCATAGAGATTTTCTTGCCTTGCATGGCTTGTAATATACGATATTCGCCCTTTGACATTGGGCAGCTTTGACATCTGGATAAAACTGTGTCTCGGCATACATCATCTCCGTTTTCTGTTGTCAAGGTGCGTCCTTTTTGCAACCGTTTACGGTTGCGGCTGTCGCTGCGGCAGCGGTGACAGCCCCGTATCATACGCCGCAGGCGGTTGATACGGAAGCCCCCTGCAAGGGCGAAATACCCGGAGTACAAACCGTAGGTTTGTGCGAGGGGTGTATTTCGCTCTCAAACGCCGAGGGCTTAGGGTTACTTTCCGAAAAGAGAATGGATGGTCATTCCACTCTGCGGACATCATCGGGCTTCAGAAGATTTCTTCCCTGATTGACCGTCAGAAACCGTTCCAGCGTGTCCCTGCGGATAATGGTCTTGCGCCCCACTTTGAGGACGGGCAGCTTTTCCCATTCCACCAGCTTCCGCATGGTGTTCCTGCCGATACCCGTACATTCTGCGGCTTCCTCTATGGTAAGTCCCATTTTGATTGCGCTCATTCTATCAACCTCCTTTTAGAATACTCATTTTGCAACTACTGTTTTATCATTATACTTATTCTGCCATCTCTTGTCAACCTATTTTGCAACCATTCATAGTTTATTTACAACTTTCATTGAGATAAAGGTTGCAAAATAAGTATCGGCGTGTTATACTGATACCAGTCAGGAGGTGAACACCTTGAAAAAAGAAACCACATTCACCGCAAAACAGGTCGGTAGGAGGATTAAGGAACGCCGCACAGAGTTAAACATTACCATGCCGGAACTTGGCAGGCGTGTAGGCGTGAACAAATCCACCATTCAGCGGTATGAAGCGGACGGAGTTGATCCGAAGCGCACAATGGTTATCAACGGTCTTGCGGAAGCGTTGCTCACAACTCCCGAATGGCTGACAGGTCTTTCCGATGATAAGGAATATGACACCTATACTCTTTGCCAGCGGGATATTGAGGAACACATCAGGAAATATCTGGACACAGTTTCCTATACAGTAAAGGGCGAGCCGCACCAGCAGCTTCTCACGACATTTCTCGGCAAGATGGTTGACCTGTATACGGTTATGACCTGCTACTTTGCTGATGCTATGGAGGAAGTTGACCGTGTGGCGGAGGACAAGGGGCTGAAAGAGTCTCTTGGACGGTACGCCATAGAGTCCGGGGCAATCATGGAACAGGTATACCGCAAGAAGATGGAAGTACCGATTGAGGATATGAAACGGTTTTTAGACGGGATTTTACATATCCACGATGAGGGGCGCACAAGAATGTCGATGGGCGCACTTTTCGGGATAGTGGAGGAAGCCGAAGAAAGGCTATCCGAAAAAGAAAATTCCGTGGCACCTTGACAAGTAAAGACGCCAGTTGACTTTCACTGGCGGAAGTGACACAATTACTTTACGCACACCATATGTCACAGTCCCGATTGCCACGGATAGAAAGGAGTTTTTTATCTATGGCAAAAGGTTCTGTAAGAAAGAAAGGCAAAAAGTGGTACGGACGCTTTTATATTGAAGATGAAAGCGGCAGAAAAGTGCAGAAAGAGTTTGCAGGCACAGAGAGCAAGGCGGAAACAGAAGCCATGCTCCGCAAAGCGATAGCGGACTATGAGGAAAAGCAGTTTGTCGGGAAAGCGGAAAACATCACGGTAGGCGATATGCTGGATATGTGGGTAGAGGAAGAACTGAAACCCGGCAACTTAAGCAACGGGACGGTCATGTCCTATCAGGGAACGGTCAACCGTATCAAGCAATATCCCATTGGCAAACGCAAGCTGAAAACCGTGACCGCCGACCATTTGCAGGCGTTCATTGATTTTCTGAGCTACGGTGGGACAAACCCGGACGGGACAACTTCAAAGCCCATGAGCAAAGGATATATGCTCCTGTTCTCGGCGGTGTTGCAAAATTCCTTCCGCTTTGCGGTTTTCCCGAAAAAACTGATTACCTTTAACCCTATGCAGTATGTGAAGCTGAGGGGCAGGAAGCAGGAAACGGATATTTTCTCGGACAGTGAGGAAGATACTTCCAGTATTCCTACTATCACCCATGAACAGTTCCAAAAGCTGGAGGAATTTCTCAAGGCAAAAGATAATCCCGCCTTGCTGCCTGTGCAGATAGCGTACTACACGGGGCTTCGTATCGGGGAAGTATGCGGCTTGACTTGGCAGGATATTAACCTTGAGGAACAATATCTCACGGTACGCCGAAGCATGCGCTATAACGGAACAAGGCACACAACCGAAGTGGGAACGACAAAACGGAGCAAAGTCCGCACCGTTGATTTCTGCGACACGCTGGCGGCAATCCTGCGGGCGGCGAGAACAGAACAGCGCAAAAACCGTTTCCGCTACGGGGAGTTTTATCACCTGAACTACTACAAAGAAGTAAAGGAAAAAGGGCGCACCTATTATGAGGTTTACAGCCTGCAAAGGACAGAGGAAGTCCCGGAGGATTACAAGGAAATCTCCTTTGTCTGCCTGAGAGCAGACGGGGCGTATGAAGCGCCGAGTACGGTAGGGATTATGTGCAGGGCGGCAAAGAAGAAAGTGAAAGGGCTTGAAGATTTCCATTTCCACACGCTCCGTCACACCTACACAAGCAATCTGCTTTCCGGCGGCGCAAAGCCGAAAGATGTGCAGGAACTTCTCGGACACTCCGATGTCAGTACCACAATGAACATCTACGCTCACTCTACAAGGGAAGCGAAGCGCACTTCCGCAAGGCTGCTGGATAAGGTGGTCGGCGGGGAATAAAAAGTTGCCCTTGTTTCGGCTCGTAAGGGCAAAAACAAGGGCAAACAGATAAGGTTTGAATGAAAAACAGGCGTGAAGCCTTGAAAAATCAATGGTTTTTGAGGATTAGATAGTTAAATCGGAATTTGACACTATACTCGTCCGTATGCAACCAAAAGTTCTCCGCTCTGTATTCCCAATGCAATGCTATGATACAGGACAAAGCCCTCAAACTCGGCTCTGACCTCTTGAAGGATTTTACCAGAGGCATTCTCCATTCTCCCCAAAAGCTGACCCTTCACAATCCGATCATCCGGATGAATCTCCGGATACCAAAAGCCGGTATGCTGCGCTTCCTGATAAACCACTGCGGTCACCTCCTGCTGTTTCTCATTTTCCTGAGGTATATCATTTCGATCTTCCAGAATATTCAAAAAACGCATCAATGCATAAACATCTGCTTCACAGTTCCGCACCTCTGCTTCTGACCATAATCCCATACCTCCCCGCTCAATGAGTACAGCAGGAATCCCCTGCTGTACCGCCCAGCTGTAAAGGCCATTTTTCGCAGAGGACCGAACCCGGTAGGGTACTGTCAATACCTTTGCTGCAGACAGTGACTGCTGATTTACCTTTTCTTCTCCTGCTACAGGAAAGAATACCAGCGGGCGCAGCGCTTCGTCCCCGTCTCCGCTGTGAAAATCTGCCAGAAAGTCTGCTGCTGGATACAAGGCATGTTCAATAACCCAGGCAATCCGAGAAGAAAGGCTTCCCTCCTTTTTTCCCGGAAAAGCCCGGTTCAAATTGATCTTGTCCTCCGGTACCACGCGTTTCGCTGCTTCAAAAAAACCACTGGGATTGGCAATCGGAAGCAGCACAACATTGCCGGTAAGTTTCTTTGGCTTCAACGTATTGGAAAGGCGCTTGAGCGTTTCGACTCCTACATATTCACAGCCATGAACGCCAGAGGTTAGAACCAATGTTTTCCCCGGGCGTTCCCCACAGCAGCAGATTACTTCCAAAGAAATATCATTCGACACAGGAAGTATAACTGTTTTCCGTTCTCCTCGTTTGATTTCATGACCATATAAATGCATTTCTCTTTCACCTGTCGTTTCTGGGATTAATCTGATTTTATATTTGAAGTTAACCAGAACTAACTAGCTATATTATACCAAACAATTTCCACGGATTCCAGATGCTTTCATCGGATTTTTACACAATCTTTTGTCATTTGCCGTGCAATTTAAAGTTCAATAACCTGGTAAGTAGTACTATCATTATACGATAGGATATGAATGCATATTTTTTTACTTTCGTGTTGCCCTTGCCTAAATAGCTAAAATATGATACTATTGAATTAGCTAAAGGAGGCATTTTATCATGAGCATTATTACAACTGCAACCGCCACAGAAATGCAGAATAATTTTGGCCGCTATTTAAACCTTGTCCTTTCCGGTCAGGAGATTATTGTGACAAAAAACGGAAAGGAAGTCGGCCGGTTTATTCCAAAGGATTCAGCGATTTCCTATCTCACGGATTCCCTGACCGGTATTTTAAAGGGAGATTATGACCTTGACAAAGAAAAAGCGGAAAGGCTGAAAGAAAAATATGAGATTACTGATTGACGCAAATGTGATTCTGGATGTCCTGCAGAACCGTGAGCCTCACGTAAAGGATTCATCCATCATCTGGAAGCTGTGTGAAACCCGCCAAGCTGAAGGATTTATTTCCGCTCTGACCTTCGCCAATCTTGTCTATGTTATGCGCAAAGAACTAAATCCAGAGCAGATTGAGGAAGTCTTACAAAAACTCTCCCTCATTTTCACCTTTACGGAATTATCTCCTTCTGATCTTACCTCAGCTGCACATCTGAAGTGGGATGATTTTGAAGATGCCCTGCAAAGCGTGACGGCAGAACGGATTCATGTGGATTATATCGTAACGCGGAATATACGGGATTTTCTGAAAAGCAAGGTTGTTGCCTTTACTCCGTCTGAGTTATTTGGACGGATGTAGATTTTTCATTCAATCAATGAAATGACTGGATTTATACAGGTAGACAGTATCCATATGAAAAACAGGGCAGGTATCCTTCCAAAAGGGAGAGGCCGCCCATCTGGAATTTCCGGATGAATCCTTTGATGCGGTGGTCAGTAACTTTGTGTTCCACGAGGTGCGCTCCGAAAAGGACAAACGCCGCGTGGTACAGGAAGCTCTACAGCAATATGGAAGAATTTGCCGATGAACTGCGCCGGGAAGGCTTTCAGGAAGTCCACTACATCCCTTTTATAGAGCGGGAACGCTGGATTCCCAAGTATGTCCAGGCTCCCTGGATGCTTTACGGGGTAGGGCTGCTTTATGGGAAAAAGTAGGGATTCCCGTCCCACTAAAAACGCTGCGTGAGCATTGGTAGAGCGCTCCGCAGCGTTTTTCTTTCCTATTTTTTCCTTCCTATTTTGCCAAATCCGTCTTCCCCATCAGCCATTCCTGAACCAACTGGACGCTGACTTTGGCTGCCTCCGCGATTTTCTCCGCCGACAGCCCCATACCCGCAAGGGACATCGCCATATTTTTTTTTGGCAGTCATCTCGCCTTCTATTCGCCCCTCTACTCTTCCTTCCGCTCTTCCTTCTGCTCTTCCTTCTTTCCTTCCCTGTACCGCACCTTCCTGGTAGATCTGGTCCATCTCCTTGCACATATGCTCCGTACACTCCTTCTGCTTCAGCACGTTTCTCATAAATATGTCGCTCATCAGGGTCAGGTTCTTCAGTATCTCCCGGTACCGCTGATAACGCGCTTCAAGCTCCGTATATTCCAAACT
>OGYI01002508.1_pt1 | contig 13629 bp, 9 predicted proteins | sample 1576521 | NCBI WGS metagenome assembly OGYI01 (sample SAMEA3541484, study PRJEB24748) | human gut metagenome | biome: human gut; feature: human-associated habitat; material: faeces | place: China | collected 2012
GCCGTTCCAAAGTCGTCCGAAAGTTCCTATACAGAAACTTTCTCCCTCCAGAAGTGTAAAAACCGAGATACATGCTCCCGGTTTTTACGAATTTGCGAAGCAAATTCTATTTTACGCGCGCTACAGCGCGAATTGGATGGAGCGACAGGAATATCCACTCTTTAGACAAACTGAACACCTTCTTCATATTTTGTGAGGAAGGTGTTATTTTTTGCGCAAAAAGGTCTCTTTTACGCCGATATAGAGTAAAACCACGCCGAAAGCACGCCGCAGCAGGTCGGTGTCCACTCTTGCGGCAAGCAGTGCCGAAAGCACGGATGTCACCACGCCTACCGGTACACAGCATTTGACCGCTTCCCTTTCAATGAGTCCGTTTTTGCGGTGCGAAATCAGCGCTGCAGGCGCACACGAGAGAAAATACAGCAGGTTGATGCCGCCCGCCTGATACTGCCCTGCCCCTTCAAAAAGCGTCAGATACAGCAGCAAAAGTGAGCCGCCGCCAATGCCGAAGCCGCTTAAAATACCGGTCAGCAGACCGATTGCGACCGCAAGTACCGCGCTCACAGCAGCAGGACGGCACGGATGCCGCCATAGAGAATCAGCACGCCGAATGCACGGCGCAGCCAGTCTGCCTTTACCCTGCCGAATAACTTTCCGGCCAGCACGCCGCCTGCCGCGCCGCCGAGCAGATACGGCACCGCCTGCGCAATCGGCAGACCACCCTTCAGCCAGTAAATGACCGCCGAGACCGCGCACAGCGGGAAAATTACCGCGACTGAGGTCGCAAACGCGCGCTTCTGCTCCATGCCGCACCAGGAAATCAGCAGCGGTACAAGAAATAACCCGCCGCCTGCCCCGAAAAATCCGTTTGCTGCACCGGAAAGAGCACCTGTGACCGCATATTTCACTGAAATTTTCATAAAAGAAACCCTCCGGTGACAGTTTGCACCGAAGGGCTTGTCTTTATGTGTATTATTTGTCGGCTTCGCGCTCGCGTTCCTCTTCCTTTTTGAGCTTTTGCTCGTTGGCGTAAACACGGTTCTGCAGACGGCACAGCTCCTGTGCAAGCGGGTCCGGCAGGTTGATTTGGTCGAGCGCATACGCCGGAGACGGGCCGACACGCTGACCGGCAATCTTGACGACGCGCGCCTTGATGCCGACAACCGTGGAATCTGGCGGAACCTCCTGCAGTACGACAGCATTCGCGCCGATACGGCTGTTGTCACCCACCTTGAACGGTCCGAGAACCTTCGCGCCGGTCGAAATGAGCACGTTGTTGCCAATGGTCGGATGACGCTTGCCGGTGTCGTGACCGGTACCGCCGAGCGTTACACCGTGGTAAATCGTGCAGTCGTCGCCAATCTCAGCGGTTTCACCGATAACGATGCCCATGCCGTGGTCAATAAACAGGCGTTTGCCGATCTTTGCGCCCGGGTGGATCTCAATACCGGTCATATGCCGCGCAAACTGCGACAGCGCACGCGCAAGAAAGAAATGCTTGTGTTTGTACAGCCAGTGCGCCTGACGGTGGTAAAACAGGGCGTGAAAGCCCTGATAGAGCAAAACAACTTCCAGTGTGGTGCGTGCTGCCGGGTCGCGGTCCCGGATCGAGCGTGCATCATCGAGCAATCCCTTAAAAATCATAGTATCCCTTCCAAACTTTAGGGGTATAAAGCAGTATATGTAATCGGAAGATAAAAGGTTCCGACAGCCGTTTATGATACTTGCATAAACGAACGATAGTATCATTATAGACTCTTTTCGGTGAAAATTCAAACACTACGTTGAATTCCGTGAAAAAAGTGGTATAATGTAAGAAGATTATGCTGAACGAGGTACGAAAATTATGAAAATTACTGTCATGGGACTGGGTTATATCGGCCTGCCGACGGCGATCACGCTGGCTGAGGCAGGTTTTGAGGTCTGCGGCTTTGACGTAAACAAAAAGACCATCGAAACCCTGCAGGGCGGTCATATCCATATTGTAGAGCCGGGTCTGCAGGAAGCCTTTGAAAAGGCTGTTGCACACGGTCATCTGCATTTTTCCGAAGAGCTTGGCAAGTCCGATGTATTTTATATTTCGGTGCCGACGCCGTTTTTTAAGGACGAGAACGGCAGCCACAAGGCCGATCTGCGCTTTGTAGAGTCTGCAGGCCGTATGGCAGGCAAGGTGCTCGAGCCGTCCAATCTGGTCATTCTGGAGTCCACCGTGCCGCCGCACACCTCCGAGATGCTCGCGCGTGTACTGAGCGAGGAATCCGGCATTCCGATGAATGAGATTCACGTTGCACATTGTCCGGAACGCGTTATCCCGGGCAACATGATGTACGAGCTGAAGAACAATGACCGCATCGTCGGCGCCCGCACGCCGGAGGCTGCTGAAATGGCGGCATCCATCTACGAGAAGGTGCTTGAGAAGGGTGTCGTTCACAAGACCGACGACCTGACCGCCGAAATGTGCAAGCTGACCGAGAATACCTTCCGCGATGTCAACATCGCTTACGCAAACGAGCTGTCCGTCATCTGCGACAAGATGGGCATTGACGTTTTTGAGCTGATCAAGCTGGCAAACTGCCATCCGCGCGTTAACATCCTGACTCCGGGTGTCGGCGTTGGCGGCCACTGCATCGCAGTTGACCCGTGGTTTATCTACGAGCAGTTCCCGGCGGAGGCAAAGGTTATCCTTGCGGCACGCGAGCGCAACGAGAACAAGCCGCACTTCGTCGCTGACAAGGTTGTAGCAAAGATGAAGAAGGTAACCGACACGGTCGGCGTGCTCGGCTTGTCCTACAAGCCGGACGTTGACGATCTGCGTGAGTCGCCGTCCATCGAGCTGTGCCACATTCTGCAGGAAAAGGGCGTAAAGGTTATCGCGTGCGAGCCGTTTGCCAAGGACACTGAGGTGCAGAACATCCCGAACGTATCGTTCGAGGAGGTTCTCAAGGCAGATTATCTGGTCATCACACTCGGTCACACACTGTTCAAGGAGAATAAGGACAAAATCGCAGAGAAGCCGTACTTCGACTGCGTTGGTCTGATGGAATAATTTCGCAAATAACAGAAAGCCGCCTGTCTGGGCGGCTTTCTGTTGTTTGAAGTAGGAATTAGTCGTTAGAAATGAGTGATTATGGGCGTTCTGCCGCTGAATTCCGGTTCATATAATGCGGAACAGGGGAGAGGTGGGATGCCGATGGACGATATCTTACAGGTAAATGAGCGGCTGCGCGGCCTGATATGGGGCGCGCCCATGCTGATTTTGCTGCTCGGCACCGGATTGTACTTCACGGCGGTGACCGGAGTTTTTCAGGTGCGGTACTGCATGCTCTGGCTGCGGAAAACACTGTTTTCCTGCTTTACCGGTGCTGCAAGACGGACAAGCGGCGGCGTTTCTCCGTTTGCGGCCATGTGCACTGCGCTTGCCGCGACGGTCGGCACGGGCAACATCGCCGGTGTGGCAACCGCGCTGACGCTCGGCGGTCCGGGCGCGGTATTCTGGCTGTGGGTAAGCGCATTTGTCGGCATGATGACGGCTTTTGCGGAGAACACGCTCGGCATGCTCTACCGTGAAAAGGGAAGCGACGGCAGCTGGCGCGGAGGAGCCATGCTGTACCTGAAAAACGGTCTGCGCAGTCCGCTATTGGCGGGAGCCTTTGCGCTGTTCTGCGTGCTGGCCTCGTTCGGTATCGGCAACATGAGTCAGTGCAACTCAATCGCGCAGGGACTTTACAGTTCGTTCGGCATATCGAGCGGGATCGTCGGCACGGTGACCGCGGTTTTGCTCGGCGCGGTGCTGCTCGGCGGCCTCAAACGGCTGTCCCGCGTGACGGAAACGCTCGTACCGTTCATGGCGCTGTTCTACATGGGCGGTGCGGTCGCTGTGCTGTGGGTGCATCGGGCGGCGCTGCCGCAGGCATTCGCGCAGATTTGCTCGATGGCATTCGATACGCGGGCGGGCACAGGCGGCGCGCTCGGCTACGGCATGACGCAGGCCATCCGCGCGGGCGTGTCGCGCGGCGTATTTTCAAATGAAGCCGGGTTGGGCTCGTCCGTCATGGTGCATGCTGCCGCAGATGCAAAAGAGCCGTGTGAACAGGGGATGTGGGCGGTTTTTGAGGTGTTCTTCGACACGATTGTGATGTGCAGCGTCACCGCGTTCGTCATTCTCACGAGCGGGGTATACGACGTAAGCCGCTACGCGCTCGCGTCGGGTACGCCTTTGCTTTCTCAGCTGACAACCGGTGCACAGCTTACCGCAGAGGCGTTCTCCACCGTATTCGGACGGTTCGGCAGGGGATTCGTTGCGGTGTCGCTCGCGCTGTTTGCATTCTCGACCCTGCTCGGCTGGTCATATTACGGGCAGCGTGCAGCGGCCTATTTAATGGGGGAGCGGGTAATTCCGGTCTACAAGGCGGCCTTTCTTCTGGCGGCGGCAGCGGGCTGCATGATGCGGCTTGAGCCGGTGTGGGCGCTCAGCGACACGTTCAACGGCTTGATGGCGCTGCCTAATCTGGCGGGCGTGCTGGCGCTTCGGCGGCAGGTGATTGCGGAATGGTGTCGCTATAAACACCATTTATGACGTTAAACCATTGCAAGTTGCACAAAAATATCCTTTCGGACGGAAAAAACAGGATTAGCACTTGTAAATCCGGTTAAATCCATATAAAATAGAATGGAATTGCGGACACGATTTGTCTGTGTATAAGGGGGAAATAAGGAATGGACGTTACGGCAACTGTTTGGACACTGCTGCCGCCGATCATCGCAATCGCGCTTGCACTGATTACGAAGGAGGTTTACTCCTCGCTGATGATCGGTATTCTTTCGGGTGCGCTGCTCTATACGGGCTTCCATCCGCTGAAAGCCGTCGAGACGACTTTCACCATCATGGGCAGTAAATTGGGAGATAATATCAATATTTGTATCTTCCTCGTACTGCTCGGCATTTTGGTATCGCTCATCACCAAATCGGGCGCATCACGCGCATACGGTGAGTGGGCGGTCAAAACCATTCGCAGCCGGCGCGGCGCGTCGTTTGCGACCTCGTTCCTCGGAATGTTCATTTTCGTGGACGATTACTTCAACTGCCTCACCGTCGGCACGGTCATGCGCCCGGTGACGGACAAGTACAGCATTTCCCGGGCAAAGCTGGCGTACATCATCGATGCAACGGCGGCTCCGGTCTGCATCATCGCGCCGATCTCCTCGTGGGCGGCGGCGGTCGGCTCGTCCCTGCCGGAATCGAGCACGCTGGACGGCTTCTCGCTGTTCCTCAAGACCATCCCGTTGAACCTGTACGCGTTGCTCACGCTGGCGTTCCTCATCTGGCTGATGGCTGCTGATTTCGACTTCGGCCCGATGAAAAAGTACGAGCTCGCGCACAAGGACGATGATCTCTCTCTGATTGAGGAGACTCACGTTGTAGCCGGCTCGGGCAAGGTTTACGACCTGATCCTGCCGATCAGCGTACTGATCGTGCTCTGCATTGCGGGCATGCTGTACACCGGCGGCATTCTGGAAGGCGCGAACATCGTTGAGGCGTTCGCAAACTGCGATTCTTCCACCGCGCTGGTGCTCGGCTCGTTCTTTACGCTGCTGTTCACCTTTGTGCTGTACATCCCGCGCAAGGTGCTGTCCTTTGGCCAGTTCTGCGAGGCTTTCACTGAGGGCTTCAAGGCGATGGTTCCGGCCATCCTCATCCTGACACTGGCGTGGACGCTGTCCGGTGTCTGCCGTGACGAGTACCTCAACATCGGCGGCTTCGTATCCTCTGTGGTGAATGCGGAATCCACCATCGGTATGTTCATGCCGGCGGTATTCTTCCTCATCGCGCTCGGTCTGGCATTCGCGACCGGTACCTCCTGGGGTACGTTCAGCATCCTGATCCCGATCGCTATTGCGGTATTCGGCGATGCACCGTCCACCATGCTGATCATGACCGTGGCAGCCTGCCTGTCCGGTGCGGTCTGCGGCGACCACATTTCGCCTATCTCGGATACGACCATCCTCGCATCCGCGGGTGCACAGTGCAACCACATTGATCACGTTTCCACGCAGATGCCGTACGCGCTGATGATCGCGGCCATAAGCTTCGTCGGCTTCCTTGTCGGCGGCGTGACCGGAAACGACATTCTGGCGCTTGGCGTAGGTGTGGTGCTGCTGGTGCTCACCGTTGCGGTTATTACTGCACGCCAGAAGAAAAAGGCGTAACAACGTCAATTAAAGTCGCAAAATTATGCTCTCCCTTCGGGGAGAGCATAAAATTGCAAAAAAACCATTTTATCCGGCCAAAACCGGATAAGCAGACTCCCGAAAGAAGGTATCCCGTTTGACCACTGACCTTACCGTCGGAAAAACGTCACAGAAGCTGTTCTGGTTCTCGATTCCACTGCTGCTCAGCGTCGCGTTCCAGCAGCTGTACCAGATGGCTGACTCCATCATCGTAGGCCGTTTTGCCGAAACTGTAGAAGCCGGTGAGCTGGCGCTGGCCGCCGTCGGCGCCAGCTATCCGATCACACAGCTGTTCGTTGCGGTCGCAACCGGTATCAACATCGGTACCGGCGTGCTCGTCTCGCAGCTGTTCGGCGCAAAGCGCTATCTGCGCATGAAGACCGCCATCTCGACCGCACTGCTCACCACCACGGCGGTAGCGCTGCTGCTGACGCTGATCGGCGCTGTCGGCACGACGGGCATTATGAATGCGCTGTCCACGCCGGAGAATATCTTTGCGGACGGCTCACTGTATCTGCGCGTGTATGTGTTCGGTCTGCTGTTCCTGTTTATCTATAACGTGTGTACGGGTATCTTCAATGCCATGGGCGACAGCCGAACGCCGCTGATCCTGCTTGTGCTGTCCTCGGTCGGCAATGTCATTCTGGATATGGTATTTGTTGCCGGTTTGCACTGGGGCGTTGCAGGCGTTGCATGGGCGACGTTTATCGCGCAGGGCGCGTCCGGTATTCTGGCGTTTGTGCTGCTGCTGCGCCGTGTGCGCTCGTTTGATACGGGCAACCATTTCGTGCTGTTCGCGCCCGAAATGCTGCGCCGCCTGACCAACTACGCCGTGCCGTCTATCGCACAGCAGAGCTTCGTATCGGTCGGCAATGTTGTCATCCAGTATTACATCAACCTGTGCGGTGCGACCGTCATCGCGGGATTCTCGGCGGCAAACCGCGTCAACCAGTTTGCGCTGACCTGCTGTATGTCGTTCGCTTCGGGTCTGTCGAGCTACGTTGCGCAGAATATCGGCGCCCGCAAGATGGACCGCATCGGTCCGGGTCTCAAATGGGGTGCGGTGTATTCGCTCGGCCTGTCCGTGGTGTTTATGGCGATCTATCTGCCGTTTGCGAATAAGATCATCAGCCTGTTCGTTCCGGCGGGCAGTGCCTCCGGTGTTATCGATGTCGCACGAGGCTACCTGTTCACGGTTGTGCCGTTTTATCTGGTCGTATGCACCAAGTTCGTATGCGACAGCGTGCTGCGCGGCGCCGGCGCAATGCGTCCGTTCATGGTAACGACGTTCTCCGACCTGATTATCCGCGTGGTGCTGTCCATTGCACTGTTCTATGTGGTCGGCAACGAGCACGGTATCTGGCTCAGCTGGCCGATCGGCTGGTTCCTCGGCTCGGGTCTGTCGGTGTTCTTCTATAAGTCCGGTGCGTGGAAAAAGAATCTGCCTACATTCTAACCGGTCGCAAAATTGCGAAATGAAAGGGTTTCCTATCGGGAAACCCTTTTTTATGACCTTTTCGTGCCTGTTTCTTAATAATCTGCCGGAATTTCTACAGAAAGAGCTTCGCCGGACGCGTAAACTTCCAATTTTTTGCTTTCGAGTAGGGGCTTTCTGCATTTCGTTCCCGCAAAACTGCATTTCGTGAAAAAGATGTTCCGGCTGATCGAAAATCTGCTATGGTATAAATACAGCAGACAACGCGGAAGGAGCGGACAGCACCGTCGAGTAACGGCTTCGATACCGGCTGGCGAATTGCAAGACCACAGCTTCCGCAATATGAAGAACAACTCCTCATAATTGAGATACCCCGCCGGATGGAAAGCGAGTAAAATTCCGTTCGGCGGGGTACTGTTTTACACGGAAAAAACGAGGCGCGCATGCCGTTCACAGGAATGGTGGGAGCACCGGGGTTTTGAAATTGCGTGACGATTGCGGCTCTGTGTGATATGATGGAGAAAAACAGCAGGAGGCGTTTGAGTGAGGATACTTTTTATCTGCCATGGCAATATATGCCGCAGTCCGATGGCAGAATATATCATGAAGGAACTGGTAAAGCGAGAAGGCGTCGCGGGTGACTGGGAGATCGAATCGGCGGCTGTCAGCCGTGAGGAGATCGGCAATCTGGTGTATCCGCCGGCGCGGCGCAAGCTGCTTGAGCAGGGAATCCCGTGCGGGCAGCATGCGGCGCGGCAGATGACGCGCGCAGATTATGATCGGTTTGATCTGCTGATTGGCATGGACCGGTCCAATCTGCGCACCATGCAGCGCATTTGCGGCGGCGATCCGGACGGAAAGCTGCATTTGCTGCTGGATTTTACCGACCGAAAAGGCGAGGAGGTCGCCGACCCATGGTATACCGGCGATTTTGATGCCGTGTGGGAGGATTTGCTGGAAGGGTGTCAGGCGCTGCTGAGGGAATATAGGTAAGAAAAAAGGAAACCCGGGTGGGTTTCCTTTTTTGTTGGGGGTTACTCGATGATTTTACTGCCGCCTTTGTTGACTTTGAGCGTCATATCTTTGTAACCATCGGCATAAATAACCAGAATGTTCTCGGATTCGGAAAAGTCCTGCGAGTAAAATTCGATGTATTTATCGGTAGAACTTGATTTTACATTATATTCTCCGGTTTTAATCCACCAACTGGAACTATCCATCGGAGAAAGTGTTTTACCATTCAGTGTAATTCTGGTAATACTGTTAAGGTAAGGCTCTGCGGCTGCATTAGAACCGCCCTGATCGAAATAGAGTGTACCACCATAATTGAAACCCATGTTACTGGGATAATCTTTTTGAGCAGTTTCTCCTGCGTTACCGTTGCCACCGGTATTGCTACCGGAATTATTGCCGGAGTTGCTGTTATCATTGTCAACCAGATTGCCGTCCTTGGTGATGGTAACCGTCAGTTCCTTGTAGCCAGTAGCAGTGATAGTTACCGTGTTGTTGCCATCGACGAAAGAACCACTGCCAATAGACAGGTAGCCATCGTTTGCCATGGAGATAGAGTAGGTATTATTATTCCATACCACACCAGAGGAATAAGTAGTACCGTTTACTTTCACAGCAGTGATTTTGCTGATATAAGAGGTATCGTCAAAGGAAAGTTTGTAATCGCCCATAATATCCGTAGAAGCGGAAGTGGGCTTCGGAGCATCTTGAGTTTCAGCAGGAGTCTCAGAACCACTATTGCCGCCGGAACTGCCGCTATCATTTCCATCAATAACCAGCTTGCCGTCCTTGGTGATGGTGAGGGTCAGGTCTTCATAGCCATCTTTTGTACTGCGAATTACAACAGTATTCTGATCTTCGGTAAATGCAGATGCACCCAAATTCAGAATTCTGCTGTTGTACGAAGAATCAAACCAACCGTATTCTGCATCGCCAAGCATGGACAGCGAGTACAAGAAGGAATTTTGCGTATATGCCTTGTCGTTTACAGTTACGGAATCAACATAATTCCACCAAGTAAAATCAACCGTGCCGAAATCCAGAGAGTAGATGCCAGTTGCAAAGCTAACATCCGGAGTGGCGTTCGGAACCTTTTTGAGAGAGCCAGCCATAGTAAATGCAGTGTTCAGCTCATTGTAGTAATCTGCGGTAAGCTGCAGCGTATACTTACCCGGCTTGATTATGTTATGCAGACGAATTACAGTATTATTTTCATCAATCGAATAATAGATAGCTGTATCGCCTTCAACGCCCTGCTTGGATACGGTCTTCTTGTTATTATCCTGATCGGTCAATACAACAGACTTCAGATTCTTGAGAAAATCGCCCTTGGAGCCGTTAATGGTAATAACAACCGGCTGACCTCCTGTCGTATCTGCAACCGAAAGGGACAGACCGGATTCTGTTGCCTTGTTATAGGTGAACTTTACTTCCTGTGCCTTATAGCCTGCGGAAACGATTTTCAGCGAGGTCTCGCCAACCGTGAGTGCTTCCTTTTTGAGAGTAATGGCATTGCCATCAATAGTGTAGTAATCTCTGCTCAGCTCGCGCCAGTCACTATTCAGATACAGTGCAGTAATCTTGCTGAGATAATCCGAACCGTTTTCAAAGGTCAGAGTAACATCGCTGCCCTCGTTTGCATCGGAAATTGTCGGAGCGATGAAATCCAGCTTACCGGATACATCGCTGTTCTGAATATCGCCCAGCAGACCGTCTTCCAGTACAGCCTTGGTAGCACCCGGCGGATTGGTGGTTACAGCATCGCCGGAAGTGCGGTAGTCACCAAACGGAATCCACAGCTTGCCTTCCGTAGAAATCTTATCATAGTAGTTAGAACCGCGGAAATACCTGGTATCGCCGGTATCAAATGCAGAGTCCAGCGTAGAGGTTTCATATGCCCAGTATTCATATACAGCATCGGAAGCAGAAGTGCTCTTGTTCAGATCATGCAGCACGCAGGCATTTGCAACCAGATCGCTCTTAAACAGGAAATTGGTCGAAATAGCGTATCCGCCGCCGGAGCTGGTGGTGCCGCCGGAAGAAGAACTGCCGGTTGCGCGGCTGATTGCGTCCAACGTGATGGCAGTCTGCGAAACCGGAGTAAGACCGCCGTTAACAGTAAATTCTTTGCTGAAGGTTTTGAAGCCGTTTGCCTGAATGGTCAGCTTGTAGCTGCCGCTGTACTTCAAAAAGTTTCTGCCGTTTTTAACGGATTCATCATTATACAGTACAAACAGATCCTGACTCCACAGGAAATAATCAATGGTGTCATCATTATTCTGCAGTTCAATGGTATCCTGCGCGCCGTTTGCGCCGACAGGACCGCTCAACGTTACCTTTTCAATCGGGTCGGTAATACCATACACCAGATTGCTTACTTCAAAATGCAGGTTTTTGCCGGACTGAGGTGTTTCCTTCAGGGTCAGTTTGGGCTCTGCTTCATTTACCACATGAATAGCAGCCAACGTGTAAGATTTTTTGCCGTTTGCATCGGTCGAACAAACGCGAACATAATAACGGCCGTTGCTGCGGAAGTTATCCTGCTGGAGAGCAATGTTGAGAGTACCAACCGTGCTGCCGTGATGAGCCTCGGTATCCTTGGTATAGGTCAGATGGTCATTCAGCGTTTTGTGATACTGGTCGTAGGTTACCAGCTCCAGAGCACCGGTATCTGCAATGTTTTCAAACCATGCCCGATCATCATCGGCGGTGTAGTTGAACATAATCGTTACGGTGCCATTGCCGTCTGCATCCATAACCGTTTCCAGAGAGTAGCTCGGATGCGGATTTACAGCGGCAGTGGTGCCGAAGGTGGTTTTGCTGGGCAGAACACGGGCATTACCTGCATCGTCGTAGTTCGTCAGATAGTAATCCCAGATTGCCAGCGGACCATGCTTGACAAAATAGTCCGGCAAGTAATGGTCACCGGTGTAAACTGCACCGTCTGCCTTGGTGCCGAGGTCAGTAGTTTGAGTCTTATTTCCGCTGGTCAGGGTGACAGAACCCGGCTGTGCCACGAGCGGGAGCTTGACGACAGAGCCGTCATCGGTTACCGGAGTGGCATATTTTGTTACATCAGCACCATCAACGGTGATGACGGTATTTTCCTTGGTGAAGCCGGTGCTGAAGGAAAGCGCCAGATATGCGCCTGCATCGGTCGTTACGACCTGCGCTTTTGCAATCTCGGCCTTGACAGTCGTATTGCTGCCGCTCGAAGAGCCGCCGGAGGACGAACCGCCGCTCGAGCCGCCGGAAGCCGTGCTGCCAACCGTCTCGGTCTTACCTGCGGAAACCGCTTTATCGCCGGCCTTGACGCCGGAAATGCTGTCTGCTGCGGTAACCTTGGTGCCGGTGGTGGTAACGGTTACGTTATTGGCGTTCGCCTTTACGGTTCCAACCTTGCCTGCACCGGTAATCTTTGCGCCTTCTGCGTTGACGTTGATGGAACCGACAGACGCGCCGCTGTTTACGGTAATGGCAGAATCCTGTGCGACTGTGATGTTGTCAACCGAGCCGGAAACCGCAATGTCGGTATTGGCGATAATACCCTTGCCGGCCTTGGTGTCCTTGAAGGTTACACCGCTTTCGCCGCCGCGCAGCACAATGCGGCCGGTGACAGTAACACCCGTCAGGTCGATTCTGCTGACGCCGTCTGCAATGATGAGATCGCCGTTGATGGTCTTGCCGGACAGGGAAACGCTGTTTTCACGCACAATAACGCTGCCGTCCACCGTGGCAGACAGAGAATCGTCTGCATCGGCGTAGGTGCTGGCCATCTCACTGATGACCTTGGCAAATTCCGCACGGGTGATGCTGGTTTTCGGGTTCAGCTTACCGTTTGCACCGTTGACATAGCCGTTTTCGATCAATGCAGCTACACTGCTTCGTGCCCATGCAGAGACCGAAGCACCATCGGTGTAATGGTTCAGAACGGACGTATCGCCGCTTTCAAGTGCAAATGCACGCGCGAGGACAACAAAAGCCTCTTCACGGGTGATCGGTGCTTCGGGATTCAGTTTGCCGTTTGCACCCTGAAATGTGCGCATGGCAACGGCCAGTTCGAGATCGTTGTAATACCATGCAGAAGTGTTTGCATCGCTGTAAACCGACAGGTCAGCTGTTTTGCGAGCGGCAAAGGCACGGTTGACGATAGCAGCCATCTGGGCACGAATCAGCAGGCCGGAGCTGTTAATCTGGCCGTTTGAGCCGTTCAGCAGGCCGTTCTGTACAGCGCTGCGCAGGCCGGCTGTGGACCAGTCGGTCGGGAAATCGGTAAAGTCTTCGGGCGAGGCAGCGAATGCATTCGCTGGCAGGAGCATAGCTCCTGCCAAAAGCATCGCAAGGGTACGTTTTTTGTTCAAGTATATTTTCCTCCTTGTCGTTAGACTGTGCTAACCATACCGGTAAAAATTTTCCTTTCCATAGGAAAGGAGCGTGATCACAGCGAGTTATCATATACTAACTCATAAGTGGGTAATAAAATACCATAAAGATTTTGTGTTGTCAAATCCTGATATTTACAGGAAAGAATGGCCGTATCACATAAACAACACAAAAAGTACACAAAATCCTGCAATGAGTTAGAATAAGCTAACTCCAAACGTGATTTTTAATAAAAGAAAAATTTTTTGTATGTGCGATATATATTGTATACAGCGGAAAAGACACAAAGTAGCGCACAATTTCCGCGAATGTCGGTGTACAGCGGCAGGTGGTGTTTTATTTTCAGGACATTTGGACAGGAGGAATATATAATATAGGTATATATAGAGTGTACAAATTTCCTGTAAAAATTTTTTTGAAAAAGTTGAAGAAAAGTGTTGACATTAGGCGCATACTGCGGTATACTAAATAAGCTGTCAGCGAGAGTTGATGAGCTGAAAAGTTCAGAAACAAGCGCAAAACAGCAGATTGTACCTTGTAAATTAAACAACGATGTGCTTAAACTTTTGTTC
>OGYI01002515.1_pt1 | contig 13552 bp, 8 predicted proteins | sample 1576521 | NCBI WGS metagenome assembly OGYI01 (sample SAMEA3541484, study PRJEB24748) | human gut metagenome | biome: human gut; feature: human-associated habitat; material: faeces | place: China | collected 2012
GATCTCGTCGCGCTCGCCCTCGTACTCGGCGAAGCCCACGGTGAACGTCTTGATGGCGGGGTTCTCCTTGGCCAGGCACGCGGCCATGTAGCTGGAGTCGATGCCCGAGGACAGGAACGAGCCCACCTCCACGTCGGCCACGTTGTGGTAGCGCACGCTCTCGCGCATGGCGGCGTCGATGGCCTCCACGGTGTCCTCGCGGCTGCGGCCCTCGTCGAAGTTGTACTCCGGCCGCCAGTAGCGGCGCATCTCGGTCGTGCCGTCCGCGCGCACGGTCATGCAGTGGGCGGGGGGCAGCTTGAAGACGCCCTTGAAGAAGGTCTCGTCGAGCGCGCTGAACTGGAAGCACAGGTACTGTTCGAGTGCCGCCTCGTTGAGCTCACGCTGATAGGCGGGGTGCTCCAGGATGCACTTGATCTCCGAGGCGAAAATGAGCTGCGGGCCAGAAGCTCCCTGTTGCATCGTGTAGTAGAACGGCTTGATGCCGAAGAAGTCGCGCGCGCAGAAGAGCTCGCGGGACTTCCGGTTCCAGATGGCGAACGCGAACATGCCGCGCAGCCGGTCGAGCACCGCCTCGCCCCAGGCCAGGTAGCCCGTGAGCAGCACCTCGGTGTCGGAGTTCGTCTGGAACGCCCAGCCCTCGGCCTCGAGCTCCGCACGCAGGTCGCGGTAGTTGTAGATCTCGCCGTTGAACACGATGGCGAAGTCGCCTTTGGCGGCCGCCGCCTCGGGGCTTGCACACGGGGTGCCGTCCGGCATGAGCGCGGGCGAGGTGATGCGGGCCGCGTGCTCGCCGGTAGTGCGCACCATGGGCTGGTTGCCGCCCGCGAGGTCGATGAGCGACAGGCGCCGGTGTCCCAGCGCTATGCCGTCGTCGAGGTACTGCCCCTCGCCGTCGGGCCCGCGGTGGGCCATCACGTCGCACATGGCCTTCAGGGTGGGCAGGTCGGCCTCGGTGGCCCCAGTGAATCCGCAGATGCCGCACATGGTAAGTGGTACTCCTCGCGTCGTGATCGTTGTTTTCCGTGCCCTCGGAGGGTCTGCGGAAATGCGAAGATATCTACGCAAAAAATCAGCATGTAGATATCTACGTTAGCTTCGCCCATGATAGAGGAAAACCCACCGGCGCCCAAGCGTCTCAACCAAGACCGCAGATTTGGTTTTGCGGCGTGCGGCGAAAAACGAGGCGCTGCGATGCGGGGTCGCAGCGCCTCAACTCGTGCGAGGAAGGCTGGCGGGGTATCTCGCCCCACCTGCCGCTCCCGTTTCGCCCACCTCTTCCGTTTACGACTGCTGCTTGGCGGCCTCTTCGGCGTCGAATACCTTCTCGCCGCGCAGGTAGGTGGCGAGCACCTTCGTGTTCTTGATGTCGAGCGGCTTCGCGTCGAGGACGTTCTGGTCCACCACGATGAAGTCGGCTGCCTTGCCCTCCTCGAGGCTGCCCGTCTCGCCGTCGAGGGACAGCGCCCAGGCGGCGTCGGCGGTGAAGCTGCGGATCATCCGCTTGATGTCCACGCGCTCCTCGGGCCACAGTAGGTAGGTGGGGTCGTTCTCGTCAGTGATGTCGGGCACGTCGTAGGGCTTGCCGTCCACGAGGTTGCGCGTCACGCCGAACTGCATCGCGTAGAAGGGGTTGGGGTTCGAGGTCACCGGGAAGTCGGAGGCGGAGACGAGCGTCACGCCCGCGTCTGCGAACGACTTCATCGGGTACATCTTCTCGGCGCGTTCGCCGAGCGCCGGGCTTTCCTTCGATTCCCAGTAATGCGGCTCCTTGAAGTGCCAGTAGGGATCGGCCACGGCCGTCACCTCCAGCTCGGCGAAACGCGGGACGTCGTCCTCCTTCACGAGTTGCAGGTGGGTGATGGCGTTGCGCTCGTCGTCGTTCGGCACGTTCTGCTCGGCGTACTCGATAGCGTCGAGCCCCATCGTCACGGCCTCGTCGCCGATGGCGTGGATGTGCGCGAGCATCCCCGCGCGGTTGATGGCTGCGGCGGCCTGGTTGAGGGGGTCCTGCTCCCATCCGGTCTCGCCGTAGTTGGACGGGTTGTCGGCGTAGGGCTCGGATAGTAGGGCCGACTCGTTGTCCATCACGCCGTCGACGAATATCTTGCCGGCGATCACCTTCAGCGCGTCGCTGTCGTACTTCTTCTTGAGCTCCTCGAGCTTGGCCAGGTCCTCGTCGGTCTGCCAGCTGGTGACGATGCCCGCGCCGCGCACGCGCATAGTGAGCTCTTCGCGGTCCGCGAGCGCCTGGTAGCCCTCGTAGGGCACGGGAAAGAAACCGTTACCAGGCGGCGTGAAGATGGACGTGTAGCCCAACGCATTGAGGCCCTGCAGAAACGTCGCCAACCCATCGGCCACGTTCTCCTGGTTGACGGGGTATTTCGAGGTCATCGACATGGCGGAGTCGGCCAGCGTGCCCCATAGGCTGCCGTCCTCGTTTTTGTAGATCTCGCCGCCGGGCGTGGAGGGTGTGTCGGGCGTGATGCCGAGGAGCTCGAACGCCTTCGAGTTCAGCCACGCGCCGTGTCCGTCGAACGAGTACACGAGCAGTGGCTTGTCAGGGCTGATCTCGTCGAGGCGCTCCTTCTTGGGCCCGCGTTCCAGCTCTTCACCGGGGTAGAGGCTGGCCATGTAGCCGAAGCCGAGGTACGTGTCCTTCTCGGGGTGGGCGTCGACGTATTCCTTGATGGCGGCCAGCTCGTCGTCGGCGGTGGGGAGGCCGATGAGGCTGAAGTCGAAGAAGTCGGGCGATCCCGAATGGATGTGGCCTTCGATGAGGCCCGGCAGCACGAAGCCGCCCTGGAGGTCCACTACGTTCTGGGCAGTGTCCTTGTAACGCTGCCCGTCGGACGCCGAGCCGACGAACACGATCTTGCCATCGCGGACGGCCAGCGCTTCGGCCATGCGGTCCTGGCTGTCGACGGTGTAGATGACGGCGTTCTCGTAGTAGGCGTTCACGGGCTCGTCCGCGTTCGATGCGGCGTTCGGCGCAGCCGTGTCCGTGCCGGCGGTCGAGCAGCCGAACAGGCCGAGCCCGGCCGTGGCGGCGAGCACGGCGCTTCCCGCCAGGAACGTGCGGCGGGACAGGCAAACAGGATGGTTCATGGGTGGGATCCTCTCGTTTCGACGGCAGAGTGAGCTCCATAATGCAGCGCAGAGCATCGCGACCGGCACGCGACCAACAACCGCTAACGAACGGTGTCCGGTGTGCATCCCGCCCGTAACGACGCGCGACCGGACGCGCTGCGGGTCGGGCCGCGCGACCCTGGTCGCCCATGAGCGCGCTTCTGCGAAAACGTGGTCGCCAAGCGGGGTTTTCCCGCTATAATGATGCATTTGGATCGCGGCGCAGAGGGTGGACGTTCGGCGGCGCCCGTATCCGGCCTCCCGCGGACGCGTCCGCGCCGGGGGGTTCCTTGCATTGATCGATCGACAACGGAGGTTATCGATGTCTTCTACCGGCACGCCCGCGCGCTCGTCTTGGTCGGGCAAATGGGCGTTCATCCTGGCCGCCGCGGCTTCCGCCGTGGGGCTGGGGAACATGTGGCGCTTTCCCTACCTCGCCGCCAAGTACGGTGGCGGCACGTTCCTGCTCACGTACCTGGTGCTCGTGTTCACGTTCGGCGTGTCGCTGCTGCTGCTGGAGACGGCGCTTGGGCGCACGACCGGGCAGTCGGCCATCGGCGCGTTCAAGCAGTTCGGCAAGAAGTACGCGTTCATCGGCATTCTGGCCTCGGCCGTGCCGTTTATCATCACGCCGTACTACTGCATCATCGGCGGCTGGGTGACGAAGTACGCGGCGGCCTACCTGATCAACGGCCCGGAGGCGCTGGCCGACGGCGGAGACTTCTTCACAGGCTTTATTTCCAGCAACACCGAGAGCTTCCTGTGGATGCTCCTGTTCATGGCCATCGTGTTCATCGTGGTGTCGCTGGGCGTGAAGGGCGGCATCGAGAAGGCGAACCTCGTCATGATGCCGGCGCTCATCATCATGGCCGTAGGCATCGCGCTGTACACGCTGACCATGCCCGGCGCCGTCGACGGTGCCCTGTACTACCTCACGCCCGACTTCAGCAAGTTCTCACCGGAGCTGGTCATCGGCGCGCTCGGGCAGATGTTCTACAGCCTGTCGCTGGCCATGGGCATCATGATCACGTACGGCTCCTACCTGGACAAGAAGTCCAGCCTCACGCAGAGCGTCGCCCGCATCGGCGGCTTCGACATCGGCGTGTCGTTCCTCGCCGGCCTCATGATCGTGCCGGCCGCGTTCGTGGCCATGGGTTCGGGCGAGGCCGTGGCGGCCAACTCCGGTCCGTCGCTCATGTTCGTCATCCTGCCCACCGTGTTCGCCGATATGGGCGGCGCGGCCACCGTCGTGGGCTTCCTGTTCTTCCTGCTGGTACTGTTCGCAGCTTTGACCAGCGCCATTTCGCTGACCGAAACCTGCACCTCCATCGTGCAGGACGGTGCGGGCTGGTCGCGCAAAAAGGCGCTGTGCGCCGTCATCGGCGTGGTCACGGTGGCCGGCATCTTCGTGAACCTGGGCTACAACGGCTTGTCGTTCATCGAGCCGATGGGCGAGGGCACCACGCTGCTGGACTTCTTCGACTTCATCTCCAACTCGGTGATCATGCCTATCGTCGCGCTGCTCACCTGCATCTTCGTCGGTTGGATCATCAAGCCGAAGGCCATTGTCGACGAAGTGAAGATCTCCAGCGAGTTCAAGGTGGAGAAAGCCTGGACCGTCATCATCAAGTACGTGGCGCCGGTGCTCGTGGTGGTCATCCTCGTTGCGTTCGTCGCGCAGACGTTCGGGCTCATCAGCTTCTAGCGTTCAGGCGCATACGAGGCATTCGCGCGGAGCGCCCTTCGGGGCGCTCCGTTTCGTTTCGGGCGCGAGCGGCGCGGATGGGGCTCGTGCTTCGTGTGCGTTCCGGTTGCGTCCCGGTCGTGCCCCGGCCGCCGGCCCGGTCGCCTGGCCGCGTCCGCGCCCGGCTTCGCTGCCTGGTCCGCTGCCCCGGTCGCGTCGCCCCGCTCAGCCGCGTCCCTCGCCTGGTCGCGCCTGGTCGTCCCGCCCGTGCCATCATCGCCCGCCTGTGTCGTCCTGCCCAGCCGTGCCCTGGCCGCGCCGCTTCGGCCGGATGCGTGTTTTCGCAAGGCCATGTGCAGCAAAAACGTCGTTTTGGCACGGCCGGCTCGCTCAGGCGCGGCATTCCGAGGCGATGGCGGAACGCGACCTGGGGTTTCGCTTCGGCATCCTTCGGGAAGATGCGTCGAGGGATGCCGAGTAGTGCCAAACCGTTGATTTTGCCGCATACCGGATCCGGTTTTCGTTCGGGCGCGATCCCGCTGCAAGCGGCGTTACGGCGGCAGCGATCGGTTTTCGCAGGGATGTTGCGTTCGGTTCGGACCGTCCGGCTCCCAACCTCGCGCGACCTGGCGTAACGTCGCGGGTTGCGCGTCTTGGGGCGCGGAGGCATCCAAGTGCGCTCGAAGTGCAACATCGCGGGCAAAACCGTGCAACGGACGCGCTGAACGGTTTTGCGCCGATAGATGGTATGACGGCGGAAGCGAAGTCGAACGGCGGAAATCGAACGGTTTGGTAATCTCGACGAGGGCTCGGTCGCGGCATCTCGGACCCGCAGAGCGCGATCGAAGGGGTTTTCCCAGGTCGGATGTTCGAAGCGTAAATAAAAGCGAATCGATAGGATTACCAAACCGCCCGATTGCTGCCACGGAGCGGGGATTTCGCCGTCAAATCGGCATCGACGGGTGTTGACGCATGCCGCCGTGCACGTAGGGCGGCATGCTGTCGGTCAAGACGGGGCACCTCGAGTGCTCCGCATGAAAAAGATACCGAAGCGTCGGAGAATGCGAGGGGAGGCCGCGCAGGGCGCGGGTAGTTTGCTATCATGGGACGACACATCTGCATCGTATGAGAAGGAAGTTCCATGTCGCTATCCATCGGTATCGTCGGTCTGCCGAACGTCGGCAAGTCCACGCTGTTCACGGCCCTCACGAACAAGGGCGGCCTCGCGGCCAACTACCCGTTCGCCACCATCGAGCCCAACGTGGGCGTGGTGCCCGTGCCCGACGCGCGCCTGGACGCGCTGGCGAACATCGACCATCCCACGCGCATCGTGCCCGCCACCATCGAGTTCGTGGACATCGCGGGCCTCGTGGCCGGCGCCAGCCAGGGCGAGGGCCTGGGCAACCAGTTCCTCGCGAACATCCGCGAGACGGACGCCATCTGCGAAGTCGTGCGTTTCTTCGGTGACCCCGACGTGGTGCACGTGGCGGGCCGGGTGGACCCGAGCAGCGACGTGGACACCATCAAGACCGAGCTCATGCTGGCCGACATGGCCACCATCGAGAAGGCCCTGCCGCGCTTGGAAAAAGAGGCGAAGCGCGACAAGGACGGCGCCAAGAAGGTCGAGGTGGCGAAGAAGGTGCTCGCGGGCCTGGACGAGGGGCACCGCGCCCGCACGTTGGGGCTGGACGAGGACGAGCAGGCTGCCATTTACGATCTGCACCTGCTGACGATGAAGCCCATGCTGTACATCGCCAACGTGGACGAGGACCAACTGGACGCCGATCTGCCCGAGATCGACGGCTGCCGCCCCGTGCCCATCAGCGCGAAGGTGGAGGCCGACCTGGCCGAGCTCGATCCTGCCGAGGCGAAGGAGTACCTGGAGGCCATGGGTCTCGAAGAGAGCGGCCTGGCGCGCCTGGTGCGCGAGGCGTATAAACTTCTGGGGCTGCAGTCGTACTTCACCACCGGCGAACAGGAAACGCGCGCTTGGACCATCCCCGTCGGTGCGAAGGCTCCGCAGGCGGCGGGCGTCATCCATACCGATTTCGAGCGCGGCTTCATCAAGGCGGAGACGGCCTCGTACGAAGACTACGTGGGGCTGGGCGGCGAGAAGGGCTGCCGCGATGCCGGCAAGCTTCGTCAGGAAGGCAAGGAGTACGTCGTCCAGGACGGCGACGTCATGCACTTCAAGTTCAACGTGTAAGGAATTCGTCCCGAACCCCCTTTGAACAGGGGGTTCGGTTTTTAACGGAAACGTCTAATGCATGCCGGGGTATACGGCTCCGGTGGCGGGCGCGGGCGCGTCGCCGCGATCGGGCGGAATCACGCCGAACTCGACCAGCAGACCGTAGAGGTCGGTCCCCTTGATCTTCTCGATTCCCTCGTGCAGGGCGAGCTTTTCGAGGGGATTCATCTCCATGTCGGTGATGGGCTTGCCGTCCCTGATCAACGTGGTGGCGTTCAGCAAATCGCGGATGTCGAACGCGCTGCCCCATACTTCGGGCACGCCGCGGTCGACGTTGCACAGCGTGTAGACGGCTTCCATGCCGGTGCGCATGGAATACTCGGTGGTGAAAATGGTGTCGCGCGGCGTTTCCGCGAATTGGCCGATGAACGCGAAGTTCACCGCGCCTTCGGGCACGACGTCGGGTCGGTCGCCTGCGGCGCGCGGCATGAAGAATGCCGTGATGTAGGGCATCATGCACGGAACCGTGTTGGCGCTGTTCTCGGCGAGCTCCTCGATCTGCGATTCGGGAACGCCCAGGTGGTACAGCCACTCCATGCATATTTCCTTGCCGGTGCATTCGCGCAGGGTTTTCTTCACGTAGTTGCCGGGCACATCGGTGAACAGGCCGTATATCCAGCCGCACAGCTGATCGTCGGGCTGGGCTCTGAACTGGGGTTGCCTGTTGAACGTCCAGCTTAAAAGCCAGTTCGAATCTTTTACGGTAACGATGCCGCCGGTTACGACGCCGCCCGAGAACGGATCGCGACGGCAAATGCTCTCGATATAGGGAACGATCTTCTCATCGAGCGTCGTGACGGTGGCGCTCATCCAGTTGGACTTCTCCGGATCGCCGATGAATTTTTCCGGATTCCCGAATGCGGAATCCTGCCGTGCGATACGTCGCCACAGGTCGAACCCGGTTCCTTTTTCCAGCACGGCGTTGAACTGGGCCGGCTCGTCTTGCGATCCGAAGGACGAATTGGCGACGCAGCTGCCGTTGGTGATGAACAGCAGGTCGTCGTCGGTGAGGTGAAACGTCTTGTCGGCCCCTTCGCATATCGTCTGCACCTCGGTGGCTACTTTGCGCTCCGGGGTGCTGGAGAACGTGATGTCGACGACCTCGGTGTTCAGATGGATCTGCACGCCCTGGCCTTTCAGGTAGTTCACCATGGGCAGGATGAGGGATTCGAACTGGTTGTACCGGGTGAAGCGCAGTGCGCTGAAGTCGGGGAGCCCGCCGACGTGGTGGACGAAACGCTGGATGTAGCGCTTCATCTCGAGCGCGCTGTGCCAGTTCTCGAAGGCGAACATGGTGCGCCAGTACAGCCAGAAGTTGGAATCGAGCACATCGTCGGAAAAATAGTCGGTTATGGGCTTGTCGTCGAGTTGCTCTTCGGGGGTGAAGAACAGGTTCATGATCTCCATGCACGCCTTGTCGGACAGGTTGAATGTATTGTCGAGGCCGGCGTCTTCACCCCGGTTGACCGTTGCGCGGCACAGGGAATAATTGGGATCGCGCTTGTTCAACTGATAGTAGTAATCGAGGATGCTCATGTTCTCGTCCTCGATGGAGGGGATGGATCGGAACAGGTCCCACATCACTTCGAAGTGGTTGTCCATCTCGCGACCGCCGCGCATAGTGAAGCCGAGCTGGGGATACTCCCACCCGTCGCAGGCGCCGCCCGGTTCGGCGTCGCGTTCGAACAGGTGCACGCGCGAGCCGTCCATCTGAGCATCCCTGATCAGGTAGCACGCGGCCGACAAGCCCGCCAGCCCGGTGCCGACGATGTAGGCCGATTTGTCCTCGATGCCCTCCGGCTTTGCCGGGCGGGCGAATGCTTCGTAGTTTCCGCTGGAATAGTACACAGGCTCTCCAATCTCTCGACGTGGGGGTACGGCCCCCATTGTGATGCGGGGCGTCCGAGGGCGAAGAGGGCGTACCGACCTGATGCGGTTTCGTTTGGAAGGGGTAACGTGGGGGTTCAGGTTGGCGCATGCCGCGGTGTCGAAGAACCCTGAACGGCTTGCATTGCGTTCGGCGTCGGCTTCGTAGCTTTGTTGCCGCTCGAACGATTGCGGCCGGCTTGTTTTCCATTTGTGTATACTGATCACGAACAATGCGCTGAAGCGTGTCGGATGGTTCGAGCGGCCGCGCGTGTCGAGCGCGATCGGGTGAGCATGGTCGGGGAGCGAGGATTATCTATGGACGAGATCGGGAAGCTGGGCTTCGGGTTCATGAGGCTGCCCGTCGTCGAGGGCGACGGCGGCAAGGAGATCGACATCGAGCAGGTCAAGCATATGGTAGACCTGTTCATGGACGCGGGCTTCACCTATTTCGACACGGCGCGCGGCTACCATAACGGCCGGTCGGAGGCGGCGCTGCGCGAGGCCGTCGTCGAGCGCTATCCGCGCGAATCGTTCCAGGTTGCCACGAAGCTGCCGGCGTGGCTGGCGAAAAACGCCGACCATGCGCGCGCTATGTTCGACAAGTCGCTGCGCGAGACGGGGGCGGGTTATTTTGACTTCTTCTTGCTGCATAACCTGGGCGAGGAGCGCACGCGCCTGTTCGACGACTTCGGCCTGTGGGACTTCCTGCACGAGAAGAAGGAGGCGGGTCTGATCCGCAACCTGGGCTTCTCCATCCACGACAAGGCTGCCGTGTTGGAAGAGGTGCTGGAGGCGCATCCCGAGGTGGACTTCGTGCAGCTGCAGATCAATTACGCCGACTGGGAGAGCGAAACCGTCGAATCGCGCAAGTGCTACGAGGCTGCGCGCGCCCACGGGCTGCCTGTCGTGGTGATGGAGCCCGTTAAGGGCGGCTCGCTCGTGCATCTGCCCGAGGAGGCGGCGGACGTGCTGCGCGCCGTGAACCAGGACGAGTCGCTGCCCTCGTGGGCGCTGCGGTTCGCCGCGTCGCTGCCGGGCGTGCTCACCGTGCTGTCCGGCATGTCCACGCCCGATCAGGTGAGCGAGAACACGCAGATCATGCGCTCGTTCCATCCGCTGACGCACGAGGAGGACGAGGCGCTGGCGCGCGTGCGGGCCATCCTCGACGGCGTGCCCACCGTGCCGTGCACCGACTGCCGCTACTGTTTGAAGAACTGCCCGAAGGGCGTGCGCATCCCGGCGGCCCTCGCGTCGCTCAACATCCTAGAGCTGTTCCACGACATGCATCGGGCGCAGGAGAACTACGATTGGAACGCGTCGAGCGGCCCCGCGTCCACGTGCGTCGGGTGCGGCGCGTGCGAAAGCGTGTGCCCGCAGCATATCGAGATCGTGAAGGAGCTGGGTCGCGCCGCCGAGCTGTTCGAGGAGAAGCCGGCATGACGGCGACGGGCCCCGGCCAGGACGTGGGCGTCGAGGCGCTCGACGCGTTTTTCGCGCGCACGCCGCGCTTGGCCGTGGCGTTCTCGGGCGGGTGCGACTCTTCGTTCCTGCTGGCCGCCGCGTTGCGCGCCGGATGCGACGTGAAAGCGTACGGCGTGCGTACGGCGTTCCAGCCCGCTTTCGAGATCGACGACGCGAAGCGCCTCGCCGCCGAGCTGGGGGCGGACTTCGAGCTGGTCGACGCCGACGTGCTGGCGCAGGGCGAGATCTGCGCGAACGGGCCCGATAGGTGCTACCGCTGCAAGACGTTCATCTTCTCCACCATCCTCGCGCGCATGGCCGAGGACGGCTTCGAGGTGCTGGCCGACGGCACGAACGTCACGGACGATCCGGCGAACCGCCCCGGCTTCCAGGCGCTCGCCGAGCTGGGCGTGGTGTCGCCGCTGCGCCGCGCGGGCATGACGAAAGACGACGTGCGCGCCGCGTCGCGCGAGCTGGGCCTGTTCACGGCCGACAAGCCCAGCTTCTCGTGCATCGCCGTGCACGTGGGCGCGGGACGCCCCGTCACCGCCCAGGCGCTTGCCGAGACGGCCGAACGCCTGGGCGTGACGGGTGGGAAGCGCCCGTAAGCGCGACGCGCCGGTTGACGATTCGTCGTAGGCTGCAGCCGCGCTGGTCGAGCGTGCTACGATGATTCGACATCAATCGTCGGCGAAGGAGAGCCTGCAGAATGAAGATCGTGGATTTGCGAGATTGTCCCGCCAGCGGCCTTTTCTACGGTGGGCGCGCCGGACAGAAAGAGGGCATTCTCGTGGACGGCGTCCCGTGGATAGCGAAGTATCCGCGTACGACGCGCGACCTCCAGGGCAAAAATCTTCCGCCGTACACGTCGAGCCCTGTATCCGAGCATCTCGGCGCGCGAATCTACGCGTCGCTCGGCATTCCCGTTCATGAGACGATGCTAGGCTACCGAAACGGCAAGATCGTCTGCGCGTGCAAGGACTTCACGTTTCCCGGAAAGCGCCTATTCGAGTTCAAGGATATCAAGAACGCCCTTTCCGACGATGACGGGGGATTCGATTCGGCTCCCTCGGACGGCGAGAGCGTCTTCCTTGGCGACGTGCTCGCCACGATAGAGACATCCGACCTCCTGCGCAGCGTGCCCGGGGTGCTCGAGCGTTTCTGGGATATGTTCGTGGTGGACGCGTTCATCAAGAACCCCGGCCGGAGCAACGGTAACTGGGGCGTGTTGATGGACGCGTCGTTCTCCTACGAGCTCGCGCCGGTGTACGATCTGGGCAGTTCGCTGTTCGGCAAGCGCGGCGATTCGCTTGCACGGCGGAGGATGCTCGACGAGTCGGATATAGATCAGGATGCGTTCGGGACGAACGTGTCATGCTATCGCCTGCCTTCGGGCGATGGGAGGGGAGCGTCCATTCACCCCTTCTCCTACATGGCGCAAACAGTCAATCCCGATCTCGATGCGGCGATCAAGCGGTTCATGGGCTCCGTCGACATGGACCGGATAGACGCGCTCATCGACTCCGTTCCGGCGGAGGCATACGGACGGCCTATCATGTCCGAGGCCGTTCGAGCCTCCCACAAGCTTCTGCTTCGTCGAAGGATCGACGAAGGCTTCGCCCCTTTGCTCGCGCGCATCGTGGAGCGCGAGGGCTAGCCGTCGCTCGTTCCGGGGCACGCGGCGGGTGCGTGCCGGGCTTCGCGCGCGGCTTGCGACGGCGTATACTGACGCTAAGCGCGACGCGCCGCTTCGGCGAGCGCGGCGGCGCCTTTGCCTCAACCGAAAGGATCGCCATGACCTCCTACGTGTTCACCCATGCAACCGTGCTCGACGGCACCGAGGGCATGGAGCCGCAGCCCAACATGACCGTCGTGGTGAACGAGGGCATCATCGAGAAGGTGGGTCCGGCGGCCACCACCGTGGGGCCGTTCGACGCTCGCGAGATCGACCTTGCCGGAGCGTATCTGGCTCCCGGCCTGGTGAACCTGCACGTGCACCTGTGCGGCTCGGGCAAGCCCACGAGCGCCGGCGCCGCAGGCGACCTCATCGACAAGGTGGTGGGCAACCCGCTGGGCAGGTGGTACCTGCGCCGCACGCTCAAGGCGCATGTGCGGCAGCAGCTGGCCAGCGGCGTGACCACCGTGCGCTCGGTGGGCGATCCTGGGTTCGCCGACGTGGACGTGCGCGATGCCATCAACGCGGGGAAGCATCCGGGTCCGCGGCTGGTCACGTCCGGCGTGGGGGTCACGGTGCCCGGCGGCCACGGCGCGGGCCTGTTCGCGCACGTCGCGTCCACGCCGGAAGAGGCGCGCGCCATCGTGCGCGACTGCTTCTCGCACAAGTGCGACTTGGTGAAGCTGTTCGTCACGGGAGGCGTGTTCGACGCCGAGGTGGAGGGCGAGCCGGGCGTGCTGCGCATGTCGCCCGAAGTGGCCCGAGCCGCCGTGGACGAGGCGCACAAGCTGGGGCTTCCCGCAGCCGCGCACATCGAGAGCGCCGAGGGCGTGCGCGTGGGCCTCGAGGCCGGCGTGGACACCATCGAGCACGGCGCCCCGCTGGACGACGAGCTGATCGCGCTCTTCAAAAAGAACGGCGTCGGCCGCGCCTCGTCGCTCACCTGCACCGTCTCGCCGGCGCTGCCCTTCGTGGAGCTGGCACCCGAGAAGACGAAGTCCACCGAGGTGCAGAAGGTGAACGGCCGCATCGTGTACGAGGGCATCGTGCGCGCCGCGCAGCAGGCGCTCGCGGCCGGCATCCCCGTGGGCCTGGGCACCGACTCGTCGTGCCCCTACATCACGCACTACGACCTATGGCGCGAGGTGGTGTACTTCGAGCGCCTCGTGGGGGCGTCGCGCCAGATGGCGCTGCACACGGCCACGCTCGGCAACGCGCGCATCCTGGGGCTGGGCGAGGAGACGGGATCCATCGCGGAGGGCAAGGCCGCCGACCTCATCGTAACCAAGGCGAACCCGCTTGAGAACCTGGAGGCCCTGCGCGACGTGTCGATGGTGATGGTTCGCGGCAAGCTCGACGAGCACCCCCGCGTGAAGCGCATCCCCGAGCTGGACGCCGAGCTCGACGGGTTCCTGCCGAAGGCCTGCTAGCGATTGAGCCGGCCTCCGTCTGCGTACGAGGAGGCCGCGGGTTCGCGCGAACGGAG
>OGYI01002516.1_pt1 | contig 13548 bp, 13 predicted proteins | sample 1576521 | NCBI WGS metagenome assembly OGYI01 (sample SAMEA3541484, study PRJEB24748) | human gut metagenome | biome: human gut; feature: human-associated habitat; material: faeces | place: China | collected 2012
AGCACTGTACTCCATGCAGTATTCTTAAGAACCTCCTGCGCAGATTCCTTTGCGTTTTTCTCAAGTTCACTGCGAATACTCTCACGATAATCATCTACTGTTGTATAATCAGTGTTCTTTGCAACCCATTCATCTGTAAGTTCTCCTTCACGCCGCACGTTCTGCACCGTAACCTTGTATATAACTTCCTTACCTGCCAGAGTTTCGTCCGCATAGTCTGACGGGAAATCAATTTTAATCTCCTTTGTGTCACCCTTCTTCATCCCGATCACACCATTTTCAAACTCCTCAAACATCTGTCCGTCGCCGATCACAAAGTCATAATTATTGGCAGTACCACCGTCAAAAGTCTGTCCGTCTTTAGTGCCTGTATAATTTACAGTCACCAGATCCCCTTCTTTCGCTGCATCAGATACAGGTTCTGCCTTATCTTTCAGATCCTCATCGATCTGTGCCTGTACATCATCGTCAGTGATCGCATCCACCGTATTGTCCAGAGTCAGTCCTTTATATTCTCCGATCGTAATATATTTCTCTACATTCTCAACAGAAACAAGACGCGTAGTTCCTGTCTCTGCTTTCTTCCCGTCAGCAGCTCCTTCTGTCTTTGTACCGTCTGTGATAACAGCACCGCCATCACCACACGCAGATGCTGTCAGTGCAAAACAAACTGCAAGCATGGCAAGATATATTTTTTTCTTCATAATAATCAATACTCCCTTCTACATTCCAGGTACCGGAGTTGGTCTTGAAGAATCCCATACTTCCGATACATCAAAAAGATCACTGAGCATTTCCGGATTATAATACATTCTGTATCCATCCAGATTTCTTCTTCCCTGTCGAAAATAATCATCTGTAATCTGTACAAAATACTGACTGGAATCTACATTACAGAAATAGCGGTATCCCTGACTCTTATAAAACTCATATTTCTCATTGTCTGCCGAATATCCTTCCCAGCTTCCGATATCCGCACCAAATGCAAAAATGATCATATCTGTTTCTCCAAGTATGGGAGCCACATATTTCTTCCATTTTTTATCATCTCTTTTCAGATCATCCAGAGAAGTGGCAGCCACATCCTTATGTCCCCATGTATGGCTTGCAAATTCCCAGCCTTCTGCCTTCATGGCATCGGCAACCTTTTTTGCGGCTGCCCGTTCTTTTTCCAGGCTGAAATCCGGATGTGCATCCAGCCACTGTACTTTATTTTCATCCAGATCTGCCGGACGGGTCTCATAGCTTTCGTCGGTACGGTATCCCAGGATCCCGTTGTATCCGGTAAGCGCCAGGATTCCTTTTGCACCGCGATATGAAAAATCCGGATGCTTTTCCACAAATCGATCGATCAGCGGAACCATGTCGTAATCTCCCACGGATACGCTTCCGTCATCTTCCACATATTCATTGCGGATCTTTCCTTTATCATCCACGATCAGCTTCGTGGCATAGCCGTCACCGTCCATGTAATGATAATAGCATACATCATCTTGTGAGAGAACAAACGGCGTTTTCCCGGGCGGAAGAAGGATCTCTCCCTCTGTGATGTTCCCGTTGTCATCTGCCTTTGCCATGTCCTTGATGCTTACCATCACATAGCCCTTGTCATACATGATCTGCGTGATCTTGTTAAACTCATCAATGGTTGTCATGACCTGATTATAATCTGCTTCTTTGTAATCTCCGTCAAACGCTTTGGATGGATCCTTGATCAGAATATGATAAAAGACATGTGTCACCTTTTCAAGGGGCCATGCCGTACAGGTTGCTTTTACGTCTTCGTATTTTTTTGCAGCTGCCTGCATCTTCTTATCAGAATCATAGGACGGAGCCTTTTTCAGAAGATCGATAGCTTTGTCATAGTTATACTGACTGGCCAGAAGCTCTGCCTCTGCGAGAGTATCTTTGGAAACGGTCTCTGTATTTTCAGTACCTGCTTCTGAAGCTTTTTCTCCGGAAACGGTCTGTTCTTTCTGTTTGTCAGAAGAAACCGTCTTCTCTTTTGAAGCCTTCTCACTTCTGCCCTTCAGCACACCGACCCCTACCGATGCCCCGACTGCGACGATCATTGCCACTGTTATGATAGCCAGACGTTTTCTGCGTTCCTTCAGCTGGCGCTTTCTGCGGCGTTTCAATACCTCTTTCCGCCATTCTTCGTACTCCGGAGTTCCCATTTCCGGTCGGGTTCTCCCGGGCGTTTTCTCTTTCATATAATATTTCCTCCATCTCTGGTTTATCCATTACATATGTTAGCTCAAAGATAGTTATGTCCTGTAATCTCTGCAGCATACACAGACGAACTGCATCGTAATCATTATAACTGGTAACTGCTGAAATTTCCACCGTTCCACCTGTCTTTTTCACTTTTTTAATTGCCTTTTTGACGAAACAATGCTAAAATGTTGTTTGCGTAATGTAACCGATTGCGAAACAAATATATATACAGGGGGATTCTCAAATGAGTACAGTTACCATCGTTCTTCTGGTCATCCTCGTTATTCTGATCGCAGCAGTGATCGCACTCTATTTCTTCGGAAAAAAAGCTCAGAAAAAACAGGACGAACAGCAGGCTCAGATCCAGGCTAACAAACAGACAGTTTCCATGCTGGTCATCGATAAAAAACGGATGCCGCTGAAAGATTCCGGACTTCCACAGATGGTCATCGACCAGACACCTAAGCTTATGCGCCGGTCCAAGCTTCCGATCGTAAAAGCCAAAGTCGGTCCGAAGATCAGCATCCTTATTGCAGATGAAAAAGTTTTTGATCTGATCCCGGTCAAAAAAGAGATCAAAGCTGAAGTCAGCGGTCTTTACATCGTTGGCGTAAAAGGAATCCGTGGTTCTCTCGAAGCACCACAGAAGAAGAAAAAAGGCTTCCTCGCAAGATTCCGTAAATGATCAGAAGCCAAAACAGCCGCCACGCTTTCAGGAATTTCCCTGATGCATGGCGGCTTTTCTTATGTAATGTAATTATATATCTTTTATTTTCTGCAGGATCTATAAAACAAAATCCTTGCAGTCTCTTGGCTGTACCTGGATCGCCAGATAGCAGTCTGCCACATGTTCTTCATTCATATCCAGCGCATAATCTGCTTTGATCTGAAGGTTCTCTTCGCTTTCCGTCAGCTCCAGATTCGTAGCTGAGATTCCCATCTGAAGTGTTCCGTAAGGGGTAGTATAATAGGTCATGTTTTTTTTGCCCTGTTCAAATACCATGTGTACATTGACAAGCCCCTTCTTGCTGACTTCCAGACCCTTTCCGGATACTTTTATGTAATTGATGGTGGGTTCTGCTGTTTCATCCAGCAGTTCCTCATATCTGAGATAATGAGAACCATTGCGGAAATAATACTGTCCCGGAACAATAATCTCTATAGGTTCCTGATCCCCCTGTGCATCCATCATCTGAAGCCCTCTTACATGGATCAAAACTTCTTTCTGCATTCTTTTCTCCTATCATTTATGTACAGATCTGTTTAATATTTTTCGATATCGATCTTCTGTGTTTTTTCTACGTTATACGGCAGGATGGAATTGGCAAAATCCTTAAACTTCTCTGCAAGATCACTTACATAAAAGCGATACGGAAATTCCTCCTGTGCTACCTCATTGCTGGCAAGATCCAGTCTGGAGAGCAGCTTTTTAAGCTCCAGTGCTGTCTCATATGCAGGATTCACAAGGCAGACCTCCTCACCCATGATCTTGCGGATGGTAGATCTTAAAAGGGGATAATGCGTACATCCGAGGATCAGTGTATCGATCTCCTGCTCTTGCAGCTCCTTCAGATACCTTCTGGCAACCTCCTCGGTGACCGGATCATGATACCAGCCTTCTTCTACCAGCGGAACAAACAGCGGGCACGCTTTTCCGATCACGGTGATCTCCGGATCCAGTTCCTTCAGATAAGAGGCATGGATACCGCTTCCTACCGTGCCCACCGTTCCGATAATGCCCACCCGTTTATTTCTTGTTTCATGGGCAGCAACTCTGGCACCGGCCTCGATCACTCCAAGGATCGGGATATCCAGTTCATCCTTCACCGCATCCAGAGCAAACGCACTGGCTGTATTACAGGCCACCACAATGGCCTTCACCTTCTGTTCCTGCAGAAAATGAATGATCTGGCGGGAATAACGGATCACCGTTTCTCTGGATTTGCTTCCATAGGGAACTCTGGCTGTGTCTCCGAAATATACGATTTTTTCCGATGGGAGATTGCGCATGATCTCCCGGGCTACTGTCAGTCCTCCGATACCGGAATCAAACACACCCACAGGTGCGTTTCTGTCTATATTCATTGATCTTATCTCCTGAAATAATTAATCGAACGTGATTGGTCCGTTGAAATATTGTATCACCAATCCAGGGCTTGCGCAAGCCAGAAGGATATCTTCACCGGCTTATTTTCCCCGTTGTCCTCTGCTTTTTCAAAACAGAATTCCGGATAGATCGTTCCCCACCAGGCATAAAACTGTGGCTGCCGATCACCTGCAGTTCTTCTCTCCCAGGTACTCCCTGCAAGGATCACTGCCATGAGCAGAAGGATTCCTCCTGCTTTTTTTAATACATGCTTCTTCGTTTTTATATGCTCCATGAGCAAGCCCTCCTGTCAAAAATCTTCTGATGATCTTATCCAGGGATATACTGTACGATTTATCGTACTGATCATCATCTGTATTATTAACAGTCCGGCTCCTATCTATTCATTACTGCCGTAATCCACTTCCAGAAGCTCACCTTCCACCCATACCTCCGGAAGCCAGGGCAGCGTTCCATCCTGACAAAATTGATGATATACCTCTCGCAGAGTCACACCCTTCTTCTGCTGCCCGGATGTGCGGTTCTCCTGGATTCCCTGAAGATATTCCCCTATGGAGCTTTTTCGGGCTCCTTTCCAGTGAAAAACATCTCCCAGCATATTCGTCCGGAACACGTAGACATCCTCTCCGATATGCTCTTCCTGCTTCAGATATCCGATCAGTGCTTCCCGGGCTCCCTCTTCTAAGATCTGTTCATCCAGGATCAGCACTTCAAGATGACCAAGATCCAGAAATTTTTCCTGAGACCGATTGTAGACTGCCTCGATCTCCTGAAAGTCCCGGCCGGAAAGAGTCAGAACAGAAATCGGGTCTTCGTCCGGTTTTTCCTGTCCGGTAGCTGTACTCATATCCGGCATTGCATATTTTAGCACAAAGCCATTCTCTGAAACACCGGCCCCAAGTGCCAGCGGATAAGCTCTTTTTTCCGGTTCTACTGCCGCACAGCCTGATCCCGTCAAAGTGATGACCAGGACAAGTCCTGCCACAGTTATTTTTTTCTTCCGTCTTCCCCTGTTTTCCGTACTGAGAAAAAGCTGTATCACAAGCAGAAACGGCACAAAGATGTACCCCAGATACCAGCCATAATACTCCCGGATCCCCATCCCGTTTCTCTCATACAGGGAAAGCAGCCAGCCTGCTGCCGGGATCCAGTACCGACCGGTCCCGAACCCGGTTTTTTCCGCGATCTGATTTCCGTAATGAAACAAACTTCCCAGAGAAAACAAAAGTCCGAATACCAGAAATCCCATCCATATCACATCAAATCTCGCCAGTACGTTTCCCGGAAGATCCGCCCCCTCCAGAAGAGGCAGTACCGGACAGATCTCGTTTTTAAGGCGTGCACCGCCAAAGACCGCCGGAAGAAGGAGCTGCATTCCAAAAATGATCCCGCAAACTGTAAGAAAAGCCAGAATCACAGGTTTTCTGGCACTTCCCTGTTTTTTTGCATACTCCAACCCGAAGGGAAGAAGTCCTGCTCCTGAAAAAGCACACAAAAGTGTATACAGATCACGGAGCCATCGCTCTCCTGTAAATCCTGTTTCCGGATCTTTCATCACTTCCATAAAGTACTCTGTTTTTCCCTGCCCTGCACATAAAAGCATCAGAAGAAGAATCCCTGCCAGAAAAACCCTTCCGGACACCTCAGCGATCCGCCCTCTTCTCTGCATTCCGCGATGCGTTCCCAGACTACAGACTACAACTGCAAGAAGAGACAGCCATTTTCCGGAAATCCCGCTGATCAGACTTTCCGGGATCACCTCCCCCAGAAGGTCCGAAAGAAATGCCGAACTTGCGATCACATATGCCAAAAAGAACAGTCCGATAAATCGTACAGTAAAATCCCCTGTCCTTTTGGAAAGTTCCCCATACGCAGGTGTCAGACGTATCAACCAGATCACATAAAAAGAGAGCACTACGGCCGCAGCAGCTGTCCCTGCCATGGCACTGATGCCCAACATCGCTCCATTCTTAAACAGGCACAGCAGAAACGGCGCCGGAAACACCAGTATGATCTGCCGAAAAAGCTGCCTGTGGGAAATCCTGTTATTCTCCGCAAATCTCATAACCTTTATCCTTTCCGGCTCCATGGCCTTGTCCGAAGCCTGCGTTTCTGGGCATTTCTGGCATACAGCGGCCGGAATTTCCGCTTCCGGAAGGGCTGTCGCAAAATCCTTCCACCGGTTTCCGTCTCACTGTTCTTCTCTACAAAAGGTACCAGATATGGGACACCGAAGCTTAAGAGTCCTGACAGATGCGCCACGGTAAGATACAGTCCCAACACGATTCCGAAGATACCCAGAAACCCTCCCAGAAACAGAAAAGCGTACTTCAGAAGCCGGAATGCAGAAGCAAATTCCTCATTAGGTATAGCCAGTGATCCCAGTGCTGTCAGTGCCACGATGATCACTACCACCGGGCTGACAAGATTGGCCTCCACTGCTGCCTGTCCGATGATCAGTCCTCCCACGATCCCAATGGCATTTCCAAGAGCTCCCGGGATCCGCACACCAGCCTCCCGTATCAACTCAAATGACAGTTCCAGGAACACCAGCTCCACTACACTGGAAAATGGAACACCCTCTCTTGCCTGTGCAAAGGAAAGGATCAGATTCGCCGGAAGAATCTGTGTATGAAACCGTATCACAGCCAGATAAAGTCCGGGGAGCAGCGTTGCCACAGCCATGGCCAGATACCGGAGAACCCGCAGGAAGGATGCCATCTCAAAACGGTTGTACCAGTCTTCACTGCTTTCCATAAAACTGTTGAATGCTCCGGGAACCACCAGTGCCACCGGCGAATTGTCGCAGAGCAGAACTGCTTTTCCATTCAGCAGCTCCTGGGCAGCCCGATCAGGCCGCTCCGTTGTCTGAAACTGAGGAAAGGGAGAATACCAGGCTTCTTCTGTCAGCTGTTCCAGCATCCCGCTGTCCAGGATCCCGTCCACTGCAAAAGATTCCATGCGCTCTTTCACAGCAGTCAGAAGCTCCTCATGGACCAGATCCTCCACATAAAGAAGCTGTACCACCGTATTGGAGCGTACACCGATGCTGCTCTGCTCCACCTTCAGCCTGGTATCCCGGATCCGCTTTCTCACAAGGGCCGCATTGATTTTTACACTGTCACAGAACCCCTCCTTGGAGCCTCTGAGGACCTTTTCCGTTTTCACCTCTGATACAGGCAGCCCCGGATATCCTTTACTGGAAATTTTCATTGCTTTGTCGTATCCATCCAGAAAGAAAACTGCATTTCCCGAAAGAACGGCACCAAATACCTCCTCCATGGAAGACAGCTCCTTCACATCTGCAATTCCAAGGCTATTCCGGCGGATAAATTCCCGGATCTTTTCCTCCGGGATCTCCCAGAAATGATTGATCATTTTTCCGATAGCAGAATCATCCAGCATCATGTTGGAAACCGCCACCTCAATATAGACCATCAGACAGTCCGCCTTATGTCCCTCACCAAGGCGCATGGGCCTGATCAGGATATCATCGCAGTTTTCACACTGTTTCCGGATATACGATTCATTTTCATGAAGCGATATCGATATCTTCCTTGTTTCCATAAAGCCACCATCCTTTATAGCAAGTTCCCCCACTGCTTATTGCTTTTCGCAATTGAAACAGGGAAATTACCTGATTCGGTTAAAAAAAGAGATGCCACAATGACATCTCTCTTAATATTCCCGCATATCCGGTTTTTATTCTTTTTTCTCGGCTTCTTTGGCTTCATTCTCCGCGCGGATAGTACGGATGATCGCTTTTCGCTGATTTTCCAGATGATGGAAAGAAATATCCTGCGCCTTTTGCACATCTCCTTCACGAATGGCTTTTACCAGCTCTTCATGCTCACTGACCAGAAGATTTCTTGTCTGCTCCTCCTTCAGATACTCTACACGATAGCGATACATCTGCTCACGGAGATTATTCAGGACCTGGTTCAGACGCTTATTATCAGAAGCCTGGTATATGATCTCGTGGAAAGCCACATCAGTTTCCGCCAGACGGACCAGATTTCCCTCTGCTTTTGTTTTTTCAAATTCCTTGGCTGCCACCCAGAGCCTTCCCAGCTCCTCCTCTGTGATCAGCTTGCACGCTTTTTCTATGGCAACATTTTCGAGAGCGATACGTACCTCCAGAACATCGTTCAGATCCTTCTCTGTGATGCTGGCTACCTGTGCACCTCTGCGTGGGATCATCACTACAAGACCTTCCTGCTCCAGCTTACGCATGGCCTCACGCACCGGTGTTCTGCTCACACCAAGACGCTCTGCAAGGGCGATCTCCAGAAGTCTTTCGCCCGGCTTCAGCTCTCCCTTCAGGATCGCCTGCCGCAAGGTATTAAAAACAACATCCCGAAGCGGCAGATATTCATTCATATCCACAGAAAAATCACTTGTCATTTGTAACTCCTCCATCTCTATTGTAAATATCCGTGGCAAATACAGTCTTTGCAAGCCCGCTCTTTCTGAGGCTTCTGGCTGCCGCGGCCATCTTATCCCTGTTATCAAAGATTCCAAACACAGTAGGACCGCTCCCGCTCATCACGGCTTTCAGCGCACCTTTTTCTTCCATAAGGTTCTTAATATTGCCGATCACCGGATACTGTCGGATGATCCCCGGTTCAAATACATTCTCCATTCTGGATGCCATGGCATACAGATCATTATTTCTGATAGCTCCGATGAGTCCATCGATGTCCGGATGTTTGCCGATCCCTTCCAGATTCAGATTCTCATAGGCTGTTTTTGTGGAAACATTGATCCCCGGTTTTCCTATCAGAACATAACATTTCGGAACTTCCGGAAGTCTGGTCAGCTTCTCTCCGATTCCCTCCGCAAGAGCAGTTCCCCGCATGATACAATACGGAACATCTGCTCCGACCTTTACTGCACGTTCCATCAGCTGTTCTTCTGTAAGCCCTAAATGGAACATCCGGTTCACACCCACAAATGCAGCCGCTGCATCGGAGCTGCCTCCTGCCATGCCTGCTGCCACCGGGATAAATTTACGAAGCTTGATGGAAAGTCCCTCTTCAACATCGAACTCCTCCATCAGCATCTGTGCTGCTTTATATACAAGATTTCTCTGATCTGTGGGGATAAACGGAAGATTGGTCGTCAGTACGATCCCCGGCCGTCTGGTCTTTCTGATATCCAGGATATCATACATACGGATGGTCTGCATGATCATGCGTACCTCATGATAACCGTCCTCTCTCTTTCCCAGAACATCAAGTCCGAGATTGATCTTTGCCATTGCTTTTAAACGCATAAGCCCCTCCATTTGTACTTTGTATACAGTATTTATACATGTATTTTATATGATTTTTACATTCTTTTCAACAGCAAAATATTCCACTTTTTATTTGATCTGACCTTCCACTTTTTTCACAACAAGAAGCGGAGTTCCCGGAGATGGTTCCTGATTTTCCTTGAGACCATTGATCGTCCGGATCTCCTGTACAGATGTGTGATATTTCCTTGCGATATCCCACAATTCATCTCCCGGTTTTACCATGTAAACCAGGATTCCCGGCATGGCCTGGAGTTTTTTCATATCCAGTGGTTTTTCCTCTACTTTCTCAATGATAAATACCGGTTCTCTGGCAACTGCCAGAAGCTCCAGTCCTACAGTTGCCCGGATCTCGATCTCATTTCCATCTGCCATGGCTGCGGAAAGCTGCTCCAGCTTTGCTTTTAACTGATAACAGCTGTCCTGTCGGATCCCTCTTGCCTCAACCATATGGGAAAACGGTATCATTGCCTCCATGGAATAAAACGGCATATCATCATTTCCAATAATGTACAGGATCTTCAGCATGACCACGCCATCTGCCTGCACACCGTTCTCTACGATCCTGGTCTTATCGATCTTCACTTTTCCCTGACTGTGACACAGCTGGAGGACTTTTCCCTGAGTCTCCTTTACCTGGATCCTGTCACTGATCCTGCATCTGGAAAAATTACGTACCAGAAGCCGTTCCAGTACCTCATTCTTCCCTTCCGGAACGCATTCACGGATCGGTGTATACACATCGGTAATGAGATCATATTCCTCTTCCCTGAAAAATTTCATATCCAGCTCCAGCACCACATCCGAAACAAGGATCCGTTCTTCCCCATCGACATCCGGTTTGGCCTCCAGACTCTGATGCATCACCGAAGCTTCGATCAGCGGGATCAGTTCTTCCGTGCAGTCCGGACATTCCACTTCCCCGGAAAAAGGCAGCGAATATTCCAGCCATTGCACCGGAGCTTCTGTATCTTCAGCTCCGTACAGCACAAAAACGGACAGCTCTCCCCTTGCTTTTACCACATTTTCCTCCGGCTTCAGATCCAGTCCCCGTACATCCATAGTATACCAGATCAGGCTGGCGATATCCGGACGATTGGAGGCAATGGTATACTCATCCTTGATCCGGAGTGTATCTTTTTTATGTACGGTAAGTCCCAGAAAGCGGACTGTTTTTTTTCTGACGGATACCTCTTCTGCATCCAGCGCCACCGGCAGGCGGATCTGTTCCGTTTCATCCACAGTCGCACAAAAAGTAACCAAAGCTTTGATATTGAGCTTTCTGGAATGGATCAGGCGGATCGTAAGATCTTCAATTTCCCACTTCAGACACATTTTATCCCCATTTATGATGTTCTTCAGGTTCAAGGTTTCCTCAAATGGAAGTTTTGCAGTTAGACCGCTGACAATCCCGCTTTCTTCCCCCACATAAAGGATATCTACCTGCAGATTTCCCGTAAGAATACCTTTCCCGTCAGTAAGACGGACATCATCCATAATGATCCTGCCCTTATTCTGGATCAGTCTTCCTGCATCCGGTTTTGCATCCGGTACATTAAAATCCTCATCAAAAGTGATCTGACTTTCTGCCCTGCTTTTTTCCTTTAATATCTGCATGCTTTCTTTTTTTAATTCCACAGTCTATTCCCCTTTCTCCGACTCTTTTTTCACCGGACTACTGCTTTCCCGGAACGTTACCGGCTTTTCCTGTTTCCGGGTTTTTATCACAATGCAGGGATAGGACGGAACTCCTGCCTCCTTAAGATCCTCCGGTCCAAGAAGTTTTGTAACAAAAAATATCCCATTCGAGGATTCTCCAAGCTCCTCTACCTGGATGCTGTATCCGCCACTCATCTGCCGCCCGTACCCTTTGGCCAGGTAAAGATCATCTCCGGTTTCATAACTCAGCTGAAATTCCTTTTCCTTTTTTTCTTCCATAAGCCTGGAAAGCTCCTCCGGGATATCCCGGCGTTCCACAATGGTGTAATCTACCGGTTTTCGTTCTTCTTCCTCCACCCGGACAAAGCGACACCCGGAAAGCAGCAGCGCCAGCACGGCAGCTGTCAGCACGATCCGCAGAAATACTGCTTTTTTCATAATATAAGCCACCTGCATTATTCAGTATTTATTCTATGTGAGCAGGGAAAGATTTATTGCAACTATCGGATTTTCTTCGTATAATATAAAAATACCATCTTACTGCGGAACACTCCGCAAGTATCTATAACAGAAAGGACAAAAGACATGATTCGATTCATACTTGTCTGTATCGTGGTGATCGCCTATCTGGTGCTGACCATTCCGGTTCTCCTTGTAGAATGGATCATCGGGAAATTTTCTCCCATGACTAAGGATATCAGCTCTCTGCGCATGGTACAGGCCATATTCAAATTCATCCTGTGGATCACAGGCGCCAAAGTCACCGTCATCGGCGAAGAAAACGTTCCAAAGGATCAGGCTGTTCTCTATGTAGCAAACCACCGGAGCTATTTCGACATCCTGCTCACCTACAGCCGCTGTCCGATCCGCACCGGCTATGTTGCCAAGAAGGAAATGGAGCATTATCCGCTGCTCTCCAACTGGATGCGCAATCTCTACTGTCTCTTTCTCGACAGAGAGGATATCAAGCAGGGTCTGAAAACGATCCTTCAGGCCGCAGACTATGTAAAATCCGGCATTTCCGTATGTATCTTCCCGGAAGGAACCAGAAATAAGAATGCTGATGAAACAGAAATGCTGCCTTTCCATGACGGCAGCTTCAAGATCGCGACCAGAGCCAAAAGCCCGATCATTCCTATTGCGATCAGCAACTCTGCCAACATCTGGGAGGCCAATTTCCCGAAGATGACACCTACACACGTAGTGATCGAATATGGCAAGCCTATCATTCCTTCAGAGCTTGACCGGGATACTCAGCGCCGCTTAGGTTCCTATACACAGGATATCATCAAAGAAATGCTGATCAAAAATAAAGAACTGGTATGAACATCAAAAAAAACCATATCTATGTCTGTTTTTCGACATAAGATATGGTTTTTTATTACTGTGTACCTGCTCCCAGGATTTTTTCCGCATTTTCGATCCGTTCTTTCGTTGGCGGATTGATTCCTTTCAGCGGATAATCAATATGCAGATTTTCCCATTTAAAGGTTCCGAGTGTGTGATATGGAAGAACCTCCACTCTCTCAACTGTCTTCAGTGTTGCAATAAAGTCAGCCAGTCGGTGGAGATAGTCATCCCGGTCATTGCGTTCCGGAACCAGCACGTGACGGATCCACATGGATACGCCCATATCGGAAAGCTTCCGGGCCATGGCAAGGATATTTTTATTGGTACATCCTGTGAGGATCTTATGCTGTTCCTCATCAATGTGCTTGATATCCAGCATGACAAGATCTGTGTATTTCATCAGCTCTTCCCATTTTTCATACCACGCCCCCTCTTCTGTGTAAGGGTTGCCGCTGGTATCAAGTGTTGTGTGGATCCCAAGTTTTTTTGCTTTTCTGAACAGCTCAGTGAGAAAATCGATCTGTAACAGTGGCTCGCCTCCACTCACAGTAATACCGCCCTTACTTCCCCAGTAAGAGCGGTATCGACAGGCTTTTTCAAGCAGCTCATCTGCTGTGTACTCCGTTCCTGTTTTCATTTGCCAGGTGTCCGGATTGTGGCAGAACTGACAGCGCATGGCGCAGCCGCTCAAAAAGATCACATACCTGACTCCTGGTCCGTCAACAGAGCCGAAGCTCTCCAGTGAGTGGACGTAGCCAGTGATTTTTTTCTGGTCGTCCATATTTTTTATTACATCCTTTCGTGGCAGGTTCTTGCGATAACGTCAAGCTGCTGCTCTCTTGTAAGGTCGATGAACTTAACAGCGTATCCGGATACACGGATTGTGAAGTTTGCATACTCCTCTTTTTCCGGATGCTCC
>OGYI01002524.1_pt1 | contig 13501 bp, 9 predicted proteins | sample 1576521 | NCBI WGS metagenome assembly OGYI01 (sample SAMEA3541484, study PRJEB24748) | human gut metagenome | biome: human gut; feature: human-associated habitat; material: faeces | place: China | collected 2012
AAGAGAACCTATGTGTTTGTGGACCACGGCAAGCCGTGGCGCTACGAGGAGGACGGGCTGACGGTAACGCGCGGCAGCGCCTGGTCGGGTCCAGGATGCCACCTCGGATGCGGTGTGAGGCTCTACACCGACGGCGAGGGGAGGCTCGTCAAGGTCGAAGGGGATCGGGAGAACCCGTTCAACCAAGGCAGGCTCTGCATCCGCTGCCTCGACCTGCCCGAGGTCGTGTATAATGACCGCCGCCTGCTGCATCCGATGAGGCGCGATCGAGCAGACCGCGGCAAGGACGCCTGGCAGCGCATCACCTGGGACGAGGCCTACGACGAGATCGAGGCGCGCCTCAAAGACCTGCGCGAGCGCTACGGTGCCGAATCCGTGCTGTTCATGCAGGGGACGGGACGCGACATAGCCACCTGGATCTCGCGGCTTGCCTGGTCGTACGGAAGCCCCAACTACGGCTTCCCGCTTTCGGGGCTCGCCTGCTACCTGCCACGCGTCTCGGGCATGTACTCGACGACCGGGTCGTTCTGGGTCTGCGACTGCTCGCAGCAGTTCCCCGACCGCTACGACAATCCCGCCTACGAGGTTCCCGAGGTCATGGTGCTGTGGGGCAACAATCCCATCGTATCCAACTCCGACGGGTTCTTCGGCCACTGGGTCGTCGACCTCATGAAGCGGGGCATGGACATCATCGTCATCGACCCGCGCATGACCTGGCTCGGGCGCCGCGCCGCCCTGCAACTACCCATACGCCCCGGCACCGACGCCGCGCTGGCCCTAGGGATGCTCAACGTCATCGTGAACGAGGACCTCTACGACCACGACTTCGTGGACAGGTGGACGTACGGCTTCGACAAGCTGGCCGAGCGCGTGCAGGACTACCCGCCGGACAAGGTTGCGGACATCACCTGGATCCCCGAAGAGCGTATCGTCAAGGCGGCGCGAACCTTCGCGCAGGCCGAGCGCGCCTGCATCCAGTGGGGCCTCGCCGTGGACATGACGCGCGAGGCGCTGCCGGCCATCCAGGCCATCGCCGCCCTTACGCAGATCACCGGCAACATCGACCGTCCCGGCGGCATGATCGTCCCGCCAGAGATCCTGTTCTACGGCGGCGGCTTCGGCGCGGACCTGCTCTCCGAGGAACAGACGGCCAAGCGCATCGGGTTGGAGAAGTACCCGCTGCTCAAGTTCGGGTTCGCCACACTGCAGCCCGACGAGATGGTCAGGCAGATGGAGACGAGTGAGCCGTACGCGCTGCACGGCATGTGGCTGCAGACAACGAACCCCCTGGCCTGCATGGGCGCCGATCCCGATCGCTTCTATCGTGCGGCCAAGGAGCTGGACTTCATCGTGGGCGTCGACCTGTTCATGACGCCCACGATCATGGCGTTGGCCGACTACGTGCTGCCCGCTGCCACCTACCCGGAGCGCGACGGGCTGCGCATCGGCGACGGACCCCAACGCGGCGAGACCATCAACAAGGTGTGCCAGGTGGGCGAGTGCAAGTCGGACATGGAGATAAACCTGGAGCTCGGCCGACGGCTCAATCCCACCGCCTGGCCCTGGGCCGACGTCAAGGAGATGTTTTCCAGCATCATCGGCGAGACCGGCTACTCGTTCGACGAGCTGCGCGAGGTGGCGCCCGCGTACCCGCAGTACACGTACCGCAAGCACGAGCTCGGGCTGCTGCGCCCCGACGGACAGCCGGGCTTCAACACGCCCACCGGCCGTATCGAGCTGTGGTCGACCCAGTATGCGGGCGCCGGGCTCGACCCCCTGCCCTACTTCGAAGAGCCGGAACCGGGCCCCGGCTCGACGCCCGAGCTGCTGGACGAGTACCCGCTCGTGCTGACGACCGGCGCTCGCAACTGGGGCATGTTCCACTCCGAGCACCGCAACGTCCCGCGCCTGCGCGCCCTGCGCCCCGACCCAATCGTGGAAGTGCATCCGCAGACGGCGGAAGACCTCGGCCTGCGCGACGGCGACTGGGTGTGGGTGGAGAACCAGCGCGGGCGGGCAAAGCGCCGCGTGCAGGTGACGCCGGTGCTGCTGGACCCACGGTTCTGCTCCACCGACCATGCATGGTGGCTTCCCGAGGGCGACCCCGAGGACCTGTTCGGCGTGCGCGACTTGGCCATCAACAACCTCGTGCCCTGGACCTGCGGCAAGAGTGGGTTCGGGTCTAACTACAAGTGCATGCTGGTAAAGCTCTACAAGGTGAAGGACGGGGAATAGCCATGGCCGCTACCTATGGAATCCTGATCGACTACGACTGGTGCACCGGATGCCGCAGCTGCGAGATGGCTTGCCAGATGGAGCATGGGCTGCCTATCGGCCAGAGCGGCGTGCAGGTGCACGAGATGGGCCCATGGCCCATTGAGGGGAAGGATTGGCAATACGACTTCGTGCCCGCCTTCGGAGACCAGTGCGACCTCTGCAGCGACCGCACGCGGCGCGGCGAGCTGCCAGCCTGCGTGCACCACTGCCAAGCTGCCTGCATGGCGTACGGTCCGCTGGGCGAGCTGGCCGTCAAGCTGGCCGACCATCGCAAGCAGGTGCTGTTCGCCCTGTAGGCGCCGGCACACCGACGGCTTGAAACCCATTCGACAAGGAGGAAAGCAACATGGCTTCATCAGGCATCGCAAACTATGGCGTCCAGAACCGCCAGCTGACGCAAACCGAGAGGTGGATCTGCTTCAGCGCCCTGTTCTTCTTCGGCTTCACCGCCGCCTTCAACCTGTTCAAGGCGGCGCCCGCCATCGCCTTCATCGGCGCGGACCTTGGGTTCGACGAGGCAGGGCTCGGCTACATCATGTCGTCCTACGCCATTGCAGCACTCGTGCTGGCGTACCCCGGTATGCTCATCATGCAGAAGATCGGCGTGAAGGCCTCGGTGCTCATCTCGTGCGTGCTCATGCTACTCGGGTCGGTCATCGGCTCGTTCGCACCCAACGCGGCGCTGTTTCTCGTAGGCCGCGCCATCGAGGGCTGCGCCTACGGCCTCATATGCGTCATCGGGCCCAATATCATGCCACGCCTTTTCCCACTGAAGAACCAAGGCCTGGTCATGGGCATCTGGTCGCTGTGGATACCCGTAGGCACCATCATCGCGTTCTTCCTGGCACCCGTCATCTTCGAGGCTGCCGGTTGGCGGCCCATCTGGTACGTGTCGCTCGTCATGGAGGTCGTTTCGCTGGTGTGGATGTTCGCGAGCGTGAAGATGCCGCAGGTGCCGGAGAACGAGCTCGTGGACGGCGACGTAACGCGGCGCAAGAAGCCGGGCAAGTGCTTCATGTTCGCCGCCATCATGATGTCCGTGGCATTCTTGGCTTGGGTGTACGTTTACGTGGACAACATCAATACGCTGTATCCGACGTTCCTGCAGCAGGCCAAGGGCATGTCGGTGTTCGACTCGTCCATGCTGCCCAACTGGATAGCCATCATCACCATCCCTGTGGGCATCCTGTTCGGCGTGCTGTCGGACAAGTGGAACGCGCGCAAGTACTTCGTGGCAGTGCCCTACCTCGTAGTGGCGCTTCTCATGTTCTTCTGCGCTTTCACGCCAGGCAACGACCTCGTGGGCCCGTGGACGTTTTGCATCCTCATGGGCGTGTGCGCCGCCGGCATCCCCATGGGAACCCGCGCCATCATCCCCGTGCTGGTGCCCGATCCGAAGAAGACCGACCTGGCGCTGGCGACGATGGCTTTCGCAACCGGCCTGGCCCAATGCATGGGATCGCTGGCCTCGCTGTCCATCGCAGAGATGGGCTGGACGGCGAACGGCCAGTTCGTGCTGGCGCCGCTCGCGCTGATCGCATCGCTGATCGTATTCATCTGCGTCAAGTCCGACCGCAAGGTCCTGGCGTGGCGCAAGCTGGAAGAGGCGGAGCAGGCAGCCGAGTAACCATCGTTACCGCCGCTCGTGCGGCGCGACCCCGCGTTCCCAGGCAAACAGATGCATCGCATCCAATCTGGAACGCGGGGATACGATCAGACGAGAACGACGAGAGGAGCAGGAATGAGCGAGACGAAGTACCACCTGGTAGAGCACGAGAAGCCGTTCAAGTACGATGAGGACGGCCTGCACGTCACACGCGGCAGCGCCTGGTCGGGACCCGGCTGCCATATCGGCTGCGGCGTGCTGCTGTACACCGACGACGAGGGGAAGCTCGTCAAGGTGGAGGGCGACCCGGAGAACCCCTACAACCAAGGCAGGCTCTGCAACCGCTGCCTGGCGCTGACCGAGGTGGTGTACAACCCCGACCGCGTCACCACGCCCATGAGGCGCGATCCTGCGCACCGCGGTCAGGACAAGTGGGTGGACATCACCTGGGACGAGGCACTCGACCTCGTGTACGAGAAGTTCACCGAGATCAAGGAGAACTACGGCGCCTGGTCCATCCCGTTCGTGCAGGGCACGGGGCGCGACATAGCTGCTTGGATCACGCGCCTTGCCTGGTCGTTCGGCAGCCCAAACTATATGTTCAACATGTCGGGCATGGCCTGTTACCTACCGCGCGTGGCCGGCTGCGCCGCCACGACGGGCAACTTCTGGGTGGGCGACTTCTCCCAGCAGTTCCCCGACCGCTATGACGATCCCGCCTGGGTCCCCGCCGAGTACATCATGGTATGGGGCAACAACCCGCTCGTCGCGAACTCGGACGGCTTCTACGGTCACTGGATGGTCGACGTTATGAAGCGCGGCTCGAAGCTGATCGTGGTGGACCCGCGCTTGACGTGGCTCGCCTCGAAGGCCGAGTGGTGGCTGCAGGTGCGGCCGGGAACGGACGCGGCCCTCGCCCTCGGCATGCTGAACGTCATCATCTCCGAGGACCTCTACGACCACGATTTCGTGGACCGCTGGTGCTATGGCTTCGACGAGCTGGCCCAGACCGCGGCGGCCTACCCCGTTGACAAGGTGGCCGAGATCACTTGGGTGCCCGCCGAGAAGATCGTCGGCGCGGCCCGCGCATGGGCGGGTGCCGAGAACGGCATCGTGCAATGGGGCCTGGCCGTGGACACCACAAAGGAGTCGCTACCGGCGGCCCAGGCCATCGGGGCGCTGTGGCAGGTATGCGGCTTCTGCGAGAAACCGGGCTGCATGATCGTACCGCCCGAGATCCTGGCCTACTCCGGCGGGTTCGGCGGCGAGCTGGTCACGCCCGAGATGGACGCCCATCGCATCGGCTTGGACAAGTACTCGCTGTTGAAGTTCGGCTTCCAGGTGGCGTCCTCCGACGAGGTGATGAAAACGCTCGAGACCGAAGAGCCCTACAAGCTGCACGGCGCCTGGCTGCAAACGACGAACTTCCTCACCTGCACCTCCCCCGACCCCGAACGCTCCATGAGGGCATGGCGCACGCTCGACTTCATCGTGGTGGTGGATATGTTCATGACGCCCACGGCCATGGCGTTGGCCGACGTGTTCCTGCCGGCCTGCACCTATGCCGAGCGCGACGGCATCCGCGTGGGCGACGGCGCGCAGCGCGGGGAGACCATCAACAAGGTGTGCCAGGTGGGCGCATGCAAATCGGACATGCAGATCAACCTGGAACTGGGAAAGCGCTTCAACCCCGAGGCGTGGCCGTTGAAGGACGACAAGGAGATGTTCAGCTCCGTCATCGCCTGCACGGGCTATACGTTCGAGGAGCTGCAGCAGGTGGCGCCCGCCTACATCCCCTTCGAGTACGGCCGCCACGAGAAGGGCCTGCTGCGCCCCGACGGCCAACCCGGCTTCAACACGCAGACGGGGCGCATCGAGCTGTGGTCGACGTTCTACCACAATGCGGGCTTGAGCCCCGTGCCCTACTTCGAGGAGCCCACCGAGAGCCCGGCCGCGACACCCGACTTGTACGACGAGTACCCGTTCGTGCTCACCACCGGCGCCCGCAACTGGTTCATGTTCCACTCCGAGCATCGGCAGGTCCCGCACCTGCGAGCCGGCCGCCCCTGGCCCCTCGTGCAGATCAACCCTAAGGCCGCGGAGCGCATCGGCGTGCACGACGGCGAGTGGGTATGGCTGGAGAACGAGCGCGGTCGCTGCAAGCGCGTCGTGGAGTGCACGAACATCATGGACGAGCGCGTAGTTATGTCCGATCACGGCTGGTGGTTCCCCGAGGCTCCCGGCGAGGAGAAGGACGGGCTGTTCAGCATGCTCGATCTGAACGTCAACAAGCTTTTGAATTCGTACGTTCCCGGCAAATCCGGGTTCGGCGCCAACTACAAGTCCATGCTCTGCAAAATCTATCCCGCAAAGGACGGTGAATAACCATGACGGAATACGGCATGCTCATCGACTACGAATGGTGCACCGGCTGCCATAGCTGCGAGACAGCCTGCCAGATGGAGCACCACCTGCCCGTCGGCCAGTTCGGCATCAAGCTGAACGAGATCGGCCCCTTCGAGTACGCCCCCGACCGCTGGCAGCTGTCCTACGTGCCGGTGCCCACCGACCTGTGCGACTTCTGCGCCGAGCGGCAGGCAAAGGGCAAGCTGCCTACCTGCCAGCACCACTGCCAGGCACAGTGTCTTGAGGTGGGCCCGCTCGACGAGCTGGCCGAAAAGGTCAAGGAGAAGAGGAAGCTCGCCCTGTTCCACCGGTAGCCGGCGGCGAGCGGAACCGATCGGGACGATCGGACAAGACAAGGGCCGGCACGTCGAGATGACGCGCCGGCCCTTTATCGAAAGCGAGGTTGGACGACATGTCATGCGGATACGCCTGCATCGGCTGCGGGCGCTGCCGGGGCAAGCCCCGTGCACTCAACATCACAGCGGTCTGCTTCCGCTGCGGTCACGAGAACCCTCCGGAGGCCACCACCTGCGAGCAATGCAACCTGGAACTGCCCCGCCTGCCGGGACCGAGCCAAGCAGCAACGCCGGAGCGGCCGCCCCGTCGGTCCACGGAGTAGCAACGTCCCAAAGGGCCCCATCGCCTCCACCAGCCAGACCGCCCGTCCCTGTGCCTAGCCTACGCGCCCCGGGCCTCCCCCGCAGCCGGAGCGAGCCGCACTTCGCGCAACGACGGCTCCCAAGTGGATTCGCCGCATGGCACACGGGACACTCCCCCGGTTTCATGAGCGGACGCGCCTTGCCCTTGCACTTGCCGCAGTTCACACATGCGTACCCGCAGCTCATAGATCCTCCCTATGCCTCGATCGGCGCAGCGGCGCCCGGTGCAGGAGCAGGCGTGCGCTCGGGCTCTTCCGGCATGCCGGGGATCACGCCGGCCTCCGCCAGGTTCTTGCGATCCTCCTCGGCGCGCAGTGCCGCCACCTTGCGGTCGTCTTTCACCAGCACCAGAACCAGCACGGCGGCCAGCAGGGCGAGCGGCGCGCACACGAGCTGCGCGTTGGCGAACCAGCCGATGTAGGCCACGCTCTGGGATGCCGCCACCGCCAGCACCTGCGCGATACCCGTCACGAACGCCATCGAGGCCAGCGCCAAGTCGCACTTGAGCGAGTCGGTGCACAGAAGCGGCGTGATGCCGCGCGTGTACGTGGGTATGAACGAGGCGCACAAGCCCATGACGATGCAGAACGCCCATGCGGAACCCGCATCCTTCCCCGGCTGGAAGGCCAGGAAGAAGAAGATGAGGGCGACGACGACGTAGCCGGCCACGAGCGTCCACTTGCGGATGGGCAGCCTGTCTGATAGCAGTCCCGCCACGATGCCCACCGGAATGGTGATGATGGCAAGCCAGTTCGGCAGCATGGACGAGTCGAACACCGACATGCCCTTGACCTCCTGCAGGAAGGTGGGATACATGCCGTTGATGTTCACGAGGTACAGGTAGCACCAGATCATGAAGATGACGCACACGGCCATGGCAGAGCCGAAGAACTGCCTGCCGTGCTTGACCTTCACGTCGGCCTTGCCGGCCACGATCTCGTTCTCGTTGACCTTCGGCATCTTCACGAGGGCCAGCAGCAGGACAAGCGATAACACGCCCATACCCAGCGTCACATACCACACGCCGCGCCAGTCCCCCGTCGCATCGAAGATGATCGGTGCGCAGAAGAACGCGATGATAGTGCCGCAGGCGATCCACTGCGACCAGATACCCACCGCCAAGCCCATCTGCTTGCGAGGGAACAAGCGCGGCAGGATGTTGGGCCCGCATACGCAGATAAGGCCGTAGGCACAGCCCTCGACGGCACGGCCGGCCAGGAACAGCACCGCGTCGGAAGAAACCGCGCTGATGGCCGTGCCCGCGATCATGATGGCGCACGAGATGACCACCATGGCCTTTACGCCGATCTTGCGCATGACGAGCGCTCCGGGGAACGCCATGACCAACGCGCAGATGGAATAGAACGTCATGATGAGGCCCAACCCGCCAGCATCGAGGCCGAGGTCGGCACCGATGTAGGTGAGTGTCGGCGAAGCCTTGAACAGGTTGCACGAGGCAGTGAAGCCGAACAGGAACAGCGCAGCGAACGTGAGCCACCGCTCCTTGTCGGTGGTCTGGCGGTCGAGCACGCCCAAACGAGCGATTGAAGCCATATATCCCCCTTTGACCGTTTAGTGAGAGAAGGGAAGTCGACACATAGTATGATGAGGGTATCGCTCCTACGCCTGCGTCCTCCACGACGCTTGGCAAGGGGCGGAACCATGGAGGCCGGGGCGCTGTTTGCATGGAACCCCGGCCTCCCGTTTCTCTTCTTATGCGCGCTTCCTACTTTTCAACAAGCGTGAACAGCGTCTGGTACTCGTGGTCGGCCTTCTCGGCCATCTCCTCGAGGGGACCGAACTCCAGGCATTGGGCCTGGCAGTGCTGCACGCAGGTGGGAGGCTTGCCCAGGCTGCGGCGCTCGACGCAGGTGTCGCACATCTTCGTGGGCGCGGCCAGGTAGCCGAACTGCCAGTTGTCGCCCTCGATGGGCCAGTGCCCCATGTCGTGGATGAGGATGCCGCTCTGCCCCACGGGCATGCCGTGCTCCATCTGGCAGGCGATCTCGCAGCTGTGGCACCCGGTGCACCAGTCGTAGTTGACCAGCAGGCCCCAACTCGCTGCAGCCGGGTTGATCATGTCGGCGGTAGACATAGCTCTTCGACCTCCTTTTCCTAATTCTTCTTCGTCTTGGCAATGGCTTCGGCCACACGGTCGGTGAGCGCCTGGCCCACGTAGCCGTCGCGCTGGAACGGGCCGTTCGTATCGTCGCCGGGCGTCACCTTGTACAGCTTCACAAGCGTGGTCTTGTAGTTCGATCCGAATCCCGACTTGCCGGGGATGCCGGGCAGCAGGTTGTTCACGTTGAGGTCATGGGAGTCGTAGAGCTTTTCCGGGTCGCCCTCGGGGTGCCACCACGCGTGGTCGCAGGCGATGACACGCGGATCCTGGTAGAGGTTCGTGATCTCCACCTGGGCCTTGCAGCGGCCGTAGAGGTTCTCGACCCACACCCATTCGCCGTTCGACAGGCCGTAGGTGTCGGCCGTCTGCTGGTTCAGGTACACGTTGCACTCCTTCTTCAGGTTGCGCATGCGCTGCACCTGGCGATGCTCGGAGTGGAACAGGCTCCACGGACGGGCGCCGGTGGTCAGCACCAGCGGGTACTCGTCGAGCAGCTCGGGGGTGGAGCCGGGTCCGGGGATGGGCTCCTCGAAGTACGGCAGCGGATCCATGCCGGCGTTGTTGTAGAATGTCGACCACAGCTCGATGCGGCCGGTGGGCGTGTTGAAGCCCGGCTGGCCGTCGGCGCGCAGGCGGCCGGTCTCGTAGCGGCGGTAGCTGAACGGCAGGTACACAGGATGCTTCTCGCGCAGCTCCTCGAACGTGAACGGCGTCTGCGCCGTCAGCATGGCGCTGAACATGTCGTCGACGTTGTCCCACGGCCATGCTTCGGGGTTGAAGCGCTTGCCCACCAGGAGGTTGATCTCCATGTCGGACTTGCACTCTCCCACCTGGCACACCTTGTTGATAACCTCGCCGCGCTGGCAACCGTCGCCCACGCGGATGCCGTCGCGCTCGGTGAACGTGGCGGCCGGCAGCACCACATCAGACGTGGCCATGATGGTAGGCGTCATGAACAGGTCGACGCTCACATTGAAATCGCAGTTCATGAGACCTATGTACTGCTCGGTGGGGTCGGCGCCCATGCAGGATAGCACGTTGTTCTGCTGCAGCCAGGTCGCGTGGATCTTGTAGGGCTTGCCGGTAGCCATGGCGTGGCGCAGCTCGTCGGGCTGCGCGATTTGGAAGCCGAAGTTCAGCAGCGGGTACTTGTCCAGGCCGATGCGCTTCTTCCACGTTTCCTCCGGGCAGAGCTCGCGACCCCAGCCGCCGGCGTAGTTGAGGATCTCGGGCGGGGCGATGATACCACCCGGTACGTCCACGTTGCCGGTGATCTGGAAACAGGCGGCGATGGCCTGGGACGCCGGCAGCGCCTCTTTCGTCATGTCCACGGCCACACCCCATTGCATCGTGCAGGGCTTGCTTTCGGCCAGGATATGGGCAGCCTCGCGGATCTTCCCCACGGGGATCCAGGTGATGGCGGCAACCCGCTCGGGCGTGTACTCCTGCACGCGCTCTGCCAGCTCATCGAAGCCATAGGTCCAACGCTCCACGAAATCGTGGTCGTATAGGTCCTCGCTCACGATGATGTTCAGGAAACCCAGCGCCAGCGCCGCATCGGTGCCGGGACGGATGGCCAAGTGCAGCTTAGAGTGGGTGGACATCCACGTGACCTTCGGGTCGATGACCACGAGCTCCATGCCGCGCTTCATAAGATCGATGACCCAGTGGCCGTAGAAGCCGTCGGAGTTCGCGCGCAGCGGGTAATTGCCCCACACGAACATGGCCTCGGGAACCCGGTACTCGGGGTTGTCGTAGCGATCGGCGAATTCTTGGGAGCAGTCGGCCACCCAGAAAGAGCCGGCCGTGGCAGCGAAGCCGGCGACGCGAGGCAGGTAGCAGGCGCAACCGGAAAGGAACAGCACGTAGTTCGGGCTGCCGAACGACCAGCACAGGCGCGTGATGTAGGCGGCGATGTCGCGGCCGGTCCCCTGGCCGAACACCACGGACTCGGCACCGTACTTCTCCTTGATGTCGTTGAACGTGTCGACGACGAGGTCGATGGCCTCCTCCCAGGAGATGCGCTCCCACTTGTCCTTGCCGCGGTCCTTCGGGTCGCGCTTCATGGGGTACTGGAGACGATCCTCATGGTACACCACCTCGGGAACGTCCAGGCACCGCACGCACAGGCGGCCGCCATTGTACGGGTTCTCCGGGTCTCCCTCGCACTTCACCAGCTTGCCATCCTTGTCGGTGTACAGCAGTACGCCGCACCCATCGTGGCATCCGGGACCCGACCATGCGCTGCCGCGTGTCACGGTTAGGTCGCCCTCCTGGTACTTCCATGGTTTCTCGTGCTCGACGAACTGGTAGTCGCCAACGAGCTGCGTGGAAACGCCACTGTTGTTGTACCCTTCGACGCCGTGATCTGCCATGTGTGTCACTCCTCTCGCCTATCGTCCTCGTCTTGCCGGACCCGCCTGCTTGTCCGGGCCCGCTTGAAATGCCCTGTGCACTTCGCTGGAACGAAAGTAAGCCCGCCGGCCGCGTTCGAACATCGGCCGGCGAGGTGAAAGGAGGTTGAAAGGGGAATTGTCGCAATCAGCCGGTTCGGCTGATGCTTTCATCTGGCACTATGTGGACGGCCGTCGCTTGCCGCGACGACGTATCCGCTCCGTGCCGCGCGCTTGTCCCTTAACGGCCCTCGGCCCTGAGGTCATCGGCCCGATCCTCCACTAAGCTGATGAGCTCTTGCTGGGAATGGATGTCCATCTTGCCATAGATATGGTAGATATGGCTCTTCACCGTATGCGCCGAAATGTACAGCGCATTGCAGATGTAGGCCGAGTCGCGGCCCTTGGCGCAAAGGGCGAACACCTCGCGCTCGCGCGATGACAGGCCATGCTCCTCGCACAGTTGCTCGCAACTGCGCTTCCAGGCGCCGAACGGGTCGGACGACGCTGCAGCCTTCTTCGCCGCCGACCCGACCGTCCTGTTGCCGTAGGCGCACGCCATGATGAGGAGCACAAGACCGATGATGAGCGCGAGCGGCAGGGCGCGGGCGACCAGCCCGCCGCCGAACAGGGTGCCCACCGCGAACACGATGTCCGCCAGCAGCCATCCCACGAACACGCCCAGCGCGTTGGCAAAGCGTCCCAATGCAAAGTAGCGGTAGAAGGGAGCGCTGCGTGCCTCTATCATCGAGAGCAGCTGGGACAGGCTGAACATGTCGTAGCTAGTGAACCCGAACATCAGCAGTGCGCAGGCCGCATAGCGCGCGAACGCGGGCGCCTCGTCGGCCAAGGTGAAGGGGGCTAGGCACACTACAGTGATGCCAAGGAGAGCAAACTGGACGAAGTCGATGCCGACGCGGGCGTTCAGCCACATGCCGTACGCCATGACGAGCAGGCCCGCGAGGAACACGCCGAACCACACGTACACCGTGGGCAGCCCTCCCCCGTCGACGTTAAGGCCCACGAGCAGCGCGAATGAGAACACGACGCTGTAAAAGAACAGCTGCACCCAGTACACCACGAAGGCCCGCCGCGCCTCCCTCGTGCCGAACGCGCCCTGCGCCGCCGTCCCGAGCTCGGGTGCATCCGTCGGCGCCTGTCCTTCCAGCGCGGAATCGGCGCTTCCGGCGGGCACGACGGAGGCGAGGGCGCAGGCGGCAAGGGGAAGGGCCAGCATGACGAGCGAGGCGGCGCAGCCTCCTGCCGGCAGCGCCGACGTGAACACGGCGGTCAAGCAGCTGATGAACAGCGACACGAACATGGTGACGAGCGCGTTCTCCTTGCCCAGCAGCCTGAATGCATGCGCCATGCGCACGAGCACGAACGCAGCGCCATAGCCGGCCAAAAACCAGAGCACTACGAGCACGGGCACGGGAAGGGGCGCAAGGCAGTTCGCGAACGATCCGAGCCCGGCGAGCGGCGTCAGCACATAGGGAGCCGCCCGACCCGCCAGGCTGCCTGCCATATCGCCCCCGCCCCGGCGCACGATCAGATACCACACGCCCAGTGCCACCGCCGACCCGCAGAACGCCGCTCCCTTCGCGAAGAACAGATCGTCGCTCGGGCCGAGCAGTGTAGAGCTCCAGTAGAGCAAGAATATCCATGCCCAGTACAAGGCGGAAGAAAGCATTACTCGCAACACCTGCGGCTTGACGATGGTGCCCACAGCCACTCCCCGTTCCCTCTCGACATGGCCGACACCATGTCCGCCGGCCTGCAAACCCTCGCCTATGTTAGCATCACCCGAATGCGCGATTCCGGTAAATCCGAACAACCATGCGAAATCAAGAGCCGTGCCCACCCCATCGTCAAGCCGGGTTCTTGCGAGCAGGGGCTGCCACCTGACCCGCCCGGACAGCCTCCGAGACAGACGGCGGCTGCCCGAGGTTGACCAAAACGTCGGACGGCCTCCTGCACACGCAAGCACCCGACCGGCTGCTGGTGGAGAGCAGGCGAAAGACGGAGAAGCAATGGGCAG
>OGYI01002525.1_pt1 | contig 13496 bp, 15 predicted proteins | sample 1576521 | NCBI WGS metagenome assembly OGYI01 (sample SAMEA3541484, study PRJEB24748) | human gut metagenome | biome: human gut; feature: human-associated habitat; material: faeces | place: China | collected 2012
TAGAGCGTCGCATTGGTAGTGCGGAGGTCACGGGTCCGATTCCCGTCAGCAGCTTTTTTATGAAAACCGGAATTCTGAATTTCAGAGGTTCTGGTTTTTTTTTGCTTTGCAAAAAGGTGCAAAGGTTTTTCTTAAGAGCTTTTCGCTTTCTTATATTACCAGCAGAAACAGGATTTCTTAAAAATACACTTGCAGGACAGAGCAGAATCCTGTATGCTTACAGTGAATAGATGTATTTTATTATTATGGCTACACAGGAGGAAAGGTCATGAAACAGGATATGATTGTTATTTTAGATCTGGGAAGTACAGAGAATACCGTACTGGCCAGAGAGATTCGTGCACTTGGCGTGTACAGTGAGATTTATCCCCATGATATCACTGTAGATGAGTTAAAAGCGCTGCCTAACGTAAGAGGTGTGATTATTTACGGCGGTCCGAACCATATTGTTGATGGTGAGCGCATCGATGTGAATCCGGGAATTTATGAAGCAGGACTCCCTGTAATGTCTATTGATCACGAGCTGGCAAAATGTGAAGAAGCATACAATACCTGGGAAGAGGCTCTGCCTCATCTGAAAACCTTTGTATTTGATACCTGCCATGCAGAGGCAAACTGGAATATGAAGAACTTTGTGGCAGATCAGATTGAACTGATTCGCCGTCAGGTTGGCGATAAGAAGGTTCTGCTGGCTTTATCCGGCGGTGTAGACAGTTCTGTTGTTGCAGCACTTTTAATTAAGGCAATCGGCAAACAGCTTGTCTGCGTTCATGTAAACCATGGACTTATGAGAAAAGGCGAGTCTGAAAGTGTTATTGAGGTATTTAAGAATCAGATGGATGCAAATCTGATTTATGTAGATGCTACAGAGCGTTATCTGACCAAGCTGGATGGCGTAGCAGATCCGGAGCAGAAGAGAAAGATTATCGGCGCTGAATTTATTCGTATTTTTGAAGAAGAAGCCAGAAAACTTGAGGGCATTGAATTCCTAGGTCAGGGAACAATTTATCCGGATATTGTAGAGAGCGGAACCAAGACTGCGAAAATGGTAAAATCTCACCATAACGTAGGCGGACTGCCTGAGGATCTGCAGTTTAAGCTGGTTGAGCCTCTGCGCCAGCTCTTTAAGGATGAGGTTCGTCAGTGCGGACTGGAGCTGGGACTTCCGGATGAGATGGTATTCCGTCAGCCGTTCCCGGGTCCGGGTCTTGGAGTTCGTTGTCTGGGAGCAATTACAAGAGATCGCCTTGAAGCAGTACGCGAGGCTGATGCGATTCTGCGCGAGGAGTTTAAGATTGCAGGACTGGATAAAAAGGTATGGCAGTATTTCACTGTTGTTCCGGACTTTAAGTCTGTTGGTGTTCGTGACAACGCAAGAAGCTTTGAATATCCGGTTATCATTCGTGCGGTGAATACCATTGATGCTATGAGTGCAAGCATTGAGCAGATTGACTGGCCTGTTCTGCTGAAGATTACAGATCGTATCCTGAAAGAGGTTAAGAATGTAAATCGTGTCTGCTACGATCTGAGCCCGAAGCCTACGGCTACAATCGAGTGGGAATAAGTTGAGAAATCGTAAAAAACCAGTGTTTATGCGGGTTTACGGCATTTCGAGAGGTCTTTTGATAACAATTTGATAACAGTCATATAAGAGCCATTATTCTTGCAATCCAGTGGTTTACGGGTTACAGAATGATTTAGAGCTGGTTTTGTATGACAAAATAAATCCATATTAGAAAGCCCTTAGCTGTGGGTAGTAACTCATAGCTAAGGGCTTTTTGTCGTCTTTATGAGGTTGACAAAGTGAAAATTATAGCGCTTTTTGTAAATATACCATATCTATTAGCTGCTTTCTACACTCAAAAATCGGGTGATCATAGTTGTCGATAAAGAAATCCTTTACGACATAAGAGCGTATAAAGCCGCATTTTTCATAGAAAGGAATGGTTAATGGACTATCACCGGTTCCGACTTGTAGCACCGAATATTTCTCAGAGTATTTCGCAACAAGAAAATCAATAAGTTTTCGGGCATAGCCCTGTTTTTGATAGTCGGGCAATGTAGCAATGTTCTTGATTTCCAGTACACCATTGCCCTCATCGGTGACAATGCATTCAGCCTTGACTCCGTTATCGTCCAGTACATACATTGTGCCACGCTCTAAATATCGGTCTACCATATTTTCTTGCTCATCGGCAAGAAGAAGTAAATGCAGATATCGCTTTTTGTTTTCGTCTATTTCTTGAATTAGCATAGCGGTAGCTCCCTGATAGATTACTCTTTTTGCTTGTCCTTAAAAGCTTCGACTAAGGCATCGCTAAGCTCCTGTGACGGAACTTTCGCCCAGATTTGTGTGGTATCGAACTTCGGATAGTAATAACGCCAGTTGTCGTATTCTTCCCTGCTGATTTCCTCGGAAGATAGCTTGTCTGCCTGTTCTTTCCAAGCACAGAGCATTTTTGATAGCTCGGCAGCGTCCTTACCTTTGTCCTTGTTGACTTTCAGACAGACTTCTCCGTCTGCTTCGCTGACGGTCAGACCGTAAATATCTTCAAGGGTAAATAAGGTGTGCATAAGACCGATGTAGCTGTCAATGTCGGGAACATCAAGAGCCTGCGGGGAAACATCAAGTACCTGCGCCAATGTAGCCGTTAAGTCTGCTTTTGGTTTACGGGAGCCAGTTTCGTACTGTGCCAGACGCACATCTGCGCTCCGTTCAGGAAAGCCGACAGCCGTGCCAAGGTATTTTTGCGTCATACCACGCAAAAGCCTGAAAAAATGTATTCTTTCGCCAATAGCCATAGTGTTTACACTCCTTGCTTATGTACTGTAATCAGTATAAGAACCTGTCAAGCCACGGGTAGTATTTTCTGCGAAAATCTCCACCCTTTCCTGCTTGACAGAACCTTGTACTGGGTGCAATTTCATTATGCACCCAGTATAGCAGATATGTTTAGGGATTGTCAAGAGAAAACGAAACAAAAAAGTTTAATATTTTCTCCCAAACCTATTGACACAAGCATATTTGCTTAGTATAATAGAAGACGCTAAGCGGATATGCTTAATTAAACTGAATGACCGTCCGAGTAGGATACTTCGCCACGACCTTTTGATTTATTCAAGAGTGAGCGAGATAACGCCGCTGAAATGGGGGCAGGAACGATATTCGGGGAGAACGGCAACTTGAAAATTTAATGAAAGGACTGATGATATGGAAAACAGATTTATTCGTGCTGATGATGTGGCACAGGAACTAAGCGTATCAAAGCCCTATGCCTATAAGCTCATCAGAAAGCTGAACGAGGAACTGAAAGCGCAGGGATTTATTACAATTGCAGGGCGTGTAAACCGCCAGTATTTCTATGAAAGGCTCTACGGAGCAGGAAAGGAGAGTAAATAATGCCAGTATTCAAAAATGAGGACAACGGAACTTGGTATGTGATGGCGAGGTATGTGAATTGGAAAGGCGAGCGCAAGCAGAAATGTAAACGGGGTTTCGCTACAAAGAAAGAAGCGCAGGAATGGGAGCGGATGTTTCAGCTACAAAACTCGTCTGACCTTGATATGAGTTTTGAAGCCTTTACGGAACTGTATATCAATGATGTGAAAAACCGTCTGAAAGAAAACACTTGGCTGACAAAGGAGCATATTATTCGCACGAAGATACTTCCTTATTTCGGCAAGTTGAAAATCAGTGAGATTTCCACAAAGGAGATTATCACTTGGCAGAATGAAATGCTTGCCTACCGTGACGAAAAGAAAAAGCCGTACTCACAGACCTATCTGAAAACGCTGCACAATCAGTTGTCGGCTATTTTCAATCACGCTGTACGCTATTATGAACTTCGTTCCAACCCTGCCGCAAAGGTGGGAAATATGGGGAGTGAGGAACACAAGGAAATGCTGTTTTGGACAAAGGAAGAATACAAGAAATTTTCCTATGATTTTGTCAAGATTAGTTGACACATTTTCCTCAAGGATTTTGTACCCTATGCTGCTTCTTTCAGGGAATCATAGTATTGCTGTCGTTTGACCATAGGGGGAAGCCCTCCATTGGCGGAGCAGATCCTTCGGTTATTCCAGTAGCTGATGAAATATCTCCAGATGATCGTCCTGAGTTCATCCGTGGTCATTTTTTCCGTATCATAACGGTCATACAGCAGTTCGGATTTCATCCTTGCCCACATACTTTCGCAGCGGGCATTATCGTGGCATCTGCCGCCTGCGCTGTTCATACTTTGCTGTATGCCGTACTTCTGGACAGCATCCCGGTAAAGCTGGCTGGTGTACTGGCTTCCCCTGTCGCTATGGATAATGGCTCCACGGATACCGGGGTACGCATTAGCAGTATTTTCCAGTGTCTGCACACATAGCGGTGCCTTCATGTTGGTATCCATCGCCAGGCCGATCACGCTGGAATCAAAACAGTCAAAAACAGCAGAAACATACAGTTTTCCATCACTGGCTTTAATCTCTGTGATATCTGTGACACATTTGCTTAGCGGCTCCTCCGCATGGAAATCACGCTTTAAGAGATCATCTGATTTTCTGGCTTCCCTGTCCGCCTTTGTGATTCCGTTTGGCTTGCGTCTGGGATGATGGCTGATTCCGATCTCTTCCATGATGCGGTAAACGGTGCGTTCGCTGGGAATATCCACATTTTCCGGCTGCTTCAATGTCAATGCCTGATACATGCGGATACGGCCATAAGTATCATTGCATTCATCTTCCGTGAGAATCTCCTTCATGGCATCCGCCAGTGGCTGATATTTCCACGGGCGGTCTTTGTTTGCAAGATACTGGTAAAATCCCTGTCTGCTGACATGAAGGATCCTGCAGAAAAAAGCGATATCCCCTTTTAATTCGCCGCCTTTCGTTTGTAATGCAATAAACTTCATTCTTTCGTTTTTGCTGACTTCAGACGGCTCGCGGCGAAAAAAGCACTGGCTTCCTCCAGAAAGTCGTTTTCTTTCTTCAAACGGCGGTTTTCTTTCTCCAGTTCCTTTACCTGCTGGCGGAGCTTTAGGAGTTCCTCGTTAAGCGTCATAGCGCTTTGTGGGGTCTGTGAGCCAGCTCCAAGGTCAAGATTGCCAAGACGGTTAGCCCGTACCCAGCCATACATGGTGTTCTTTGGGATTCCCAGTTCTTTAGCGGCCTTAGCTTGCCCGATTTCTTTGGCGAGCTTCACTGCTTGTACTTTGTATTCGTGGTCATATTGTCTGTTTTCTGCCATTTTGTTCACTCCTTATTCTCTAGATTATATCTCAAATCCTTGAGAATGGGGTGTCAACTTTTTTTATACCACATCATTATGTGAAGAGGAACTGGAAGAATTATTACAAAGAAAGAACGAGGAAAAACAAAATGAAAAATAACAAATTAAAAAAAGGATTCCGTTACTATGTGATGGCAGTGCTCACATTTACCTTGATCATGGCAACCAGTGTTACTGCATTTGCTGCAAATGATCCGATTACAGTAGTAAATAACCTGAGTGATTTCATTTTCGGACTTATCCGTGCCGTAGGTCTTATCCTTCTTGGATGGGGTATCGTGCAGGTGGGCTTGTCTTTACAGAGTCATGACCCATCTCAGAGATCCAATGGTTTTCTGACACTTGCTGGCGGAATCATCATTACCTTTGCAAAGGAAATCCTCACGCTGATTGTGGGGTAATGGAATGATGTCCGATAAGAGGAGTGGTCAGCGAATAACTGACCACTCAGATTGGAGGTGCAAGTATGTCGGATAATTGGGTTGTACAAAACCTGGAAAATTCTTTGGGAGTCTGGAATGAAAAACTGGCTGAGATATGGACAATCATTACCCAGTCACCACAGACTTTCAAAGACGGAGCCATTTGGTCTGTAATCACAGATATTCATGGAGCGCTACAAGCGATAGGTTATGCCTTGTTGGTGCTCTTTTTTGTTATCGGCGTTATGAAAACTTGTGGCAGTATTGCAGAAGTGAAGAAGCCGGAACACGCCGTCAAATTGTTTATCAGATTTGCCCTTGCAAAAGGCGTTGTCACTTATGGAATGGAACTGATGCTGGCATTCCTAAGCATCATACAGGGCGTCATTAGTACCATCATGACTTCTGCCGGATTTGGAAGTTCGGCAACCACAGTCCTACCAACGGAAATCGTTACGGCGGTGGAAGAGTGTACCTTTTTCGAATCTATACCACTTTGGGCAGTCACGCTCATCGGAGGTCTGTTTATCTGGGTTCTTAGCTTCATTATGATTCTAAGCGTGTATGGACGCTTCTTTAAGCTCTATATGTACACGGCTATCGCACCGATTCCGTTATCTACATTTGCCGGCGAGCCAACACAAAGTGTAGGAAAAAGCTTCTTAAAAAGCTATGCCGGTGTCTGTCTGGAAGGTGCCATTATTGTCTTAGCTTGTATCATTTTTTCGGTATTTGCATCCACGCCACCAGAGGTGGATACCACAATGGCTGCGGCCAGCATGGTTTGGAAATACATCGGAGAAGTGGTATTTAATATGCTGATTCTGGTAGGTGCAGTAAAGATGGCAGACCGTATTGTACGTGAAATGATGGGACTATAAGGAGGGAGTTTATGGCTAAGAGAATTTGTGATCGCTGGCCAGGTTATTCCACGGAGGACTGCGATTGTAGATGGTGTGTATATTATGGCGGAAAGCGCCATGGAGTTATTAGATGTCTTGCAGATGAATGTGTCTGCAAGGAAGAATTAAAAATCGCGGCCGCGAAAGAAAGGAGACGCCAGAAAAATGGAAGTAAAAATAAACAGAGAAATCCGTAATTACACGGAAGCAATGTATTTTGGACTGTCTATGCGACAGTTCTTTTTTTCGCTCATGGCAGTAGGTGTGGCAATTGCACTGTTCTTTGTGCTGCGACCACACTTTGGAACAGAAACCGTATCCTGGATGTGCATCCTTGGAGCAGCACCGTTTGCTGCCATGGGATTTGTATCCTACCACGGAATGACAGCAGAGCAGTTTCTGTGGACATGGTTTCGCTCGGAGTTTTTAGAACCGAAAGAGATCCATTTCGAGTCAGAAAATACCTACTACGAAGCGCTGAAAGAAACGATTGAACATCATGAGAAGGAGGCAATGAAGAGCCATGATTAAATCTATTAAAACAATCCTCAGTCAGGATAAAGAAAAATATAAAGTTCCAAAGAAAGTTCAGGACGTAATTCCAATCAAAAGAATTTGGACGGATGGAATTTTTCAGGTAGGAAATAAGTTTGCAAAGACCTGGAAGTTTACAGATATCAATTATATGGTAGCAAGTCGTGAGGATAAGGAATCTATGTTCCTGACCTATTCTGAACTCTTAAACAGCTTAGATAGTGGTGCTACCACGAAGATTACCATCAACAATCATCGTATGAAGAAAGCAGATTTTGAAAAATCCATTCTCATGCCGATGAAAAATGATGGGTTAGATGAATATCGCGAAGAGTATAATCAGATGCTCCTCGACAAAGCGACGGATGCAAACGGTATCGTTCAGGAAAAATATATTACCGTTACGGTGATGAAGAAAAATGTAGAGGAAGCTCGTGCATTTTTTGCACGAACTGGTGCTGACTTGGCACAGCATTTTACAGCACTTGGATCTAAATGCGTGCCGTTAAATGCCAATGATAAACTCCGACTCTTGCATGAGTTCTATCGTGCAGGTGAGGAGAATTCCTTTGAATTCAACATGAAGGACAATATGCGAAAGGGGCATTGTTTCCGAGATTATATTTGTCCGGATAGTATTGAAAAACATTCCGATTATCTGAAGCTTGGTGAACGTTACGCAAGGATTCTTTATCTGAAAGATTATGCCAGCTATATCAAAGATAGCATGGTATCTGAGCTTACAGAAATGAATAGAAATCTGATGCTTTCCATCGACGTTCTTCCGGTACCGACAGATGAAGCGGTGCGAGAAGTGGAAAGTCGATTACTTGGTGTGGAAACAAACATTACTAACTGGCAGAGAAAGCAGAATCAGAATAATAATTTTTCTGCAGTTGTTCCATACGACATGGAGCTACAACGAAAAGAAAGCAAGGAATTTTTAGATGACCTTACCACTCGTGACCAGAGAATGATGTTTGCTGTTATTACTATGGTAATTACTGCAGAAACAAAGGAACAGCTGGAAGCTGATACAGAGACCATTCTCTCTACAGCCAGAAAGCATATGTGTCAGATGGCAACTTTAAAATATCAGCAGTTGGATGGACTCAATACCGTCCTTCCAATTGGCACGAGAAAAATCAATGCTTTCCGTACTTTGACAACTGAAAGTTTAGCAGTATTTATTCCTTTTAAAGTACAGGAGATTATGGATAAAGGTGGCATTTACTTTGGGGAAAATGCCATTTCCCACAATTTGATCATGTGTAACAAAGGAAATCTTTTGAATCAGTCCGCCTTTGTCTTAGGGGTTCCCGGTTCAGGGAAATCCTTTAGTGTAAAGGAATTGATTGCCTTTCTCATTTTAAATACAGAGGATGATATTCTCATCTGTGATCCGGAAGGTGAATATTCTCCGTTGGTGGAAGCTATGGGAGATGTAGGATCTGTTGTTAAGGTATCTGCAGGTGGAAGAGACCGTCTGAATGCCATGTATATGGTTGACGGTTATGGTGAAAACAATCCAATCGTTGTGAAGTCGGAATTTATCATGTCTCTGATTGAGCAGATTGATAAGAAAGGTGTTGGACCACAGCAGAAATCCATCATCGACCGCTGTATTGCAAACGTATATAAACGTGCTTACGAAACAGAGACAGTTCCAACCCTTTCTACACTTCGTGAAATGCTTTTAGAACAGCCGGAACCGGAAGCAAAGCAGATCGCCCTTTCGTTAGAGCTCTACACAACTGGTTCTCTTGATATCTTTGGTCATGAAAGCAACGTAAATCTGGATAAGCGTGTAGTCGTATTCGATATTCATGGACTCGGAGCACAGTTAAAACCGACAGGTCTTTTGGTCATCACAGATACAATGCTAAACCGTGTGACATTGAACTGGAAGAAGGGAAAACGTACCCATGTATTCATTGATGAATTTCATGTGGTATTTGAAAATGAATTCTCTGCCCAGTTCTTCAACTCTGCCTGGAGACAGTTCCGTAAGAGAAATGCCTATCCGACAGCAATTACACAGAACGTAGAGTACTTACTTGATTCAGTACAGGCAAGCACAATGCTTTCCAACTCTGAATTTATCGTAATGCTAAATCAGGCTGCATCTGATAGAGGGCAACTTGCGAAGCTTTTAAATATTTCCAATGAGCAGATGAGTTATATCACAAATGCAGATCCTGGTTGTGGACTGATTAAATATGGGGGAGCGTTAGTACCTTTTATAAATCGATTTCCGAGAGATACGAAGCTTTATGAACTTATGACCACACGCCCTGGCGAAGGGAAATTTGCAGGAGGAACCTTTTAATGAAAATAAATAGAAGAAAAACAGGCATTATTTTATTAATCGTCTTCACTTTATTGACCATGATTTCTGGCGGAATGTTTTTCCGCCAGTATATGGATTCAAAGAAAAGTAGTGAAAACTTTGAACAGTTAGAAGAGTTGGTAGATGAGATTCCGGAAGAAACAGAGGAATCTAAAGAAGATGAAGGAGAAGAGGAATTGTCCGAAGAGGAGCTTGAGGCATTGGAACGCGCAAAGGCCATGGAGAAGTACGGAGAATTATTCAAAAAGAATAATGATTTTATGGGCTGGATCTCCATTGAAGGAACAAGTGTAAATTATCCGGTGATGCAGACACCACATCATCCAGACTACTATTTGAAAAAGAACTTTGATAAAGAGTACAGCGATTATGGTATGCCTTATATCGAAGAAACCTGTGCAATGGGTATCAGCAACAATATTGTAATCTATGGTCATCACATGAATGACGGAACGATGTTTGCAGACCTGGTAAAATATTACGATAAAGATTATCATGATGAACATCCCTTAATTCAGTTTGATACAATTTCCGGATTTGGAACTTACGAAGTGGTCGCTGCATTTAAATTTGACACGAATAATGAAACGTTCAAATACAATGAGTTTGTGACAATGGATGAAGAATCTTTTGATGAATTCATGAAAGAAGTTCATGCTCGACAGGCATACGATACTGGCGTGGATGTGGAATACGGAGACCAACTTTTAACACTTTCTACTTGCGAGTATACCTATAACAATGGACGTTTTGTGGTAGTTGCAAAGAAGGTGGAGTAAATGGCTGACATCAAAACGAGAGAACATTCTCGTGATATTAAGGTGTTAGATAAATCCTTGGTGGCTGGGGAGCGAATGAAGAGTGCCTTCATTCGTTCCAAAAACCAGGCGAAGAATCTGGCAGAGGACGGAGATGCATCACCAACTGAATATGCAGAACAAAGAATAGAGTATGTTGTTTCAGATACGGTGCGAGAGGTCGGACATGAAGCAAAAAGTCAAATTGATCAGAGAATCGAACAGGGAAGAAATGCTTATCGTGAGCGAAGAATAGAAGCAAAAGCGGAAAAGAAAACACAAAAAGTAGAGGAAGCATTGCACAGATATGATCCTGATTTGCAACATACTACTTATCAATCTCAGAATCAGACATATACTCGTGGAAGGAAACGTGCAATAAAAAGTGCCGAAAAGTCACAGAAAACTATTAAGCAGACTGCACGAACTACGAAAGATGTGTCCATCAAGACTGCTAAAACTACAACCAAAACGGCTGAAAAAGGAATAAAGACAGCAGGTCATACGTCCAAAACAGCAATCAAAACTGCAGAAGCAACGGCGAAAACTGCAGAAAAAACGGCGCAGGCAACAGCAAAGGCAGCAAGGGCAAGTGCGCAAGCTGCCAGAGCAACTGCGAAAGCTGTAGCAGCGTCTGCAAAGGCAACAGCTGCAATGGTCAAAGCAATTATAGCAGGACTAAAATCATTAGTCGCTGCAATTGCTGCAGGTGGCTGGGTAGCCGTTGCGGTGATAGTGGTCATATGTGTTATTGCGTTAGTTATGGGGTCCTGCTTTGGAATCTTCTTTTCAAGTGAAGAGAATGGTAGCAATCAGACCATGTATGAAGTTGTGCGTGAAATCAATGAGGAATATCAAGAAAAACTTGAGGAGATTAAGACAAATAATCCATATGATGAGTTGGAAATGTCCGGCTCACGTGCCGTATGGCCAGAGGTACTTTCTGTGTATGCTGTTAAGATGACAACAGATCCAAATAATCCGCAGGAAGTAGCTACAGTTACGGATGAGAAAAAGGAAATCCTGAAAGAGATTTTCTGGGAAATGAATCAAATCGATTATGATTCATCAACGCGCACAGTGACGAGAATTGACGAAACAGATGATGGGAATGGAAACATTCTGGAGGAAGAGGTGGAAGAAACCGTTACCACACTTCGAATCGTAGTCAGTCATAAGACTGCAGATGAGATGGCACAGGAATATGGATTTAATGCCGACCAGAAGGAACAACTTATTATATTGTTAGATACAGAAAATAACAGCTTGTGGTCTAATGTGCTATATGGAGTCTATGCCGCAGACGATCAGATTGTAGCTGTAGCAGCTTCACAGCTTGGAAATGTAGGTGGACAACCATACTGGTCCTGGTATGGATTTGGTTCTCGTGTAGAATGGTGTGCATGTTTTGTGAGTTGGTGTGCCAATGAATGTGGTTACATTGATGTAGGTGTTATCCCGAAATTTGCACTTTGTTCTTGGGGAGCGCAGTGGTTTAAGGAGAGAGGTCAGTGGGGAGATGACTCCATGGAACCGGCACCGGGAACAATTATTTTCTTTGATTGGGATGGAGATAGAGATCCAGACCATGTGGGAATTGTGGAGTATACAGAGAATGGTGTGGTACATACCATCGAAGGTAATTCGAGTGATTCATGTAGACAGAGACAGTATTCGATAGGAAATGGCCAGATATATGGGTACGGATTACCGGCGTATTAGAATAAAAAAGAACACGCTCTTCATCGGGTGGCTTGCAAAGTGGCAGGTTGCTCGGTGGAGAGCGTTTTTGTTGCGTTTGCATTTACAAACTGGCGTTTTGCCTTACAAATGAATGCAGTAAGGTGTAAATAATCTTCATCACCTAAATTGTTACAGCGTATTAAATTTGGTGGAGACATTGCTATTTCGACAAAACAGGAGTATACTTTACTGTGACGACGTGTAATTTGGTGTCGGAATATACAAATACACGCAAGAACAGATAAATTTGGATCAGATTGGTGCAGGAGGTAGCGCATGACAATCAGTTATGAAAAACTGTGGAAACTTATGAAACAGAACAAGATGAGAAAAAAAGACTTGGCAGTAGCTGCTGAACTAACACAATATGCGATGACAAGACTTGGCAGAAATGAAACAGTTAGTATGGATGTGATGATTAGACTGTGTAAGGTATTTCATTGCGACATAGGCGATTTGATGGAAGTCATTGAGGAAGAATAAAAACTTTTGAAGGGATCAAAAGATATGGATAACGAAGCAAAACTTAGACCTCTGTATTTGGCAAAAATACTATATGAACGAACCGATGAAGATCATTATTTGACAACAGCACAGTTGATGAAAATCCTCAAAGAAGAATATGGAATAAATTCTCATAGACAAACGATTAAATCCGACATTGATGTTTTGACGAAGTTTGGAATGGAAATAGAAGAAGTGAAGTCCACACAAAATAGATACAATGCGTTTGGACGTCGGTTTGATCAAGCAGAATTAAAACTTCTTATTGATGCAGTTGAATCTTCTAAATTTATCACACAGAGCAAAAGTGATGAACTTGTTAAAAAGATTGAAACATTGACAAGCCAGTATCGTGCGCAGGAATTACATAGAAATATTTCTGTTGAAGGAAGAATTAAACCAGGCAATGAGAAGATTTACCTTATTGTCGAAACGATAAATGAAGCGATTAATCGTAGAAAAAAGATTTCTTTTGAATGTTTTAAATACAATGTAAAAAAAGAAAAGAAACTTAAACGTGATGAACCATATGTAATTACTCCACTTCATTTGGTTTGGAATGGAGACTATTACTATTTAATTGGAGTTTATGATTATCAAAATAGATTGGGAACATTCCGTGTGGATCGAATTAATAAGATTCCTACAATTCTTAAGGAAGACGGTATTCCAGCACCGGAAGAATTTGATTTGAATCAGTATCTCAACACAACTTTTAGAATGTTCAATAGTGAACATGAGGAAGTGGAATTGATTTGTTCGAATGATTTGATGGATGCGATTATTGACCGTTTTGGTGAAGATGTTGTTACATATGCGAATGACATGGAATCGTTCAGAGCGGTGGTGAATGTGGCGGTAAATCATGTGTTTTATAGCTGGGTGTTTGGATTTTGTGGAAAGGTTAAGATTAAGGGACCTGCAGAGGTAAAATTGGCCTATAATAAAATGATTGAAAATGCATATAAA
>OGYI01002526.1_pt1 | contig 13496 bp, 10 predicted proteins | sample 1576521 | NCBI WGS metagenome assembly OGYI01 (sample SAMEA3541484, study PRJEB24748) | human gut metagenome | biome: human gut; feature: human-associated habitat; material: faeces | place: China | collected 2012
AGGAAGAAACACAGGCAGTATATCAGAAATATGGTGTATCTGCGACAGGAAGCTGCGTTCAGCTGGCAATCCAGATGCCGATCCTGTTTGCCCTGTATCAGGTAATCCAGAACATTCCGGCTTATGTTGGAAGTGTTTACAATGTATTTAACGGCGTCTGCACAAAAATCCTTGCAGTAGACGGATTTACAAATATCATTAATAACTTTATCACAGATAACAAGATGACACGAGTAAGACAGGTTACGGAAAATGCAGATTCTATCGTAGATTTCCTGTATGCTCTGTCTCCGTCCCAGTGGGAATCCTTACAGAAGATCAGTCAGTTTTCCGGATTTTCTGATCAGATCAGCAAAACTGCTTCTGAAATTCAGAAGATGCAGACTTTTGGTGTACTGAACATTGCGGATCAGCCACTGAGCTATATTAAAACAGGATCTCTGATCCTTATCATTGCAGCACTTGCAATTCCGCTTTTATCATGGGCAACTCAGATGCTCAACTTAAAACTTATGCCACAGGCAGCAACACAGAACGGAAATGATGGCAACAACGCAATGGCAAGCTCCATGAAGACTATGAACACAGTTATGCCGCTGATGTCAGCATTCTTCTGTTTCACATTCCCGGTAGGTCTTGGTATTTACTGGATTGCCAGTTCAGTAGTAAGAAGTATCCAGCAGCTTCTGATAAACCGTCATCTGGACAAGATGAACATTGATGATCTGGTAAATGAAAATATGAGAAAGATGGAAGCCAAGAGAGCTAAAGAAGGTCTTCCGCCTCAGAAGATTACCAATCAGGCACATCAGAGTGTTAAAAACATCAATAAAATTGACAAGGGCATGAGTGGTACAGATGAAAACAGCCGTGCGAAGAAGGTGGAAGATGCTTACGAAAAGGCTTCACACGCAAAAGCCGGAAGTATCACAGCCAAGGCAAATATGGTAAGAGATTTTGATGCACGTAATAAGAAGAAATAAATAAAAAACAGGGAAGGCGGGGTTTTATCATGGGTGAATATATGCAGTTTTCAGCCAAAACCAAGAATGAGGCAATTACCAAGGCATGTATTGAACTGGGTGTATCCAGTGATCAGCTTGATATTCAGGTAGTGAGTGAAGGAAGCTCCGGATTTTTTGGAATCGGAAGCAAACCGGCGATCATTAAAGCTCGCAAAGTAGAAGAAAGTTCTGAAGAAAAAGAAATCGAAAAGATCATAGATTCTGTTAAGATCGATGCACTTAAAGAAGAAACTGCGAAAGAGGTACAGAAACCAGCAGTGAAGTCTGTTTCCAAAACACCGGAAACCCAAAAAGAATCCGGTGGAGAAAAAGCAAAAGAAGAAAGACAGCCGAAACCGGTCAGGGAAAAACAGTTCAGAGAAAAAGCTTCCAAAGAGAAACCAGTCAGAGAACAGAAAGAAAAACCTGCAAAAGAAAAAACGGTAAGAGCTGCAAAGGCAATAGAGATCATTACAGATCCGGAAGAAATCAAAGATATCGAAGAGAGAGCACTTGTATTCCTGAAAGATGTATTTGCTTCCATGGATCTCGGAGAAGTAACCATCACTTCCAAATACAACACAACAGACGGCTGTCTGGAAGTTGATTTCGAGGGCGAAGATATGGGAATCCTCATCGGTAAGAGAGGACAGACACTGGATTCCCTCCAGTATTTGACAAGCCTTGTTGTAAACAAAGGAAAATCCGATTACATCCGTGTAAAACTGGATACCGAAGATTACAGAAGACGTCGTAAAGAAACTCTGGAAAATCTGGCAAGAGGAATTGCCTACAAAGTCAAAAAGACAAGAAAACCGGTAGTACTTGAGCCGATGAATCCTTACGAAAGAAGAATCATCCACTCAGCACTTCAGGGAAACAAATTTGTTGAGACAGTGAGTGAGGGTGAAGAACCTTACCGTCACGTAGTTGTAAAATTAAAAAGATACTAATATATGATTTTAAAAGATGTTATTCTAGGTGAAAGCGTGAATAACACGTGCTTGACGTGTGCTTTTTACCCTGAATAACATCTTTCTTTTTCAGGAGGAAATATGGACGCTACAATTGCAGCAATTTCTACAGCTATGAGTGCTTCGGGTATCGGCATCGTCCGCATCAGCGGAGAAAAAGCAATGGATGTGATTGCGAATATTTACCGTTCCAAAAACGGCAAAAAAGATATCCGTGAAGTAGGAAGCCATACGATACATTATGGCTTTATCTATGACGGGGAAGAAGTTGTAGATGAAGTATTAGTTATGATTATGAAAGGACCTCACACATATACAGGTGAGGACACTGTTGAAATAGATTGTCATGGTGGTGTATATGCCATGAAGAGGGTTCTCGAGACGGTACTGAAAAACGGTGCCATCATCGCAGAACCGGGAGAATTTACAAAAAGAGCGTTTTTAAACGGAAGACTGGATCTTTCGCAGGCAGAGGCGGTCATGGATGTCATTCAGGCCAAAAACTCAATGGCACTGAAAAGCTCTGTTGAGCAATTAAAGGGTTCTGTGCAGAAAGCAATCCGGGAGATCCGTGCAAGGCTGCTGCATCAGATTGCTTATATTGAGACAGCACTTGACGATCCGGAGCATTTTGACCTTACCGGGTATCCACAGGAACTACTTGAAATTGTGGAAAAAGAGAGTGAAAATATAAGCAGCCTGTTGAAAACTGCTGACGACGGAAGAATGATTCAGGAAGGAATCAAGACTGTCATTCTTGGAAAACCAAATGCGGGAAAATCATCGCTGCTTAATTTTCTTGTAGGGGAAGACCGTGCAATCGTTACAGAAATCGCAGGAACGACAAGAGATATTCTTGAGGAATATATTTCACTGAACGGCATTACACTTCGGATGATCGATACCGCAGGTATCCGTGAGACAGAAGACATTGTGGAAAAAATCGGTGTCGGCAAGGCAAAACAGATGGCTGAGGATGCGGATCTGATCCTTTATGTGGTGGATTCTTCACTTCCGCTTGATGAGAATGACAGAGAAATCATGGAACTTCTTTCCGGTCGAAAGGGTATTGTTATCTACAATAAAACCGATCTGGAAGCCGCAGTGAGTATTGAAGAATTAAAAGAAAAAACAGGAAGCCCGGTCATTCCGGTATCTGTTGTGGAAGAAACAGGACTCAGACAGCTTGAAGATGAGATCAGGCGTATGTTTTTCCATGGAGAACTTTCCTTTAATGATGAGGTATATATCACAAATGCCCGTCATAAAGCAGCACTTGAAGAGGCGAAAGAAAGTCTGAAGCTGGTAAAAGAAAGCATCAACATGGGAATGGCAGAAGATTTTTTCTCCATAGACCTGATGAGTGCATACGAAAGTCTCGGACGCATCGTAGGCGAGTCTGTGGGTGAAGACCTTGTAAATGAAATATTCAGCAAATTCTGTGTAGGAAAGTAAGAAGGGAAGATAATAATGGAAAATAAAACACTGGAAAAAACCTGTGATATCGTAGTGGTAGGTGCAGGACATGCCGGATGTGAAGCCGCACTTGCCGGTGCGCGTCTGGGGCTTGATACAGTGATGTTTACGGTAAGTGTCGACAGTATTGCACTGATGCCGTGTAATCCGAATGTAGGCGGAAGTTCAAAGGGTCATCTGGTAAAAGAACTGGATGCCCTCGGTGGAGAAATGGGTAAAAATATTGACAAGACATTTATTCAGTCAAAAATGCTGAACAAGTCCAAAGGTCCTGCCGTGCATTCCTTAAGAGCGCAGGCAGATAAACAGGCATACAGTACAGAGATGCGAAAAACTCTGGAAAATCAGGAAAATCTGACCATCAAACAGGGAGAAGTAACAGAACTTCTCGTCGAAGACGGAAAGATCACAGGTGTAAAACTGTATTCCGGAGCCATTTATCACTGTCAGGCAGTTGTACTCTGTACAGGAACATACCTGAAGGCAAGATGCATCTACGGAGACGTCAGCAATTATACTGGGCCGAATGGTCTGCAGGCAGCCAATTATCTGACGGATTCCCTGAAATCTCTCGGAATCGAAATGTTTCGTTTCAAGACAGGAACACCGGCGCGAATTGCAGGAAATACTATTGATTATTCGAAGATGGAAGAACAGTTTGGTGACGAAAGAGTTGTGCCGTTTTCCTTTTCTACAGATCCGGAGTCTGTACAGATCCCACAGAAATCATGCTGGCTGACTTATACAAATGAAAAAACACATGAGATCATCCGTAACAATCTGGACCGTTCCCCGTTATATTCTGGAATGATCGAGGGAACCGGACCGAGATACTGCCCGTCTATCGAGGATAAAGTCGTTCGTTTTGCAGACAAAAACCGTCATCAGGTATTTATCGAACCGGAAGGACTTTATACGAATGAAATGTACATCGGCGGAATGTCCAGCTCACTTCCTGAAGATGTACAGGATGCCATGTATCATTCTGTTCCGGGTCTTGAACATGCAAAAATCGTAAAGAATGCTTATGCAATCGAATATGACTGCATCAATCCGCGTCAGCTCTATCCGACACTGGAATTTAAGAAGATCAAAGGTCTGTTCAGCGGCGGACAGTTTAACGGAAGTTCCGGATATGAAGAAGCTGCCGCACAGGGGCTGATTGCCGGAATCAATGCAGCAATGGAAATAAAAGGTCAGGAACAGCTTGTATTGGATCGCTCTGAGGCTTATATTGGCGTACTGATTGATGATCTTGTAACAAAAGAAAACCATGAGCCGTACCGAATGATGACCAGCCGTGCAGAATATCGCCTGCTTCTGAGACAGGATAATGCCGATCTCCGTCTTCGCAAGAAAGGGTATCAGGCAGGTCTGATCGATGAAGAAACTTATCAGGCAGTTCTTCGAAAAGAAGAAGCCATTCAGAAAGAAATTGACAGAACAGAACATGCAACGATCGGCGGAACACCACAGGTACAGAAACTTCTGGAAGAAAAGGGCAGTACACTTCTGAAATCAGGTACAACGATCGCCGAGCTGATCCGCAGACCGGAACTTAATTATGAAGATCTGGCACCAATTGATCCGGAAAGGCCGGAACTTCCGTGGGATGTGAAGCAGCAGGTGGAAATCAACCTGAAATATGAAGGTTATATCAAACGCCAGCTCAAACAGGTAGAGCAGTTTAAGAAACTGGAAGCAAAGAAGATTCCGGAAGATCTTGATTACGAAAAAGTAGGAAGTCTGCGCATCGAAGCGAGACAGAAGCTGGAATTATACCGTCCGATTTCCATTGGACAGGCATCTCGTATTTCAGGTGTATCACCGGCAGATATTTCCGTACTTCTGGTATATCTTGAACAGTACAGAAGAAATTCCTGAGAAAGAGGAGGACAAAAATATTGGATTATGATCTGAACGTACTCGAACAGGGATGTGAGGAACTCGGCATTACCCTGAATGAGGTACAGAAACAGCAGTTTATTACATTTTATGAATATCTGGTTGAAAAAAATAAAGTTATGAATCTGACCGGAATCACAGAATTTCAGGAGGTGCTGGTAAAGCACTTTCTGGATAGTCTTGCCTGTGTGAAGGCTGTAGATATGAATAAAATAAACAAGATCATGGATATCGGTACAGGAGCCGGTTTCCCGGGCGTTCCGCTCAAAATCGCATTTCCGCATCTGGAAGCCTGCCTTTTGGATTCCCTGAAAAAGCGTGTGAATTTTCTGGAGGAAACATTTGAACTCTTAAAGCTTGAAGACATCACGGCAATTCATGGTCGTGCGGAAGAATTTGCAAAAAACAAGGTGTATCGTGAACAGTATGATCTGTGCGTATCCAGAGCCGTTTCCAATCTGGCAACGCTGTCAGAGTATTGTCTTCCTTATGTAAAGGTCGGCGGTCATTTTATTTCCTATAAATCCGGCACGGTGCAGGAAGAACTGCAGCAGGCAGAAAAGGCAGTAAAAATCCTCGGCGGCAAGATTCAGGATGTAGTTTATTTTAACCTTCCTGATTCCGAGATCCAGCGTTCTCTTGTCGTGATCGAGAAAATAAAAACGACACCGGGACGCTATCCGCGCAAGGCAGGAACACCACTGAAAGAGCCGCTTGCATAAGGCAAAATCAACAGAAATTATTTTCACAAAATCATCACAGATTCATCCTATTTTTATCACAACTTTCTCATAGAATATTCCAAGAGCAGACATAAGATCTGGCTCTTAAATGGAAGATGCTTCCAGGTACCCCCTATCTCTGTTTCACCTGGAGGCATCTTTTGTTTTGTATAGAGGCAGAAATAATAAAACGATTATGTCAATGAAAAAGGAGGAGAGACTTGTGATTGAAGTAAACAATCTGGTCAAACGCTATGGAGACCATACAGCAGTTGACCACCTTTCTTTTAAAATTGAGAAGGGCAAAATCTACGGCTTTCTGGGGCCAAACGGAGCCGGTAAATCTACGACGATGAATATGATTACCGGTTATATAGCATCTACGGAGGGAACGGTAACCATCGACGGTCATGATATACTGGACGAACCGGAGCAGGCAAAGAAATGTATCGGTTATCTGCCGGAAATGCCACCTCTTTATTTCGATATGACAGTGCTGGAATATATGAATTTCGTCGCTGATCTCAAAAAAATCCCAAAAGATAAAAAGAAATCCATGATTGCAGAAGTCATGGAAATGGTAAAAATCACAGATATGAAAAACCGTCTGATCAAAAACCTGTCAAAAGGTTACAGACAGAGGGTTGGTCTTGCACAGGCAATTTTAGGTTATCCGGAAGTGATCATTCTGGACGAACCTACCGTTGGTCTGGACCCGAAACAGATCATCGAGATCCGTGATCTGATAAAGAGCCTTAAGGAAAAACATACGGTGATTTTGAGTTCCCATATTCTTTCAGAGGTAAGTGCCGTCTGCGATTATGTATTGATCATTTCCCATGGAAAACTTGTTGCGAGTGATACACCGGAGAACCTCGGAAAACTTGCAGAAGGATCTAATACCCTGAATCTGACTGTAAAAGGTGAGAAAGACAAGATCCGTACAGCACTCGGACAGATTGAGGGTGTAAAGAATGTTACTGTAGCTGATGCAAAAGAAGAGCATGCATGGAATGTAACTGTTTCCACAAATGAGGACAGTGATGTCCGTGAAGAAGTATTCTTCAAAATGGCAGATGCGAAGTGTCCGATCCTTGAGATGCAGTCCAGGAAAGTATCTCTGGAGGAAATCTTCCTTGAACTGACTGAAGATGATAAAAAATCAAAGACTTCAGATAAAAAGATGGAAGTAAACAGTGCTGGGGAAGCTGAAAAAATCCTGGAAGCACAGAATGGAGAAACAGACAAAAAGGAGGGGGAAAATAAATGATCGCAGTATATAAAAGAGAACTGAGAAGTTATCTTACATCCATGATAGGATATTTGTTTATATTTTTTATCCTGCTTCTGACTGGTATTTATTTTTCCGCATATCAGCTCGGAGCGTCATACCCACGCTTTGAATATACATTGAGTGCACTGACATTCGTATTTCTGATCAGTGTACCGATCCTTACCATGAGAGTTCTTGCAGAAGAACGTAAACAGAAAACAGATCAGCTGCTCCTTACCGCACCGGTATCTGTAGAAAAAATCGTTCTCGGCAAATATTTTGCACTGGTTACGATCTTTGCGATTCCGATGCTGATCATGTGCTTTTATCCATTACTTATGACAAAATTCGGCACCGTATCTCTGGGTGCAGCTTATACGGCAGTCCTCGGATTTTTCCTTTTGGGCTGTGCAAACCTTGCAATCGGTGTGTTTATTTCATCCCTTACCGAAAGTCAGGTCATTGCGGCAGTGCTGACCTTTGTCATTCTGTTTGCTTTTTATATGATGAACGGAATTTCCTCTTTCTTCTCCGAAGGAGCACTTTCCACATGCATTACATTCGGACTCCTGATCCTGGCAGCAGCAATCATAATCTACACCATGATCAAAAACTTGCTGATTTCTGCAGTTGTCTGCGTGGTCGGAGAAATTGCACTTGTGATTGTTTATGTCGTGAATTCCAGCTTTTTCTCAGGCGGAATCCAGAAAGTATTGGATATCTTTAACCTGAGCAGCCATTTTGACAACTTTGCAAACGCAATTTTTGATGTCAAAGGAATTCTGTATTTCGTGTCTGTGATCGCAGTATGCTTATTCCTGACCGTACAGTCGATTGCGAAGAGACGCTGGAATTAAGGAGGTGGGAGACAATGAAATTCACAGATAAATTTAAAGCAAAGAAGACAGAAAATCAGGGGAATCCGGCAAATGAAGCTCCAAAGAAAGAAAAGAAGCCTCTGAAGCAGAAGATCAAGGATTCCATGAACAAAAAGTATCTCAAAAATGGTTCTTACAGTGTAGTCATCAGTGCCATTTTTATTGTAATCGTACTTGTAGTAAATATGATCGTCGGCTCACTTCCATCCAAATATACGGAAGTTGATGTCAGCAGCGAAAAGCTGTACAGCATCAGCGATGATACAAAGGATTTCCTGAAAAAACTGGACAAAGATATCACAATCTATCAGGTGGTCCAGAGTGGTTCTGAAGATGAGACCATCAAAAAACTTCTGGAAAAATATGATGAGGAATCCGATCATATTACCGTAGAACAGAAAGACCCGGTAGTAAATCCGAAATTTACATCTGAATATACAAGTGATGATGTTTCTGCAAACAGTTTGATCGTGGTTTGCGGAGACAGAAGCAAAGTTGTAGATTATAACAACATTTATGAGTCCTCTATGGACTATAACACTTACAGTTATACAACGACAGGTTTTGACGGGGAAGGTCAGATAGACAGTGCCATTTCCTATGTAACATCTGAAAATCTTCCGGTGCTTTATACACTGGACGGACATGGTGAAAAAGAACTGGATTCCACACTTCAGGAGGATATCCAGAAGGCAAATATTGACATTAAGTCCCTCAATCTGATCACAGAAGAAAAAGTTCCGGATGATGCGGCATGCCTGTTGATCAATGCACCTGCTTCTGATATTTCCGAATCTGAAAAAGATGCAATTATTGATTATCTGGAAAATGGCGGAAAAGCCATGATCTTCTCTGATTATACAGAAGAATCTATGGAAAACTTTGATGCTGTTCTTGCAAATTACGGTGTGGAAAGAACAGATGGTATTGTGATCGAGGGTGATTCACAGCATTATGCACAGATGCCTTATTATCTGGTACCGACAGTCAACAGCACAGATGCAATCTCTGATTTTGCATCCAAAGGCTATTATGTCCTGATGCCGTATGCGCAGGGAATCAAACAGACAGATAATCTTCGTGATACAGTTACAGTCAACAGCCTTCTGACTACTTCTGACAGTGCATATTCAAAAGTAGATGTAAACAGTGGTTCGATTGACAAGACCGACGATGATGTTGACGGTCCGTTTGACCTGGGTGTAAGTATTACAGAAACTTTAGATGATGACAAAGAAACTCAGATTGTTTATTATACAAGTTCCAATCTTATGGACAGCCAGATCAACCAGATGGTATCCGGCGGAAACGAACAGATGATCATGAGTTCTCTGAACTGGATGTGCAGTTCTGATGAAACTTCTGTCATCTCTGTTCCGTCCAAAAACCTGCAGATTTCCTATCTGACGCTGACTGCTTATGATGTAAGCTTCTGGAAAATTATGGTAATGGGAATTATCCCGGTTATTTTCCTTGTCATTGGATTTATGGTATGGCTGAAAAGGAGAAAAGCATAATGAAGAAAAAAACAGTCAAACTTGTTTCTGCTGTTGTGGTGCTTGGTGTGGCATGCGGAGCTTATGTCGGTGTGAATTCTTATGTTTCTTCACAGGAAGCAAAAGAGGCCGAGGAAGAGGATAAGAGCGTTGATCTCATAAGCCTTAAAGCAGATGATGTGACAGCAGTTTCTTTTAAAGCAGATGACGCAGATGTAGAATTTGATAAAAAAGATGATAGCTGGACAGAAAAATCAGATGCAGATTTTCCGGTAAATCAGGATACTGTGGATAATGCAGTTAAGGGAGTTGCTTCCCTTACTGCAGATCAGGAGATTTCGGATATTGAGGATTTAAGTCAGTATGATCTGGATGATCCGCAGAATACGATCACACTGACAACAGCAGATGGAGATACAACACTTCAGGTCGGCATGGAATCTTCAAATAATCAGTATTACGTGAAGAAGGCGGACGATGATAAGAATGTCTATCTGGTATCAAGTACATCATTGGAGCCTTTTATGGGAGGATTATATGACTTTGCCGAGAGCGGTACATTCCCATCTGTTACTTCTGCAACAATCACAGATATAAAAGTTGACAAAGAAGAAGGATATGGACTTACTCAGGATGCAGATAATCTGTTCTGGAATGTGTCTGATGGAAAAGATACAGAAAAGGCAGATACAACAAAAGCCGGAACGGTCACTTCGGCGATTGGATCACTTGCATATGATAAATTCGTGGATTACAACTGTACCGATGATGCAAAATATGGATTTGACGATCCGTATGCTGTAGTTACAGTGAAGTATAGCGAAGAAGAAGCTGTGGAGAGCGATGAGGACACAGAAGATACAGATTCTTCAGAGGATGAGCAGGATACTCAGACAGTTGAGAAAACACTTACCATTTATGTGGGAGATGAGACCGGTGATGACCGTTATGTAAAGGTGGATGACAGTAAAGAAGTCTACACGATCACCAAAGATTCTCTGACAGATATTCTCAACAGCACAGCTGCTGATTTCTACAGCCTGTCCGTAAATTATGTATCAGTAAATGATCTGGATACGCTGGAAGTAAAGAGTGATGACGGAGATCATACAGTCGATGTTGTAAGAGAGACTGTCAAAGCAGAAGATGAGGAAGAGTCTGATGCAGATGCAGACAGTACAGATTCATCCGAGGATAGCTCTGCCGATGCAGATTCCTCTGATGCGACTGAGACCACAACGACTTCATATGAACTGGATGGCGAAGATATGGATGAAACTGCATTTACAACCTTTTATAATAAGCTTATCAATATAACAGCACAGGAGAGACTTACTGAGAAATATAATCCGGAAGGTGATGCGGCATACACCTTTATCTTCAAAGACACAGATGGAAACGAAATCACTGCAGAATATTATGAGTATGATACAAACTTCTATGCAGCAGTAGTAGGAGATAAGGTTTATCTGGTAAATAAGATGAACGTAAAAGAACTGAATGACGCTTATCAGGATATGATAAATCGGTGAATACTTCCCCCGCGAGTTGCCCGCGGGGGATTTTTTTGATAAAATGAACCTGATTTTACTACAAGTGAGGAACGAGAAATGTTATATTTTGTAAATGACTATTCAGAAGGCGCACATGAAAAAGTACTTCGGCACCTGATTGATACCAATATGGAACAGCTTTCCGGTTATGGCACGGACCATTACTGTGAAACAGCTAAGGAAAAGATAAAGAAAGCATGCGGCTGTGAGGACGCAGAAGTCTATTTGCTGACAGGCGGCACACAGACCAATCAGATTGTCATTGACACTATGCTGGCACCGTATGAGGGTGTTGTAGCGGCTCACACGGGACATGTAAGTACACACGAAGCCGGTGCAATCGAATTTACCGGACATAAAGTACTGGAGCTTCCGGAAAAAAACGGTAAGATCTGTGCATCAGATCTTAAAGAACTGGCAGAAACATTCTATGGAGATGATAACCATGAGCATATGGTATTTCCGGGAATGGTCTATATTTCACATCCGACAGAATATGGAACTTTATACAGCAAAAAGGAACTGGAAGAGCTTTCTTCTGTGTGCAGAAAATATAAGCTGCCGCTTTTTCTCGACGGAGCAAGACTGATATACGGACTTGTCAGCAAAGAAACAGATGTGACACTGCAGGATCTGGCAGAGCTCTGTGATGTATTTTATATCGGTGGAACAAAAGCCGGTACGCTTTGCGGCGAAGCGGTTGTCTTTACAGGAAACTGTATGCCGAAACATTTTCTTACACGTGTGAAACAGCATGGCGCACTTCTTGCAAAAGGCAGACTCCTCGGTGTGCAGTTTGATGCACTTTTTACAGATGATCTTTATCTGGAAATCGGCAAAAATGCCATTGAGACAGCAGCAGTCCTTAAAGAAGGATTAAAGAAAAAAGGATATCAGTTTTTTATTGATTCACCGACAAATCAGCAGTTTGTCGTACTCGAAAACAGCAGAATGGAAGAACTGAAAAAGGACGTGCAGTTCGGCTTCTGGGAAAAGGCTGACGATTCCCATACCGTAGTCAGATTTGCAACCAGCTGGGCAACCAGAATGGAAGATGTACAAAAACTTCTTTCACTGTTATAGATTGTAAAAATATTTTTTTTAGCGTATAATAAAGCTATTCAGGTGATAAAAAGGGAGGTAGAACATGAACAAGCACAGTAAACGACTGCTTACTCTTGCAGCACTGGCTACAACAACAACTGCCACTATCCATATTATAAATAAAGTAATCGCAGCATCCGCCTGTCTTAAGGAAATGCTGGATACAGATGTCAGAAACTATTATCATTGGCGTTTTGGCGATATTTATTATACAAAAAAAGGTAAAGGAAGCCCGATTCTTCTGATTCATGATATGCTTCCGGGTGGTTCCGGATATGAATGGACCAGAATCGAGGATGAACTTGCATTGGAGCATACCGTATATAATCTGGATCTTCCGGGATGCGGACGTTCTGAGAAGTCGGGTATGACTTACACAAATTTTGTTTATGTGCAGGCAATCTGTGATTTTATTAAAAATGTAATCGGAGAAAAAACGGATGTCATTGTAAATGGATATTCCGCTTCATTTGTAGTTATGGCATGCCATAACGAAAAGACATTGTTTGATAAGATCATGATGGTGAATCCGGTCAGCCTTACCAGCCTGAAACAGATGCCTGGCAGGAAAGAAAAGCTTCTGCGCAAATGTCTGGAGATTCCGGTATTCGGAACACTGGTTTATCATATGGTTGTCTCAAGAAGTGCAGTCAATGATGACTTTATTGAGAACTATGCATTTGATCCGTTCCATCCGGATCGGGAACTTCAGGATGCATATTATGAAGCTGCTCACAGAGGCGGATGCTATGCAAAGAATGTATATGCAAATAAAGCTTCAAAATATATGAACATTGATATTACCCGGGGCCTCAAAGAGATTGACAACAGCCTTTATATCGTAGAAGGTGAAGCAGAAAATAATGGTGAAGCGATCGTAGAAGCTTACCAGAATGTCAATCCGTCTGTAGAGGTTGCGATACTTAAAGAAGCGAAGCATTTCCCACATGTAGAAGTTCCGGAACAGTTCCTGGAGCAGGTTGGAATTTTCTTCTGAAATTAATACAGTAAAATGTCATAAGACAGAGTATAGATAAAGCCCACAGCAGATGCTGTGGGCTTTCAGACTGTAGACAAAGTCCCGGCATTGCCGGGATTTTCTATTGTATAC
>OGYI01002535.1_pt1 | contig 13458 bp, 8 predicted proteins | sample 1576521 | NCBI WGS metagenome assembly OGYI01 (sample SAMEA3541484, study PRJEB24748) | human gut metagenome | biome: human gut; feature: human-associated habitat; material: faeces | place: China | collected 2012
AAGAGGCGAGCGAGAACGAGGCCGAGGCCTGCCGCCCCTCGGACATGCCGTGGTTGGCGAAGTGCCAAAGAAGGTACCCGTCGTCCACGACCGAGAGGAACTCGGTGCCGACGTTCGAGAGCGCGGCCAAGTCCGCGTTGGCGCCGCGGTAGTACCACATATCGTAGACCGCGGAGTAGTCCCTGCCGTCAAGCGACACCGCGGGGTCCTCCAGCTCGTCGCAGCCTGTGCCCGCCCTGCCCTCGGCGATGCCGTGGTCCAGGTAGTGTATGAAGTAGGAGCGCCAGTCCCTGCCGCAGCAGCGCCTCAGGTCGGCGTTCTCGTTGTAGTAAGAGGCGAGCGAGAACGAGGCCGAGGCCTGCCGCCCCTCGGACATGCCGTGGTTCAAAAAGTGATAGTAGTAGGCGGAATTATCATCTCCAAAGGCACGTTGCAAATCAGAATAATGGGATCGATAGTAGGATAAATTAAACACCTCGCATCCTTGGCGCCCTTCCTGGATACCGTGATTAAGAAAATGCTCAAGCGTTTTAGCCTTATCCCCACCCCAAGCTTGCAGAATGTCAGGATTATTTGCTATGTAGTAATTGTAGTCGTATATACCTTTGTAGGCATCCTCATTCACTTGATGCAAATCATACTGCTCGGCAATCGCCTTTGCATCCGCCTCACCAAGTAACTTCAAATTAGCATCGCTACTCATGAAGTTTGCATCTTGCGGATCATCAATGAAGGCATGCTCGACGATGATTCCCGGTATACCATAATTTCGGCTATCGGCCATTACAGTATAATAATCCGATATCGAGCCATCGGGATTATAAAATGGACCACTTCCATTATAATATTCAGAATTGCGGAATTTTACTCCCCTATTAGTTAATCCAAGCGCAGATAGCTTACTAATTATCCGATCGGCAAGCTCGCTTCCAGACACGTGCGCATAATAATTGTAAGAACTAGGATTAGGAATCCATACCTCCGATCCCGTTCCTCCTCCAGCGTTTATATGAATACTAACGAAAACATCAGCCTTAGATGCAACGGCCCGGTCAACACGTTCCGAGAGGCCAACATACTCGTCGCTGTCCCGTGTCATAACTACCCTAACTCCACTGTAGCTTTCCAACTCAGCTCTACAATACCGAGCAATTTTCAGAGTTAAATCTTTCTCCATCAATCCGTAGCCAGTCGCCCCCGAGTCGGACCCTCCGTGTCCGGGATCTATAGCAACAACAATTTCATGCTTATTCGAAAAAGCTCTGCTTTGAGCAATGCTATTGTTTTCGCTATTCGCCGCAGCCAGCGCCTCACCCAAACTGCTTTTCTCGGTTAGCGTTCCGTGATCACTGATTGTATATGTTGACATTTGAAGCTGGGGGTCAGTACTGTTCGTTGAATAGTTGTCTTTTTTTTCGGCTACTACCGTAAATGTATAGTTATTATCTACGCCGTTTAATTCGACATCATGGTTTATCTTACTTCCAGAATAATCGACAGAGGTATAACGCAATTTGGTCATGACATAGACGCTCGCACCATTGACAGCTGGTAGCTGAAACGAAAAGAGTAAAGCGCCTTCGACAGTTTTTTCAACTGGTATTGAAATCGAATTCTCGTTGGCTTCGTCTACGATTTCCAGCTCAGCGGACACCACCTGAGTCGCTGGATCTTGCAACCCGATAACGATATTTTGGGTATCACCAATTGCTAGGTTTGCGAAATCGAGGTATACAAAACCGACATCACCCTGAATGTCGCTTGATACCGTCATATCCTCTTGACCTATATCGTTCGTATCAATATCCGAAATATTTGATAGGCTCTCGAAACCAGAAGATGTTTGAAGCGAATTGGCAGCAGGCGCTACATCTGCCTCATCGATTGTTTGGTTTTCTTGCGACGCAGTATTAGCGAAAGCCGATTGGATAAAAACAGGCGACACACTCATTGTAGATAAAAGCAATGCCACGCTAACCAGAACTTGAAACGCTTTCCGAACGGCTCTCAAATCATCCTCCTATGCATACTTTCAACTTTAGATGAGTTCATAGTTTTAGTATATCTTACAGCTTGAGTTGTTTTGTGTGGTTTCTAGTAGACTTAAAAGGGATGGTTTAATTCACCAAACGATTTTATGACCCGAATTTATAACCTTCTTTTCCGAGTTTAGGTCAAACGCTAATGCTAGATACGTTCAATAATGCCTTGATATAGTATATGAACCTATCCTTTAAAAGCAAGCGGAACTGCCCCCCCCCTCTCTCCGAGAACAAAAGGTTCACGCTCACCATTCTTGGGAAATACGTCAACTCGAGAGCTATCGAGCCTAGAATGCCGGAGCTCCTAGTCGACCCGAAGATGCTGACCAAACTCAACGAAACGCGCGGCACGATCAATTCGTAGATTTTTCACCGTGCTCCCATTTCAATGGGCGTTTTCCCTATCAAACTTCGCTAATAATTTTGTATTGTATAGTACCGGACGTAATGCAGTGCATTCAAGCAAATAGGGCGGGCTAATGCGGAGATTAACCTTTTCACAGTGCACTCATACCGAAAAAACGGGCAAACTCAAGAGCCTCCTAGTCGGAGGGTTGAATTGCAAAACCATTCGAACGCCCTATCTTAGATAAGCGTTTGCTCAGTTAGCCGGACGTTCTGCAATGCGGCGAACCCCTGTTCGGATTGCGAGCAGGGGTTTTCTGTTTTGTCGGCGCGTTTGGATGGGTTTGCAGGCATGGCTCCGCCTAGCCTCCCGCGCCTGCTCGCAGGTTCGTACGGACGGCCGTGAATGACAGACCCCTCTCCCCCTGTCTTGGTTCATAGCGTCCACTTTCGGGTTGAGCCTCCCGTAGGCCACTCCCTTGATCCCGAGCGCATCCATGAGCGCGGCGGCCGCCTCTGGGTCGGACGCCTTGAGCATCGCCATGAGCGACAGGCCCATGAGTGAGGGCCCGAGCTCGGAGTTGAGCCGGCTCATGAGGACGGCCATGTCGCGGCCGCCCAGATAGTCGAAGGAGATGCCCACGAATTCTCGGGCAGAAACAGGAAAATTTGACCTTACAGGCAAAAAGAGGGCGAGGAGGCACTGGGGGTCGGCCGACCTGCCCATCACCGTATCCATCTCGCACGCCCGCGCTCGCCGCTCGTCGAAAGGGCGGAAAACGCCTTGTAGGAGCGCTCTTGCCCGTGCAGGGTGTGGGCCTCTTCTCGAAAGGCTCCTTCCTGGGCCTGTAGCCAACCTTGCAGCGCAGCTCGGGCGCTGGACATGCCAGCATATCGAGCCGCCACCCAGCGGTAGATCGTCGAGGGGTGGACCTTGAGCTCGGATGCGCACCCCTGCGCTATCTGCGCATTCGCCCCCCCCGGGGGGGGGGCGGAGCGAATGCGCGCCACCGCCTGCTCGAAGTCGTACTCCTTCTTGTCGATCTCCGGCGCGCCTCCGAGGACGACCGGGCGGCAAGCGACTGGGCCCACGCCGCCGAGCACTAGCACATGTAATTCTTAGAGTAGCGGTCGCGCCGCAGCCTGCACTAACCGCAGGCCCAGGGACGCCTGAGGCGCTCGTAGGCGTCCCCGGACACCTCCTCGACCCTGCCCAGCCCTGACCAGATCCATCGCGACCGCATCATTGCGCCTGACCTTGTCGGAGGCCGAGGCCGGCGAGCAGCCGAGATCGCGTGCGGCACCGCGGGCCGAGAGCCTCCTCTTCCCGCACTCCCGCTCGGTCGCGGCCTGCTCCGACCTCGCCAGTTTAGAGCAGCGCTTCTGCTTCTTCTCTGCCATGATCCTTATTTTTTTCTTTGTGGCGGACCTGCTGCGGGCCAGCCCCGGAACAAGGATTCTCGAACTCAACCGCACACGTCCGACTGAGTTCGAGAGAGAAGACAAAGTTTTCGGATCAACTTGCTAATCAACCTTCTCACTTCGCATACTTTCCGATATTTAGTCGTTTGATGTGAAACGCACTCCGCTCTTTTGAATGAGGTAGAATACTTTTTTCTATACAACAGATTTAAGAAGCCATTCTTGAAATTGAGGTATTATGGCACAAGCGACTGATGCAACCAGCTCTTTTAAAAAAAGCTGGTTCATAATTACATCCTTAGTATCCAAAGATTTTAAGCTCAAGTATCGTCGCAGCATCCTTGGTATTTTGTGGTCTGTTTTAAATCCTCTGCTCATGATGTGTGTGCTAGCAGCAGTTTTTACAAATATTATAAAATTCGGTGGGGATATACAAAATTTTCCGCTTTATCTCATACTTGGCAATATCCTCTTCGCGTTGATGGCTGACTCGACAAGTTCAGCAATGGGCTCGATACTCGAATCTGCACCGCTAATTAAAAAGATTAGAGTATCAAAGATGGTTTTTCCTATTGAAAAAGTTCTTTTTCAGCTTGTGAATTTTGCCATTTCTCTAATTGCGGTTGTTATCGTTATGGTCTTTTTCGGAATTCCTCCAACACTGAATCTGCTTGCTCTACCTATTCTCTTGATTTTCATGCTGCTTTTCTGCGCCGGTCTCGGCATGCTTCTTTCGGCGTTGTCTGTTTTTTTTCGTGACATTTGCCATCTATGGGGGGTTGTTATTACTGCTTGGACTTACGCCACTCCATTGTTCTACCCAATAACTATGTTGCCAGAATGGATGCAGGCCGCAGAGATATTCAATCCCATGTATCATTATGTAACTTACTTTAGGGATATAGTGATGTACCATACGCTTCCAAGTTTGCAAGAGCAGATCATATGTCTCGCAATGGCGCTAGTTACATTTTCTATCGGCCTGCTCGTATTTAAGACTACCGAAAAAAAATTCATTCTTTATGTATAGGCGGTAAGGTATGTCTAACACTATTAATACGAAACCACTTCTACCAATTGACCAAACTTGCAATGAAGGTGGTGACGATACGCGTGAATCAGCTATAAGCGTTAACCACGTTACCATGGTCTTCAATATCGCCAGCGAACAATTGAACAGTCTCAAGGAATACGTAATAGCCATAGCCCATCGTGAGTTGATGTTCAAAGAGTTTACCGCACTTGACGATGTTACCTTTGAGGTTAAAAAAGGTGATGTGTTTGGAATACTAGGAACCAATGGATCAGGCAAGTCAACTATGCTCAAAATAATAGCTGGTGTGCTCGATCCCACAATGGGAACGTGCAAGATCAATGGTAACATCGCTCCGCTCATTGAGCTGGGTGCAGGTTTTGATCTTGAATTAACGGCAAGAGAGAACATTTTTCTCAATGGCTCGCTTTTAGGATATTCCAAAAAATTTATTAATCAACATTTTGATGAAATTGTCGATTTCGCCGAAATCGAGGAATTTTTAGATATGCCTATGAAGAATTATTCTTCAGGCATGATTGCACGTATTGCATTTGCAATAGCAACTGTAATTGTTCCCGATATCTTAATTGTTGATGAGGTGCTCTCTGTTGGCGACTTTATGTTTCAACGAAAATGCGAGAGACGCATAATGCAACTTATCAAAGAGCATGATGTGACCGTATTGATTGTATCCCACAATAACGATCAAATTGAGCGATTATGCAATAAAGCTATTTGGATCGAAAAAGGGCATACTCGCATGATTGGGTCAGCTGCCCACGTCTGTAAGACTTATCGCGTATTAGGTGGACACATCGGGTCTGCCGAATCTGAAGCTTTAGTTTATAAAATGCTAACTTCAAAAACGAAAGTACCGAAGCAGATAATGGATTCAATTAGCGGAGAAAGTCGCTACGGCACGGCCGTCAATCTAATCGAGCAATGCAATTTCCCGCTTGGCGGGGCCGCAATAATCGCTCCCGGCGAGTTCGACTCCCTATGTTTAGCCGCAAACGGGCTATCGGGTTTATTAGATGCCCCCATCTTTCTTTCCAAACCTGACACACTGCCTGATGTGTCAGCGCAAGCGATAAAACGGTTGAAGGCAAAAGAAATTATTTTCATTGGAGATGAGGATATAGTTCCGGCCATCGCTAATAACGAAGTTGCGGATTCAAAAGGAGTAGAGCCTCAGTTGATTCGTATTCCAGGCCATACTCCTGCGGAAATTGCACTCGGACTTTATAGATTCGCAGAAAGCCAAAACTTATCGTGGGGCGACACCGCAATTATTACCTACGAAGGCTGCGTAGGAGATTTGCTTTCTTTTTCCCCATACATATTTCAAAAAAAGATACCCATCTTCTTTATTACGGCCAGCGGAGTCATCGATATAGAAACGTCTAAGATATTGCAGTCGGGAAGGTTTTCTAGGTTGCTGGTGCTTGGCGGAGAAATGCATATTCCTGATGAATTTCTCCGCATTTGCGAGGAAAACAACACTCGAACTGAAAGAATTTGCGGCAAAGATCCTTACCACGCAAATGAACTTATCAATAACTGGATTGCTTCCGAAGCGGTTGATAAGGGAATCACAATTGATCATCTTATAGTATCTTCCGCTTGGAATCCTTCCGATGCTCTTTCCGGGGGAGCTTATGCAAGTAAAACCCATTCTGCATTTCTCCTTGAAGATCCGCAAAATTTAGATAGCGTTGCACATGCTTTTAGCTACATCCAGAACAAATGCGGAGCCGTAAAGCATTTAACTTTTCTTGGTGATCTTACGCGCTATAGCCCTCTAGATAAGGAGTTGCTCGGAAAAGCCGTGGTAAAAGCCATGCAAAAATGATAACGCGCGTGTATGCGAGATGGATACGGCGATTGGAGTATCCGAGAACCGTAGTGCGCGCTTGCCCTCTACCTGTACTTTGTGGTACCTTAAAAGAAGTTACCGAAGCCCTATTTCGTTGACCTTCATTTGATGTTTCCGTCTCCATGTCCGAACGAAGACGTGAAGGCGGACGTGCTGAGCATGGAAATGAGACGCAAGATGATCGCGCCCTTGTCCTTCTTCGACTTTGCCCGAGCGTAGCGCCTCGACGAGGTGGAAGCGCTCACGGTATAGCACCACAATCACATGATTCGCGTCCTAGGAGGTATCCCGAAGCCCGAAGACACCCTTAGGCAGGCGCAACCCTGAGCCTCGTACAGAACGGAGTACAACGAGCCCCTTGAGTTGTCTGGATAATCACGGACTTTTCCTGCTCCAAGCACCTCAAGGCGGAGGGCGCGACATGCTGGACGCCCTCAAGCGCGGCGGCTGGCTCAAAGCTCACCCCCGAAGCTCAAACGCGAGGTGCTCGCCAGCCTCGGCCATGAGCAAGATGCTCGCCCGGAGGAAAGTCGATGCAGCTCAAGGGCTGCTCGACCACCAAGCCGGGAAGCCTGCTCAATAGCTAGATATCAGGATTCGTTAAGGTCGGCACGGTCGCGTTCTACGACCCGAGGCAAGGGTGATTTCTGCTACACGCTCGATGCCACCGACGCCTTGAACGACTATACAGAGCTTCGCTTAGTGCACAACTAGGTCGAGACAACATGCTCCAGACCATGAAGCAGACTAGGTCGCGCATGCCCTTTGTACTCAAGGCTCAAGGGCGTCGACTCGGACAACGACTCAAGGTTCACCAACTGGCATTTCATGCGCTACTGCGAAAACAAGGATTTGGCATTCATGAGGAGCAGACCATACGTGAAGAATGACAGGTGATGTGGCCGAAGGCCCGCTCGGTCGCGCCGTTGTCGATGCAGTTGCCCTTCCTCGACATGCTCTGGACGATGCCCGCCTTCTCGAGTACCCTGCAGTAGCCGTCGTGCTGGTACTGCCATCCCATGTCGGAGTGCATGATCGGGCTCGCAGCCCCCGGCTTCTTCGCCAGCAAACCTTCCAGCATCTCCTTCTGCTGCGCCATGTTCGGCGACCTCGATATGCTCCACGAGACGATCTCCTTGCTGCCGAAGTCGTACGCCGGGGCGAAGTAGGCCTTGCCCCACGGAGCCCTGAACTCGGTGACGTCAGTGCCGATCTTCTGCCAGGGCCCGTCGGCCGAGAAGTCCCTGTCCAGGACGTTCTCGAACGTCCTGCCGACGAGGCCCTTGAACGAGTTGTACCTGTGGTAGTCGCTCTCGCGCCGGATGCCGCAGCGGATGCCCATCTCGCGCATGATCCTCAGCACGGTCTTGTCGGCCACCACCGCGCCCTCCTCGGCGCGCAGGGCCATGGCGATCTGCCTGTGTCCGCAGCCGTTGGCCGTGCGGGAGAACACCTCGGCTACCTTCCCCCGCAGTTCCGGCCTCGTCGGCCTCGGCGGGTGCGAGCGGGCGCGGTAGTAGGTCGACCTCGGGAGCCCAGCGGCCGCCAATAGGTCGGACAGAGCGTGGCCTTGCCCTGAAAGCATCTCGATCACCTGGGACTTCTCCCAGCTCGAGACTTTTCCGCCTCCAGGGCGCGGACTTTTTTTAAGTAGGCGTTCTCGGCTTCGAGCCTGCGCACGCGCGCCTCGAGCTCTTGCTCGCGCGTCTTGGGCGCGCTTTGAGCCGCAGATCCCTTCGGCCTGCCCTTGGGCTTGGGCCTGAGAGCGTCGGCCCCGCCTTCGCGGTAGAGCCGGCACCAGGAGTCGAGCGGGGTCCTCGACGCGATGCCGAAGGCGGCCATGGCCTCGGGCTTGCCCATCCCCTCGTCCACGACGGCCCGAGCTGCGGCGGCCTTCGTCTCCCAAGCGTATCTCGTTTTCCGGCTACCCATGCAGAGCAGCACCTCGCTTCCGACCGACCTGTACGTCAGAAGCCATTTTTCCACGATGCTGGCCGACATGCAAAGCCTCGCGGCGACGAAGTCCCTGCCGTGCCCCTCGTCGAACAGCTCGACCGCGAGCTCGCGCACCTTCCTGTCATGTTTCGGCGGCATGAAGAAACCTCCCATCTCTCGGACTTTACTTTCTTGTCCAAGAAATGGGAGGCAGTTCAGGTCGACCCCCCCCCTTTTTTTTTCTGTCCTTGCAAGTCGGAATTGTCTTTTTGGCAAATAGTGTGCGAATTCGGAAGCCTGCACGTTCGCGATCGCCCCTGCGCTTTCGGCAAGCGCCCAAGGCGCAGCAAAAACCCCAGCTCGCGAAAACTGCCGGCTCTTTCCCGGTTTTTTCTTTTTCCGAATTCGACCAACTATTGCCACGGCTGCTGCCATGAACTGCCCGATCATGATAGAATCAGCCTCACTACAGAGCCAGTGCAGGCGCTCTCCATCGTTCGAGTAGCCCATTGCTGGAAGCGATGCCCTCGTCTTCCCCTACCACGTCTGCAAGATCCTCTCCGCCCAGGGCAAATAAGGGGGTCTTGTGCAGAAGATCGCACGTGCCTCGCAATCACGCATTGTTTTCGGATACATCACGGCCTTGCAGATGCTGCGCATGGCCCAACCCTGCGAGCTAGCTTCGGTGAGGAGCGGAAAACCAAGCATCCCCGAGCGCGCCCCGCGCACCAAAGAGCTCAGCTCGGCGCTTGAGCGCATAGAAGGGGATCATCCGGGTCTGAGGTTCGAAAGGCCTAGTCACGTGTTGGTGAGCACGCCGAACGGTCGGGCGGGGGAGCTTTGCGTTCCTCATGTGTGCACGAGGGGCTTCTCGCGTTCCTCGTTCTTTCGATTGGGCGATGACGTGTTCTTCAGCAAACCCGAGCTTGCATTCATTCAAATGGCAACGCGGATCCGCAACGAGGTTTCGCTGCTTGAGTTGGGGTGGGAGTTGTGCGGGTCGTATCAGACGAGGCGTACTGGCGTTTCGGTTGGATACGATGTCGAGCCGCTGACAAGCGTTCGGGCTTTGCGCGACTACGTAGCGTGCAACAGCTCGCTCGGCGGTGCGCAGAAGGTCGCGCGCATCCTTCCATTTCTCGTGGACGGGTCCGCATCGTCGCGCGAGACGAAATTCGCGCTTGTCCTGGGATTCAGTCCTTTCCGCGGAGGTTACGGCATGGGCTTTCCCCGCATGAACTACGAGGTGATCGCAAGTCCGGCGGCGCGCGCGATTTCCGGGAAGAAAAGCTTTCGCTGCGATCTCTGCTGGCCAGAAGCGAGGCTCGACGTGGAGTATCAAAGCAAGGAGAATCACGAAGGCGAACTCAGCCGCATCCGGGATTCGAGAAGGGCTAACGCGTTGGCGGCCATGGGCTGGACGGTGCTCGGCGTCACCAATGACGAGCTGAACAGCCTTGCGGCTACCGATGCGGTGGCTGAAGCGATTCGTCGTCACCTCGGCAAGCGCCTGCGAACGAACGTCTCCGACTGGCATGCCCGCAAGCTGCGCCTGAGAAGGCGGCTCGGGCTGCCCGTGGGATACGAGGAGGCGATCTGATCGGGTGGCGAATTGCGATGCCGGCGGTGCGCTTCTGGTCGGGTGCGGCTGTGCAGCGAGCCACCTTGAGCTGAGTGCGGGGGTACGGCGGTGCAGCGAACCCCGGTGCTTTTGGCAAAAAGTGGCCGAATTCGGAAACCACAAAACGGATTGATCGAAGGCTACGAAGCGTGGCGTTTTCAGTACCTTGTCGACCAGGCGTTTTACGACACGGTCGTCCCTGTCTTTCAAGACGGTTGCCTTCGCCTCCCTTGAGACTTCCGAATTCGATGGTATTTTGCCATCGAGGGCCCTTCCGGCGTGCAAGGACCGGCTCGGGATAGTGGTGGGAGGGGCGGCTCCCTCGACTCGGGACGGCTTTCTCGCTGAGGGCGGCTATCTGGGGCGGCGCGCTATCGCGCGTACACGGTGCGCTTGCGCGTAACCAGGCGGTCGACGAACTCGGTGGCGGGGTTGCGCAGGATGTCGCACGGCTCGGCGAACTGCACGGCACGGCCGGCCTCCATCACCAGCACCTTGTCGCCCAGGTCGAGTGCCTCGTCGATGTCGTGCGTCACGAACAGCACGGTGATGCCCGTCTGCCTATGGATGCGCTTGATCTCGTCCTGCAGGCTGCCGCGGGTGATGGCGTCCACGGCGCTGAAGGGCTCGTCGGCCAGCAGGATGTCGGGGCTGGCCGCCAGCGCACGGGCGATGCCGACGCGCTGCGCCTGGCCGCCCGACAGCTCGGCGGGATAGCGATCCATGATGTCGTGCGGCAGCCCGATGATGTCCATCCATTTCGCGACGGCCTCCTCGGTGCGACCCTCGTCGCCGCTGTTCAGCAGCGAGGGCACGTACGCGATGTTCTGCTCCACGGTGAGGTGGGGAAACAGCACGCTGCCTTGGATGGCGTAGCCGATGTTTCGGCGCAGCTCGATGGGGTCGACGCCGCTCGTGTCCTTCCCGTGCACCAGCACGCGTCCATCGTCGGGCATCGCCAGCGCGTTCACCATTTTCAACAGCGTGGTCTTGCCGCAGCCCGAGCTGCCGATGATGGTGACGAACGCGCCTTCGTCGATGTCGAGGTTCGCGTCGTCCACGGCGACGGCATCGCCGAATCGCTTGCTGACGTGCTCGAACGCGACGGCGGGTGTGGAGCCTTCTTCTGCTGGCGCCGCACGGGATCCTTCGACTTCGCGCTGCGCGCTCCGCTCAGGATGACAAATCGCGAAACCCTCGGAACGTCCCACCCTGTCATCCCGAGCGCAGGCGACGGAGTCGCCGGAGTTGCGACGCGAAGCTAGTCCTTTAGGGAAGGATTCCGCGCTGTGCGTCTGCGCGAATGCATGCTCCATGCTACATCAGCCCCTTCTCGGCCAGGAACGCGTCGGCCACTGCTTTCGGCTCCTGCCCTTGCGTCTCCACTTCGTTGTTCATGCGCGCCATGTCGGCATCGGTGATGGCCCCTTGCAGCTTCAGCAGCTCGCCGCGCAGCTCGGGGTGCTTTTCCAGCGCGTCCTGTCGCACGACGTTGCCGCAAAGATACGACGGATAGAAGTGCCGGTCGTCCTCCAGCACCACGAGGCGCTCGTCGGCCACCTGCCCGTCGGTGGTCGACACCACGATGGCATCCACCTTATCGTAGGTCAGGTCATTGATGAGATCCAGCACAGACTGGAGGGAGACAGCGTTGGCACCGGGCATGGAGTCGGCGATGATATCCAGCTTGGTGGTGGCAGCCTGTGCGCCCACGGACTTGCCGGCGAAATCGGCCAGCGTCTTGAACTGGTCGGCCTTGTCAGCCTTCACCAGAATGGCCGGGGGAATATCGTTATAGTAGGGGTCGGAGAAATCGGCGTTCTCCAGACGGTCGGGGGTGGCCTCCATGGCGGCCAGCACCATGTCGAAGTCGCCCTTGCCCAGAGAGGTCAGCAGGTACTCGAAGGCCATGTTCTCCACCTGAAGGGAAAGACCCATGTCGTCGGCAATGTACTGAGCCACGGACACGTCGATGCCGGCGTAGGTCAGTTCGCCCTTGTCATCGGGATACATGAATTCGAAGGGGGCGTAGTCGGCACTGGTCCCCAGGATCAGAGCGGTTTTCTTGTCGTTGCTATCGTCGTTGCTATCGTCGTTGCTGTCGGGGTTCTTGTTGCCGCAGGCGGCCAGAGACAGGATCATGGCGGCGGCCATCAGAAGGGCCAATACTTTTTTCATCTCTCATACCTCACTTTGTATTCGTTGTGCCGCCTGTGCAGGCGGCCTTGTGGATGGAAGGCTCCGGGTGTTCCGGAGGATGTGGTTATGATACAACGGAGATGAATAAAAGTCAAGCACAAAATGAATAAAATTACAACAAAAATGAGAGAATCATGCAAACCGCTTGCTTTCAAACCGAATATTGCGGAAGAAAAAAGCGAATTGCACAAAGGAAATGCAGTGAAAATGAATAAAAATACGAATATACGGAGGCGAAAGAAAAAGTAAGAGAGCCGCCCGCAGGCGGCTCTCTTAGGATGTCTCTATGTGACGATTCAGGGGAGGATGCGTCCGGCCCCCAGATAGCAGGCAGCGTATTAGCTTTCGTAAAGGGAGTTGACCTTCACACCGCCGGAGGAGCTGGCCGCCGGGGCCGGTGTGCCGGAGGAGGAGCTGCGCCGCAGCATTGGAATACTACAGACGCTGGAGCCGGCGGGAGTGGGGGCTGCGGATCTGAGCCGGTGCCTGTACCTGCAATTACGGCGCATCGGAGACGATGGCCCCGCCACCCAGATCGTACTGCATCATCTGGAAGCGCTGGCCAGGAACCGCTATCACCAGATCGCACAGACCCTGCACATCTCGCAGGAGGAGGTGCGCCGGGCCCAGCAGCGCATCCGGCAGCTGGATCCCCGGCCGGGGCGGCAGTTCAGCCCGCCGGAACCGGCCCCCATGGTGTACCCGGATGTGTTCGTGGTGGAGCAGGAGGGGGAGTTCGTCTGCGATGACCACCGGCGTCCGGCCCCCATGCTGCACCTGAACCGGTATTATCAGGATCTGTACCGCCAGACGGATGATCCGGAGGTCAAAAAGTATCTGGCGGAGAAGCTGGTGCAGGCGGAGAACGTGTTGTTTGCCCTGCGGCAGCGGGAGAGCACCATGCTGCGCTGCGCCCGGTTCGTGGCAGCGGGGCAGCAGGCATTCTTCCGGGATGGACCCCGTGCCCTGCGGCCCATGTACA
>OGYI01002538.1_pt1 | contig 13449 bp, 16 predicted proteins | sample 1576521 | NCBI WGS metagenome assembly OGYI01 (sample SAMEA3541484, study PRJEB24748) | human gut metagenome | biome: human gut; feature: human-associated habitat; material: faeces | place: China | collected 2012
CAGGGTGGGGTAAACTTCTGAAAAAGAAGCCCCCACCTTTTCGCATAACTAAGAGAGTGTCCAAACTTTACCGCAAAACAGAAAATGCGGTTGTACCTTTTCGCAAAAGAGGATTTGTGCTGATAAAACTCCCCTGAAATAGCTCAAGTGAGCTGATTTCGGGGGAGTTTAAATACGGATCATTTTAATGGTAAAGATATTTTGATGGTTAGCCCGTGAGGGGGGTTTTTCAAAAAATGAAGTTTTCCATGATGGGCTTTTACAATCTGCTGTACAATTTTATGCCCCAGGCCGTGATCTGCACCGTTGTTTTCCTCTTGGGTGCTGGAGATGGACACGCCACTATTCAGCAATGCCATACGTGAGTCACTTATTCCACATCCTGTATCACTGATTTCAAAATAACAACTGTCAACATCCACTCCAACACAAAGTGTGATCTTACACCCATTGGGGTTGTGTACGATGCTATTGCCTATGAGGTTGCTTAACATCCGGTAAAGCAAGGAATCATCACCATTTAGAAAAATGGGCTTGTCTGGGCTATCCTCTATTATTTCAATTTCATATTGTTCCGGCAACTCATTCAAAAATTCGCTTGCAACCTGCCGGGTTAATTCTACGGCATTGATCGTTTTTTTCTTTAAGGCATACATGGAGTATTCCAGTTTAGTAGTTAAATTCAGGTCTGTAATAAGCGCCCGCAGTTTTTCACTCTTTTGCCGTATTGCCGTTGCCTGTTTCCGCGTGGAAAGAGGTAAGTTGGAATTATCTTCGATTTCACAGGCATAACCAAATATAATAGAAAGTGGTGTGCGAATATCATGGGAAATTCCCCGTATCCATTCAGCACGGGTGTTGTCTTTTTTAATCAGATATTCGCCAGCACGATTTAGTCCGGCGTTTATTTCAGCCAATTCGCCCTTTTCTTCCAAATGGAACTCTTTTCCCTGTGAAAGCGATTGAATACCGTTTAAGATAGGTTCCATTGATTTTTCTACCCGATGTGCGTTGCGTACAAACAAATAAACCATCAAGAGAATATTGATAATGAACGCAATGCCAATCCCGATACATAGCGGCCATACATAAGCCGTATTTGTTGAAATGTAGTGGTTGAGAACACTTCCGGGGACAAAACCGATTACCAATAGCCCGTCAGACCGTTTCCAGATGTTCACAGGATAATCGTCCAGATACCAACGGCTGAACATGGCTATATCTGTTGCGGTGTATGATCGCGGTAATTCTTCCGGCAGGCCATCTTCCCATATAACGGTGCCGCCATCATTTAGGATCATAGCCCAGGCATCAGCATGGTGTAATATTTCAAGGGCCTGCGTATCCGCGCTTAGTTTTCCGTCCTCAACAACAATATGGTTGGAAAAATCCTCGATTGGGAAATTGGAATCTGCGACACCATTGAGATATGCAATAATGAAGAACATCCCCACCAATAGCAAATTAACGGCAAAAAAGAGGGCTATGATTCCGATGGTAGAAAATATATAGCGGCGAAAAAAACGTTCTACGGCATTCATCATTTCGCCCCCTTAATATTAAGCCGATAACCCACACCCTTAATTGTTACAAGCGAAACTGGCTTTGAAGGATTTTCTTCAATCTTTTCCCGCAGATGGCGGATATGAGTGGATAGTGTGCTTTCATATCCCTGCCAGAATTCACCACATACTGCTCCACACAAGGAACCTGTTGTTACAATACGCCCTGCATTTTCAGCAAGTTTTTCTAATAGCGTTAATTCCTTTCCTGTCAGTGGGAATTGATTTTCGCCGCGCTGGACTTCGGCCTTTTCAAGATCAACCACAGCAGCCTCTAAATATATTTTTCGTTCTTTCTGTGGATATGTCCGGTTCAGAATTACCTGTACTCGTAGTAACAGTTCTTTTGGGTGAAATGGTTTTACCAGATAATCATCAGCGCCAACTTCTAATCCTGCTACTCGATCTTCAGCCTCACCACGGGCTGTCAGCAGGAGAACTGGAATATTACTTGTTTCCCGTACCTCTTTTAACACGGACAATCCATCAATCCCTGGCATCATTATGTCAAGAATTATCATATCTGGCTGCCGTTCTTTCCATATCTTTAATGCTTCTCTGCCCGAAGATGCAGTTAAAATATTAAAAAACCCGGCACGTTCAAAAATAGACTGTATCATTTCCAATAAATCAATTTCATCATCCACAACAAGGATTACTTTGTCATTCATGTGACACCTCCTCGCGCTTATTATAACTCAAGAAAACGTTCTTGACTATTTTATTGCCAAAATCTCAGAGAAAAATCAGAGTTGCCTCAGAGTTATCTCAAAGTTGGTATGCTATGCTGAATGTGAAAACAAAAGGAGGCATACGAACATGAGCGAATATATTATTGAAACTCACAATTTGACAAAAAGATACGGAAACCAGGTGAGTGTTTCCAATTTGAATATTCATGTAAAGCAAGGCAGGATTTATGGCCTGCTGGGACGCAACGGTGCGGGCAAGACCACCACCATGAGAATGTTGTTGGGATTAACAGCCCCTACCTCCGGCGAAGTTAAAATTTTCGGACGACCTATGCAGGGTAACGAAAACAAAATCCTTCCTCGTATTGGATGTTTGATTGAATCGCCTGGTTTCTATCCGAACCTGACCGCAACGGAGAACTTGAGAATTTTTGCGGAGCTGCGGGGAATTAACAAGCCGAATTATATCAAGGGCGCATTGGAACTTGTCAATTTACCGTACCGGGATAAAAAGCTCTTTTCTGAATACTCCCTCGGCATGAAGCAGCGGCTTGCAATCGCACTGGCTGTCATGCATGAACCGGAAGTACTCATACTGGATGAGCCGATCAACGGCCTTGATCCTATCGGCATTGCGGAAGTACGGTCGTTTATCCGGGAGCTGTGTGATGCCAGAGGTAAGACCATTCTGATATCCAGCCATATCCTTTCAGAAATTTCTCTACTGGCAGATGACATTGGAATTATTGACCGTGGTGTTTTGCTGGAAGAAGAAAGTCTGAAAGAATTGGAGGCAAAGAACGCAAAGTTTGTTCACTTCATCGTTTCGGATGCAAGTAAGGCTGCACAGATTATCAGCAAGCTGTTCCAAACTAAAAATATGCAGATTGCTGATAGTTACAATCTGTATCTGTATGATACAACTTTGCCAGTAGCAAAGATTAACCGCGCCCTTATGGAGAATGGTATTGACATTAAGGAAGCGCATCTCTGTGAGGATACTTTGGAGGATTACTTCAAAAAGATTACAGGGGGTGAGGGGATTGCTTAAACTGATTAAATGCGAATTTTGGAAGCTAAAGCGCAAACATTTTGTGTCTTTTGTGGTTTTCGCAGCCCTGCTTTTCCCTATTCCCTTTACAGCACTGGTATTAGCCGGGAGTGTCGGAAATTTTACGGGATTTGATGCTGTTTTTGGACTACTCGTAACATTGGGAGAGCCTGTCATGCTGCCTATCGTTTTAGGAATTGTGGCGGCCATGCTGTTTTTTATGGAGCGTGATAACGATACATTAAAAAATTTACACACAATTCCTGTTTCCCCAGTGAAAATTGCGAGTGCTAAAATTGCCGTTCTTTTTATTTTGGGTTTGATTTACTCATTGGCAACTCTGCTGTCTTCTATGGCCGGAGGACTAATGGCTGGGAGCGAATTAGTAAACATTGGTGAGAAGATATGGATTTCTGTTGTTACCAGCGTGTTATATACAGCCAGCACATTGCCAGTTGTCATTATAATCGTTGGGCTTAACCGTTCTTATATCTTTTCAATTATATTGACATTCTTTTACACCATGTTTGATTATATGCTGGCGTATGGAGGGCAATTTGCATCGGAAGAACCAGCCATGAAGCTGATATCCAACATATTCCCTGCACCCACTATTTACCGTTGGCAGGCAGCACAATTTGTTTCACCAGACTCTCCGGCATATTCAGTCATAGAGCCATATTTCCTGCCGCTATGGATGGTTGTCCTGATTGTCTTTATCATCGGTGCAATATCTTATCTGGCTATCATAAAGATTTACAGCAAGCATGAAAGTTGAGGTGAAAGCAATGCTAAAAATCGCAAAAACAGAGTTTTATAAATTAAAGAGGTATTCTGTTGTCTGGATCGGTGTTGCCACGATGCTAACGGTTGTTCTGCTTACCCGCTTTATGGCAACTGCATCGGATGGGGCGGTTCATACCCTTGAATATTTTTCAAACAGTGTGATCTGGAATAACTTTAGTCTGATTTTTCCGGCGACCATTACCCTGATTGCTGGTTATATCATCGAAAGAGAACGTGTAGACGACACGTTAAAAAACATTATGACGATTCCGATACCGTTTCGGAAATTGCTGGCGGGCAAATTGATTGCCGTTGGCGGATTGGCGATTATTCTGGCCGCCATCGAATTTGTTTTTACCATGATTGTATTTTTTATAAGTCGCTTTCCGGGCTTCTCTTTTGCAGGGATGATACTGGCCCTTGTTAGGATGATTGGAATGAACCTCTTTGTGTATGTGGCTGTTCTTCCGATTATTGTATTTACCGGGCAGCACGCAGGCAGCTTTATGGCGGGGGTTGGATTTTCTTTCTTTTATGGATTTGTAGGAACATTTGCATCTGGTCATGGTCTTGGTAATATTTATCCCGTTACTGCGGGATTAGGGCTTATTAATTACCAGAGTGGTGAAACGACTGCCTACAATATATTTTTAAGCGCCGGAATACTGCTGCTTATGTTTGCTATAAGTACTGCTATGCTTTTATTTGCTGAAAATAAAGCATCTACAACAAAAACAAATCAAAAGGTCAAAAAAACCGCTAAAAATAAGCGGTAAAATTAAGGAGGGCTAATATGAAATCGAAAAAATTGTGGCTTGGTATTGGTGCAGTAGTCTTAATCGTGCTGTGTATGGGGGTAGCTTTCCTGGCTACGCAGGGAAAAACCGACTACTATACGCAGATCGACAATCGTTGGGTAACAGAAATTGATCCACATGGTGCGATGAACTACGAATACAATCTGGATGCCTACGATGAAACCGGAAAAGAACGGGATATTACATTTGAAACAAGTAAAGTCCTGACCGATGGTGCGTATCTTTGCCTGAAAGTGGCACCGATTCGTGGTGTAGTAACCTGGGCAGAAGTACAGTATGACGAACTTCCGGAAGCAGTACAAGCTGTATATTCAAAGTAGTAATTTACAAGGAGAACGAAATTGAAGAAAATACTTATTGTGGACGATAATATGGATTTTTTGCGGATATTGTCATCCGCTTTGCAAAAGCGATTCCAAACCTATGAGTCTATGGGTGTGGCTGATGCCTTGAAAATTCTTGAGTCTGTTACTGTTGATGCAATATGTTCTGATTTTAATATGAGGGACGGCACAGGGCTGGAGCTTCTTATAAAATTACGCCAGAAGGGTGTGAAAGTTCCATTTTTACTTATGTCTGGCGATGATGATACTCGTCTAAGAAATGAGGCACAAGCCTGTGGAGCGGTGTTTTGCTGTAAAACGGACTATGACCTGATTGCCAGAATTAACGAAATGGTAGGTTGATCTGGCATCTTACAGCAGTAAACTGTTAGTGAAGGAGTTGAAAATGAACAATCTTATAATTGAAACAAGTAATTTGTGTAAATGTTATGGAGTGAACATGGTAGTAAGTCATGTAAATATTCATGTTCAAAAAGGAAGCATTTATGGATTGCTTGGACGAAATGGTGCAGGCAAAACATCAATAATGAAAATGATGTTGGGGTTGACTCCAATAACAGATGGAAACATTACGATGTTTGGAATGCAATTTCCTGCGAATAAGGCAGAAATTTTGCGAAGGGTTGGAGTAATGATTGAAACACCGGGATTTTATCCTAACCTGACAGCTACGGAAAATTTGCAGATTCTTTCAAGTTTGCGTGATGTCACAGACAAGAATGCCATTCAGAAAAGTTTGGAATTGGTTGGTTTGCCATACAAGGATAAGAAAATGTTCTCCGAATATTCGCTTGGTATGAAACAACGGCTTGGCATTGCAGCGTCTATAGTACATGATCCCGAACTTTTAATACTCGATGAACCCACAAACGGCCTTGACCCTATCGGAATTGCAGAAATGCGTTCTTTCATTCGGGAACTGTGCAGTACCAAAGGAAAAACAGTTTTGATTTCCAGTCATATTCTTTCTGAAATTGCTATGCTGGCCGATGATGTTGGCATCATAGACCGCGGTGTACTGCTGGAAGAAGAAAGTTTGAAAGAACTGGAAAAAAAGAATGCAAAATATGTTCAGTTTTCCGTATCGGATGCTGGAAAGGCTGCACAAATCATTGATGGTGCATTTAAAATAAAAAGTATGAAAATTGTGGACAAAAACACTCTTTATCTGTATGATATGTCATTTCCAGTGGCAATGATTAACCGTACTCTTGTTGAAGCTGGCATTGATGTAAGCGAAGCGCATCTCTGTGAAAATACATTGGAGGATTACTTCAAGAAAATAACAGGAGGTGAGGGGATTGCTTAAAGTCTATTTAAACGAATTACGAAAAGTAAAGAGACAGAAAACAGTGCGAATGATCATGTTGGTTGGCGTACTTATGCCTACGTTTTCTTTTGCACTTTGTTTGCATAATGGATATCGTTTCCGCAACCTTGTAGGAATGAATATTTTATTAGGTAATTTCCTTGTTGCCCCTTTTTGTTTTCCATTATTCTGGTAATGCTTTTTTCGATGGAGGAACAGAACGATACTTTGAAAACAATACTTGTGACTGCCGTACCAAAGTCCAAAATTCTTCTGTCAAAGATTGAAGTAGCATTTACGTTTGTGCTGATTTTTTCAATCATAAACTGTCTATATACATTCGCAGGCGGCATATTTTTGGGAATGTCGTCTGCCTTTGTATTAAAAGCATTGAAAGCACTTTTTATTACTGTAATAGCTGCCGTTTGTGGAACAGCGCCAGTATTGTTGGTAATTGTTGTGTTCCATAAAAAGCATCTTATTGCGTTGATTTTAGCAAATTGCTTTGTGCTTATAGATTTCCTCTTTGTTTGGCAGTTGACAATGCTTAATTGTCTAAAATTGCATCTGCCTATTTGCATTGCGTACCGTATTACCTATCCATTGTCGATTGTTGAATATACTCCAAACTTACAATATGGTTTGGACGCTTTATACTATCCGGCATTTAGGGGAGAGTTTCTTCTGGTCATTGTAGTATGTATTTCAATGCTTGGAGGCATTTTAATTTATAATGGTCAGGAGGTGTAGCGAATGAAAAAACTCTATCTGGCGGAAATTTGCAAGATTAAAAGAATGAAAATGACATATGTTGCCTATATCGGCATTTTGTTTAGCATGATTATTTCTTCTGTTCAATTACTTGGGCGGATACAGGATGCAACTTTTGAACAGTTAGCAAGTATGTTTACATACAATAATGTATTGTTGGTTTTGCCTTTTTGTCTATCTCTTATTGGTGGATATATCATTGATAGAGAGTATACTCAGAACACGCAAAAGAATTTATTTACAATACCTGTTCGTTGGGGCCGTGTGATTAAAGCGAAAGTTTTAGTTGCGTTTAGTCTTTCGATATGGATAGGGCTGTTTTCGAACATTGTTTTGATACTGACTGGTATGGTTATGAATTGCTCACAAATAGCAATTACAGATATTTGGAAGATTGTCATTTCAAACTTTATTTCGCCTGTTTGTGTCCTTGTTGGAACCCTCCCTATTATCCTATGGTTTTCAAAAGCAAAGGGGAAGTATTTGTGGGGTGCCACATTATCATTGTTGCTTGGTGTATCAGGTGTTTTTGTTGCCAATGGAAGGGCTGTAAATTGGCACCCTATAACATACTGCTTTTCATTTATACAATGCGATTCAATATATACTACTGTGCTGAAGATACCATTTTCTTGCCTTGCAATAGTGCTTTATTTACTTCTGTCCGTCATTATTTATGTGTTCATGTATAGGAAGCAAGAATACCCTGTTTCATGAAGAAAATGCACTAGAGGAAACCATGCATATAAAAATGAAGTGATATGCAAGCAGGAATGGGGTGAATGAAATGGTAAATGTTTTAATGATTGAAGCAGATAAATCTCTCCTTCAAGATGTAGTGAAATATCTTTCTGATAATGTACAGTGTCAAGTTACAAAACTATCAGTGCCAGGAGAGCAAAGAAACATCCTCACCTTCCCCAATCTGGAAATCCGCATCAACGAACAGACTGTCTACCACAATGGCATTCCCATAGCTCTCACCCACTATGAGTTCTTTACCTTACTCTACCTAGCCCAACACCCATTCTGGGTTCTTAGCAAAGAGCAGATCTACGAAGCGGTCTGGAAAGCGGACCCGGAGCATTGCGGGGCGGCGGTGGCGAATGTGGTGTGTTCGTTGAGAAAGAAGATCGGAGATGGATACATAGAAACTATAGTTGGAAGCGGGTATCGGTTTGTGGGATGAGAAAAAAGTTAAGTGCCGATGGCAAATTTGAAACAAGAAACTATTGCAAAAGAACAATAATGTCTTGGAAAAGGTGGGGCAAATTTTAGATAAGAAGCGCCACCTTTTTAACTGCAAAATGACTTTTGGTCTTCAGTTGAGAAAATGGAAAAGTTACGGTATAATGTGAATCGAAAGTTCTGAAACGAGGTGAAGATGTCAAATTATGGGTAATGATATAATTTTGATTGTTGACGATGAGAAAGAGATTGCAGATCTTCTTGAATTATATTTGAAGAATGAGAATTACCAAATACGCAAATTTTATAATGCTATGGATGCTTTGGCGTGTGTTGAAAAGGAAAATATTAGTTTGGCAATTTTGGATATAATGATGCCGGATATAGATGGATTTACACTTTGTGGAAAGATACGGCAAAAATATTTGTTTCCAATTATTATGCTGACCGCAAAGATTGAGGATATGGATAAAATAAAAGGACTTACACTAGGAGCTGACGATTATATAACAAAACCTTTCAACCCTTTAGAGGTGGTGGCAAGAGTAAAAACACAGCTTAGACGCTATAAACAATACAATGTCAGTCCAGTAGACCTTGCTGCTGAACCAACAGAATATGATGATAAAGGATTGTATATTTGTCCCACCAGTCATAAATGTACCCTGAATGGAGAGGCACTTCCACTTACTCCATTTGAATTTAACATCCTCTGGTATCTCTGCAAGAATCATGGTAAAGTTGTATCTGCGGAGGAACTTTTTGAAACCATTTGGGGCGAAAAGTTTTTTGAAAGCAACAACAATACCGTAATGGCGCACATTGCCCGAATAAGGGAAAAAATGAGCGAACCGCCTCGGAAGCCCAGGTACATTAAAACAGTTTGGGGGGTGGGTTATACCATTGAATAAGCAGACATCTCAAGAAACTGGAAGCAGAGTTTTTCATAAACGGCTTGCCTTGAAAATAACCATCCAGTTTATCGTAGTCATTATTATCTTTGAAGTCGCGTATATTTTGCTCAATTTGCTGTTTCTGATGATAATGGGAGCCACAAACCTTGACCAGACAGAAGCGTTTCAGGCGTTCAAGCCGTTTATGATTCCTATTATGGTTGTGGTGTCGATTGTGGGATGCGGGTATATCTCTTATCGTTTTATGCTGCGGCCTTTAGAGCATTTGGACGAAGTTGCGGAGGCAGCACAAAAGCTGGCCCATCCTACCGATGCGCCGATTATGCTTTCCGGGAACCTGAAAAGTATGGAGGATGACTTAAACCGGGTACGGGAGCAGACACTGAATAATATAAAGAGCGTACAAGAGACTGAGCAGCGAAAAGATGATTTGCTGGTATATCTCGCCCACGACCTGAAAACACCTCTGACAAGTGTTCTCGGATATTTGAAGCTGATTGAGGACGAGCCGGAAATCACGCCGGAGCTGGTTCATAAGTATAGCGGAATTGCCAGAAAGAAAGCTCAACGGTTGGAAGAACTGATCAATGAATTTTTTGAAATCACCCGTTTTAGTACACACAAGTTATCTCTGGAGCCAGTACAAACCCATCTTAGCCGGATGCTTATGCAGATCACTTATGAATTTAACCCTATCCTTGCGGAAAAAGGGCTGGAATGGGATTTGCAGATTGCAGAAAATGTAGAAATGATGTGTGATTCAGACAAGTTGGAACGTGCTGTTGATAACCTGATTCGCAACGCTGTGAATTACAGCTATCCAAATACAAAGATTTTCTTTTCCCTGACGCAGACAAGCGATGGCATCAGAATTTGCGTCCAGAACAAGGGACCAACGATACCACCTGAAAAGATGGAACGGATATTTGAACAGTTTTACCGACTTGATGCTGCCCGTTCCTCTGATACAGGCGGCGCTGGTTTAGGGCTGGCGATTGCAAAAGAAATTATAGAGTTGCATCATGGAACGATTGCGGCATACAGCGAGGATGAAAACATTCAGTTTATTATCCAGCTTCCCCTGGACAGTCAGAAAATCACAAGAATTTAGTCATAAAGAAATCATGTGCCACTCAGGATAACCGAAAACACTTTTTCCCCTGTCTTGATATACTTTTAGTATCAAGGCAGGGTATTTTTTATGTTGGGAGGTACACAAAATGAGAAAACTAATGACATTTTGTTTTATCATCCTCTTTAGCGTCCTATCAGCGTTGTCCTGTTTCAATTTTGCCTTTGATGCGCTTGATCGGATAGAGAGGGACAAAATCACCATAGTCATTGAAAAACCGGAAAGCATAACCAATGCGGATTTCCTTGCGGAAATTGATTGCGTATTGGAAACGGTCAATGCGGATATTATGCTTCGCCAGGTTGAAAATGTAGAGGGTAAAGCTCACTATCAATATTTCAAGACCGGCCACACTGCAGATTTTTTGAGCATCAGCACCAATGCAAATGAGCCGTTGAAAAGTGGCGAATGTATTTCTACTACGGAACCCGCCGGATATACCGTATATCGTTTGAGCGCTTCGGCACTCATGCAGGATATTTCATTCTATCCGTGGGCCGACGCCGGACACCATGATCTTTCCGCAGCTACCTATTATGTGAAAATGGGCCAGCAGTCCGCTGTGGTGGATGCAATCAGGCAGCTTGGATATGGTGTCACAGTAAATCCGACAACCTATATTTCAGGCCAGTTTTCCGTTTTCCTATTCGGCTTCGTTCCGTCTTTTATGCTGGTGGCAAGTATGGCCTTTTATGTTCTTTCCGGTGGCAAAAAGAACGTGCTGAAGAAAATGGAGGGTTACACAACCCGCGATGTCCTGGCTGATGATGCCAAGGACATATTCCCGGTATTCGCAATCAGCTTCTTAGTCATTGAGACTATGACACTGATCGTGGCAGGGGCGTTGTATCAAACTGCGCTGCCGCAATATATGCTGTTCTCTTTGCCGAACATAGCCATTTTGATCGCTGTGGTACTGATTGGATTTGTCCTCTCGGCATTGCTTATTTGCAGGCAGAACAGCGCAGAACATATCAAAGGGCGCGTTCCAAGGCGGGGAATATATTTTACCACTACTTTTGCAAAAGGGGTATTTGTTGCATTTATTATCTTTTTCCTATCCATCGCCGTCCGTAATGCCACAATCTCGTATCATACGATGCAGGCATCACGATTTATCGCGGATAAAGTTGAGGGATATGTTACTGTTCCTGTCAATATAAGCAATGCTTCTACCCAAAACCTGGCTGAAAACTACAAAGCATTTTATTCTGCTACGGTGGAGCAATACAGTGGTATTTTGGTGGATTCCAGTAACTATGAATATAATTTGATTAGTGGACGCACGCCTGCGGAAGAATTTGGGCAGACATCCATCACTGTCAACCACAACTACCTGGATTTTAACCCAATCTATGATATGAATGGGATGCAGATCACTGACGAACAACTTTCTGCTTCTGGTTTTAATGTATTGCTTCCAGCATCAAGAGAACGAGAAAAAGAAAGTTGGAGCGAGTTTGTCCAAGCGGCTTATGGAATGGAAGCGAACTTTATTTCTTATGACGAAGCAGTCAGTAAAATCTATTCTTATAATGCAAACACGGGAACCGGTGATTATGGCGCTTTAGATGAACCGGTCATTCTGGTGATTGATGAAGAACAGATAGAGGGTATTTTTGTTCTAAGCTACTGTTCCAAAGGAGCCTACTTCCTGAAGGTTCCTGGAGAAAACGCTTATACGGAGTTGCTACCGATCCTACAAGAAGCTGGAATAGCGTCGGTTACGCTGGAGACGCCTTCGGTTGCTTCTACCTTTTCGGAAACGGTCAATCACCAGCAGCAAATGCTGATGTTATATGGCACACAATCGGCGGTACTGCTGATCGGCTTGATTTGCCTGATTGTCTTTAGTTCAAAGCTGTACTGCGAGAACTATAAGAGTAAAATCGCCTGCTGTCTGATAGAGGGATATTCTATGCTGCGCTGTATCCGAAAACACCTGATTGTTACGGTCATTTATTATGCCGGTGTTGTTGTGGTACTTCGGTTCATCAGTATGGGCATGAAAGTATCCTTAAACTATCTATTCCTGCTGGCGGCATTTGCTGGTGAAGTGGCAATTATTCTGATCGTCAGTCGGGAATATACCAAAAACAACCTTTATCAGATCGTGAAAGGAGCTGAATAATATGGCAGACATCATTTTGTCCAATATCTGTAAAAAGTTTGGGGATAAAACCCTATTTGAGAATTTTTCTTTGAAGATTGAGCGTGGCGAATTTCTTGCCATCATGGGTGAAAGCGGCGCTGGAAAAACAACTTTGCTGAATATGATGGGATTGCTGGACAGCCCGGATAGCGGAACAGTTGTATTGTGTGGTCAGAAAAATCCGGCTTTTTCATCTCGCGCTGCGGTCAGTCTGCGCCGCCGTCATATCTCATACCTGTTTCAGAACTATGGTCTGATTGATACGGAAACCGTAGAAAACAATATGCGGATTGCAACACACTTTAAGGCCATCAGCAAAAAGAAAGAGCGGCGTCTGATCGCGGATGCACTTAGTCAAGTGGGGCTGCAAGGTTATGAAAAGCGAAAAGTTTACACATTAAGCGGCGGTGAACAGCAGCGTGTGGCGTTGGCGAAGGTAATTGCCAAATCCCCGCAGATCATCTTTGCTGATGAGCCAACCGGGAGCCTTGATGAACACAACCGGGACTATGTGCTGGAAATCTTGCAGGAGCTTAACTATCAGGGAAAAACCATTGTTGTTGTTACTCACGATCCCCATGTGAATGAATGTGCAAGTCGGCATATTCTATTAAAAAGAGATACAAAGCATGAAGCATAGAAAAAAGGAGATTCCAATTGAAGGTGAACGATGTAGTAAATGTTTTAATGATTGAAGCAGATAAATCTCTCCTTCAAGATGTAGTGAAAT
>OGYI01002540.1_pt1 | contig 13437 bp, 8 predicted proteins | sample 1576521 | NCBI WGS metagenome assembly OGYI01 (sample SAMEA3541484, study PRJEB24748) | human gut metagenome | biome: human gut; feature: human-associated habitat; material: faeces | place: China | collected 2012
TCCATTTTCACCAGTTGCGTCACACTTATACCAGCAATCTGCTTTCCAATGGAGCCTGCCGCCTCAAACTCGCCGATGCGCTGGTAGTGGAGGACGCCGCCCTCGGCCCGCAGCACCCGTAGGGCTCCGGTGCGGAAGGCCTCACAGGTGTGGCGGAGCTGTGCCAGCTGTGCCAGAACAGGTTTCAGCCGCTCTTCGTGGCTGTCCCAGCAGTAGAAGCCGCGGTTGAAGGGGTCGCGGTAGCCCTGCATCCCGATCTCGTCGCCGTAGTAGAGGCAGGGGACGCCGGGCAGGGTGTAGATGATGGCGTAAGCCATCCGCAGCTTGAGCATTCCTTCCTCGTAGGCGTCGCCGGTGACGCAGCGGCCGCTCTGCCACTCGCGGCCCCGGCCATTGGCAGGCTCGTCGGCAATGACGGTCAGTGCGCGCTCGGTGTCGTGGGTGGAGAGGAAGTTCAGGGCCGTATCGAGGGCCGGGGCGGGGTAGTGCTCGCAGATGGAGAGGATGTCGGTCATGGTCTGGCCGGCGTCCCGTCCGCAGACGAAGCCCAGAACAGCGTTCTTGAAGGGGTAGTTCATCACGCTGTCGAGGCCCTTGCCCAGCAGGTAGGTGCGGCGCTTGTCGAAGCCGAACTTGGTGGTGGCGTCCTCCCACACTTCGCCCAGAAGGAACTTATCCGGGCCGACCCGCTTGACGGCGGTGCGGACCTTCTCAATGAACTCATCAGGCAGCTCGTCGGCCACGTCCAGACGGAAGCCTGCTGCACCCCGGCGGAGCCAGGTGTCGATGACACCGCCCTCGCCGGTGATGAATTCGACGTAGGAAGGAGTTTCCTCGTTGACTTCGGGCAGGGTCTCGAAGCCCCACCAGCTGCGGTAGCCGTCCTTATACTTGGAATCGAAATCGTACCAGCTGCGGTAGGGAGAGTTGGGGTCACGATAGGCACCGCCCTCGCCGTAGCGGCCCTCGCGGTTGAAATAGCGGCTGTCGGAGCCGGTGTGGCTGAACACGCCGTCCAGCACGATGCCGATGCCGTACTTCCTGGCCTCGGCACAGAGGGTCTCGAAATCCTCGTTGGTACCCAGCAGGGGGTCTACGTTGAGGTAGTCGGCGGTGTTGTAGCGGTGGTTGGAGTGGGCCTCGAAGATGGGGTTCAGGTAAAGGTAATCCACGCCCATCTCGCGGAGGTAGGGCAGCTTTATCTGGATGCCCTTGAGGTCGCCGCCGAAATAGTCCTCATTCAGGTGGCCGCCCACCTCATTGGGCTGCCAGAAGGGCTCGGCGTGCTTGTCGGCCTGATAGAGCCGGTCGGGGAAGGGCATGGGCTTGTTCTCCACGCCCTCGCAGAAGCGGTCGGGGAAGATCTGGTAGAAGACCTTGCCCTTGATGGGGGCGGGCGTCTCGAAATCGGCCTCATACACGGTGATCTGCCAGCTCTCGCCCTCCTGCCAGCTCACGACGCCGCAGTTGTCCGGCCCGCGCACGATGCGGCGGAAGTCGGTGTAGAGGTCGAAATAGTAAAAGTAGAGGCCCACGTCGTTGAGGGCGATGTCCACCGAGAAGTGGTTCTGATGGGGCGTCTGGCCGTCAAACTTCATCCGGTAGTGGACGGGGACATCGTACCTGCCCTCTTTCTGGAGGACGAGATGAGGGTCTACATAGCCCAGCTCCTCCGGGATGCAGAGGGACAAATGCACACTCTGACCGGCGCGCACCGCGCCGAAGGGCTGCTTGAAGTAGGGGTCGAAACTATTGAACAGACAAGGCAAAAAGGATCGTCCTTTCTCAAAAAAAGCCCCGGGCAGCGATGCCACGGGGCGTTCGTTCTTATTAGAGGGATAACCTCTCAGTCTCGCATTCGCTCGACAGCTCCCCTACCGAGGGGAGCCTCTGGCGAAGAGGTGAGGCTTTCCGATATGCCAAGGCCTCCCCTCGATAGGAGCAACGGCGACGACCGCCGCCAGTGGCGGAAACAGGGAGGAGCTGTTGGGGCCGCGGCCAGCAGAATGCGAGCGACAGCGAAGCAGACGCTGGGAGCCGCAACCCGGACAGTGGCAGCACGAAGTGCTGACTGAGAGGTTTATTTCACGGCAGAAGCGTGCCAGATGTCGCGTGCGTAGTCCAGAACGGCACGGTCAGCGCTGAAGATGCCGCTGTTGGCAATATTCTTCAGGCTCATCTTAGCCCACTGCTCACGGTCAGCGTACAGGCGCTGCAGGTCGGCCTGAGCACGGCGGTAGTCCTTGAAGTCGGCCATGACCATATAGGGGTCGCTGCTGCGCAGGTTCTGGGTGACTTCGTGGAAGTTCTCGCCGTTCCAGCCCCGCTCCAGGAAGTTCAGAGCAGCATTTGCAACGTCGTCGCCCGTGATGAAGGCGTTGGGGTGATAGCCCACCTGCTTGAGGTTGTTGACCTCGGGGGTCAGCATACCGAAGATGAGCTCATTCTCCTTGCCGGCGGCGTCGGCGATCTCGACGTTTGCGCCGTCCAGAGTACCCAGCGTGATGGCACCGTTCAGCATGAACTTCATGTTGCCGGTACCGGAAGCCTCGGTGCCTGCCAGAGAGATCTGCTCAGAGACCTCGGCTGCGGGCATCAGGTGCTCGCTCAGGGAGACACAGTACTCTTCCAGATAGACCACGCGCAGCTTCTCGCGGACAGCGGGGTCGTTGTTGATGAGGTCGCCCAGCTTGCAGATCATGCGGATCATCTGCTTGGCCATATAGTAGCCGGGAGCAGCCTTTGCGCCGAAGATATAGGTCTTGGGGATGAAGTCGGCGTTGGGGTTCTCCTTCAGGTACAGGTACTGAGCAGCGATGTTCAGCGCATTCAGGTGCTGGCGCTTGTACTCGTGCATACGCTTGACCTGGCAGTCGAAGATGGAGCTGGGGTCGATGACCTGACCGGTGCTCTTCTCGAGGTAAGCGGCAAAGTTCTTCTTGTTGTCCAGCTTGATCTCATTCAGGCGCTTTAGGACGGTCTTGTCCTCAGCGAACTTGTTCAGCTTGGACAGGTCGGCGGCGTCGTGCTTGTAGCCGGTGCCGATGGTCTCGTCCAGCAGCTTGCACAGCTCGGGGTTGGAGGCCAGCAGCCAGCGGCGGTAAGCGATGCCGTTGGTCACGTTCTTGAAAGCCTGGGGCTTGAACAGGTAGTAGTCGTGGAAGACGCTCTCCTTGATGATCTCGCTGTGGAGCTTGGAGACGCCGTTGATGCTGTTGGCGGTGTAGGCGCAGATGTTGGCCATACGCACCTGATTGTCGCCGATGAGGGCCATATAGTTGATCTTGCCCTGGTCGCCGGGGAAGGCTGCTTCCAGCTTCTCGCGGGCGCGGCGGTCCATCTCGACCACGATCTGGTAGATGCGGGGCAGGGTCATCTTGAAGATGTCCACGTTCCACTTCTCCAGAGCCTCGGCCATGACGGTGTGGTTGGTGTAGGAGAAGACCTTCTGGCAGATGTCGAAGCTCTTGTCCCAGCCGAAGCCGCACTCATCCAGCAGGATGCGCATCATCTCGGGGATGGCGAGGGTCGGATGGGTATCGTTCAGCTGGATAGCCACCTTGTCGGGCAGGTTCTCGAGGGTGCCGTAGGTGGACAGATGGCTCTGGACGATGTCGCCGATGGAGGCAGCAGACAGGAAGTACTGCTGGCGCAGGCGGAGGATCTTGCCCTCAACATGGTTGTCGTTGGGGTACAGCACCTTGGAGATGAGCTCAGCGCTGGCGTTCTTGCTCATTGCGGTGTTGTAGTTGCCCAGAGAGAAGCTGGACATATCAAAGTCGGGCGCCTTGGCCTGCCACAGACGCAGCTTTGCAACGCCCTTGCCGTCGTAACCCTGAACATACATATCAGAGGGGATGGCCATGACGCTGTTGTAGTTGGTGTGCTGGATATAGTGGAAGCCGTGGTCCCAGTTCTCGTGGATCTCGCCGTCGAAGCGGACTTCCACAGCCTGATCGGGGTGGCTCTTGAGCCAGACCTGACCGCCGGGCAGCCAGTTGTCGGCGCGCTCCTGCTGCCAGCCGTCCACGATCTTCTGCTTGAAGATGCCGTACTCGTACAGGATGGAGTAGCCGGTGCCGCAGATGCTGGTGGTGGCCATGCCGTCCAGATAGCAGGCGGCCAGACGGCCCAGGCCGCCGTTGCCCAGACCTGCGTCCGGCTCTTCCTCGTAGATGCTGTCCAGACTGATGTCAGCCTCGGCCAGAGCCTTCTGGGCAGCGTCATTCAGGCCCAGATTGAACAGGCTCATCTTGAGGCTGCGGCCCATCAGGAACTCCATGCACAGATAGTACACCTGCTTGGAGCCGGTGCCGATGGCCTTGGACTGGAACTTCTTATGGTTCTCGCTCATCATCTGGCGGCAGATGAGGGCCAGAGCGCGGTAGATCTGCTGATGAGATGCAACGCTCAGGTCAACACCATATTCGCTGGTGAGCTTGTCCTGAAGAATTTTTGCAAATTCTTTTGTAGTCATAAATGAACTCCTATCCGCACGAATGCTTAAAATTTTTGAATTAGTACGGTGACAGGGCGTTTCGCCTCCAATTCCCTCGCCCATCGCATAACACATAACAATGATATTATAATCACTCCGGATGGGGATTGCAAGAAAAAGGAAGCATTTTTGCCGTATCTGACATTTTTATAGCAATGTTTCTGACAAATATGCCAAAAATTCAAAAATAGCACTTTTTCTCGCGCACTATTTATATTATAATAAAGGGAGACAAGGGCCGTGTTTGCCCCGAAATGCATCGGTTCGGACGGGTAATTCGGGGACAAACTCGGCCGAACATGAAAAAGCCGCAGCAAAGCGCTCCTGTCAGGGCTGAAATGGTTTCCGAAAATCCCGGAAATAGTAGGAAATGACCGGAAATGACCGGCCCGGCAGGGCGTGTGCCGCGCAAAGTGAGGACGATATGGTAAATAAAGTGAGAGTGACCATTGCAGGCGCACCCTACGCCATCGCAACGACCGATACCGAGAACTACATCACCACACTGGCCAAGAAGCTGGACGATGACATCACGAAGCTACTGGACAACAACGGCAACCTCTCTGTGACCAAGGCGGCGGTGTTCTGCGCGATGGACTATCTGGACGAGTACCGCAAGAGCGCGGGCAGCGCCGAGAATATGCGCGGCCAGATACAGGACTACATTTCCGATGCAGCCAAGGCGAAGCTGGCAGCGGATAAGGCCAAGGCGGAGAACGAGACCCTCAAGCGGGAAAATGCCGCTCTGCGGGAACAGCTGGCCAAGCTGCAGCAGAAATGACCTACATTATATCGATGTCAAAGGGAGAGCTATGTCAAAAATTGAGATCCTTGCCCCTGTGGGCAGTGAAGAAATGCTCCGCGCAGCAGTATTCAGCGGCGCGGATGCAGTATATCTGGGTTTTTCCGGCTTCAACGCCCGCACCGGTGCGGGCAATTTTGATGCCGACAGCCTGAAAGAAGCCGTCCGGTTCTGCCATGCCCGGGGCGTGGCCGTCCATGTGGCGCTGAATACCACCGTCTACGGCGGCGAGCTGGCGGGTCTGGCCGACGCCGTGCGGGCCGTCGCCGCCAGCGGGGCCGACGCCGTCATCTGTCAGGACCTCGCGGTGGCGAAGCTCATCGGGGACATCGCGCCCCAGCTGCCCCGCCACGGCTCCACCCAGATGAGCGTCCACACCCTGCAGGGCGCACTGGAACTGAAAGAGCTGGGCTTTGCCCGGGTCGTGCTGGCCCGTGAGCTGAGCCTGCCCGAGGTGGAGCACATCACCAGGCACTGCGGCATCGAGACGGAGTGCTTCGTCCACGGCGCACTCTGCATGTGCGTCAGCGGCCAGTGCTATATGTCGGCTTTCCTGGGCGGACGGAGCGGCAACCGCGGCTCCTGCGCCGGCCCCTGCCGCCTGCCCTTCGAGGCCAACGCTCTGCCCGAGGGCAAGCCGGGCCGTCTGCACCACCTGTCCCTCAAGGACAACTCCGTCATCGACAAGCTGGACAAGCTGCAGGCCATCGGCGTGGCATCGGCAAAAATCGAAGGCCGTCTGCGGACGCCGGAGTATGTCGCTGCTGCCGTCAGCGCCTGTCTGGCGGGCCGCGAGGGCCGCGCCTATGACCGCGACCTGCTGAAGAATGCCTTCAGCCGCTCCGGCTTCACCTCCGGTTATCTGGACGGAAAGATCGACGGCACGATGTTCGGCGTCCGCAGCGAGGCCGACGCCGAGCTGACCAGGAAGACCCTGCCCGCCCTGCGGGAGCTGTACCGCCGGGAGCGTTCCCGGGTGCCGGTGGAGATGAAAATTGAAATCGAAGAGGGCGGCGAGAAGCTGACCGTCACTGACGGCACCAACAAAGCCTTCGCCTACGGCGACGCCGAGCCTCAGCCCGCCCGCACCGACCCCACCGAGAGCCTGAGCCGCAGCCTGAGCAAGACCGGCGGCACGCCTTTCTCTGCCGAAAAAATCGACGTGGAGATGGATGGCGGCCCCTGGTTCGTGCCGGGCAGTGCCATCAACGAGCTGCGCCGCGAGGCGTTGGACGCCCTGCTGAAAAAGCGGGAGACCCTGCGCCCGTGGCTGGTGAATGAGGTGGGGCTTCCGCCTCTGCCGCTGCGCACACTGCCGCCCCACCGCACCCTCCGTGCCCGGTTCGAGCGCTGGGAGCAGGTGCCGGAGCAGGCACTCAGCGGGGTGAAATACCTCATCCTGCCCATCGCGCAGGCCGACCGCGTCCCCCGCGAGTGGCGGGGAAAGACTCTTCTCGAGCTGCCTCGCGTCATGTTCGGCGCGCTGGAAGAGGACACCGCCCGCCGCATCGCGGCCACCCAGGACGCGGGCTTTGCGGGCTATGAGGTGAGCAACATCGCCCACCTGCGGCTCTGCCGCGGCCTGCCCATGACCGGCGGCTTCGGCCTCAACGTCACCAACGACCTTGCGGCCCAGTATTATGCGGACCTTGGCCTGAGCTCGGTGCTCATCCTGCCCGAGGTGAAGGACAGCGACATCAGCACCATCGCGCCGACTCGTGACGGCAAGCCTGTGCCGACCGGCGTCATCACCTACGGCCATATGCCGCTGATGGTCACCCGCGCCTGCCCGCTGCAGAACATCCACGACTGCGCCCACTGCGACAAGACCGGCCTGCTCACCGACCGCAAGGCGAAGAAGTTCCCGGTGCGGTGCGGGCTGGGTGTCCGTACTATTTATAATCCCGTCCCCATCTATATGGGCGACAAGCCCGGCGCACTGACCGTGGACTACGGCGTGGCTTACTTCACGCTGGAAAGCAGGGAAGAGGCCGCCGCTATCCTCGACAGCATCCGTCAGCACGCACCGTTTGAGGGTGAGTTCACGAGAGGATTGTACTTTAAGGGAACGAACTGATAAAAAGGAAAGGCGGCTTGCCCTCTCCGTCATTGCTTACGCAATGCCACCTCTCCCAAAGGGAGAGGCTTTCCATAAAACCAAAAACATCTGCAACACTTCTTCGATTCCCGAAGTCCGTATTGCAGATGTTTTTTTTGTTTAATCCGTATCGTATTCCACGCCGCCCTGCGCGGCATCCCCGCCGGCGGGCGTCCCGGTATCCGACGGCGCTTCCGGTCCCGCCGGGGCATCGGCGGGGACATCCCCCGCGATATAGAGCACGATGGTGGTTCCCACCTCCACCATGCTCCCGGCGTCCTCGCTGGCCGAGACGACGCAGCCCGCCGCCTCGGAGCCGTCGTTGACCACGGTGAAGCAGGTGGCGTTCAGACCCTTGGTGGCCAGCTCCTGCACGGCGCTGTCCTGCGTCTGGCCGATGATGTCGGGCATCTCCATCATCTGGGGGCCTCGGCTGACCACGAGGCTGATGGTGTCTCCCTTCTGGATGACCTCGCCCGCCTCCGGCGACTGCCGGATGATGCGGCCCTTCTCCACCGTGTCGCTGTATTCCAGCGTGACGTAGAAGAGATACTCGTCGATATAGCTGCGGTTGTTGCGCACCTCGGCGTCATAGTCGCGGCCCACGAGATCCGGCGTCAGGGTGACGTTTTCGTTCACCGGCTCACTTGCCGCCTCACTTGCCGCCTCGCTGACGGACTCCGGAGCGGTCACCTCCGGCGGCTTCTCGCTCTGATGGCTCAGCAGACCCCAGAGGGTCAGCAGGATGAGGACGCCGAGCAGGATGACGATGCCCGCCAGAAGATTTCGGACGCTCAGCAGCTCAGCCTTCGCGGGCGCTTTCGGCTCCTGCGGCGCGGGGGCGGGCGGGTCCAGCGCTTCCATGCCGCGGGACAACTCCTCCGCATACTCCCGCTCCGAGAGGGCGCGGAAAAGCTGCCGCACCGTCTGGATGCGCTCCACCGGCTTGAGCCGGAGGCCCAGATACAGCGTCTCGGAGACGTAAGCCGGCACCGACGGCGTCACCGTGCGGGCCTTGGGGTTGGAGTCGGAGACGAGGCGCTGTGCCGCCGGGACGGGGCTCAGCCCGCAGACCATCCGGTAGAACACCGCCGCGAGGCTGTATTCGTCGGTGTAGCGGCCCTCGAACTCGGCGGTGGAATACTGCTCCGGGGCGGAATAGCCCTCGTACAGCTGCTCGTGGAGGCCGCTGCCCGCCGTGCGCAGACCCACCGTCGCGTAGCCGGTGAGCCGGGCGCGGCCATTGTCCATGATGCGGATGTTGGCCGGGCAGATGCCCCGGTGTACGAGGCCCACCTGATGCATGGCCTCCACCCCGTTGAACACCGGTTCCAGCATGGCGCAGGCCTGCTGGGGCGTCACGGTGCCGTGCTCCTCCAGCCACTTCTGGAGCGGACAGCCGCCGGGGTTCTCCATGACGGCGTAGACCGTGTTGTTCTCTTCAAAGACGTCCAGCACGGCCTCCAGGCCGTTGGCCGGGGTGATGCGCTGGATGAAGCGGTAGAGGTCGGCAAAGTCCATCCGGGTGGTCTTGAACAGCACCTCGCTGCCCGGCTTCGGGCGGAGGATGCAGTCCCTCCCCCGCTCTGCCGCCAGCGTCAGGGGCATATACTCCTTGATGGTCACCCGGAAGGGGCCGTTGTTCTCCACGCCCCGGTAGAGGATGCCCTCGCCGTCCACGCTCTGGATGTCGCCCACGGTATACCGGCCTGCCAGCACAGTGCCTGCCGGAAGACTGCCCGACGGGTTGCGCCCTGCAAGCTCCCGGCCGCAGTGGGGACACTGCTCCTCCCCTGCTTCCAGCTCCTGCATACAATATGGACAAATGCGTCGTTGCTCCATGTCGGCCCCTCCCCGTGATGTTTTGTTCTGTATCTGATATGGGCCTGTCTTTTTATTTTCCATGCCCCAGCAGGCACACCCTGAATGTCCCGAAAATGATTTTCCAATCCACCCAGAAGCTGCGCTCCTGTATATATTTAATGTCCAGGTCCATCCACTCCTCGAAGGACAGATCATTCCGGTGCGGCGCGATCTGCCAATAGCAGCTCAGGCCCGGTGTCACATACAACCGCTGCTTCTCATAGTCCCCATACTGTTCCACCTCGCGGGGCAGGGCAGGACGCGGGCCAACGATGCTCATATCACCCTCCAGGACGTTCCAAAGCTGCGGCAGCTCATCAAGACTGGTTCTGCGGATAAACCTTCCCACACGGGTAATGCGCGGGTCGTCCTTGATTTTGAACACCGGGCCGTTCATTTCGTTCTGCTTCAGCAGATCGTCCAGCTTTGCTTCCGCATTCGGACACATGGAACGAAACTTGTAAAGCTTGAACGGTTTGCCATCTCGTCCAATACGCTCCTGCGAAAAAACAGGCCCGGCAGAGGGGTCATCCGCCACGACAGCGACCGCTGTTGCCAGCATCACCGGCAACAGCACCACCAGCGCCAGTGCCGATAAGACCACATCCTGTGCTCGACGCCCAACCCAATATAACCGATGCTCCCGCAGATTCCGCTTTCGGTCGATAACGACCGGCTTCTCGATCCCAACCGCACTTGCTGACATTCCGCATACCTCACTTACGCTCCGATGTGTCCTTCCATCAACACTTTCGAAATTGCGATTTCTGCTTTTATCGTTCCTCTGAGCTTTTTTCGGAGCCGCGACCCCTGCCCATTTTTATATGATAGTTTATTATCTCACTGATTTTATCATAATTTACCCATTACTTCAATAGTTTTCCTCTCAAGCAGATCCCCTTTCTATCGCTGCCGATCTGTTTTCCTCTTTGCTTTATTCAATCGTATCTTTCTTTTTTATCGCAGGCCGCCATAAAATAACAAAGCCGCTTCCTGTGCCTCACAGCACAAAAAGCGGCTTCATTACATCCTTATTCAGGTCTGCGGAGCATTATTCCGGCAGGTCCTCTTCGTTCTCGAGGCTGTGCCAGACGTTCTGGACGTCATCGTTATCCTCGAGGGCATCCAGCAGCTTGCCCATCAGCTTGAGCTGATCGGGGTCGGTCAGGCGGGTGGTGGTCATGGGGACCATGGCCAGGTCGTCGGAGAGGATCTCGTAGCCCTTCTCCTCCATTGCCTTGACGACAGCGGAGTAGTTCTCGGGGTCGGTGGTGATCTCAGCGGCATCCTCGCCTGCATCGAAGTCCTCAGCACCGGCATCCAGCGCGTCCATCATGGCCTCGTCGGCGTCCTTGTCTTCCAGAGAGATGTCGATGACGCCCTTCTGGCTGAACAGGAAGCCCACGCAGCCCATAGCGCCCAGATTGCCGCCGTTCTTATCGAAGTAGTGGCGCAGGTCGGCAGCGGTACGGTTGCGGTTGTCGGTCAGAGTCTCGACCATGACCGCCACGCCGCCGGGGCCGTAACCCTCGTAGGTGATCGCCTCGTACTCGGTCTTATCGCCGCCCTCGGCCTTCTTGATGATACGCTGGATGTTATCGTTCGGCACGCTCATACGCTTTGCCTTGGCGATCAGGTCAGCCAGCTTGCTGTTGGAAGCGGGGTTGGGGCCGCCGGTACGGACGGCAACGCTGATCTCGCGGCCGATCTTGGTAAAGACCTTTGCCTTTGCGCCGTCAGTCTTCTCCTTCTTGCGCTTGATATTGTTCCATTTGCTATGTCCAGACATGGGAAAGAGCCTCCTGTATTTTATCAGTGATCTCCGCCTGCGGGCAGACGGGCTGTGGTCGCCCGCATTGTGGCAGCACACAAAATCTAACTCTGTTATTTTATCACAACAGCCATCGGCGTTCAAGCCTTGTACCGATGGTTTTCCGGTTTATTCTGCCCAAAACTACGTTTTACAGCAGACGAAGTGCCTTGGGATAATGGTTTTTGACCCTGCCGCCGGACACCTTGCCGCCTCCCAGCGGCCAGCCGTCCACCGTCACACAGCACCAGCCGTCGGCAGCGGTGTGAGCTTCTATCTCCCGGCCGGAGAGATATTCCACGGTCCGGGAGTCGGCGAGGGTCAGTTCCTCACGGTTCCGGCAGAGCGCGCCGAAAGCCGTGAACAGATGATGTTCCGGCACGAAGCGTCCCTTCTGCACACTGCCCACGAAGACGCCTGCACGCAAAACGTGAAGATTCGTCTGCGGGAAAGCCGCCTCCCCGCCCTCCTGAAGTCCGGACAGACCGATGTGCACTTTTCGGCCACCGTACACCAGTCGCCCCTGCTCTATCCCAGCGATATTTCCACTATCTTATTGCTTTACAATGTCGATAATTTCCTTTTGCAATAAATGGGTATGGGAACCTTTAGGCCCCCATACCCATTTTCTCAATCTTCAGCTATTTTTACAACGGATGGACATAGCCACTTCACCATCTAGGCCCTCCACCGTCTTCGTTGGCCCCACTAGCGAAAACACTGATTACTTCTCCTGCAAGAGTTGGTATGCGGTTTTGCGGGCGCGGGTGAGAGACATGCGCAGGCTGTCTGGCTTTATGTTCAGCTCCCGGGCCATCTCCGCAGCGGGCAGGTTCAGTATGTAGTACCCCTCCAGCAGATAGCGGGTGCGATCATCCAGCTGCGGCCAGATATGGGCCAGCTTCTCCAAATCTTCCTTTTTGATAATCTGAAGTTCTATCGCCCCTCCATCCATATCAGGATCTTCATACTCCATAAACTCCTGCAGATCTGATGTGGAATGACGCCCAGAATCCCGCAGGTAATTGCGGGACTGATTCTTGGAGGCCGTTATAATATAGTTCACCAGATGGTTCCGATCCTTGCTGCGAAGCTCGGGAATTTTGTCAATCAGCCGAACCAGGGTCGACTGCATTACATCTTCTGCGGCCCATTGGTTGTGAACCAGTTTGAAGATTTCATGGTACATCAAGCGATGATAGTCGACAAAGAGTTGCTCCATGAAAGCGCGGTCGTCATCGTCCTCAATGACTAAAATACAATAGGGGATCATTTTGCCTCCTTGTGGTTGTACTGGCCCACAACCGTACTGAAATGCAGATCCCGCAACAGGAGATGGAGCGCCTTTTTGCGATCCGGGGACAGTGCCTGCACGAGTTGGATCATTTCACCGGAGGTCATGTCATCCAGCAGAGGCGTAGAAAATACGTCGACGGGGAGATTGGAGGAACTACGGCCCAACAGATAATCAGTAGTGACAGAAAAATAGTCCGCTATTTTTATCAGCCGTTCCGCGTCAGGTAGATGACGGCCTTTTTCATAATTGGAAATTGTACCGGGGGTGACAAAAAAGAGTTTTGCCAGATCCCTTTGGGTAAGACCACGATCCTGGCGGAGCTCCGCCAAAATTTCTCCGAATTGCGCCATCTCGCACCTCAAAATTTCAGATTAAATTTATTATATAGTTTCTGAAATTTATTCCGCAAAATGATAGATTTTCAATATTATTTGTAGTATAATTCGAAATAATATGGTTTAACTATACTATTATTTAATGCTGTGCTATTCCAATTGGGTACACTTGAAATCGTCCGTTGCGCAAGCGGTTTTTAGGTGTCTACCTTATAGGTCGTAATATCGAAGAAAGGGTGTAGGGGTGTGGAACGGCGATGCTTGCGTTGATCTCGGCAGCTATAGAAGATCCCGATGACCAGGAATTCATGACACAGTTTTACCTGGAGTATGAGCGGTTGATGTATGCCACTGTACGGAAACGGCTCACGGATCCGGAGGCGGCCAAGGATATTGTCCAAGAATGTATAACCAAGCTCATTCCCAAAATCTCGTTTTTAAGGCGGCAAGAGCGTTGCATAAAAGCCAGTTATGTTGTCTCTACAGTTAGGAACGCCACCATCAACTATATGCGGAAACAGGGGCGCACAGATGGCAGGTGCTGTAGCCTGGAGGAACAGGAGGAGCAGGATATGGCCATTCCGGAGCCCTCGCTGGATGAGCGAATTATGCTTGCGGAGCAAAAAGAACGCCTGATGCAGATATGGAGTAGTCTGCCCGAAGAGGATCGGCTGCTATTGGAGGGAAAGTACATTTTGGGCTATACGGATGCCGAGCTGGCCGGTCATCGAGCG